>Ga0209006_10003108_pt1 | contig 15055 bp, 24 predicted proteins | sample JacPin_JW_Ref_O2_FD_188567 | JGI IMG/M metagenome (GOLD analysis project Ga0209006, IMG submission 188567) | Forest soil microbial communities from Algoma, Ontario, Canada - Jack Pine, Ontario site 1_JW_Ref_O2 (SPAdes) (version 2) | ecosystem: Environmental > Terrestrial > Soil > Boreal... | reverse complement strand
AGGAGCTGCGCTGCTCGGTGAAACCGATGACCTCGTAAATAAATTGCAGGTTCGCGGTAGCATGATATCTAAAGGCATCGCGCAACCGATCCGGACAACGACTGTGCTCGCTGAAACTTTCGGTGTGAACGATTATACTATTCTTGCCGACACGACTTCCGGTAACATGGCCGTTACAATTGATCCGACAACGCGCGTCGGAAAAATTGGCAACGTAAAAAAAATAAGCGCGGACGCCAATAGTATAACGCTTACCGCCGCGTCCGGATTAATATTCGATATAGGAGCGGGAGTTGCTTCCATATCATTCAACGTACAGGGAGAAAGTTTTCAATTTCAAACGGACGGCACTAATATATATATATTATGAGTCTACGAGCAAGATCGCGGGTTGACGTTTTTAATGTCGGTGTTTCCACCTGGAGAAAATATCTCGGTGCGAAATGGGTTCTCGTTACTCTCGTCGGAGGCGGAGCCGGTGCAGGGAATGGACAATGTATTGCGGCGGCCGCAACTGGAGCGAGCGGAGGAGTAAACGGCTCGGGAGCTCCTATCTCGCAATTTATGTTTCCCGCTTCTCTTCTCGGTACTACCGAAATCGTAACGGTTGGCGCGGGAGGAGTTGGTCTCCCTGGTATTAATGTAGTCGGAGGACTCGGACTCGCGCAATCAGGACAAAATACAACTTTCGGAAATTGGCTTATTGCTTTCGGTGCGCAAACGAATGTCGGTACGAGCGGAATTTATTCCATCAATGCAACGGCCGGAGTTGGTGCTAACGGAAGTACTCTCGGGATCCTTCCGGGAATGGGAGGAGCGGCTGGCAATGTTGGAGGAGCGATCACGGCCGGAACCGGAGTTGCAAATCCCGGCGGTAACGGTACACAGTTTGGAAACGGTGGAGTCGGAGCAGGAAAAGCCGGTTATGCATCTACGTTAGCGGGCGGTCTGGGTGGAGCGATCGGTGTGGATGGACTGCCTGGAAATTCTCTTGGGGCTACTTCTCCGTTCGGCGGATCCGGTGGAGGAGGCGGTGGATCCTCTGTAACCGGTAAAGCTGGCAACGGCGGAAACGGTGGATTCCCTGGAGGCGGAGCAGGATCCGGAGGAGCGAGTGTTGCTCCGAATTTTTCCGGGAACGGAGGTAACGGTGGAGCCGGAATCGCGATCATTGAACAGCTTTTTTAAATTATCATTATATGAAGACTAATGAAATTCTTTTACTCGGTGGAGTTGGTATTGCTGTATGGTATTTCGGTTTCTATAAACCGTCGCAGATTATTCCTCCGGCCGTGCAGTCATCTCCGACGCAAGCTCTGCTTATGACAGCAACCGGCGGCTCTCCTCTGCAATCGGCTGCATCGCTGAATCCCGTATCGATACCATCGCCTGGAGGAAATATGACGACAGCAAACTCCACAAATCCCAACGCGACACTTGCTCAGCAGACTACAATATTTAATTGGGCGAACACTTTGAAGGCGGCCGATCAGGCACAGTTTTATGCGTCATGGCCGAATATGACAGCATCCGACGTTGCGGGGCTTATGGATCTGATTGTAAACGAATGGCAGGGCGGCCAGCCGGTTACTCCCGCTCGTACCGCTTTCTGGAATACCTGGAGGACAACCTATAAAATCGATATTTAAAAACTGCAGGTTGTATGCAAAATATCTTAGCAAAAAGTTGTGGCCACAATGATATCATTTAGCATTTTTAGTATTTAACAATAAACAATTTAGCAATGTCAAAAAAGAAACAGAGCCCGGAAGAACTAGAACAGGGCGATGAAAATCAGGTGTCAGAGGATACGCGGGATCCTCTGGAAATTATTGCGGATCTCAAAGCGAGGTTCGCGGTGCGGCATAGCTTCAGCGACTCCGATGTTGCGGCCGTACAGAAAGATTTAGCGGATCTGCAATCCTGTTTCGAATAATGGATATAGCCGGATCCATATCGATCGCGACTGACTTTATTGCAACACAGGAGAGTTTCTCTCCGACTGCATATTGGGACGTGAACGGTTACGCGATCGGTTACGGTAATCATTATTACGAGGACGGGTCGGCCGTGCAGCAGGGAGATACCATAACGCAAGACGATGCCTATTCCCTGCTCCAGTTCTATGCCGGTCAAAATGCCAACGCGATTGCAGTTCAGTTAACGGTCGATCAGAATGCCGATCAGCTTGCAGCCCTTACGTCGATCCGCTATAATTGCGGTACAATAACGACCACTCTGCTTAACCTGATTAATTCCGGGGCGGATCCCGGTACGGTCGGGGCTCAGATCGAGCAAACTTGTATAACTTCCGGCGGTGTTACGGATCCGGTTCTAATAGCCCGTAGGCAACTAGAGTCGGCTCTGTACCAAAGTACCGGGGTCGGTGCGGGAACCGGCATCCTCCTGGCGGCGGCTGTCGGTCTTGCGCTTTTTATTATGTTCGGTAAAAAGTAGTACCTTTGGGATCTTCATCCTCTGCCTGTTTCCACAGGGAGTTTCATAAGTTTATGTTTTACAATATGAAGAGATCAAAGGGAGGTTCCGTAAAAGGATCCTCTTTTTTTATCGTAGAACTACGATAGTAAAATTTCTCTTGCGGTATTGCCTGGAGTTATTTACTTTTATACTCGATCTCTGTTGATAAGTACTGTAAAACTTAAAAATTAAAACTTATGAAATTTTCGTATCGCATTCTCCTCGTAGCAATCACTCTTATTTTATTCGCATCATGTTCGCCGGTCGTGTATTCGCACACCGAGAATGATATTACTATTCGTGGCACTCGTGCCGACCGCCACCACGTCGAGACAATCTCGCTGCCAAAAAATCCACAACCCCTTTCTCTTTAACCTTCAAAAAGAAACCCATGTACAAATTTTATTGGTTTGCAAACACTCGCGTCGCTGAATTAAGAGAGCTGGATTTTAATACAGCCGATTGGTATGTCGTTCTTACAGTCATGGACAAATGGTATAAAATATTTCTAACCGAAAAAAAAGAATCAAAATGAATATTCAGACGGATAAGAACATAGGAGATAGATTTTTTTATATCTACGACAATCGAATTTTTCAAATAGAGGTATACGGTATAAAGGTTGAAAATTTTGTAAATGGAAGAGAAAGAATAATTAAAGTAACGTATACCATGAAAGATAGTCACGGATTCGGTTTACAATTTGATTTACCCGAGGGATCTTCCCTATTTAAAAAAACAATGGAGGAATTGATTTCTTCTCTGCCTTATAAAAGAAGCTCGAATGATTAAACAAAAATTCCGGATCCTGTTCAACCGAGCCGGTCAGCCTGGATCCATAATCGAAACAGTTTTATATGTGGAAAGCAAAGAGCAAATCTCCAATGTCAACAAAGAACTTGAATACGCATTTTATCAATACTTCTCGCGAAAGCGATACACCTATAAGCGAGCAATTGAATTACCCGTTACCGATAAAGATCGAACAGGAGTTGTTCATTGGTTTAAGTCGCGAGGAGATTCTGGAGAAGATTTCATATTCTAAAGAACGATCCACCCATTACAACAATGCTTTTAATAATCCGGCCGCCTGTGAAACTGAAAAGGTCTTTTTTCAAAACTGTTGCGTGTATCACACGACTAGAGTTTTGGTTTGGGAAACGGCTCTCGAAAAAATCGATGGGCTATTAATTAAAGAATAAATTTTCAGTTATGTTTCACGACAAGTATTTTCTGCTCTGCTCAATCATGGCTATTCAGGCTCTTTTGATTCTGTATTACATTTTCCACGCAATACCTGAAAAGATGCAGGTAATCGATTTTTGGAAGCGACAGGCTGACATTTGGAGAACAAATTATTTTAAACAGTTAAGCGATGAAAGAAACAAAGCGGAGGATGCCGAAATATTTCGGGCGCAAGGCAAAGGGAGGCAAGCAAAACCCGGAAACGGGGAAAGTGACAATATTACGAGCTAGAAAGCGCAAATATATTCAGCTCGAAATTCCTTTCCCGATCGATAATCAGGCCGGTATTGCGGCTGTAATGGGCTTAAAACCATACCCGTCAAGGTAGAAATGGGTGCACCTTCGCTTGGATTTATTGAAGGTGCAACATTTCAAGCTTGACTTAATCAAAAGTTTATCAATCAGTTGCGTTGTGAATGAATTGTTAATAGATATTTCAGAGCGGCAAAAGCGTCGGTATATTCAGAAAGCTTCGGCTCCTGGTAATGCGACGCTTAACCGCCGGACGCAACGGAATGGTCGCGCAATCCATCATAGGCTCGGCTATAATATAATTGCAGCCAGTTATTCTCCCGAATGCGAGATCGCAAGGCTTTCGGGATCCTCACTGAACCGTTCATATTCAAAATTGAAACGCGATGAAAAAAGACAGGAGAATGAGAGGTTGGAAGCGATTCAGAAAAAATATCGCAAAGCAGATTATGAACTCGTGCAATCCCTCGAGGAGATTGATTCTCTACGGTCAATTATTGATAGTAAGCAAAAGTATAAAAGAAAATTTCCCATCCCACTTTTTAAACGCGGCAACGCGCTTCACTTCCTTAGTCAGCGATCGAAAGGAAAAATCCGCGACAAGTGTATTGCATTCCATCGTTGCCTTGGAAAACAAAAGACTTTTGTTACCCTTACATTTATTAATGACCTCACCGATGCAGTTGCAATTAGGATTTTAAATAAATTTTTGACCGCGTTGCGGTCGGAGTTCTCAAATCTGCACTACGTAAGGGTTTCAGAGAGGCAAGATAACGGACGGATCCACTTCCATTTAATAATAAATAAATTTCTTCCAGTAGTAGCTTTCAACCGGCTGTGGAATTTACAACAGTACAATGCAGGATTAGAATACCCTGGAATTTCAAAAGCGGATTTCATGTTGCGATATAATGAATCTATGGTAAGACAGGAGAACGGGATCAAACATTGCAAGACGGATCCCGATCCAATAATGCAAATTTTAAACTCATTCGATGTCAAAAAAATCAAACATATCAACGGTTTATCTTATTATCTCACGAAGTATATTACGAAAAACAAAAACTTGGGATTTGGCTGCTCAGCATGGCATTGCTCTCGGGCTGTATCTAAAATTTTTATCAAGACGCTCGTTGGGCGTTCAACCTTTCAAGCGGCAAGCTCATTGGTTAATTCGACACTCTATAAAAGTACGGGCGAGATTAAAAAGACGGGGCCGGTTGTAGGGAAGTATCATTGTCTTTTTTATATTGAGAACAAAAGTTATTTTCTTCCGGAAATGTCAGAACTCGAGACGGTGAATAAATGGATAGTCGACGGGATGCTCCCGGATCGATTGCCTGAGATTGACGATAATCAGATTTTAAAATTTTATTCAAATTGATACGACCATTATATTTTTACAGTGTGTGTTATACTGATTCGTTGATATGGCAGTCTGTTTCAGAACGCGGTACTGTTATGTTTTTTATTTCTCAGGGTTTTAATGCCCTTTCTTTTGTCAATCCTAGTGTTGTGGTCTGTATTTGGCGTGTAAAATTTAAATCGATATAAAATGAAACATTTATTTACAGTCATCGCGCTTCTTGTAAGCGCAACCGTTTTTTCTCAAACGATTTCCGGAACTTTTCTTCCGACGCTTATCAGTTCTAAAAATGCCGGGAATCCTATTCCGCAACCTGCACACTATATGCAAATCGATTCAGAGGTTTTTGTTTACGGCCATGTATTTGTAAACGGATCTCCGACCGCCGGAACAAAATCGAATATTATTTTATCGATTCCCATTCCCTCGTCGCTTCTCACTCCGCCGCTTGATTCATACGGAATGGGAGAGTTAAATCAGGCCGGAGCTCCGCAACCTGTTCTATGTTTGGTACAAGATGCGGTCGCCAACGGTGTGCAGATTATTTTCACTCCGACAACCGGATTCTCAGCGAATATTACATATAATTATTCATACTCAATAAAATAACCATGAAAGAATTTGAATTTTACTTCGATGGCAAGCCGCGCGATTCTGATAACTCAGTTAACGCGGGACTGAAAAAACTTTCCGGCAACCCGCTCGATATTGGACTCTGTCTCGGAACTTATGCAAGTGAAGCGTTAAAACAATTGAAGGAGCCGCATTGCGCAATTATTGTTCTCAACGCTTTTAAAAAGTTTATGGAGCTTAATCCTGATATTACCGAACAGGTAATGCAGGGACTTTTATTTAACGATGGAGCGCGGATTGTAAAGCCTCCGATAGATGCAATGGGTAATGCAAATTTATTAAAAGCAATAAAGAAAAATTAGTATGAAAAAATATTTCGAAACTTCAGATATAATCTTTTGGGAGAGAATCGTATCTCTCGAAATGATTTGTTCAGCATTGGAGGACTTGTTAATTGCATCTAGAATGAGAATAGACCGTTTCGAGCGATCTGTTTTTATTAGTGAAAGGAATTTAGAAGCTAGGCTTGGGATGCTTAAAAGGGGTTTGATGATGCATGATATTTTAATTAAGTTTTAAAACGGTCTCCCGCCGTCTCGGGAATAATTATATGGCACAATTAATCAGCGCATCGGTTTGTTTGTCGGATCTCCTGGAGAAAGTAAGGACAGGGCATTCCGCTTTCACGAAAGCGAAAAATGGAAAAGTTTACACGGCTCTCACAATTTGGATCAATGATGAGCCGGATAAATTCGGTAATCATGTTTCTCTGCAACTAAATTCCACCAAAGAGAAAAAAGAAGCCGAAGGGAAGTTTTATGTTGGTAATGGCCGCATCATGGTATCAGGAATCGGAGAGCCGGTTAAGCCCGGAGAATTTGCGGAAACAACATTGGACGATTTACCATTTTAAATTTAATTTATGAATGAACGCGAATTAGTAACGGCGGCGCAAATATTTCAGGCCAATTGCGGAGCGAATAAATTAAAGGTTTCTTTTGCCGATTGTCTGAAGGTTGTATTACTTTCTAAGCTCCTCGAGAAGCGTCCGAATATGTACGGAGCCAATGAATCGTTTTCTCCTGGAGAAATGGAATTGATTTTAAAGCTTGTGCAAGGCCGTCCTCGGGCGTGGTATCGCTTTTGGTAAAACGAAAAGCCGAAGTTAATCGGCTTTCGGTGCAAAGGAGCGCGTGAGCGGCTCACTTTCTCTTTGAACAAATGTATGAAAACTAATTCTGATTATTATACTGCGATTGTTATCTGTCAAGATGGCTCTGCAAAAAAATATCATAACATAAGTAAGTACAAATTGAACACTTTTGAGTTGTGGGCAGCGTCAAAATTTCCGAATGCGCATCATGTGAATTATTACCGAAAGGATGGAACGTTTGTTGTACAGAGAATCATTACCATATAAATACTGAAGTTTTCTTTTTAAAGCCTTTCCGTTCCCGGAGAGGCTTTTTTATTGCATTAAACTGTTGAATTAATGCGATTTAAGCGTGTATCCGTGTAATGTACCGTAAAGGTACATAGAATCGGGATAGCCTGTTTTTGTAGAAATTTTTGGCCGGAATGGGAATATTTCTATATTTGGGAATGAAAATCAGGTAATTATATGGAAACCTCAACATTACTTATGCTCGGAGTCGGTGCTTTCCTTCTCTGGCAATTCGGAATCGGTGGAGCGGTCGTTTCGAATTTAAAATTTGTTGAGAATGGAATGAATCTGGACGTTTCTAACCCGCTTCGAGTCGTAATCAATCTCTCCGTCCTGGTACAGAATCCGACTTCCGGATCGATAACCTTGCAATCCCTTGCAGGGTATTTTTATGTCAATGGTACACAGGCCGGTAATGTTTCTTATTTCACTCCGACGGTGATTAATCCAAATTCTCAAACATCGATAACATTACAGTTATCAGTAAACGATATTTCGCTCGTGACAATTTTAATGAATTACGCAAATTCGGGAACATCGAATTTGAATGTGGAAGTGAAAGCGACAGCAAACGTGAACAATGCTCCATTACCGATTGATTTAAATTTTTCACCGCTATAAATGTCAGGACGCAATTCGATAATAAGGACGCTTCCGGCTCCGGTCGGCAATTCGATTTTGATTGAAGAAAATCAATCCGTCTCTGATATTATTTCCACGATAGTTTACGCTCACAAAAAAAATGCGCCGTTTTATGACAAGATTGCTGCTCGCTTTGCGGGAGCAACGCTCGAAGATACTTGCGAGAATATTTTTGACTTCTGTAAACAGAATATTCCGCACGAAACGGAAACGGAAGATTTGCAAACCGTTAAAAGTCCTCAGAGGATCCTCAAAGATTCATCCGACGGAATCGGTCACGACTGCAAACATTACGCATCCTTTTCGGGCGGTGTACTTGACGCGCTCCGTAGGCAAGGCAAAAAAATTTCATGGTGCTATCGTTTTGCTTCTTATCGGCTTTTTGATTCTATTCCTGGTCATGTGTTTGTTGTTGTAAAAAATCGCGGCAAAGAAATATGGATCGATCCGGTACTCGATTATTTCGACGAGCGTCGTAGTCCAACCTTTTCAATTGATAAAAATGTTATGTCGCAAGTCGGAGCCGCATCTATGGGTTCCGTCCTCGGTGCGGGACGCGGAGATAATTCTACCGCCGCAACGCTTAAAACGATCGGCGGTACTATATGCGCGGTCGCTCCGACGGTCGCCGCTTGCATTCCTGTCGGAACGGTTGTTGCGGCTGTCGCGGAGATTGTTGGATTCGCGGCGACCTTCCTCGGTGGAATCTTCGCGAGTAAGTATGCGTATTCATCGCAGGTCGATTGGCTTTGTGTTTATTATCAGAGACTCGTCCTCGGGGATCCCAATGCAAAGGGGGATCACATTACAACCGGACTTAACGAGCAATATGTACCGGCCGCGCAAATGTGGTTCGGTGCTGTCGGAGGGGTTCCTATTTGGGATATGCTTCGCTATCACGCGCTCGCGGGTACGGATCCAAATTCTGACGCGAAACTGAATAATACAGTCGCGCAAAGAGTTGCGGCCTATCAGGCATTCGGATCCGTTGAGGCGGCTGTTCCTTATGCGGCCGTCGAAAATGCTGTAAATATTTTCTCGAGCTTAAACGATCAACCTGGAGTCGGAGGATGGGCTAATTTGCCTCCTGCGAATATTGTTTTGCAGCAGGAGGGTCTAACTGCGGAGCAAGCGATTCAACAAGCGGCTCCCGTGTTGACCGGTTCTAATCCTGGAGCATTGCCGACTACAACTATTTGGACAACGATCGAAGGATCTCCCTATATGGTTCCGCTTTTGATAGGAGGAGCCGCTTTATTATTAATCGCATCAAACAAAAAGTAATGGCACGAATTAACATGAAAGCAGCCGCGACGAAAGCGAGAAAAATCCGCAAAGCGCATCCGTCTATGAAATGGAATACAGCCATGAGTCAGGCAATGAAGTCGCTCGGCGGTAAAAGGAAAACGAAAAAACGTCGCAAGGTCGGAGCCGTGAAAAAAAAATCGAGCCGCAAAAAAGCTGTGAAGGCTGTAAAAAAATATCATGCGGCCGAAGGACGAGCAATAAAATCTCTTGGGAGTGTTTCGTATCATGTCTCCCATGCGAAGAGCCAACTCTTGGAACAAATTGGATGGGGTGAAGCTCAAAAATATTCAGCGAAAACTAAACGCGCAAAAAGAAAAATTGGTAAAAAGCTCGCGGCTCTCAAATCTAAATTCCGCAAGCTCTGTTAATATAAATTTTTTATTCATTCATTTTAAAAATTCAAAAAAATGGCACGTCACAAAAGAAGGAAATCAACACATCGTCGCCGCCGGAGCCATCGCATTGGGGCGGTCGACGTTAAGAAAATCGGTATGAAAGTTATCGGTGTTGCCGGTGGAGCTTTCGCCGCTCGTACGATTAACAATGTTGTTGTGAAGCAATTTCCGACACTGCTCTCCGGTTGGATGATCGGAGCGGGAGACGTTGTAATCGGTGCGCTCATTCCGAAGTTTGTAAAATCGGATCTCGGTGTCGCACTCGGAGACGGTTTTATTGCGATCGGAGCTCTGACTGCAATGCAGGGTCTCGGAATACTTTCCGGTATTGGAGCAATGCCTCATCGCGTTCCGACTCGCGTAATCGGAGCGGGATCTCAGCCATTCCTTTCAAAGATGGTCGGAGCAACCGGAAGGAATTATCTCCGTCAAACCGTCGGGGGTGGTCGCGGTATGGGTTCGGCCTATTCTGAAATGGAAAGCATGAACCGCAAAGCGATGGGACGCGCTGTCGGATCGCTTTATATGGAGGAATAATGAATTGGTCAAGCGAACAGAAACCAATTTTCAAAAAATAAATTTTATTAAAATGAAACCGTTTTTTCGACAAGTAAATATTATTCTCTTTGCGGCCGCGATGGCCGGAGCCGTATCGTATGCCTTCGATTTTAATTTCGTCGCGACGTTTGTCGCATTGTTCGCTTTATCATTTGTTCCTGTTCCTGGAGGCATTGTCGCCGGAGTTACGACAATGGGTCAAAGGGTGATTTATGCGAACGCGGTCGATATGCTCGCAAAAGAAAATATCCATGTGGATATTGCGATCTTGACGCAAGGCTATTTGAGATTTGAGCAGCCGATGGTCGTTGGTCAAACAAATATTTTATTTCCGATCCTGGTTAATCAATCAACAGGAGGGCAGTTCAATACAGAAAATCGTCTGAATCTTCAGGATGCTTTCGTTACGAGCGAGCTCGGAGTATTTCTTTATGTTCCATCTAGCGCGACCGCAACAAATGTTCCGCTCCTCTCCTATCCGAACACAACTCAGTTCGCGACAGCCGGATCGGCTGCTGCTGCTGAAACTATTTACCACAGTTATTTAACGCTGTCAGTAAATAAACAGGTGCTCGTTCCTTTTTGGGATGTTTGGAGGAGCCGACTGATTAATCAAACTCAACAGGCCGTTGCCATCGCCGCCGGTACTGTTCAGGATCAGCTCTCCGGTCGCGACGATGTTTTTTATCCCACTGAACCGAATTGGGTTTTGATCGGATCTCGTTCAAATATTTTACAGCTCGTTATGCCGAACGCTTTCGCGGCTGTGACTCCTTTTGCGAGACTCGTTATTTATGCTCGTGGCTGTCTTGCTCAGAATTGTACTTCTGTACAGTAATCGGCATCGCAGTATTAAGATATGTAAAGGGCAAGGCTTGTTCGCCTGTCTTCCGTTCATAGGCTGAGCCCTTTGCTTTTTTTGACAAAACAAAATTTATAAAATGTATCCCCAATTTCAGGCTACAAAAAGATATGAGCTGCTCGAGATACAGATTCCGGCCGCCTCGACAGCGACACGGTTTAATGTTCCGGATCAGCCTCAACTAAGAACCGATCAGGATGCAGATATTATAATTCAGGGAATCGAATCGTTCGACACGAACGGGATCCCGTTCTCTCCCAATAATATCGCGATGGCAACGGCCGCTCAGTTGCAGCAAACTTATTTAACGCTCTATATCGATGGTGAGGAATCAATTTACAGGGTTCCGCTTCTCTCGTTAAAAAGAATTGCAAACGAAGTCAATGCCGGGGTGAATAATCCTTATGTATGGGATCTGTTTAAACTTCGCAATGTGCAGGTCGATTGGACAAAGAGTTATTTTTTTACTCCTAATTCATATAGTGCCGTTGCTCCCAATGCGACTTTTTCATTTTTGCTTGGTGTGCATTATTACAAGTTACCTCCTGGAACGATGGCAAAGATTAATGCGAAGGAGTTAGACTTGCTTATGAATCCTTAAAAAAGATTTTTGTATGCCTTCAAATGGAGTCCAGCTTCGCGGAGTGAGTTCTATCATGTCAGCATTCGACAATTTAAAAATTGCCGCGTGGTCAATCATGTATGGACGCAATATCAATATGAAGTATGCCGGAAATAATTTTGCGGAATCCCGCAATACACTTCAGGGATTTCTTGATTTGCTGAAGGATTCCGACACAACGGCCATGTACACGCTTCATATTTACGAGGATCTTCCAAAGGGAGGAAAAATAAAACTCTCCACCGAGCCGGATTATTCTTTTAATTTTCTCGTTACAGAGGAGGAGGCTCCTCGTCATGCGCGCAATCGCGAGATCCTGGAAAGCAATCGCATTTTAATGGATAAGGTTACAGCCCTGGAGGCTCGCCTTGCTGCTCGCGAGGAGGATGACGACGACGAGCAACCGGTCGGATCTCTAGGAGCAATGCTCTCCGGACTACTCGACGACGATAAGTTTAAGGATTGGATCCGCACAAAAGCGATCGGGCTCGCAGATAAATTTTTTAATAATCCGCAAAACGCAAATGTTATTCCGATGGATAGAGCAATAGGTAAAGTCGGAGCCGTAACGCAAGACGATCCGATTTTAATTAACGAACAGCAAAGGGTTAAGATGACCGAAGCGATAGAAATTCTCGCGCGTGTGGATCCCAAGCTCGGAGATAATCTGATGAAGCTTGCGAAAATTGCGGAGTCGGATCCGGGAAAGTATAATACAATGGCGGCAATGCTATAAAATTATTTTATGCAAATTACTCTGGATATTGTCGACTCAATGAGCGGAACCGTACTGCCTGGAGCAACGATTTCGATTAACGGGTCTGCTGTCGGTCAAACCGATGTCAATGGAGTGTATGTAATTGAGAACGCAAATGAATCGGATCAGATAACCGTTTCCTTTGTTGGTTACTCTCCTTACTCGCTCAATGCGGGAGTCCTGGAAAGTTCAGCTCAGGTGCAGCTCGCTCGTTCAGGCGATACACTTCCGAGTGTAACGGTTACGCCTTCTCCTGCTTCTCCAAATTATTTGCCGTGGTTAGTGGCCGGAGGAGTTGCCCTTGTCTTATGGCCGAAGAAAAGAAAATCTGTCGGAGCTTCTAAGAAAAATAAAAATCTTTTGATCGGTGCGGGTGTTCTCGGAGTAGGTGCAGTTTATTTAATGACGCGTCCCTCGACTCCGGCCGTTAATTCATCCGGAACACTTTTGACGACGCAACAAATGGTTGCCAATAAAGCGGCTTCAACGAATCCGTTTGCGTCTCTGCTCTCCAGTATTTCTCCGAGCCTGTCAAATCTATTCGGAAGTTCAACTCCCGCTCCTGGTACTCCTGGAAGTTTTACTCCGGTCTCTGTTGATACGAGCAACGCAACATCGTCCGACGATATTTCTCCCTCATTCGATTACGATACCGTGAGCCCTGGAGCCGCTTCGAGTCTTGATTTTTCTTCTGCTCCCGGAATGAGTGGTATCGGGGACGTGTCGACTTATCTTCCGTATATAATCGGTGCTGGTGCGCTTGCGCTTGTCCTCTCAGGATCAAAAAAAAAAGTAGGTAGTACAGATTTCTCAAAGTATATACTGCCTGTCGGTATTGTCGTCGGAGGATATTTAATTCTTACAAATACCGGTCTATTCGGATCCAATGCAAACTCCGGGAACAATGCCTCGATCGATACGTCGACGAGTCAGTCCGTACAGGCTTCTCTGAATGCCGCACAAGCTTCCGGAGATCAGGCGACCATAACGAGCGCACAAGCCTCCGGCATTGCGGCCGCTATTTATAATGCGGGAATCGATCCGGTGAATATGGATGCAATTCAAAGCAGTCTCATGCAGGTAAAGACACTAACGGATCTGCTTTTAGTCATTCAGGCATTCGGAACGAAATCCGCTTCCGGTAGTACATGGGATTCGTGTAGCCTTCTCGGAATAAATTGTCAGTCCTATAATCTCAGCGCGTGGGTTACACTCAATTGTGATGCTTCGCATTTGTCAGCGATAAATAATTATTTTTCTTCACAGGGCATAAATTATAGTTTCTAATGTGTGACCAAGATAAAGAGCGGATCCGTTATGTCGACTTTACCGGTCAGGCATATTCGCAACCTCAGAATATTAATATCTCTGAGCTCTGTAATGGCATCACGGTGAAAAATCTCGGCAACACGCTTGTTTTGCTCGACGATGAGGTTTTGCAGCCTGGAGACTTTAAAGCGTTCGGAGGAAATCGCGGAGAGGTTTTTACAGGCCGCCATAATATTACGTTTACTACAAATGGAATGGCTGTACCTCCGGCCGTTCCGGCTCCGCTTGCATGGGTTACACAAAAATTTTATACGACTCCGCCTCCTGGAGCTAAATTATATTTGCCATGAGTTTTCAAAATCCTCTCCGCCTTCTCTATGAGGGCATCGGAGAAATCATTTATGGGAATACAAATAATTCCGGAGGCGGCGGAGCTCCCCCCATTACGGCCGCTAACGACGGACTCTCTGAGCAGGTAGTCGCAACCGTGAAGCTCGGACAACTCGTCGGAGCTGTTGGCAATCCGGCGAAACTTCTTGATAACCGTGAGATTCCTTTCAACGCTTTCTCTTTACTCTTTTCTCAGATCGGACAAATCGCGGGAGCGCATTTAATTTTTAAATTGGATCCCGCTTCCGGTTTCGATCCTTATTTTGAATTTCAGGATTCTACCGGAGCGACGATCGGAACATTTCGTATAGACCCGACAGGCCTCGGAATTTATATCGGTCTCAATAATGGCACAACTGCAACCGGTCGGCAAAATGTTTCAATCGGAGATAATACAATGTCTCGCTGCACGACAACTAGGGACACGATCGCAATCGGTGCGCAAGCCGGATCCGGAGCAGGAGTTGTTACGCCTTCTGAAAAAAATGTTTTCATCGGTGCGGATAATTCAGATATGGGTATCGGTTTCGATACCGGTAGTAATGGAGTTTTTGTTGGAGCAAATACAAATGATAGCGGAGTTCGTAACGTCGGAAATTTTTCCGTGTGGCTCGGGTCGTTAATTAATAATGGAGCAACTGTTCTGGTGGGAGATACCGGAGCTTTTACAATTTTAATCGGAGCGAGTATTGGAACCGGAGGCAACGCGACCAATTTAACGATAATCGGAAATTTAATTCAGTCAGCATTGAGTAATGCCGTTCTGCTCGGTCGTTTCGATCAGGACGTTATTATAGGAGCTGCGCTGCTCGGTGAAACCGATGACCTCGTAAATAAATTGCAGGTTCGCGGTAGCATGATATCTAAAGGCATCGCGCAACCGATCCGGACAAC
>Ga0209006_10003107_pt1 | contig 15056 bp, 34 predicted proteins | sample JacPin_JW_Ref_O2_FD_188567 | JGI IMG/M metagenome (GOLD analysis project Ga0209006, IMG submission 188567) | Forest soil microbial communities from Algoma, Ontario, Canada - Jack Pine, Ontario site 1_JW_Ref_O2 (SPAdes) (version 2) | ecosystem: Environmental > Terrestrial > Soil > Boreal... | reverse complement strand
TCTTTTTCTTCATTGTTTGACATCCAATCTCTGAAATACTCAATAATTCCCATTTGTCCCCTATATTTCAATGTTTAAAATTTTGTTTTTTGGAATATAACTCCTGTCCATTCTAGCCACATTATAAGTCTTTAACCCGTCTTCTTCATGCTGGCCGGCTGCCTCGTGTATGTGCCCATGGAAATGATACTTTAATTGCTTGCCTTTTAGATATTCTACTTGATCTCTAAGAGCCTGCGAACCTGCATAATCACCATATAACGTCTTGTCTAACCGCATATAACAAGGACCATGACTTATTAAAATATCTGTATCATAAGGAATCAATGAATATTTTTCTATTAATTCAAACTCACTGCGCAACATAAAAGCTGTACAGTCCGGATTAACACCATGAAACCATTGAGTCCACGGAGTACCCCATATCTTAAGTCCTTGATACTCAGTACCTGAATCACAAAGATAGGTTGCATCCAAAGCCGGCATTTCTACTTCGATACCATATTTAGTATTTTTTTGTACCAGCATGTCATGATTTCCAGCAATGATAACTTTTTTTTCGTAATCTTGTTTGGCTAACCATTGTGCAAATTCTACGTGCTCGGAGTATCTGTCTCTGCCTGTCCAATCCCCTGCAACAATAAGCAAGTCTCCACCCTTGAGTTTAGGTCTGTCACCGTGCAGGTCACTTATTGCTGTTACTTTCATTCGAATTCGTATCCTTCCATAATACAGTCTTTACAATTTTTTAATTCCTCGATCCTCTCACCTGTCATCATGTTTTCTATAATGCAGTCATGCCACTTATTACATGTAACGCATCTTCTTGGATTAGTCGGCTGATGTTTATAGTCAGGATTGATTCTACCTGCTGGAGGGTCTTTTCCTTCAATTAAAGGCTTTGTTACTGAACTTAATTTTGAATACCATCTCATTTTCTCCTCAATTGTGGCACATCCCAGTAACCTCGCTTGTGTTCCATCGGGGAAGTCCATACCTCGTTTTCTTTCTTGTATTGATTGCCGTCCGTTAAGTCCATCTCTTTATCCCTACGTATTACCCTGTTTGCTGCCTTCTTCCAGTCCTTCGCACCGTCACTGTTACCGTAGTATGGCTTCCTGTATGACCTGCTCATTACTTGCCCTTATAGTCTGTTTCGTAGAAGCCTGTGCCTTTGAAATGAATCGCTGGTCTTGATATTTGCCTTTCCATCAGTTTATAACCACAATGAAATAAATCAGGATTCTCATATATACTTACTTTTACCTCTCGAATTACCCCGCATGTTGGACACTTATAATTGTACATCGGCATTATTCGTCTCTCAATATTCCAAGTATTTCCTTTTCACCGATCAACATATAAGGCTCATCATCATTCCCGCCGGCTACCTTATTTCCTGCATATGGAGCCAATAACACAAGATCACCTTCTTTTATCGGAGCTTCTACTTTCTCGCCCACTCCTATTACTCTTGCTTGCTTCGGTTCATCGTCCTGCTTAGCAAGTATCAGTATCCCTTTCTTCTCGGATGCTTTTACCTGTACTATTAAACTTCTTCCTATTGGCTGCAATCTCATCTTTCATATCCTAAATTAATAACTTTGAAACTAATCGGCACTGTACCTACATTTTCTTGTGACCTTACTACCACACCTTCTCGCTCTTTTCCATTAGAATACTTTCCTTCACCTAGCAATTCTATACCCTCTTTGCTAAATGAATTTCCTCTATCAACTATCTTGCACATAGGAAATTCTAAATCTAAACAAAGAAGTTGCAATTCTAACATACTTAAATACCTATGTTCTAATATGTTATATCCACTGAAAGCCAAACCATCTATTTCCTTCAGCCCATGAGGATTGCTTTGTATACCTGGTCCGATTGTTTCCCATTGTAGCGCATATCCTTCCGGCAGCTTCTCTTCTACATTGTATTTTTTGCAAACTATCCAGTATCCATTAGTTTCGCTTTCCTGCAATTCTAAGTTCCTACTACACAGGCCAAACTCACCCTTATATCTATATGCTGTCGTAGAAGAACCGTCCGCTTTTTCTGTGATATAATAAGGTTTACCCACTAATTCATCAACCCATTCACCGCATCTCTGATAGTTTGGTTCATCTGTCTTAGGAATAAAACCAGGGAAGTTTCCTTTTGCTATACCTTGTAAATGCGCAGGTACTGGCTTGCTGTATTTCTTAACTCCCTTATGTTCAGTCAGATCCAGCCCAATCCAATAATCAACCCACTCCGGCATCAATGGCAATATTACTACTTCACTAGCAGCACCACGAAACCTTCTCATCTTCACGCGCCAGTTAGTCGACTTAAGAAATGCTAATCTCTCGTCATGCTCAGGAACCAATGCATCGGGTAAATAAACTTCGCACCTATCACCTAATTTTAACTCAACTTTTCGAACTACTCCCTTCCATTTACCGCCTACTCCACATACAACAGTCGCACTTACTATCTGGTCTGCATCAGGAATGTCTTCTATAGCGATAATCTTGCCTATGTATACTAAACCTTTATCCCCGTCCATTAGCCCCCGTCGTTCTGCTCTTCCATTAGTTCTAAATGATATCGCATAGCATCCTGGTGAATTAATGCCTGTTTGTTGTTTCTATTTACTACATATGTTAAAGATGTTCCGTTTAAATCATTACTTTTCTTCATTTCAATCTTAATTTCATTTAAAATTGTAATTACTTCTTTTAATAGGTTTCTATCGTATTCGCACATTGACATAACTATCTCCTAATCTCTGTAAAAATCTTGTTCTCTACTATCAGCCATGCAGACCCCAATCGGTTTTAACTTATGCAAAATCTTTATTGTTGTTCCATGAGCCGCAAGTACGTCTTCAATTCTTTTATAAGAGAATGGCGACTCATCGAGATCTCCGCCTCTAACTTCAACTCCGGCTGCTTTAATTCTTGCTTCATGGGCATCTTTATCAACCAATCCTGCTCTAATGACATTTCCTTTTCGATCGGTTTTACCCTTTGCTTGCATTCTTCCCATTTTACGGCCTGCTCCATGGACTGTAGAGTAAAGTAGTGACGCACACTCTCGTGATTCTTGTCCCTCCAATATGACTGAAATATCTGCCATAGTGCCACCGACAAATCCTTTCTGACCTGGGAAAGCCGGTGTAGCTCCCTTTCTGACAACCCACAAGTCTCTACCAAAATGCCGCTCTTTCCAGGCAAAATTGTGGTGGTTATGGACTTGCTCGACGATGTTTCCTCGTAACATTTTTGCAACCCTTGAACAAACCCAATCTCTACCCGCATAAGCATATCTACCAGCGAGTTCCATGCATTTAAGATACTGCTCTCCGAGGTCGCTAGTCTCACTAAAAATAACCGGCGCTGCGTGTACTCCATCTTTTCCTCCACCTTGTTCTATAAAATGTTTACATATACTGTGACCTAAACCACGTGAGCCAAAATGAACCCCCACCCAAATGCGATTAAGCTCATCAGTAAATACATCCACATAGTGATTACCCGATCCCACCGTTCCCAATTGAGCCATAGCTTTATCTTTAAGCCCACGCAACACAGGGATATCATTCCATATAGGATCATCAAATAACTCATGGTCAACCTTTTCTGCGTTTTTTCTTCCCATACCGAAACTTATATGCTTCTGTATCTCGTTCATTGTTCTGTATATGTTACTTTTAACCCGTTCAGCATCTACATCGAGGCGCACAGCTTTATTCCCACATGCAATATCATAACCTACACCATTGACACAGATTTTTCCTTCATAAGCAATAACCCCACCCACAGGAACACAATATCCAACATGATGATCCGCACAAAGACAAGCATAAAAGGCATCATGTTTGGCTGCTTCTTCCATTTGTCTTACCGCTTCCTCTTCTGGCTCGCCAACTACATGTATTTTCATCCCGAAACCACCATTAATATAAGATATGATGCACAAAGAACAAAAATACCACAACAAACTGCTAAAAAACTCATACTAATGTCAACTATATCAATCTTTTTCATTTTATCCTCAAGTTAGGTATCATTTTCAAGTCCAAAACCTTCTTTTCATAGGCTTTCATAGGATTTCCATCGTTCCATTTGTCAAATAATTCATCAACTTTATCAAGAAACCTATCTAAATTCGTCTTACTTGTATTCCTAATCGAAATCTTAGCCTCAGAAGCAACTCGACACTCGCACTTAATCTTCCATACCCATGTTTCTTCATCATCATGCCGGTTACCATTCATATAAAAAGAACTTTTCTGATCTAATGGCATATTTAAGTAAGGCGTTTTCTTACACCAAGGACAAGGTTTCAATGCCACAGTCACAAAACAATCCAATACCTCTATCTGTTTATATAAACTCATTTTTTTAGTTCCTTCGTGATTGTCACAGCTCCATACAAGATAACCAAAAATGCAACTATAGTCCAAAAAACAGCCATAACTATTAAAGGCATAAAAACCCATAACCAACTAATAGTAATTAACGCACACAATTTTAGAACTAACAGAACAATAAATATAGTACTACATAATCCCAATTTCATCTTCCCTATCCTTTGTTAACCTATTAAACTGCGAAATAATTGTATCACAGGACTCAGCCACTCGACCGCAACTATAGTTATTTTGAAGCATAGGCGCCTGAAACTCGTCATCATCCCACTCATACTCCTCCGTCCACTTGTACCAGGGGGATGTCTCCGTCCTGCTCATCACCGCTTTCGCTACTCTGGGCATCGCTAATCCTCCTCATTCTGTCTCTGATTTCTTTCATTAACTCATCATGTCGCGCAGAAGTACAGTCACTTTTCTGAAATTCGATTATTTCTGCCTCAATTCCCCAACTTGCCATAACTACCTCAAAAGTTACCTAAACCTCGGATCTCTAGGCGTGCACACTTCCCTTTTCTTAGGTTCAAGTTACAAAATGCATGATTCGGAAAATGTAGGCAAGAAATATTTTTAATTTATTTTTCATGAAAGTGAAGATTTTTATTGACATGTCGCGAAATATCGGTTATACAGAAAAATTCTTTCTTTTGCCGGTTTTCTCTTCTTTTTTTTGAGTTAGGGGGAATTAAAAAGTCTCTGCGGGGAAGGTGTTCTTAGAGGAAACCCCAAAAAAACACACTCTCCTCGTCAGAGCTCGTCGAAATGCAATATCTAAAGTAAAGTCATCAAAGCATCCAAATAAGTTCTCAATCGCGAATACTTCTGCTGCCTCTTAGGATCATCAAAATCAATATCTCGCAACTCAGCCTTAAACCTTTTCAAAATATCTAATACTTCTTTATCACTTTTGGCCATGTAATTCTCCTTTGTATATGTTCATAAGTGCCTAAGTATCAATGAGTTAGTAATTTAGCAGCTCTGATAGTATAGGTTTCTCCATAAATATACAAAAAAAGCTCCTATTATTGGAAATATTTTTTGGTGTACCTCTACATATATAAAAAAAACATAAGTAACTGAGTATCAACCATTTAGGTATGTATCCCCTTAGAGAGAGAAAATAAGCACTAATATTGGAAATCAACCCCTATATTTGGAAAAATTTTTGGTGTACCTCTAACCTAAAAAACAATTGAAGCATATTCTTCCATTTGCAACATCACTCCATTCTAATTTCCACAATTCACCCCATCTATAATAACAATGGCTACAGTGCGCACCCTCTTCAAACATATGGATTTTCATAAGTACCTGATTATCAATGATTTAGTAACTTTGAAATAATGATAACATAAATTACTTCCTAGATGTGTAAAAAAAGACCCTAAATCCTGAAATATTTTTGGTAAGCCTCTGTCTATGTATATCACCTACCTACAGGGGGCAACACCCTCCACTCTACAGACGAATTCAAGTTTTAATTTACAAGTAAATCTAGCTAGCAATCATAGTGATAGACTGCTAACTAGGTCATTCATAGTTTAAGTTATTGTCTATGTGCCCTGTTGAGTATTCTTAGAGGCTTTATGAGTTGCATAGTCTACAATGTTCACCGCAATGCTACCTTTATGCTCAGCTTCTACATTGATGCGATCAGACCATTTATAACGATGCGCCATGTTAAGCCACCAACTACGGCTATTACCTAAGCAATCACCTGTAGCCTGTCGCCTTCCTATAGCCTCCCAGCTTTCCTTTCCTTCACGCAAGGCATTGATCAATTCTTCCTGTATAAACTCTTCGGGATAGGCTTTTAGGTACACTTTAATAGAATCGTCACCGAGTGGAGCGAAGCAATCCAAAGAGAAGCCTTTTGCTACATGATCACAAAGCTCTTTGAATATCGCCCGTCTATAGCTTTTGTCCTCTTCGAGCTTGGTAATTCTCTCTTTATGAGTCAATTTTTTACCTTTCATTTTACAAAACTCCTTGTTAAGCTATTATTTTAATGTCAATCCTAGCAATACCATAAGGAACAAATACATGTCCACTAATATTATTCCACTTGCTATTTAAATATGGAGTAATGTATAGTGTTATGTATCTTCAAACTGCCAATTATACGACGTGTCTAATCGGTGTTTTTGTTAGTGGACTCCCTAGATGACCAATTAACTTCGGCTAGGTTGCAGCAACTAACAGTGGAGAGAGGTAAATAACAACACAAATAGAGCGGTATTATGAAGCTAAGAAATTATGCAACACAAGAAGAAGTACACTGGACAATAGAGCAAGTATTAGAGGAAATAAACAGGGATCGATCAGAAGAGTGGATACCTTTTAATGAATCGGACTGGCTGGAAGGGCTGGAGTTTACAATTTGGGAATACATAGAATAATCAACCAATAGAGAGGCGAGCAATGAGAACAGTGAATGTATATAGCGCATGTATTGATTGCGTAGCACTGATAGAAAATGGAGAATTCAATCCTGACTATTCAGAGGGAGAACAATACGAGATAACTAGAGCAATAGACAAAATACGTATGATAAACAGGCACATTTACTATACCGGACATGAGATAGGTTTTTCGTGGAATTGCTGTAATATTTGTGAAAGAAGAAGTGCCGGAATGAGATACCAAGTAGAAGGAGTAGAGCAATGACAAAGCAATCAAACTGGGACACATTAAAAGCATTAGACATATTCCAGGCTGCATATGTAGAGTGCGCCTGCTGGACAGAGAACATACCATTTTGCACAAATGAAGAATTGCGGGCTATGCGGATTGACTGTGTCGAATTCATGGCGCAAGGCCGGTTGTTATTGCAGGACTTGGATATAGCGCAATGCGGGCATGATTTCTGGTTAACTCGCAATGGGCACGGTGTAGGTTTTTGGGATAGAGGTTACAAGGATTACATTAGCAAAGGATTAACGGAATTGAGTAAGAGTTTTGGTGAATTTAACATATTTGGAGATTAAGAATGAAAGAAACAATCGCAATAGTATGGTCGTGGGAAGATATTAGAGATCGAGCGCAAAACAATGATATAACATTAGACAAAGAAGACTGCTGTGAAATTTTAGAATACATTGAAGAAAATCATGATGCAATTATGGGTATAAATTGGGAAGTAATAGACTGGTTTATTGAACAATATATAGAAATAGAAAGAGGTGAATAATGAAAAAACAAGAAATAATAACAACAAATTTAGCTGATTTTGGATACAGAGAGCGCGCAATTCTTATCGAATTACTACAGGCATGGAATTCTCAAGGGTTACCGGAAGATTTCTATGATGAAGAAGTACACCCTATGTTTAATCGCAATAGTGGCTATGTATTTTTAACAAATAGCGAATTTCAAACGGCAATGATGAACGGCGACAAGCTGGAAATGTGGCACCATTGCGGGAACTGTGGACATGAAGGCTTTGCGGAAGATTGCCAATTGAATGATGCCGGCTGCAATGAGTGTACGGAAATAAGAACACAAAGCATGTATGATGATAAGGAATAAAGCAAGGTGAAAGTCTTGGAAACAGTCACCCTGAAAAGTAAGACAAACGGAAGGCAAGTAAACATTAACACATGGCTGAATTAACAATCAAGTGGCGACATAGGACTGTAATTCTATGTTGCTATTTAAATATGGGGTATATACGATGCAAAGCCGATTAGAAACACTGCTAGAGAACGCGCAAAACAGGTATGACAAACTATCGAATGCCGAGCGCAATGACATGGTAACCGTGATAGTGCTAGATAGAATAAAAAAAGAGATAATCGACCTACAAAAAGGGATAAAAAATGAAGAATACCGAAGGGAAGAAAGCATTTCACGTGCTAGTACCAGTCCATTTACATACTTTTTTAAGAAAGCTATGTGCCGATACGGGGTTAAGTGCCACAGTAATAATTATACAGTATCTTAAGTATTTAAAAGCTCAAAAAGGTAAAGAAAGGAAGGTATTAAATGGCTCTACGTCAAGCACAGCAGCTTTTAAATTGGATGCAGGAAATTCTGACTAGCTATAGCGAATATATGACATTGGAAGTTAGCGATAACACATTAGAAGCATACAGATCTGATATTGTAAGGTTCCTTGAGTACCTACAATCCAAGGGGCTAAAAAGGCTGAATCAAGTAAAGTCTCAAATGATAGTAAGCTATTTGGGATACCAGAAAAGCCTAGGCAAGAGTAACGCAAGCATAAACCGATACTGTATGTCGATAAGAAGCTTGTTTACCTATTTACGCATTACAAAGGCAATACAAGAAGATATCATGCTAGGGGTATCAACACCTCGAAGAAAGCCGAAAGCTCCGTACGTGCCATCTGTGTTCGAAATAGAGGCAATCCTGAGTAAAGCTACCTGTTTGAGAGACAAAGCGATACTTGAGCTACTGTATTCTAGTGGGCTGAGGGCTGCTGAACTGTGTGACTTGGACATCAGGGACATAGAAAAGACTCAGGTAGTAGTACGCATGGGTAAAGGTGATGACAACAGATCGGTGCCTTTAACACAGGGAGCAATTGAAACAATAGAGGCATACATACAGGAAAGAGGACTGCACGCCGGAACACTATTTGAAACAATGATGGGCAAGAAGATCAAGAGGCAAAACCTAAGCAAGCTGGTGACGCAATACGCAGAAGAAGCCGGCATTGAAGGGGTAACAACGCATACTTTAAGACATGCTTGTGCTACTCATTTGTTGGAGGCCGGAGCTGATTTAAGGTTCATTCAAACAGTATTAGGGCATAAAACAATAACGAGTACAGAGAGGTATACGCAATTGAGCAGCAATGTACTCCAAGAAATGTTTCACAAATTTCATCCAAGGAAAGAGAAATGACCGAGAAAGAATACATATTTAAATTCGAAGACAACTGGATATATAAAGGTGTGTTAAGTGCTGTAATGGATAACAAGGCTTTAGATGCAGAATTGGGTTTACCTGAAGAAATGTTCCCTGTTCCTGAGAATTGGTTTGTTGAGATTATAGGTTTTATTTGGGTGAACGAAGAAGGAATCTGGAATATGAAAATACGATTGAAATATCCCTCTGGTAATAAACAAGCCTTTGGAAATACATACGGAAAAGACGCGAATGAGACCTTGGTTTTGCAGGATATGTATCGATTACCCATGGTGCAAAAGTATTGGTTTAAGAATAAGGATGGTACGTTAAAATCTCTAATACAATTAATGAAGGATAATGATTTAATCGCTTCAATACAAATAATAAAAACACAATGAAAACGTTTATAATCAATGAGGTAAGGTTTAATGAAAAGAACGAAGCCTTTGAGGTCGAAACAAAAGTACAGTTCGAATCAATTGACGTTTTGCTTCGATACCTCAGAGACAATCCTAAAACCTTATGGAATGGAAAATATGCAATCAAAGAAGAAAAAACAAATTGGATTGCCCGAAAAAGACATGAAGGGAGTAGCTCTTTGCCTTATGGAGAGGAAATATATCGAGAAGATGATTAAAGAAGATCGTAGCCTTTCTTCAATAGCTGGCGACATGGGAAGGGGCAGAAATACTATAATTGTTGAAGTGAATAAAAATGGTGGAAGAATTGCTTATGATGCCGAAATAGCACATAAATCAATGTTAGAAAGAAGATTAAAAAGAAGTGAAGACGTCAGTGAAAAAATGAAGGTACATACAAGGACTCAATATTGCTTTTTGAAACAAAGGATTGAAAACATGGAAATGCAATTAGATATTATCATAGAAACATTAAAGGAGTTAAAAGATGCAAGACGTTAGAATGACATCAGAATACGATCAATTCAAGTTCAGGGAAGACAATAGGGAAACAATCACTCAATCACATGTCAAGAGACTGGCAGCATCGATACAGGCAAGAAATCTTTTAGAGATGCGACCGATATCAGTTAACGCAGATATGGAGGTTATCGACGGGCAACACAGGCTACTTGCTGCAAAGTTACTCGGGGTTCCTATTTACTATGTTAGAAATTTTGAATTAACACCAAGCGATATTATTATTATGAATGTAGCGCAAACATGGGGACAAGGCGATTATCTGAATTATTATTGCAAGAATCATTATCCTGAGTATATAAAGCTTAAAGAATTCATGGTTGAAAACGGATTGAGCTTAAAGATTGCATTAAATATCTCTATGGGATGTGCAAGGGAAATGTATTTAAACTTTAAGGATGGAAAGTTTAAGTTTAACAAAGAGCATTTCGAATCTTATATAAATATTTGCTGGGAAACAATCGAATACATCCGGCGAATGAACGGTTACAGTCCCTATACAGACTCAGCAAGGTTTTGGGGTGCTTTATTGATTTTGATTAGACATGCGAACTTCGATGCTGCAAAATGGAAAGATAATTTAAGCAAAATGGTGGAAAGAATCACTGCTAAAGCTTCTAAACAAGATTATCTAAAAATGTTCATGGAAATACACAACTGGCGCAATAACAGCAAAGTGGAGTTGATTTAATATGAAAAACGAAGAAATGAATGAACAGACAGCAAAATACGTAAATGAATTATCGGATACAGTATTATTGTCATTGGTAGAAACATTAAAGATGAGAGAGCACCAATATACCGAAGTTAATGTGATTTTAAATATATTGACTGGGTGTCTTGTTAAAATAATGCAAAAAATGCCTGATGAAATAAGAGGTGAGTTTGTTAAACTTATAAGTATTCATTTAAAATCGAATCTAAATCATTTAAGAAAAAAAGGAGTATAAATGAATAAAGAAGATGAAGAAAAAGCAAAAATGACAATAATATCTATTTGTTTCGTTTTATTTGTAATTGTATGTCTATGGGCTTACTTCTCTTTTGCATCGCCTTGTCTCCATGTATGGCAGCAAAGCAAGCTAGGGGAAGCAGAACTAGCGAGAGCAGACAGTAACCGGCAGATAGCGACATGTGAAGCTCTAGCAAAAAAGGAAAGTGCAAAGGCTCTGGCTGATGCTGAGGTGATACGAGCTGAAGGAGTTGCTAAAGCAAATAAAATCATTGGTGATAGTTTAGAAGGCAACGAAGGATATTTGAGGTACTTATGGATACAGGGGTTACAGACTAATAATATGTCAGTTGTGTATATACCTACAGAGGCTAATTTACCTATAATGGAAGCCGGCAGATGGAAAGAAGAGCAGAGAATAAGAGGTAATCATGGTTTGGACTGAACAAGAATATCAAGATAAGTATGGAAATAATGATGAACAGGAGTGGTTTTCAAGTTTTGGTCAATTAATTGTTGTTGATAAGAAAACCTATTTCAAAATATTTTGTTTACGAAGAGATGGGCAAATGGATTATCCTCCGTATGTAAAAGAAACGAAAGAACAAGTGATGAATTTTATCAAATGTCGGGGAAATAAAATAAATAAATCTAGATATTGGAAGTTAGCAATGAAAAAACAAGAAGAGGGAATAGAAGAACCACCAACTGATTAAATTACACAACAGGATGCTTTTCAATCCACAAATCATAATAAGAGGTATTGTGCATCATTTGGCAGCAATACTTCTTAGCATCGGAATAGGCATAGAAGACAGCTAGCACTTGATCGTGTTCGTTTTCATCTATGCCTAATACGATATAGACTATTGTTTCGTTAATGGCAACAATCATAGCGTTCATCATCCTCGGCTTCTTTCATGATATTCTGCATTCTAAGAGAGGCAATTTTAAAGCCCTGATGGAGAGTTTCTAAAAGTCCTTCCAAAGTTTTTTCGTCTTCAAAAATGGAACCATCGCGATTGTTTTTTGTATGCTCTAGCAAGCCGGCAATAATCATCATTTGTGCAGTAATATAATGGTCTTTATTCATCGCAGTCATCATCGTCCCCTTTGTGTATGTATATATGTTCTCTGATAGCCTGAAGTATCCCGTGATAATCAGAAGCTTCGTCATTTATTTCTTGTGCGTAGAAGATTGTATATCCTTTTTTCTCATTCGTAAGTGTTTTGCTCCGAAGCATCCATGCAATACGAGCATCATCATCCCACACAATACCAGTAAGAGAATCATTAAGATATTTCTCCAGATTGTCCCCGTCCGGCCTCTTGGTGTGTGGCAGGCAGTTTTGCGCATCTCGACTTGCTTTTGGTTGGCTTACTGCTGCCGGTAGAACAAAGTGCACTATCACAAGCAGCGGGCCTTTCAACAGCGGCATCGGCTTGTCTTGGAACTTCTTTCGTACATAGCTCGCTACTTGTCCCATTCCTCGTGCGCTTGGGTTGTACCACCTTCCCTTTGCCATCTGAACTGATGCTTTGGGCTTTGGCGTTATCGGAATCAATACTTTGCAACTTGACATGTTCGTCCCACTTCATAAATTTTACTACGGTTCTAGGGTTGGAGCTATAAAATTTAACTACATCAAGCTTAACTACTTGCTTATAGGAATTGAATAGCACATGATGCAGCATCTCTAAAAATGAAAGAGTATAGTCGCATAGCTCAAAGGACATAACGGCTGGCATGGACTCTTGGCGAAGTATTGGAGCGGACACTTTAACATTCATTGGGGGACTTACGTAAAACTCTACACCAATAACAAGAGGAGTAGTAGTACGGTAAAATGAACGAAAAAATGACTTTAGAAGCGATTTCCATTTCATGTTTCTAAAAAACTGAACGCCGCGAGTCCTTTGCCCTACCGGATATTTAACACTGTAAATCATCGGTTCGCCTGGCATTACCAGTTCTCTGCCGACTACAGGATTAAATATCTGACTTCTTCTAATTATCTGTTTGAGGCTCATATTCTTCTGCTGTTTCCATCATTTCATCTGCAATATCACTTATAGTTTGTACAAGCAGAGAATTAAGCCTTCGTTTAGCTTCATCCTCTGCAAGATCCATCGTTAACTCACAAAGAGTCATCCAAGAGTCAAAAACATTCTCAGAACCATAAAGAGGATGCGTCGTCTTGTAATGGAGCCGCTTGCTTTTGATATGAGTTCGCTTGGCCATGGTTATCCTCTTGGTCTTTCAGGGCTATTAATACGGCTGCTTTGAACTGCTCAAAATATTCTTTATCTAGATAGCTGATCAGAGGAATATATTCGGATTTATCGCTTCCTGCCTTCTTGTATTCCTTCTGAGGGAAAGAAAACCATCTCTGGTCGCCTTTTTGGAAATATCGGCATTCAAGAGTTTTTCTACCTTGCGGATACTCTACGATAGCAAAAAAAGCTTTCAATGCGCCTTTATCCATGGGCTTGTATTGACCGACTTCTATGTGTATTGGCGTATTGCCTACTTGGAATTTCATAGTCTTGCTAACTCCTTTTCTAGTTCGACAAGTTTGGGGATGACATGCATTTGCAGTATATTGTGTACGTAGAGAGGATTCATGCTTGGTTTATCAGCCATTAGGGAATATGAAGTAACCTGTAGCAAGTCACAAATATCATCTAAAGCATCCCGAACATTAAGAATTGAAGGCTTGCGATATGCCAAACCTTCTGTAAATTCTTTCATTAATTCGTCCTCTACCTCTCTCGAAGGTGAACCGTCTGTATAAGGAATGAATCTTTGTTTTTTAATAGGTCCGGCAGGTATAAAATTACTTGGTATCATTGTGTTAGCTCCATATAGCCATCCCAGGTAGGTTGATAAAAAAGGTAACTGTTACCCTCAGTACCAAACATGCGGTTCTTGGCGATTCTTATTTTTACTTTGTTTGGGTCTGCGCTTGTATCCGTTCGTGAGCATCGATGCAGTATGAGCACATTGTCGGCGTATTGCTTGATTGAGCTGCTACCCTTGAGTGAATGTATTCCAATTTCTTCCCCTGCTCCACCTGATTGCCTAGGATGACAGATAAGTATAAAATGCATAGACAGATCAAAAGCCAGTTCATGTAATCTCTTCATTGTTTCTTCAATTGCTTCGTGCAGTTTCTCTTTGTGGTTATTTACAAGGTAATCCAAGTGATCGAGCATGACAATTTCAACACCGAGTTTCTTTGCTTCGTAAAGCTGATGACCAAGTGTATGTATGTCAGTGCCAATTGTATTAGGATTTATGTATACCTTGTATCTTGAGCACCATTCGTCAAACTGTTCGTTCTCATGCTCTGTAAAGGACTGAAACTTCATGGGACGCCGGAGCACCACGGAGGCCAGCTTGCGTAAGGTTGTCTCTGGCTTCATTTCCCAAGAGTTAATCCAAACAGGTATACCTTGCATTGCACAGTTGACCATCAGTTGTGAACAAAAGGTAGTCTTGCCTGCGCCTGTATCAGCAGTTATCACGGTCAGCTCGCCTTTACGTAGACCTTGCAGGTAGTTATCGAGGTTTCGCCATCCAGTTGAATAGCCTTTGTCGATTGCGTCCCTGAAGCCTTGCGGAAGCTCACCAATTGGAATGATACAGCCGGATGTAGAGTCCTCTAGTTTTCTTTTCCAGAAGTCTTCGAGGGCTTCCCCTTTATTGTATTGAATTCCAGAATGTGTTCCTTGTCCTTCCATAAATCCATCAAGTAGTTGCGTACAAGACGGCCAAGAGGGGAATCGCTTTGCATTAAATCAAGGTGTTCTGTTGTTGTGGGAGGCATCGGAGTTGCATTTGTCAGCCAATTCATGATAAAGCCGATGTGCC
>Ga0209006_10003105_pt1 | contig 15064 bp, 12 predicted proteins | sample JacPin_JW_Ref_O2_FD_188567 | JGI IMG/M metagenome (GOLD analysis project Ga0209006, IMG submission 188567) | Forest soil microbial communities from Algoma, Ontario, Canada - Jack Pine, Ontario site 1_JW_Ref_O2 (SPAdes) (version 2) | ecosystem: Environmental > Terrestrial > Soil > Boreal... | reverse complement strand
GCTCGATCAGTGACGGAAAGGTCACCACCATAGAGGGAATCGACGCAACGGAGGCGGGACGCAAGATCCAGAAGGCGTGGGTGGACCTCGAGGTCCCGCAATGCGGCTATTGCCAGTCGGGCCAGATCATGTCCGCCGCCGCTTTGCTCGCCGGCACTCCCGACCCGAAGGATTCCGACATCGACGCAGCAATGGCTGGAAACATCTGCCGGTGCGGCACCTACGTGCGCATCCGCGCCGCGATCAAGCAAGCCGCCCGGTCGGCCTGAAGGAGACTCAAGCCCATGACGCCGATGTCGTCTGCTCCGAAGCTCACCCGCCGCACAATGCTGAAGGCGACAGCCGCCGCGGGCGGCGGCCTAATCCTCAGCGTCTCCATTCCCCGGCTCAATGCCGCGATCGCGGCTGAGTCGAATGCCGATTTCGCGCCGAACGCTTTCGTGCGCATTGATCCTGACGGCAAGGTCACCTTCATAATTCCGCAAGTCGAGATGGGGCAGGGCATCTACACCGCCCTCTCGATGATCCTCGCCGAGGAGCTTGACCGGCCTTTCGACCGTGTTACCGCGGTGGCGGCGCCGCCGAACGACAAGCTTTACGCGAACCCGCTTCTTGGGTTCCAGGTGACAGGCGGCTCGACCTCGGTCCGTGCGTTCTGGAAGCCGATGCGAATCGCCGGTGCGAGCGCGCGGGCCATGCTGGTGGAGGCCGCGGCGGCGAAGTGGGGCGTCGATCCGTCGTCCTGCCGGACGGAGAACGGCGAGGTACTTCACGACGCGATCTCGCGGAAGGCCTCCTACGGCGAACTCACGCAGGCGGCCGCCGCTCTGACGCCGCCGCAAAATCCGCCGCTGAAATCGCCCGCAAGTTTCAAGCTTATAGGCAAGTCGCTGAAACGGCTCGACACGCCCGATAAGGTCAATGGCAAAGCCGTCTATGGTATCGACGCACGGCCGCCGGGCGTGAAGATCGCCACGCTTGCGAGCTGCCCAGTGTTCGGCGGCAAGGTCGCGCATGTAAGCGACGGGCGGGCGAAGACCGTGCCTGGGGTCCGGCAGGTCGTCGTTCTCGACGATCTCGTCGCGGTCGTCGGCGATCACATGTGGGCCGCCAAACAGGGCCTCGACGCCCTCGACATCACCTGGGACGAAGGGCCGAACGCCGACGTGTCGACGGCCGATGTGCTGAACGGCCTTGTCGCCGCAAGCGAGAAAGCGGGCGCGGTCGCAAAATCGACCGGCGACGCCGTCAAGGCGCTGGCCGCGGGGACGAGGCTCGATGCGACCTATCACGTGCCGTTCCTCGCCCATGCGCCGATGGAGCCGGCGAACTGCACCGTCCACGTTCGCTCCGACGCCTGCGAGATCTGGGTCGGCAATCAGGTCATCACTCGCGCGCAAGCGATCGCGGCCCAGCTGACAGGCCTGCCGCTCGAGAAAGTCATCATCCACAATCATCTGATCGGCGGCGGCTTCGGCCGGCGGCTCGAGGTGGACTACATCGCCAAGGCCGTGCGCATCGCGCAGAAGGTCGACGGGCCCGTCAAAGTCATCTGGACGCGCGAAGAGGATATTCAGCAGGCACTCTACAGGCCGTTCTATTTCGACCGCTTCTCAGCGAGCCTGTCGAATGGCAACATCACGGCGTGGAGTCACAAGATCGCCGGCTCGTCGATACTCGCGCGCTGGGCGCCGCCGGCCTTCAAGAATGGGCTCGATTCCGACGCCGTCGACGGCGCGGTCGATTTTCCTTACGACACGCCAAACCTTCATGTCGAATACGTGCATGCCGAGCCGCCCGGCGTGCCGACCTGCTTCTGGCGAAGCGTGGGTCCGGGGCACAATATTTTCGTCGTCGAGAGTTTCGTCGATGAGCTGGCGCATGCAGCTGGGCAGGACCCGGTTGCCTTTCGGCGCGCGCATCTCGCGAAGGAGCCGCGGCTTCTCGCCTGCCTCAACCTTGCGGCGGAGAAGGCGGGTTGGGGAGGCGCGCTTCCAACGCGGGTTGCACGCGGCGTCGCTTGTCAGAGCGTGTTCGGCTCGTATGCCGCGGCGATCGTGGAGGCGGAGGTCGACAACGACGGCGAGATCGCGCTCCGCCGCGTGACGGCGGCGGTCGATTGCGGCACGGTGGTCAATCCCGACGGGGTCGAGGCGCAGATCCAGGGTGGCCTCATCTTCGGGCTCACCGCCGCCCTCTATAACGAGATCACGATCGCCAAAGGCCGGGTGCAGCAGAGCAACTTCAACAATTACCGGATGATGCGGATCAACGAAACGCCGGCAATCGAGGTCCATCTGGTGCGGAACGGCGAGGCGCCGGGCGGCATCGGCGAGCCGGGCACCTCGGTCGCCGGCCCCGCGCTCGCCAATGCGCTCTTCGCGGCGACCGGGGTTCGGTTGCGAAGCCTCCCGATTGACCGCAAGCAGCTCGCGCCGAGGAGAGCCGCATGAGGAGCTTCTGGCGCATCCTGCTCGCGGCGGCCGCGCTCGTTATCGTCGCCGCGCTCGGCTTCGTCGGCTGGATCGTCTTTGGCCCCGGGCCGACTGATTTCGCAGGTCGGGATCGGGTTGTGCTCAGCGACTACAAGCTGGCCGATCCGACGGGCGTTCCCGCAAGCCTCAAGGACGCGAGCCTCATCGACCGGGGGCGCTATCTCATCCGCGCCGCCGATTGCGAGGCCTGCCATACGGCGATCGGTGGGCAACCTTTCGCCGGGGGTCGTGCGTTCGTCCTGCCCTTCGGCACGATCTATTCGACCAACATCACGCCAGACAGGGACACAGGCATCGGCCAGTACACCGACGCGGACTTTCTCGCGGCGCTCCATCGCGGTGTCCGGCGTGACGGCGCGCCGCTTTACCCGGCAATGCCCTTCGCCGGCTATACCTACCTCACGGACGCCGACGCGTTCGCCATCAAAGCCTACCTCTTCAGCCTCGCGCCGATCAACGCGCCCGCGATTCCGAACACCTTCGCCTTTCCGTTCAATCAGCGCTGGGCAATGGGCGTTTGGGCGATGATGTTCAATGCGGACCGGCGTTTCGAGCCGCACGCCAATCAAACCGCCGAGTGGAACCGCGGCGCTTATCTGGTCGAGGCGCTTGCTCATTGTGGCGAATGCCATACGCCCCGCAATCTGTTCCAGGCGTTAGACAACCGCCAGAAATTCGCCGGCGCCGTCACTGGCGGCTGGCGCGCCTACAACATTACCAGCGATCGGACGAGCGGCGTTGGTGACTGGACCGAACAGGCGCTCGCGCATTACCTCGCCACGGGACATGCCGAGGGACGCGGCACGGCGGCTGGGCCGATGGGGGAAGCGGTCGACCTCAGCCTCGTGCATCTGACGAGTGAAGACATTGCCGCCATGGTCGCTTATCTGCGCACCGTTCCGCCGATCGCGAATCCGAATCTGCCGGCGCCTAAACCGTCCGACGCGATCGCCGCGCAAGCGCCCGGAGCGAGCGGCCATCCGCTGGGCGAGCAGATCTATGCCGAAGCCTGTGCAAGCTGCCATGGCTGGACGGGCAAGAGCCCAATCTCCGGCCTCGCGACGATCGCGGGCGCGCGCTCGCTCAACGATCCGTCCGGCGTCAATGTCGCGCAGGTCATCCTGTTCGGTGGAGGGCGCCGGCCGGGCGAAGCGGGGATGGCGATGCCAGCCTTCGGCGAAGGCTACTCTGATGCCGAGATCGCCGCCGCCGCCAACTATGTCACGGCGCGGTTCGGCGCCGAGGGTTCGCGCCTGACGCCGGAGAACGTCGCCGCGCTCCGGCTCACCCGGTGACGGTGAGCTTGCGGCCCCACTATTCGCGGATGTGGCTCGGGTTCCGAGATGATCCGCCGACGACCCGCTCACAATCTACGTGCAGAAGGACGCTCCAATGCTGCCCTCGAGCGGCCTCCGGCGGCGCGATGCTGGTGGTTCGGTCCCGTTGACGTTATAGGCGTTGCGGCCTTCACTGCTCGTAGTTGAGAAGGTTCGCGCTGACGATGACATGTTCGACCGCGTCGGTGGAAAAATCGACCGTATCACCCGGCCGCAGGCACTCGCTGAGTTGAGGGTCTTGCACCTGATACATCACCTCCATCGCCGGCATGAACCCCTTAATTTCGTCATGCGCGATGGTCACCGCTCCGGTTGCGGACTCCACGGTCCGGACGATCCCGTGGCCTCGAAAGACGCCCTCCTGCGCAGTTTCCTGCGCCGCGGCCGCCGAGCATAAAGCCAGCGCCGCCGCCATGGCCGGAAACGCAAGCGGCAGCCTCGATATTCTCATTCACGCCTCCTGCCCGTCTCTGGTTCGATAAAAATACGTATTCACGGCGACAAAAGCAACCGCAAACTAATTCGCTGTAACAGTTGTGATTTTCATTTGCTGTGATCTTCGTCACACGATTTGCCTCGAGCGGCTCAGCGTGCAGCCGATGGATCGCGTGCAATTTCATGTTGGCTTTTCGAGGTGGCGCTGCGCGCCTCGCCGAAGCGGTCCGCTCCGCTCGACCGTTGTGGATCGCATCTTGTTGGGTATCGAACCAACGGGCGAAGCCCTGGATTTCGCCGAACTTCGCACTGTGACCGATGACGCCGCCAAGCGATGATTCGAGCGTTTCGTTCAAGTCCGGAGGCCTACCGAGGATCGACGATGCGAAACTACCCAATCCTGGACGGGGCCATGAGTGAGGTGTAAGACTCGAATTCAGCGCCAGCCGAGACAGGGACCGTTCTGTAGGAGGGTTGCATATGAGCGAACAGCGGGAAGCGCTGATGCGCCGCCGCGAAGTGCTTCGCGTCATGACGGCGGGCGTTGCCGTAGCTGCTGTGGGTCGGCTCGACGAGGCCGAGGCGCTCCCGCCGGACGCCGCTGAAAAGCGCAAGTCGCGGTATCAAGCAAACTCCCCGGAAGTTCAGGACTTTTATCGCGTAAACCGCTATCCGTCGCGGTGAGGGGGTATTCGTGCTGATCAAGAGGTCTGAAGAAGGATCTCGCCAAGGGACGTCCGTCCCCTCTCTCACGGAGCGAACCTCAGCTGGCCTCGATCGCCGCGCCTTCCTGCGCCGCTCGGGCTTGAGCGCCGCGAGCCTTGCGGCGCTCGGGAGTGTGCCTCTGGGTGGCATTCGCAAAACTGAGGCCGGGCCGCCGCCGCCTCCGGGCGCGACGGTCACAAGCCATAAGAACGTCTGCACCCATTGCTCGGTCGGCTGCTCGGTGATCGGCGAAGTCGCGAACGGCGTCTGGATCGGCCAGGAGCCCGACTACGACAGCCCGATCAATCGCGGCTCGCATTGCTGCAAGGGAGCCGCGGTCCGCGACGATGTGCTGAGCACTCGCCGGCTGCGCTATCCCATGAAGCTGTCAACGGCGGCTGGACGCGAATCTCCTGGGATCAGGCGGTCGACGAGATCGGCGATAAGCTGCTGGATATTCGCCAGAAGGCGGGGCCAGATTCAGTATACTGGCTGGGCTCGGCCAAGTTCACCAACGAAGCGGCCTATCTCAATCGCAAGTTCGCCGCCTTCTGGGGAACGAACAACTCCGATCATCAGGCGCGCATCTGCCATTCCACGACGGTCACTGGCGTGGCCAACACGTGGGGTTATGGCGCGATGACCAACAGCTACAATGACATCCGCAACGCCAAGACCATCCTCGTCATGGGGGGCAATCCCGCGGAGGCGCATCCGGTTTCGCTGCAGCATATTCTCGAAGGCAAGGAGCTTAATCGGGCCAACATGATCGTCATCGATCCGCGAATGACGCGGACGGCAGCTCACGCGACCGAATATGTCCGAGTGCGACCCGGAACCCATATCGCCACCATCTACGGAATGCTGTGGCACATTTTCCAGAACGGGTGGGAGGACAAGGAATTCATCCGGCAACGGGTCTGGGGGATGGACGAGATCCGCGACGAGGTCGCCAAGTGGCCGCCCGCCGAAGTGGAGCGCGTGACCGGCCTGCCGGAAGCGCAGGTCAAACATCTCGCGGAGATCGTCTCCCATGAAAAGCCGGCGACGCTGATCTGGGCGATGGGCCAGACCCAGTTCACGACCGGTACGGCCAACGTCCGCGCCAGCTGCCTCCTGCTGCTCGCCACCGGCAACGTGGGTCTTGCCGGGGGCGGGGCCAACATCTTCCGAGGTCACACCAACGTCCAGGGGGCTACCGATCTCGGCCTCGATGTGACGACGCTGCCGCTCTATTACGGCCTCGATGAGGGCGCATGGCGGCATTGGTGCCGAGTCTGGGAGGTTGACTACGACTGGATGCGATCGCGCTTCGCTGACAAAACGCTCATGCAGAGCCCGGGGATCCCCAGCACGCGCTGGTTCGATGCGACACTGCTGCCCAAGGATCAAGTAAGCCAGCCCGACACCGTGAGGGCCATGTTCGTGATGGGGCATGGCGTCAACACGATCACAAGAATGCCGGAAGCGGTTCGCGGAATCGAGAAGCTAGAACTCCTCGTGGTCTGCGATCCCTATCCGACCGCGTGGTCCGTAGTCTCGCAGCGCAAGGACGGCATTTATCTGCTGCCCGCTTGCACGAGCTTCGAGATGGACGGCTCGCGCACGGCGTCCAACCGCTCCTTGCAATGGGGCGAGCAGATCGTGCCGCCGATCTTCGAATCCAAGAACGACTATGACACGATGTATATGTTGGCGCGCAAGTTCGGCTTTGCCGACCGGATGTTCAAGAACATCAAGGTCGAGAACGGCCGCGTGTCGGCCGAGGATATCTTGCGCGAGATCAATCGCGGCGGCTGGTCAACCGGCTATTGCGGCCAATCGCCCGAGCGACTCAAGGCGCATATGAAACACCAGGCCAAATTCGATGTGGTCACGCTGAAAGCGCCGAAGGACGATCCCGAAGTCGGCGGAGAGTACTATGGCCTGCCTTGGCCATGTTGGGGAACGCCTCAATTCAAGCACCCCGGAACGCCGATCCTCTACAACACCAACCTGCCGGTGAAGGAAGGCGGCGCCACGTTCCGCGCCCGGTTTGGCGTCGAGCGCGTCGTCAAGCGCAAAGTGATGGAGAACGGGCAGGAGGTCGAGCGAGAGGTGCATGAAAGCCTGCTCGCCGACGGCTCGTATTCGGTCGGTTCGGAGATTAAGGACGGATATCCGGAGTTCACCCTTGGCGTGCTGAAGAAGCTCGGTTGGGACAAGGACCTTACCGACCAGGAGCTGGCGGTCATCCAGCGCGTGAACGCGGCCAACCCCGACGCCGTGTCATGGTCGATCGACCTGTCGGGCGGCATCCAGCGCGTGGCGATCGAGCACGGCTGCTCCCCTTATGGCAACGGCAAGGCCCGCATGGTGGCGTGGAACCTTCCGGACCCCATTCCGACGCAGCGCGAGCCAATCTTTACGCCGCGCCCCGATCTCGTCGCGAAATATCCGACGTTGCCGGACGCTTGGCAGTTTCGGGTGCCGAATATCGGCCTCACCGTGCAAAAGAATGCGGTCGACAGCGGCGTCGTCAAGCAATTCCCGCTGATCCTGACTTCCGGCCGGATGGTGGAATACGAAGGCGGCGGCGAGGAAACGCGCTCCAACAAGTGGCTGGCGGAGCTGAAGCAGGAAATGTACGTCGAGATCAATCCGGTGGATGCTCTCGAGCGCGGCGTCAAGGACGGGGGATGGGTCTGGGTCTACGGGCCCGAGAACAGTTCCAAGACGCGGATGAAGGCGCTGGTGACCGAGCGGGTCGGCAAGGGCCTCGCATGGATGCCGTTCCACTTCGCGGGCTGGTTCGAGGGCGAGGATCTGCGCGGCAAATATCCGCCTGGCAACGATCCGATCGTGCTCGGCGAGAGCGTCAATACGTTGACAACCTACGGCTACGACCCGGCCACTGGCATGCAGAAGCCAAAGGCCACTCTCTGCCAGATCAGAGCGGTGTGAAAGGCGCGATCATGGCGCGAATGAAGTTCCTCTGCGACGCCGATCGCTGCATTGACTGCAACGCTTGCGTGACCGCGTGCAAGAACGAAAATGAGGTACCCTGGGGCCTCAATCGCCGGCGCGTCGTCACCATCAACGACGGCAAGCCGGGCGAGCGCTCGGTCTCGATGGCCTGCATGCACTGCACCGACCCCCCTTGCGCAGCCGTCTGCCCGACCAACTGCATCTTTCCCACTGATGACGGCATCGTCCTCCACGATAAGGATCTCTGCATCGGCTGCGGCTATTGCTTTTACGCCTGTCCCTTCGGGGCGCCGCAATATCCGCAGATCGGCAATTTCGGCCCACGCGGCAAGATGGACAAATGTACCTACTGCGCCGGCGGCGGCGGCCCGGAGGCGCCCGGAAGCATCGAGGAATATCGCAAGTATGGCTCGAACCGCTTCGGCGAGGGCAAGCTGCCGATGTGCGCCGAGATGTGCTCGACCAAATCGCTCCTCGCGGGTGACGGCGAGATCATCGCCCAAATCTATAAGGAGCGTGTTCTGAAGCGCGGGTACGGCTCGGGCGCGTGGGGTTGGTTGACGGCTTATCATGAGGACATCGCGGTCTGAGTTGGGAGAAAGACCATGAGGACTCGTCTCGAGGCCGTTCGCATCATTGTCTCCGCGTGGATCGTCCTGATGGCGGTCGTCGTGTCGGTGCCCGCAGCAGCCCAGAAGCTGGGGCCGGACCGCGCGCCCGATCCCGACGCCAGCGTCGTCAACGAGCAGACACTACTGCAACACGCGCCGCGCATCGAGGGCCGCATCTCCATTCCTGACTGGCGGGCGAGCGTTCTCATTCAGCCCGCGGGGCGGGAATGGGTCACCTTTCACGAGGTCATATTGCATTGGCTCGGCGCCATCGCGATCCTGGGCATGATTGTGGCCCTGGGCACCGCCTATCTCATCATGGGTCGGATCCGAATTTCGGCCGGACGTTCCGGCCAGAAGGTGCGCCGCTTCAGCCCGTTTGAACGCTTCTCGCACTGGTTGACGGCTGTCTCGTTCGTAGTTCTCGGCCTCACCGGGCTCAACATCACATTCGGTAAGATCTTTCATGCCGGTCATCGGACCCGATGCGTTCGGCAGCTTCTCCGAGACAGCCAAATATGCGCACAATTTCGTCAGCTTCGCGTTCACGATCGGGCTCATGCTGATCGTCGTCATGTGGATCAGGGACAATATCCCGAGCAAAGTCGATATGGAGTGGCTGAAGCAGGGCGGCGGGTTCATCAAATCGAAGCACGCTCCCGCTGGGCGCTTCAACGCCGGCGAGAAACTGGTGTTCTGGTTCGCCCTCGGCGCCGGCGCGGCGGTCATCGCGTCGGGCTTCGTGCTGCTGTTCCCCTTCTACCTGACGAACATCGCTGGGATGCAGATCGCCCAAGTCGTTCACGCGGTCGTGGCGGTGCTGTTCGTCGCCGTGATTCTCGCCCACATCTATATCGGTACTCTCGGAATGGAGGGAGCGTTCGAGGCCATGGGGACCGGCGACGTCGACCTCAATTGGGCGAGGGAGCATCACGACCAATGGCTCCGGGACGAGCTCGCCAAGCAGCAAGGGGCCGGCGGGCCCAGAGAGCCTTCAGCGTCGCCGGCCGAGTGAACTTCGCTGCGCTCGCAATGACGGTCGCGCTGTCTTCTGAACGAGCATGCTTTGAATGACAGACGCTGTACACGTCCGTCGTTCAACTCTCGCCGTTCCCGCGTCCTTCCTCATTGCGCTCGCGCCGATAGTCGTCGGCGGTGCGGATCGAGCGGTCAGGCAGCCCGCAAGGGTCGAAGCCTTCCCGCGAGACCTGCGCGACCCGGCAATCCGCGCACATCCTGATGAGATCAAGGCGGCCGGACGAGCCATTATACCTCCAGTGCGAATGCTCAAGCATCGCTACGACCCGCTCGATCGTGCTCTTCACCCCGAAGGCTTTCCCGCAGCGGAGGCATGAGTACGGCTCCTCCTCGTTGAGGAGGCGCGCGGAGGCGGCGCTGACGCGGAAATCGAACTGCGGATTCAACGTGATGACTTTCTCGGGGCAGGTCGCCTTGCACAACCCGCATTGCACGCACGCCTGTTCGACGAAACGCAGCGCCGGTCTTTCTGGGTCGTCGCGCAACGCGCCGGTCGGGCAGGCAGACACGCATGACAGGCATAGAGTGCACTTTTCAGCATCGACGCTGACCGAGCCGAATGGCGCCTGTTCGGGCAGCGCCACGACATCGGCCGGCTCGGGCGCCGCCAGGTGAAGCTCACGCAGAGCGAAGCGAAGCAACCCGGGTTTCGCGCCAATGGGAGCGAAACTTGCCGGACGCGGCGCTCCGGGCATGGACGGAATGTCTCGCAACGCTGACCCCAGCGTATCGGGATCGTCGGTCTCTACCGTCGCGATCCGGCCCAAGCCGAAACCGAGACCCCCCAGGATGGCTTCGGCAAAGCCGACCGTCTTCCTTAAGGCGATGACGTCATGGCGAGGCCGCGCGCGCAGCAATAACCGCATGGCCGATGCGCCATAGGCGAACGCGGCGGTGACAGCTTCGAGGCCAACCTGCGTGACCTCGTTGACGGCGAGTGGCAGAACCTGTGCGGGCAGCCCGTCGCCGAACCGCGCCAGCGCATCGATCAGCGGCGCGCCGTGCTCATCGTCGTGAATCAGCACGACCGCATAGTCGCCGCCGGCTTCGCGGTAGGCAATCAGCATGGCGCGCAACTTGCGCATCAACCCGTCCGGCGGGGGCGCGGCGTAGGAGGCCGCCCCGGTCGGACAAAGCGCGGCGCACTGGCCGCATCCGGCACAGATATTGGCGTCGATCGCGACATGCTCGCCCGCCGGTGCGATCGCGCCGGCCGGACAAACGTCGAGGCAGCGCGTACAGCCAACAATCCCAGAGCGCGAATGGGAACATAATTGCGGGTCGAAGGCGATGTAGCGCGGCTTGTCGAAGACGCCGACGAGGTCGCGCGCTGTCAGGACCGCTCTCAGTATCGCGGCCGGACTGTCGGGAGAAGCGCGCAGATAACCGTCGCGAAGACCGGGCGCAGCAAACAACGTCGACTCGCCAGAGAGATCGAGGATGATGTCGCAGCGCGATCGCGCGCCGTCGCGCGAGCGCCCAAAGGTGAGAACGCCGCGCGAGGATGGCGTGCTTTGCGCGAAAGCGTCGACTGCGACATCGAACGCGCCCAGATGGCCGGCGGCCGTGCGGATCGCGCCCATCACCACCGGGAAATCGGCGACTGCCCGCGGGGCGATGGCCGCGGGCGGCTTGAGCAGGACCGTGACGTCGAGATGGTCCTTCAAGAGAATCCCGGCTTCGACGGCCTCCTGGCCGCGGCCATAGATGAGAATGACGCCTTCGCTTTTGAAACTGACGACGGGCGCGTCCGGCAAGGGTTCGTTTGCCGCCGCCAGAAGCGCGGCCATCTTCGGTCCGCCACTGGCCGCGTCACTCGACCAGCCGGCCGTCTCGCGGATATTGACATACTGAATGGGTCTGGTGCGCGCGAGAGCCGTCGCCGCCTCGATGAAGCGCGGGGTTTCCTGCGTGCAACCGACCGTCAGCGGCGCATCCTCGCCGGCGATTGCCTGGAACCGGTCGATTTCCGCTCCGCAAAGCTGGCGCACGGCTGTAACCGTGCTTCGTTGACAACCGCGACGCACCGCCTCGCCGTCAAGAGGCATCGTGCCCTCGCACGAGCAGATCAGTATATTCCTGATCGCTTCTGGCATGCTCAAAGGCCTTCCATGTCGGACGATCGGCTGAATTATAGTCGCACCGCGAGAAAACACTGAGTCGAGTGAGGGCGTCGCGCATGAAGCTGCTGCGGACCATCCGCGCCGATGCTTCGGACACGTTCGTGTTCGAGAGGGCCGCCGAGCCCGGCGAATGGGCCGTCTCTGGCGCGTTCGCCTTTGCACTTCAGGGCCGTCCCCTTGCGCGGCTGCGTGAGGCGCTCCAGCGCTTGGGCGTCGAGCGCGCGCCGGGGCGATCAGAACCGGAGGATCACGCCGCGATGCTTATGGAAATCATGTCGGCCCTCGCCGGCGGCCGGATCGCGGCGCCCCCGGGAGCCGAGCGTGAGATGTTCGAACACCATGTGGTACCCTGGATGGGACACTTTTTTGCCGATCTCGAGAAGGCCGGGCCGGCGGATTTCTACGCAAGGGTCGGCGCGCTCGGCCGCACCTTCATCGAGATCGAAACCGAGGCGTTCGAAATCCTCGCTTAAGGGGTCGATCGGGCCGGCCGGCCAGCGCGAGACAATTCTGCCATCCGGCAATAGTCTGCCGGATGAGGCTCGAAGCTGTGGAGAGATGAATGCGCTCTTTTCTTGCCGCCTGCGTCGCCACCGTCGTCATCGCGATCAGCGCCGCCGTCGTTCTCGACCGGTTCGTGCAGCAGACTTCCGCGGCCGCCTTCACGCTGCCCAGCGCGCGGATTTAGCGCGTGAGTCGTCCAGGCGGCAATGTCGCCGTGATAGCGACGCCCGGGTCCGAGCCCGAGCGAAAGCGATCCAGGGACGAGAAGAGATGCGGCGGCTCCGGATCGCCGCGTCGGCGTAGCCGTCGAAAGACGGGGGCGTCTGTCTCGACCCCCTATAGCTGCTCGCGATGACGGATTCCACCCAAACGAGCCTACTCCAGCCTGTCCCATCAGCGTTCGCGATTGCAGCGCGTGCGCGGCGGCTCATGCATGATCGTCGATCGCCGCAAGCCGTTCCCCTTCTGCGAGGTCGTCGACGGTGTTGGCGTTAAAGAACGGATCGAGCGGTTCGGCCGGCCATGTGACGGTCGCCAGGCGGTAACGCGCGGTCCACTGGCCGACCTTGCGGAGGCCTTCGACGACCAGTGCCCGGCGCAGCGCATCGCGCAAGGCGACATTCCACAGCCCGATGACAGGATGAGATTGCCCCTGGGAGGCGGCGATCGCGAGCTCGGCGTTGTCGGCGATCAGGGTACGGCTCAGACGCGCGACCAGATCGCGGGGCAAGAAGGGACAGTCTCCGGGAGCGCTGAGAATCCACGCCGCGTCCGGCCGGTTGGCCGCGGCCCAATCGAGCGCGGCGAGGATTCCTGCGAGCGGTCCCGGATAGTCCTGCACGCCGTCGGCGATCACGGGGAGGCAGAACGACGCGAAGCGCCGGGGATCGTTGTTGGCGTTGATCACCAGGCATTCGCATTGCGGCTCGAGGCGGGCGATGACGCGGGCGAGGATCGTGCGGCCGCCGATTTCACGCAATGGCTTGTCGCCGCCGCCCATCCGGCGCGCGAGGCCGCCCGCAAGCACCACGCCGGGAGGGCCGGAAACTTCAGGCATCTCGGTCGCCTTTCTCAGACGCCGCGGTCAACGCGGGATCCCCGATTTGGACGATGCGGGGAGTCGCCGGCTCCCCCTGGATCATGGCGCGCGCGATTGCATGAACCTGCAGGCTAGCGGAATATAAGACGGGCTGACCGCGCGACCAAAACCAGAGAAGCAAATGGCCCAACTATCAGACGATAGCTTCGCCTTTGGCGGAAAGCTGATGCCCGTCGACGACGCGACTGCGATTCTGTCCTCGCGGGTTAGGCTGGTAGAGCACGTTGAGATCGTCGATCTCGGACATGCCGATGGTCGTATTCTGGCTGCGGACATCTGTGCGCCTTTGCCCTTGCCGCCCTTCACGAATTTCGCCGTTGATGGCTATGCCGTCAGCAGTCGAGACCTTTCGCGAGATCCCACGCGAGAGTTCACTATCGTCGGCAGGATTAAGGCAGGGGCCGCTGCAGTCGAGGCCCTGACGCCTGGGCGCGCCGTTCGCATTTTTACTGGCGCGGCGATGCCTGTTGGCGCCGACACGGTATTCATGCAGGAGGACGTCCGTCTCGACGCCAGTGGCAACGTCATCCTCCCGCCGGGTCTGAAGGCAGGCGCCAATGTCCGTCCGATGATGGGAGAGGACTTTGCCGCAGGCGTAACGGCTCTGCCGGCAGGCCGGCGGATGCGACCGCAGGATGTTGTGCTTGCCGCTGCGTTGGGGCTGACGCAAATCGAAGTGCGTCGCCGTATTCGCGTCGCGGTCTTCTCGACCGGCGACGAAATCGTCTCGCCGGGGGGCTTCCGCGGCGCCACCCAATTGTTCGACTCCAACCATTTCATGCTGATCGCGATGGCGGCGCGGTTCGCTTGCGAAGTGAGCGATCTCGGCATTTTGCGCGATGATCGCGCCTCATTGGCCGGCGCCCTGCGGCAGGCAACAGGTTCGCACGACCTCATCTTTACGACCGGCGGCGTGTCGACTGGCGAAGAAGACCATGTCAAAGTCGCGGTCGAGACTGTCGGATCACTTGTGCTATTGCGTATGGCCATTAAGCCGGGACGTCCAGTTGCGATGGGCATCATCGAGGGAACGCCGTTCATCGGCCTGCCTGGAAATCCCGTAGCTAGCTTTGTGACTTTTGCACACGTCGTTCGGCCAACGATCCTTGCGCTCGCCGGCGCCATTCAGCAAAAACTGATGCCGATGCCGGTGCGTGCGGCCTTCGGCTACAAAAAGAAGATCGGAAGGCGCAAATATGTCCGGGTCAGCCTGCGCTGGGGGTCGACGGGGGTTCTGGAGGCGGAAAGGTTCCCACGCGAGGGCGCGGGCCTTCTTTCTTCACTGGTGGAGACCGATGGGCTGGTCGAACTCGGCGAGGAGATCACTCTGGTCGAACCCGGCCAGACAGTGGGCTTTTTATCTTATGCAATCTTGAGTTGAAATGACAACTGTTGATTGACGTCTAAACTCGCGACAATCCTCGCTTATCACGGCTACCGAGCCTGAAAAAGTACGCTTCTCAACCCACGCCGCCGTTTAAAACATCTTCCACGTCCAAGCACGTTGCGCGAGGTCGTTGTGGCCGCTTGAAGCTCCGCACACCAATCCCGTTTCGTGTCGTCGTTTCCAGGACGTGACAACGCCATTCAGAGGCCTTTGGCCAGCCCATACGTGAGCGCTTGCACGAGCTGCGTCACGCGTCGGTGATTGGACTCCTCGAACATCGCCTGATCTATCGCCGCCAATATCTTGCTCTCGGGCAGCCTCAAAGTTACGCTGGATTCCGCATCGCAAGGTGGGAGATGAGGG
>Ga0209006_10003103_pt1 | contig 15071 bp, 11 predicted proteins | sample JacPin_JW_Ref_O2_FD_188567 | JGI IMG/M metagenome (GOLD analysis project Ga0209006, IMG submission 188567) | Forest soil microbial communities from Algoma, Ontario, Canada - Jack Pine, Ontario site 1_JW_Ref_O2 (SPAdes) (version 2) | ecosystem: Environmental > Terrestrial > Soil > Boreal... | reverse complement strand
TGCGATACGCCGGTAACTTCTCGTTATTTTGGCGCCGAGCCCGCAATTAATTGCAGCGTAGCGCGCCCTAGCACGGTCGCCCTGTCCGCCAAGTCAAAAACGATGTCAAAGTGATTCAGGCCCGGTATTTCAAACGCGGAAACCGGAAAGCCCGCAGCCTCTAACCGGGAAGCATAGTTTCTGCTTTGCCGTTTGAATTCGTTCGTCTCGTTTTCACCCCAGGCTACGACGAGCGGCACTGGCTTGCCTAGCGGCAGATAGATCGGGCTCAGACCGACAGCAGTGGAACTTGTAAGATGCAACGGCGCGTCGATGTAAGTTCCCACTAAAGGTTCAAGATCGTATATGCCGCTGAGGAGCACAGCGCCCGCGATTGCATCTTCCGCCAGGCCAACGGTTTTCTGCCATCCTCGCGAAAGCGTCATAGCGGCCAGATGCGCGCCCGCGGAATTGCCCGAGACAAAAATCCGCGCGCGATCGAATCCAAGCTCGTCAGCGTGTTCATAAAGCCATGCCACTGCCCGGCGGCATTGATCCACGATTTTCTCCACTCCAGCTTTTGGAGCCAACGTGTAATTGATAGCTGCGAAAGCGATCCCGTTCGCCACAGAATCAGGCGCGGCGAAAAGCGATTCGTCCTTAGAGTGTTCCTGCCAATACCCGCCATGAATGAAAACGAGCAACGCGGCGCCGCTCGAAGCAGCAGGAAAAAAGTCCAAAGTTTCATCGGAATTTTTCCCCCAGTGCAAATCCTTCCGGCAAGTGAGTAGCTGTTCCGCATTCCGGCTTCGTATAACCCACTGCTCCAAGAAAGGTTCGATCGAGGGCACGCAGGTGCTAGGAGAATATTCCTTTTCAATTCGCGCCAACGGCCACTTGCGCCAGGACTGATCTTTTTCGCTCACTCGTGCCTCACCATGACGGGTCCTAATTCTGCACTCAGTCGGCGTGGAGAATCGACAGAAAAATCCTCGTCGCCGATTGTCGGTGGACTTTCCCAGCTTTACAGTTAGAATGTGCGTTCGCAAAGGCGCTTAGATTGTGCGCATATTCTGGCTTGGCGTCACGCGTCCAGAATTTTTTCGCTTTGAGGATTGTTCAAAATTTATTCGCATGACTTTTTCCACGCTCTATATCCGGACACGCTCGCCTCGCCCTCTTACGGCAGCGAAGCTTGAGATGCAATTCTCGGAGTGTTGCTGATGATCGTCGGAGTGCCGCGCGAAAGTTTCCCAGGAGAGTTGCGCGTCGCGTTAACGCCGGCAGTACTTCCGAGCCTCGCGAAAGCCGGCATCGAGGTCGTGCTTGAGACCGGCGCAGGCGTGGGAGCCGGTTATCCAGACGCCGACTTCATGGCCAAAGGCGCGAAGCTCCTTCCCCAACGCGCCGACGTTTTTCGAACCGCCGACATTATCGTTCAAGTGCTCGGCTATGGCTCGAACGACAAGTCCGGGAAAGGCGACCTCGCACTTTTGCGCCGCGATCAAGTTCTCGTCGGATTCCTGCGGCCTCTCGGAAACCTGGAAACGGTACAGGAGATCGCGGCTACCGGAGCCGTTTCATTTTCCGTGGAGTTGATGCCGCGAACGACGCGCGCGCAAGCCATGGACGCCCTTTCGTCGATGGGAACCATATGCGGTTATAAAGCAGTCTTAATCGCCGCCGACGCTTTACCCAGAATCTTTCCGATGATGACGACGGCTGCCGGCACCATCACGCCCGCACGTGTCTTCGTTATCGGCGCGGGTGTGGCTGGACTGCAAGCGATTGCGACTGCGCGGCGGCTCGGAGCCGTTGCGTCCGCTTACGATATGCGCCCAGCCGCGAAAGAGCAGGTACAAAGCCTGGGCGGCCGATTCGTCGAGCTTCCCATTGAAGCCACCGACGCACAGGACGCCGCCGGCTACGCGCGAGCCCAAAGCGAAGATTTCTACCGCCGCCAACGCGAACTGCTTGGCCGCGTGGTAGCTGAAAGCGATGTGGTGATAACCGCCGCCGTAATCCCAGGGCAGAAATCTCCCGTACTAGTCACTCGAGAAATGGTCGCGCACATGGCGCCCGGGTCAGTAATTGTGGATCTAGCTTCAGAACGGGGCGGAAACTGCGAACTCACTAGGCCGGGCGAAGTAGTGATCGAGCACGGCGTGAGCATTATTGGTTGGATCAACCTGGCCAGCCGCGTCCCGTATCACGCCAGCCAAATGTACGCGCGAAACGTAACCGCGTTTTTGTTACATCTAGTTCAAGATGGAAAGTTACGGCTCAATCTCGAAGATGAAATTATTCGCAGCACGCTGGTAACCAGACAAGGTGAGATAGTCAATCCACGGGTCCGCGAGTTTTACAAATTGCCCGCCCTCGCCGCGCAGCCGGGAGGTAACTAAATACATGAAATTAGATTTGATGACCGATCTGTATGTCTTCATGCTCGCAGCTTTCATCGGATTCGAAGTGATAAAGCGGGTTTCTCCTCTGCTGCATACGCCGCTCATGTCATTGACGAATGCACTGGACGCCATCGCCGTCGTTGGCGCCATTTTATTGGTGGGCGAACATAAGAGCACGCTATCGACTGTTCTCGGCACCATCGCCATTGTCGCAGCCACCAGCAACGTTGTCGGCGGTTTCTTGATTACCGACCGCATGTTGAAAATGTTTAAATCCAGCCGTCCCGCGAAAACCGTGAAATAGATGCAGGTCCCCCAACACATCATCGAACTCACTTACCTGGCCGCCACGGCGCTCTTCATTCTTTCGCTGAAATGGATGAGCGCGCCCACTACCGCGCGTCACGGCGTCTGGGCCGGCGAACTAGGAATGCTTTTGGCCATCGCCGGAACGCTGCTGAACCACGGCATCGTGGATTACAAGTGGATCGCCATCGCTCTGGTGCTTGGAACGATCATCGGCGTCCCGCTGGGCATGGTGCACATGACCGCAGTGCCGCAGCGCACTGCGCTCAGTCACGCGTTCGGAGCGCTTTGTGTAACACTTGTCGGCACCTCCGAATTCTATCTTCGTGGCGGCGAAGTTTCGCGATTCACTTTGTCGGTTCTATGCATGGAAGTGATTCTGGGCTCACTCACCTTCACCGGCAGTTTGATGGCGGCAGGAAAACTGCAAGAGATGTTGCCGCAGCGCCCCATCACCTATAAGGGACAAAACATCGTCAATCTTGGCGTCCTTGCCGTGGCGATCGGACTGGCCGCTTACGTCGTGATCCATCCCGGTCACACACACATCTTCCCCTTCATCGTGGGAATCCCTCTTCTGTTCGGCGTGCTGATGATTATTCCGATCGGTGGCGCCGATATGCCCACAGTGATTTCCCTTTTGAATTCTTACGCTGGGCTTTCCGCCGCCGCGATGGGATTCGTCCTCGATAGCAAATTATTGATCGTGGCCGGCGCTCTGGACGGCGCTTCAGGTTTTATTCTGTCTTTGAACATGTCAAAGGCCATGAACCGTTCGTTTTCGAACGTTTTGTTCGGAGCATTCGGACAGGAACAGCCGACGAGCGCTGCCGGGCAGGAGACGCGGAACGTGCGGAGCGCGACGGCCGAAGAAGCTGCCGCCATTCTTTCCGCAGCCAACAAAGTGGTAATTGTTCCGGGTTACGGACTCGCCGTGGCTCAGGCGCAGCACAAAGTGCGCGAACTGTACGACGCCTTGACCAAGCGCGGGATTGACGTGAAATTTGGCATTCATCCGGTCGCCGGACGGATGCCGGGTCATATGAACGTCTTGTTGGCTGAAGCGGATATTCCCTACGACAAGTTGCTCGATCTAGAAGAAATTAACGGCGATTTTCCTCAAACGGATGTCGCGCTCGTAATTGGAGCAAACGACGTAACTAACCCCGCGGCTCGTACCGATCCGGGCAGCCCGATTTACGGCATGCCGATTCTCGATGTTGATAAGGCCCGCACCGTAATGGTCATCAAACGCGGTATGAGTCCCGGGTTCGCGGGAATCGACAATCCACTTTACTACCTCGATCAAACGCTAATGCTTTTCGGAGACGCGAAATCTTTCGTTGGCGCTATCGTCCGCGAGCTCGGCGGCGCTTCTCAGGCCTAGTCATTTCAATCCGCAATACATAATTTGCCCGCTGCCTCGGCGAATGTCCGCCGCTTGTGGCATTCGGCTTGCAATCAAACTCATCGATTTTTGTTGACTTATCGCGGTTCAAAATTATAAACCGCAATTGGACAATCAGATAACGCCACCGGGGGTGTTACATGATTTCGCATCGGCTTACTCCAATTTCCAAATTAATCCGATTTGCCATATTCGTCACGTATGTTTTGTTGGCGACGACTCCGCTGTTGGCGCAGAGCACCGTCGCAACTGGGAACATCCAGGGAACACTTACTGACCCCAGCGGCGCGGTGGTCGAAGGCGCCAACATTACCATCACCAACAAAGACACTGGACAGACCCTTCACTTCACCACTTCATCGGCCGGCGCATACAATTCCGGCTCGCTCGTCCCGGGCAACTATTCCGTTCGCGCCGAAGCTAGTGGCTTCAAAACTGAGGAAGAGGGCGTCATCGTAAAAGTAGGTGTAGTTTCGGGCGTCAACTTTAAGCTGCAGCTCGGCGCAGCGAATACGGTCGTCGAGGTTGCCGAACAGTCTGTGGCGGTTAACACCGAACAGCCGAGCGTCCAGGGAGTTTTGAACCGGGAGCAGATTGAGAATTTACCCGTTAACGGACGGAACTTTCTCGATCTCGCACAGCTCGAACCCGGAGTGCAGATTCAGGACGGCGCTGACTTCGATCCTACAAAAGTAGGCTTCTCTTCCATTTCTGTGGGCGGACGCTTTGGACGTACCGCGCGCATTGAAGTGGATGGAGTGGACGTCAGCGACGAAACCGTGGGCACCACAACGGAGAATATTCCCGCTAGCGCGATCGACGAATTTCAAATCAGCCAATCCACTTTGGACCTTTCCAATGAACTCACCTCCTCCGGGGCGGTTAACGTTACGACTCGCTCGGGATCGAATAATTTTCACGGCGAAGGCTTTGGACTCTTCCGTTCCAGTGACCTCTCGGCGGCTCTTCCCGGACCGCCTTCGCCCTACCAACGAAATCAGGATGGCGGCAATTTCGGAGGCCCGATCCTTAAGGACAAACTATTCTTCTTCCTGGATGCGGAGCATACAAACCAGAATCTCTTGGCGCCTATCGTGCCCGCTGCGCCATTCGATGTGTTCACCGGAAACACCGGAACTCCGTTCCGGGAAACTGACTACGACGCGAGACTAGATTGGCAATTTTGGAAGAACGTCCGCATGTTTTATCGTTTCAGTTATTTCGACAGCTTGGCGGTCGCCACCGGCGGCGCTATCGGTTATCAACCATTCAAAGACAAAAACTATACTCGGACAAACGTGGTAGGCGCGGACTTCACCACAAAAGGCGGATATACACACAGCATCCGCTTTGAATACTTGAAATTCATTAATAACTTGGGGGATACCGTCCTCGGATCCAACCTGCCGTTCGCCAATTTTCCAGTAAGTTTAAATTTCACCAGCTTCGGCTTTCTTACCGGCCCGAATTTTCTGGCCCCGCAGCAAACCTTCCAGACGGACCGCCAGATTAAATACGATGGAAGCAAATTGCTTGGCACACATATTCTTCGCTATGGCGCCTCCTACAACCGGCTGCGTGGCGGCGGGTTATTTTCGTTCAGCGCGATCACTGCAAACGTGAGCCCGATTGGAAGCACTGATGAGATCGCCAACGCCGCCAATCCCGCGATAGGCATTTTCACCTGCCCCGGTGGGATCACAGGCGCATCCTGCCCGCTGAACTATCCGGTGGACAATGTCACACTCGGTAACGGTGAAGAGTGTGACACGGAAATTCCGGCGTTTAATGCGCCTTGCAGCGGCACTCCTCCAGACAATCGCCTAGGCCTTTACGTGGGCGATAGTTGGAAGGTTAAGCCTAACCTTACGGTGACTTACGGAGTGCGCTACTCGCGCGATACAGGCCGGGCTGACAGCGACCTGCCGGGATTTACTGGCACCGCAGCGACTGAACTCAATGCCGTAATGCCTGGATTAGCCAATCGCGTTAACCAGCCGAACCATAATTTTGGGCCGCAACTCGGCGTTGCATGGGACCCGCGAAAAGACTCCAAAACCGTGATCCGGGCTGGTATCGGAGTGTTCTACGAAAATGCCATCTGGAACAATGCCGAGTTTGATCGGCCGGAAAGGCTCGCAACCGGGGCCTTCCTTGCAAACCCAACTCCATGCTTCAACGCAGGCCCATCTCCCGTCCCTTTTCCCGCGGCCGGTATGACTGGACCCTCGGTATTCTTAGGGGGTAGCCAGACCGCGGCGGGTATCATCTGTACTTCGCTCATTGGCGCCACATTAGGCCCGAGCGCAGGCACCTGTAGCGGTATGACTTCGGCGCAGTGCATCGCAAGCTTCCAAACAACTTACCAACAAGCGTCAAAGGCGGTCGGCGCAAGCGCCCCAAACCCCTCTTACATTCCGAATCTGATTTCCAGCGGATCCGGGATATTTCTGGGTGCGCTCGCACCCAAGTACAGAACACCTTATTCAATCCAAATGAATGCCGGGATTCAGCGAGAGATAATGCCTGGAATGGTGCTCAGCGTCGATTACATTCGAAATGTGAATTTACACTACTTGATCGGACTCGATGCTAATCACACCGGCGATGTCAGATTCTTCAATAAATCCGCTGCGCAACAAGCGATCGCTGCGACCTTAGGAGCTTGCGGGTCTCCGACTATTAACGCCGCCATCGCCTCTTGTCCGGGGCTACATCCTCCCACCGGAGGCAATCCGGCTGGGCCGGCCACGATGTCAGATTTTGCGAGCTTCGGCCTCGATTCCGCTGCTGATCTAGGAATCAGCGGCTGCGAAACTGGTTTGGGCACCAGCTACCCGTGCGCCTTCGGCGGAATTAACCCAGACCTTGGCCTTGTAACCTTCCTTTATCCGATTGGTCGCTCGGTTTACAACGCCATGGATATAAAGTTAGTCGACAACGTTAAAACCCCGCTGCGTGGCGTAAAGTACCTAAACTTCCAGTTTGCATATTCCCTTTCGCGCTTTACGAATTGCGGCGCAGCCCTAACAACTTCAGCGGGCACTTCACCAGCCGCCGCCGACCAAGACTTCGTCAATCCGACGATCGATAACAACAAGCCCTGCGGATTCAGCGGCCCTTCCGCTCTCGATCGCACCCATCAGTTTTCATTCGGTGGTTACGCCGATTTGCCCGCGCATTTCCGGTTGGGAACGATTTTCCACTTCGACAGCCCGCTCGCCAGCGCACTGGCAGTTCCTGTAACAGGCAACGGAGCCGGCGAGATTTTTAGCACTGATTTCAATGGCGACGGCACGGTCGGAGATCCTATCCCGCGCACTAAACAGGGCGCCTTCATGCGCAGCGTCTCACTGGGCGATCTTCCGAATGTTGTGAATAATTACAACAATACGGTGGCAAACAATCCTACTCCAGCAGGAAATGTGCTCATCAGCAACGGTTTATTCACACTCGCTCAGCTCCAGGCTCTCGGAGGAGTTGCTCCGGCGCTTTCGCCCGTTGTACCCGGCGAAGTCGGACTGACCTGGTTAAAGACATTTGACATGAGCCTGACTTGGGTCGGCAAATTTAACGTCAAGGAACGACAACTCACGCTGGAGCCTAGCGCGAGTTTCTACAATTTGTTCAACTTTGCGAACTTCAACATTCCCGGTAACGTCCTGAGCGGAATCCTTACAGGCGGAGCGGGTTCGCTTAATGGAACCACGTACGCCGGTGCTAACTCCGTGCGCGTCGGCGTAGGCACGGGCGTTTTCTCGCTTGGAGCGCCGCGCACGATTGAGTTCGGCCTAAAGCTGTCGTTCTAACCGCCAAATTGGCTGAAGGAACATCTGGACGCAGCGAATCCACGCCAGTTATCGCTGGTAAGGATTCTTGCGTTGTGAACTACTGTCTAGTTTTACAACAATGTCCTCCAGTTTTCGCACGCTTTCCGTTAGCTGCCTCAGTTGGCTTTCCAGATGGTTGAGGCGGTCGAATATTTCCACCTGCTTGTTGCGGACAACGTTGAATTCCTGTAACTCCTCCGGTGATGCAGAGCTCATTTAATCCCTCGATCAAATCAAAGCATTCCGCGTGCATCAAGCGGCGTGTCTGCCCACGGCTTCCTCGATAGCCGGCACCAAGTCGCTCGTGATCAGTGACTTTGTGACGAAACCGCTCGCTCCAACCTCGGCTGCGAGGCGTGCCGCTTCGAGCGAATGGTAGCTCGTGACGATCAGGATCTCCGCTTTAGGCGAGCCTTCTCGTATCAGACGAGCTGCCTTCAAACCGTCCAGTGTCGGCATATTCAAATCTAGCAGGATCACGTCGGGCCTAAGCTCGAAAGCTTTCTTAATACCCTCCAGCCCGTCGGAAGCCTCGCCACACACCGTCATGCCCTCGTGCAATTCGAGGAACATGCGCAGCCCGTTTCTTACGAGCTGTTTGTCGTCCACGATAAGAATTCGGATGTTTGACATGGCCCCAGCCTCCTTCTACATGTTGACTGCCAAACCATTCGGGGGTAATCGGGTTTTTAGTGTATGTGCTGATTCGCCATCAATCGACGCGACACGCTTGAAAACGCTCGGCAAGAAGACTTCGCATCTTCATACTCGAAGGCGCTTTCCCGGAGTGTCCCGAAAAGGAACCCGGAAATTGTCGATTAGTTCAAAACGCGTTTAATTGATCGACGAGGCTGTCGTCCGGTCCGCCGCAACCGGCCCAGCCGTGGATCGCGGTAGTTTAACCAAGAAGATTGTTCCGGCGCCTGAGGTGTATTCCACGGTAACGCGGCCGCCGTGATCGTGAACGATCTTGTTCACGATAGCGAGTCCCAAACCCGTGCCGTTCGATTTCCCCGAACTGACGAAGGGATTAAAGAGCGTGCTGCGGATGGAATCCGGCACTCCGGCCCCGTTGTCCGCCACTCGAATCTCAAAGGATTCTTCTGACGACGCAACTTCAACTTTTATCTGGCCTTGGGATTGCCCGGTCGCCTCGCATGCATTCAACAGCAAGTTGTAAAATGCGCGCTCCAACTTCCTGGGATCGAACACCCCGTTCATGTCTCCCGAAGTACTAATGGAGATCGCCCGGCTCCTTAATTCCGGCCGTGCTCGCACTGACTCTATTGCCCTTCGCACGCTCTGATCCAGGAGGCCGGGCACCGGTGCAATATAGCTGTCTTCCCGCCCGAGCTCACGGAGTGAATCCAGCAAATCGATCATTTGATCCGATGCAGTTTTGATTTCCTCATAAATCTCGTCTTTATTAAGCTTCAGTTTCTCCGCTTCGTACAAGAACTCCGCGTTCGCCACCACCGTCGCGAGATAGTGTCGCAGGTCGTGGGAAATCGAGCTGGCCGCCGTTCCAAAAGCCGCGATGCGCTCCGTCGCGAGCTGCTGTTGTTGTGAACTCCGCAGTTCGCCCCGCATTTTTGAAAATGCCTCGCTCAACTCCGCCACTTCGCTGCTTCCACGCGACGTAATGGAATACGTGTAGTCACCCGCCGCCAGCGCTCGAACGCCCGAAACCAAATTATCCAAGGGGTGCGTGATCGTTCTGGAAACGAATCCTAAAAGCAGGGCCGCTAAAACAACCGCGGAAATCGCCAACACAAGAATTGTACGATTCAATCGCTGGATGAAACTGTTGGAAGGCTGCAAGGACATCAACACGTAGCACTTCACGGGCGTCGGCGGTCCGCTTTGGATTAAAATTGACGATACTTGATATTGCTCCGGCCCTAAGGTTAGCTCGCCTGCGTCGGCATCCGACTTCAGATTCCGCTGAATCCACCGCTGCAACTCTGCCTCTTCGTCCTTCGAGAAAGTGGAAGCGATGATCATCTCTCCCGTGGCTAACGCAATTTCCCCGCCGGACACAGCGGCGAGTTGCTTCGCCACGGTGGAGTCTATCTGGTAGCCGATCGCAAGGATTCCGAGTTGCCTCTGGTTCTCCCCAATTCCCGCGGTGATCGGACGCAGGAAGACGCGATAAAGTTGGCCGTCGGCGTACCACCATGCCGCATCCTCTCCCTGTTGCAGAGAGCTCTTCAAGTTGTGTGTGGAGAGATCCCGGTCCCAACCCGGTTTCACCACGTGAAAGCCCAGCAGCTCTCCATCGGGCTTGGCAAGCAGGAAAAGATCGCTGCCCGCCAGCTTCCAGAAAGGTTTTGACGCGTCTTGAATCGTCAGCAGGTGTTCCGTAGTCATTGCAGCCTTCAACGTGGGAAGTTCCGCTAAGATCGCCGCGGTGCGCGATAGTTGAAGATCGCGCTCGCGCTGGACATTCTCGAATGCCAGCAGTGACGCATCTGTGCTATCTCGTACCTGCTTGGCAATTTCCGAACGCACTGTGTATCGCACGATGAATAGCAGAGCGCCTGCGAGCGCGCAGATGATCAGGAAGGTCGCTACCAGAAGTTGCGTGCGCAATCTAAGACGGCCCATTCAGGTCCTTGCGCTATTTTCCAGAAACCGCGACAAGGTCTCCGGGCAAGAACTTGTAGCCGGTGCCGTGCATAGTCAGGAAATATCGCGGATTGCCGGGGTCGGGCTCGAGCTTTTGCCGCAGACGCAAAACATGATTGTCCACTGTGCGAGTCGTCGGATAGTTTTGATATCCCCATACGGCGTTCAAAAGCTCTTCGCGCGAAATAGCCTTTCCTGGTGACCGCGCAAAAAATTTAAGTAGCTTGAATTCCTGTGCTGTGAAGGTCAGGGGTTTACCACCGCGGGTGGCCACCATTCCGGTAAAGTCGATCTTTGCGTCCCCAAACATCAGCAATTCGTGCTGCGGAGTTTCCTGGCTGACCCTGCCGCCCGCGGCCGTTGTCGTGATCGTGCGGCGCATCGCCCGCCTCACTCGCGCTAGAAGTTCCTTCGGGCTGAACGGCTTGGTCACGTAATCGTCGGCTCCAAGTTCCAATAGCAGCACTTTGTCTTCTACGTCCGTATTTGCGCTCAACACGACCACCGGCACGGCCGCCGCATGGCTTTTGAACGCCCTGCAAAGCTCCTTGCCGGGAAGGCGCGGAAGAGTCAGGTCGAGAACCACTACATTGGGGATCTGCTTTCTGAAACTTTCCAATCCCTCCATTCCATCAGATGCAATTTCTACCTGCAGGCCGTCGGACTCAAACAGCCGCTGCAATGTCCGCTGCATGGGACGGCTGTCTTCGACAATCAGAACAGTATCCATAGTGTCCTCGGTCACGCCAGCCTGAGCGTGTGATCGGCTAGAGAAAACGGGAAGTTCTTAGATGGTAATCCGTTCGCCTGAAAACGGTCAATGCCGTCCGCATCCGGCTAAACCCATTAGAATTCGCGAAAATCCCCGTGAATCCAAACGCCTCGTAACATCACCCACAAGTCTGAGAGAACTCACCGCGTTCGTTGTCACTGCACTGTTTGCAATTTGTAAAAAACTTGTAACTTCATCTCGGAATCGTCATTGGCGTTCAACCCCGATCGACGGGTCTATCGTTGAACATACCCGGGATTGGGCGGTGGGACATACTCCTGGCCATACTTGTTTTTGTGCGCCAGAGTGAAATCAGGATTGTCCATCACACGAACGGTGGGCAACGCACGGGACGATTCCGAAATTTCAACCACATGAGTCAAATTCTTCAGGTTCTCCGGAGTCCCGCGTTCACACCACACGTGTACCTCATAGCGTCCGTCCGGGACACTCGCTATTTTCACGCGCCCTTGGCGATCGGAAATTGCAAAGTACGGACTATCCACCGCAACCACCGCGGCGCTCATTTCCGCGTGGATATTGCAGAACAAAAAGCTCACCCCGGGCCGGTCGAAACGCACTGACCGCGTAGTGCCGGCTTCGTACAGGCCCAGATCGAATCTCTTGCCATCATATAGGGAGAAAATATTGTGGAAGAAAGGGTCGCGATTCGGAAATTGCACCACGGTGCCGACCCTTACCACAAGAATATGGGGCTCGAAGGTTTTGTTGCGCTGCACCAGCTGCGGACTTTGTCCGTTTGCTGCTTCAGACACGGGGCCCTGTTTCGATCCATCGAGCGGACTAAGCCACACCACTACATTTGCCGCATCCGAAGCGCTTTCTGTCCCCTGCTTCACTTCCACAACCTTCATCGTGACTTCGCGCTCCTGCGCCTGCACAGCCGAGGGAATCAGGAAAATCCCGAACGGCATGAACCAGCAGTACGATTTCAAGAATCGCGCGATTCCCCGGAGCTTCATCAGAATATGTAACCCACGCTCGTGCCGAATTGATTTGCTGCACTAAAATTGTTGTTGGGTCTGTACGTCTGGATTCTTCGGTATTCGGCTGAAAATAGCACGTTTGATCTCACCTGATAAATGAAGTTGCCAAACGGGCTCATATTCCGCGAGATCGAATACCCGTAGTAATTCTGCGTGGCCGGAAAGCGTCTCAATTCGCCTGCGAACGGATTATCGTCACCCAGCGCCGCATTTATTTCGAATTTTGCTGTCGGCTTGTATTTCAGCTGCGTCCAGCCCCCTATGGAATTCAGGCCTCGAACTGCAGTAGTCGAATCCGCGACCGGACCCGAAAGCAAAACGTCCTGCCCCACTGCCCCGGAAATCCCTCCAACCGCGCGCCCTCGATAGAATTCTCCGGTTACCGCGAAAAATCTGCCAAGCGGCAGCGAAAGATCTATGGTTCCAGCCCACCCATCCACATTACGGCCAAATCCCCAATTTTGCCGGCCGTAATATCCGCCCGCACCCAGAGTGAAATTTTGTGCGATCAAACGATGGCTCCAGGCCACCCGCGCAGCATACGCCGGTTGGCCCGATTGTTCACCTTCTGTAGGAGAGCGCTTACCCTGACCCGGCAAATCTCCGGTAAATGAATCCAAAATTCCGGCTTGAAATAACAAACTCGAAGCGTCGGACAACTCCATGCGATGTTCGACGCGCAGTTGCGGCGCCCAATTCCAAAAATTTCCGGCGGAGGACAGCGGAGGAACGGCGAGCGAAGACAGCGAAGTTGGAGATAAAGGCGAGAAGAATAGAGAATCCTGGCCGGCGATGATCGAAGTGTTTGCCCAGTCCATTCGAACGGTTCCCGTGCGCAAACGCACCAGCCCCATCGAAATTCCGTTTGGCAGCTCCGCAAATCCGCCCGCGAAATCGAACTTCACATTCGCGCTGGTGCGCGCCCCTGCAATCTCCGGCCCGAAGACCTCCAACCCAATTTGCGATTGGCGAAGCGAAGCCCCGAAAGCATTCGACGAAATACCCGGCGCGTTGGGAATCGCCCACCCCGGAATATCCAGATTATCAACACGTCCTCGCGTATCGAATAGATTGAAGAGCACAATTCCAGACAGCCTCAGCCGGTATTTCGAGCCACTTTCCACCTTTGTTTGGCTCTGCTCCGCAAGTTTGGCGTCGATCAAGTCCTGACTGTCTTCGAGCTTCGCTACACGCTCATCTAGAGTCGTGGACGCATCAGATTCGCGCGCTCCAAAGGGATTTAGATCCGTTCTTGAATCCGGCGAACGTGGCACAAATCCTTGCTGCGATGTGGACGATTCCCCGTAGTTCGAAGAATTGTTCACCGCATTGTCCGGCGCATCCCGATGCGAGGCCAATTGCGCCCTGGTAACTTCCAACTCGCTTCGAAGCTCGCGAGCTTCTGCGTGCCAGCGCTGCTCGTCGGTCCGCAATTCGCTCACTTGCGAGCTCAGCGTTTGCACCTGCGCTTGCAAAGCGCGCACTGCATCCGCGAGCGCGCGCACGTCGGTCGCCGCATCCGACGACGGCGCCGCCACCTTCGCTTCTTGACCTCTGGCGAAGGCGCAACTCAGCAAAAGATAAGCCACCACAGCGCAGACTTTAAACGCCGCACCTGGGAATTCGGTACCTCGCATATTGCACCTCCTCGCCAAATCGTCGGTTCGCTCACTTTGATGCGCCTTCGAGCCGGACTGTACTTATCATTACTCACAGATTATTACTTTTCTCATATTGAAAGCACGCTAGCCTGCCGCTAAAAGAGAAAGCGGACCCCAACCCATCGTCTGCTCCTGGCTACGTTGGTTAGGCTCGACTTTCCCTTAATACTCTTCGGAGGAAGCGGCAACATTCCGAGAACAGTCACAATCACAGACGGTCCGGCCACTACCAGCCCACAAGTGGTGAAGCTGACCGGCACAGGCAGTTAGCGCCAATCACTTAATAAGCGTTTCGCAAATCCCGCTCCAGTACTACTAGTTTTGCGATTGCGAGCGTTTTTCGTTTCGCTGGCAAAGCATTCACTCTTGACTTGCACGAACTCCGTGAGTACTCTGCGTTCACGTTTCCTTAGAAGTCAGGCCGTCCTGATCTAGTCCAAGCAAGGATTCAGGCCTCCGATTCGAGAACGGTAAACCGAAGAACTTCGCCCGGCACGTTTTATCCCGGCCCAGGGCAAACGTACCGTCTGTTGCAAAGTCCCCCAATGAAGGCGCGCGTTTGGCTGCGATGTGCCTGGTCAGGCCTACGCTCTGATTTAAGACGAAGTAAGAACTTCGTCTGCGGCGAATCTGCAAACGTGAAATCCCATTGCAGAAAGGTGAGTATGCAAACGAGTTTTCGTAATTTTCGATTTCCCCGCTTCCTATTTGCCCTGCTCATCGCAGTTCTTATTCCCGCAAGTATTTTCGCGCAATCGCCGCAGACGATTTCGTTCACCACCAACGCTCCCGCGAATGCAGCATACGGCAGCAGCTTCACCGTGGTGGCTACGGCCAGTTCCGGTCTGCCGGTGGCTTACACAAGCTCGGGAGCCTGTACGGATTCCGGCCCAACTTACATCATGACGAGCAGTACCGGGGCTTGCATGATAATTGCGAACCAGCCAGGCGACGGCCAAAACTTTCTCGCGGCCACGACGGTTACGCAATCAACCAACGCGTCCCTCGCCGGCAGCTCCACTGCGCTCACTTCTCTCGCAAGCATTATTTATCCCAACCAATCCACCTCGCT
>Ga0209006_10003102_pt1 | contig 15072 bp, 9 predicted proteins | sample JacPin_JW_Ref_O2_FD_188567 | JGI IMG/M metagenome (GOLD analysis project Ga0209006, IMG submission 188567) | Forest soil microbial communities from Algoma, Ontario, Canada - Jack Pine, Ontario site 1_JW_Ref_O2 (SPAdes) (version 2) | ecosystem: Environmental > Terrestrial > Soil > Boreal... | reverse complement strand
TACATACTAATTTTAATTTAATGTAATTATACTTATATACACTTTTTTTTAAATATGAAAATATAAGTAATTTAATGTTCTTATACCGCACAGGGCGTACTTCCAAGTCCCAGCAAATCTCTGGGCCTCGCTCGACGGTGGCATCTCTGCGCGAAAAGCGAGAGCGAAACTCCTGGCGGTCGGTGTAGGCGCGTCGTCCCTGGCCAAAAGCTTGCAACATTCCCGAGGCTGGTGTGACTTGAGTCACCACTGAAGCGAAAATCACGCAAAGAATTAGATTATTTCAAGAAAGCAGCCGCTAGAACTGGCATCCACCATCGTTATAGGACAGCTGGAAACCGATCATGTGATGATTGAACCTCTCCCAGAAACATCGTCTGATTGGCGCACCGTGAATATCAGTGTTCACTGTGGTGTTTGGAAAGGCCGGTACGCGGGTCAATTCCTGGTGGGTGAGTTGGGCAGGTTTGGTCGAGAGATCGAATACTTCGCGAGAACCTGAGGCTCACGGCAATGCTTCACTGTGCAGAACACTATCTGCGCCTGACGCTTAGCCAAGCCGATGTCGGCCACATCGTAGTAGAAGGGCGAGCTTGCGAACGACTGGGCGACCATACCGCGCTCGAATTCAAATTCAAGATTGATCGTGTGTCGCTACCGGCTCTGGCAAAGTCGCTGATCGCCGCAGATTACTAAGTCGTGGTTATCAGCACGCTCCAGCGATGCGGCATACCAGGCGAATGCTCGAGTCGGCGTCACGTGTGCCGATGTTTCTAACAGGGCGTTTGTTGAGGCCGTTTGGTCGTTTCACTATCCCGACGCGAAAACTCACGGTGGGTGAGCCATGGAGAGGGATCGGACCAATCGCTCAGGTTGAGAGGACTGTCTCTCACGCCGGATGACACACATGCCGAGATGCCAGAGAACGTCGAGGCGGTGGAGGGAGCCGAGGCGGCAATCGAAAAGTGTTGACTTCCGTCGGCTTGACTGCAATCAAAGAAAAAGGGCTTCCGAGTGGAGTATCGAAAGCCCTTGCTGCTGAACGCTTTAATTGGTTGCGGGGGTCAGATTTGAACTGACGACCTTCGGGTTATGAGCCCGACGAGCTACCAGGCTGCTCCACCCCGCACAACGACTATAACGGTTCGTTCATCTCCCGTCAAATTTCCGCGATCAACAAAAAATCAGCCGCACGCAGACACGACGAGACGACGAGACGACGATTGCGCCTTACTTCCGCCAGCCGTTCGGACCGCCCAAGGTAAATCGAATGCCAGTGCGGATTGTGAATGGCAGCGACGGAAAACCGAACGCTGCGTCGTAGTGTTGGCTGAAGAGATTCTCGATGCTCGTGTAGACCGAGATGTAGGGCTTGAACGCATACGCCATGCTCAAATCGAACTTCTGATATGCGGATGCGAGATTGCGATTCGGCAGCAGCATGGAGTTGCCGAAGAAACCGTCTTCGAGAAACGTGCTGTCGTCTCTCCGTCCCACCAAGTAGCCGGTGAATGCGCCGTTGAATTTCCTGCGGTTGTAAAACAACGCGACGCTTCCGGAATGCGGCGCGATTAGAAACGGCCTCGCGCCCTCCAGCGGTGAGAATGCCCCGATCGCGATTGTCGGGAAGAGCGGATTAAACGATGGCGTTCCAAATGCCTTCGTGACCACGCCGTCGGTGTAGGTGTATTCGCCCTGGAAGAGAAATCCGTGGCCAAGATCCATTTTGTAGTCGATCTCGGCTCCCTTTGCCCGCTGCGATGTCGCGTTGACATAGGCGCCGCCGAGGGGCGTGGCGTTGGCAACGTCCACGGGAACGCCGATCGAGATCAGATCGCCCGTGCCGAGAAATGAGATCAGGTTGTAAAAATCGTTGTAGTAGAGCGTGACGCCCAATATGGCGCGGCCGTTGAACATTCTCTGGTCCACGCCGAAGTCAAACGTCCGGCTGCGTTCCGGTCCAATCGGTTGAACGTGGAACTGAGAGATCTGTGCAGGAGTGAGCAGACTGATCAGAGCGGATGCCTGCTGCGACGTGCTCGCTTCCTTGATACCTTCGCCAAAATTGAATTTCAGCTTGGTTTCACCGATCAGGCCAATGTTCGAAGGCCGGCGGACGTAGTACGCCATCGAAACTCGCGGCGTGGCGGCGAATCCGAAAAAGGAATTGTGTTCGAAACCACCACCGAACGTCGTGAAGAAGCGATGCCCAATGCTTCCGTGGCCCTCGATTGATGTGCTGTAGTTGTTCCGCGTGATGGCGTCGCCGTTCTCGTGTTCGTAGCGAAAGCCGAAGACGCCGGTCCAATCTCCGAAAAAGTTGTAGTCCGATTGCGCATAGACGGATCGGCGCGCCTCATAGTCCGGGAAGATCATCGGATAGGTGCCGGAAAAATCGAGAATCGCTTGTCCGGTTACGCTGTAGCCGTTCGCGCCTTTGATGGTTACGACGTTGCCGAGATAGTTCGGTCCGCTGTCGAAGGGCGTACCCGCAAATGGGTCGAAGGGCTGGCCGGTTGGCGAGGGATTGTCAAAAACCGTTCCGAATTGCGCGTATGCGAACTGAACCGAGTTGTGCCAACGTTGCGTCGTTTGATCCTGCACGGTGACGCCGCCGTAGGTGTTGCGGTTCGTTTGAAAGGAGTCGTCCGGGATTCCGTAAAGATCGAGCGCGTTGGGCGAGCCTAGGCCGGTCGCTTCATGCCGAAATGTGGCGCGGATTCCGGTTCGCGCGTTCCACCGGTAACCGACGTTCGCGCTCACAGTTCCGTTGTGAAAGTAGTTGTTCGGTAGGCTTCCTTGCGTGTCGAATCGCGAAAACCCAGAAAAATAATCGAAGCCATGGACCGCCCCGGCAAGTGACACATCCTGGTGCAACGTGCCGAAATTCCCGCCATCGACCGAATACTTGATTTCCGGAATCAGCGTTTCACCGCGCGGAGACGTGACATTCACCACGCTGCTCAGAGCATCGCTGCCGTAGAGCACGCTGTTCGAACCTCGCAGGGTCTCGAGATTTCCCACGCCGTTGTTCGACAACTCCGCGAAATCAAACGCACCGCCAATTTGGTTCACCGGAATTCCATCGACCAGCACTTTGTTGAAATCCGAATTCCCTCCGCGAACAAAGAGCGAGGTTGTACCGCCGCGTTGGCCGGTCTGGACGATCTGTGCGCCGGGCACGAGCCGCAGATTCTCGAGTACGTCGAGCTTGTTCAGCGTTTCAATCTGCTCGCTGTCGATAACTGAAATCGACGCGCCCACCTGCGTCACTGAAATCGGAGTCCCGGTTGCCGAAACCACAACGCTTTGAGTGAGCGGGCCGACTGCGAGAGTGACGGGCGGAATTTCGGTTGTCTTCCCCGCGGCGATGAAAATTGACGAAATATTCGCTGGAGCAAATCCGGGGGCATCGACTTCAACGTCAAAACGTCCCACGGTTGGAACACTCAACTCGAAGCTGCCGTCAGCACTCGAATCGGTATGTGCAATCTCGTTCGAAGCTTGACGGACCGCGACCTTCGCGTTCGATACCGGCTGCCCGAGTGGATCGGTAACTTTTCCGCGGACTGAATTTTGCGATTGTGCGAATGTTGGAAAACCAATGAGGAATGCAAGTAACGCAGTTACTAAACTCCATCGAACGGCTCGCGCCAAAAATACGGACATCTGTCCTCCTTCGCCCTAGAAAGAGCGGACATGGGCTTGGCGGAACCGGTCTCCTGGCTCGCGGGTTCTAGCTGATCGGTTGCGCCTTCCCACTCCTTTTGGGAGCAGTGGCTTCGTGCAACCGGAAATCCCCGCTTACAGTTGCTGGGCAGCGGCGGCTTTTCACCGCACTTCCCGAACATTCCACCAGCGTTTTTTGAAGTCACTCTGAAACAAAAGACCCGTATCGCCTCTCCGCGTGTGAGAGCGGAAAAGCGCGCAAGCCTTAATAGGAAAATCCCATCGAAGGAGACAACTACATCAAGGACGCCGAATATCGGACGCCACAGTACTGACCTTCGCTGGATTACCTATTCCGAGAATCGGCATTGACCTTCCTTCGAGGTCAATTCGAATCGAGGTGACCTCTGTCGGTCTCCTGGCTTGCAGGTCTGCGGATCGAAGCTGCCTTCCCAGCGCAATTTGCACCAGTGGCTTGGTCGCTTCGACCCTCGCTGCTTACAGTGGCGGGGCCGCGCCGGCGTTCAACCGGCTTCCCTAAAAACACAGAGGCACAACGTTTATACGGCAGGCTCACAAAACGGTCAAGGACGCGAGCGCGTCGACCGAGAGACAACATGAACTTAGTTCTCGTAATTTAGGTTTGGTCCGAGCCAACGCTCGACTTCCGCAACGCTCATTCCCTTGCGTTGGCTGTAATCCGCGACTTGGTCGCGATCGATTTTACCGAGGCTGAAATAGCGCGCTTCCGGATGCGCGAAATAAATGCCGCTCACACTGGAGCCCGGCCACATCGCAAACGACTCTGTGATCAACATGCCGGTGTTTTTCTGCACATCAAGCAAACGCCAGATCGTGCCCTTCTCCGTATGGTCAGGGCATGCCGGATAGCCCGGCGCCGGCCGTATACCGCGATATTTTTCGTGGATAAAGTCGTCCTTGCTGAGATTTTCTGTGCGGCCGTAACCCCATTCGTCTCTCACGCGTTTGTGCAGGCATTCGGCAAACGCTTCGGCCAGGCGATCGGCGATGGCCTCCGCCATAATCGCGTTGTAGTCGTCGTGTTCCGCTCGGAACCGATCGCAGAATTCCTTCAGGCCTATGCCGCTCGTGACCGCAAAAGCGCCGATGAAGTCGCCGAGGCCAGTTTCTTTGGGCGCGATGAAATCGGAGAGCGACCGGCACGGCTCCTTGCCCTCTCGATTCGCCTGCTGCCGCAGAAAATGAAAGCGATCTCCCACTGTTTGCCGTTTGCAGTCGATGTAAAGCTCGACGTCTTCACCCTGCGCGTTCGCGGGAAAAAGTCCGTAGACTCCGCGCGCTGTGATCGATTTCTCTCGGATCATTCGATCCAGCAGCGCGGTGCCGTCCGCGAACAGTTTCTTCGCTTCGACGCCACGCTCGCCTTCGTCCAGGATCCGCGGGTAAACACCCTTTAGCCCCCACGTATGGAAAAACGGCGTCCAGTCGATGAACTCTCGCAATTCGGCCAGCGGAAAATCGTCGAGTACGCGAACTCCGGTAAATTCTGGCACCGCCAAATCTTCAGCACGCCATTCGATCGGTGTCCGTCGCGAACGAGCAACCTCCAGCGAGACGACCGGCTGCCGCGGCCCTGCATGCGTCTTGCGCACCGTTTCGTACTCGGCGCGATGCTTCGCCACAAATTCCGGTTTGCTTTCGTCACTCAGCAAACTCGTCGCCACGGGCACCGCGCGGCTCGCATCCAAAACATGCACGACAGGCTCGCTATATTGCGGCGCAATCTTGACGGCCGTGTGCGCGCGACTCGTCGTCGCTCCACCGATCAGCAGCGGCAACTTGAAGCCTTGCCGCTCCATTTCGCGCGCCACGTGCACCATTTCATCGAGAGAAGGCGTGATCAATCCGCTGAGTCCGATCATGTCAGCTCTCTCAGCTTTAGCGCGTTCGAGAATACGCTCGCACGGCACCATCACGCCGAGGTCGATAACGTCGTAATTGTTGCAGGCCAGAACGACCCCAACGATATTTTTGCCGATGTCGTGTACGTCGCCTTTGACAGTCGCCAGCACAATCTTTCCCTGCGCCTTGACCGTCTGTCCCGCCGCGCTCATTGCGGCTTTCTCCGCCTCCATGAACGGCGTCAGATGCGCGACCGCTTTCTTCATCACACGCGCCGACTTCACGACCTGCGGCAGAAACATCTTCCCCGCCCCAAACAAATCGCCGACAACGCTCATGCCCGCCATCAGTGGCCCTTCAATGACCAGCAGCGGCCGCCCAAGCTTTACGCGCGCTTCCTCAGCATCCTGCTCAATATATGCGTCGATTCCCTTGACCAACGCGTGAGAAAGGCGCTCTTCAACCGTCCCGTTACGCCACTCTTCGGTCTTCTTCTCGGCGGCTACCGCGCCGGCGCCCTTTAGCGTTTCGCCGAATTCCACCAATCGCTCGGTCGCATCCGGCCGGCGATTGAGGAGCACATCCTCAACGAGCTGTTTCAGCTCCGGCTCGATCTCCTCATAAACCTCGAGCATGCCGGCGTTGACAATGCCCATATCCATGCCCGCTGCGATGGCGTGATACAAAAATGCCGAGTGCATCGCTTCGCGAACTTTGTTATTTCCACGGAAACTGAAGGAAATGTTCGATACTCCGCCGCTCACTTTTGCATGCGGCAGGTTCGCCTTGATCCAACGCGTGGCGTTGATGTAGTCCACGGCATAGTTGTTGTGCTCTTCCATGCCGGTCGCGACCGTGAGAATGTTCGGGTCGAAAATGATGTCTTCGGGAGGAAATCCAACTTCGTCGACAAGAATTCGATACGCGCGCTCGCAAATGCGAATCTTGTCTTCATACGTCGCTGCTTGCCCGTTTTCGTCGAACGCCATCACGACAACCGCCGCGCCATATTTCAAAACCGTCGCCGCGCTCTGCCTAAATTTCTCTTCGCCTTCTTTCAGCGAAATCGAATTTACGATTCCCTTTCCTTGCAGGCATTTCAGCCCGGAGTAAATGACCTCCCATTTCGAGGAGTCCAGCATGAACGGCACTTTCGCGACTTCGGGCTCGCTCTGCAGCAATTGCAAAAAGCGCTTCATCGCGGCGACGCCATCGATCATGCCCTCATCCATGCAGATGTCGATGACGTTCGCGCCGTTCTCCACTTGCTGCCGCGCGACGCTAACTGCTTCTTCGAACTTCCCTTCCTTCACCAATTTTGCAAACTTCGGCGAACCGGCCACATTCGTCCGTTCGCCGATCATGATGTAGACACCGGCTTGCTGCGTGAATGGCTGCGAACCCGATAGACGAAGCGGCTTCGTCTCGGTGACTTGCTCTCGTGGTGTGCTGTTCGATTCTTCCGTGGTCAAGCCGCCTTCTCACTTTCGTCAGCGGCGTTCCGCAATTTTCGCGGAGCCCGGCCCTCCAGCGCTTTCGCGATGGCGGCGATATGCTCCGGCGTGTTTCCGCAGCAACCGCCGGCGATGTTGATCAACCCATCTTTCGCAAAGTCGCTCAGGTACCGAGCCATGTCCGCGGGTCCAAGATCGAATCCAGTTTCTGAAAGAGGATTTGGCAATCCAGCGTTCGGATAACAAGAAATCGCCACATCCGCCTTCTCCGCCAGTTCGCTCAAAAACGGATACATCAAGTCCGGCCCAAGCGAGCAGTTCAGCCCCACCGACAGCGGCTTCACATGCTTCACCGCGTTCCAAAACGCTTCCGTCGTCTGCGCGGAAATCAGCGTCTCGCCTCCACGCCCGACTGCCGCCGAAATCATTACGGGCAGCTCTTTTCCGTCTTCGTCGAAAACTTCGCGAATCGCCACCAGCGCGGCCTTCGCATTCAGCGAATCAAAAATAGTCTCGACGAGCAAAAAGTCCGCACCGCCCTTAATCAGCGCGCGAGCTTGCTCCGCGTACGCAGTTTTGACCTGATCGAATGTCACTACACGAAAGCCGGCATCGTCAGCATCCGGCGAATTCGACAGCGACACGGTCAGCGGCCCAAGCGCCCCAGCCACAAATCGCTGGCGCGACGTTTCGTTGCTAACGCGGTCGGCCCATTCACGGCACTGCCGCGCCGACTGCTCATTGATCTCCGAAGCGAGGTTGCGTAGAAACGAATCCTGTATGACTCCTTCGTAGAACTCTGGATCTTTTCTTCCACCGCGCTCACGCGGGTCTTCCACAAAGAACTCACTTTGAGTGATGCTCGTCGCACCAAACGTATTCGTCTCAATGATGTCCGCGCCCGCTTCCAAAAACCGCCGGTGAATGTCTCCGATCATCTTTGGTTGGGTCAGCGAAAAAAGATCCCCATTATTCAGGAGATCCTTCCTGGAGTCCTTGAACCGGTCACCCCGAATGTCCGCTTCTTTCATCCCATAGGTGCGGATCGTCGTGCCCATCGCCCCGTCAATGATCGCGATGCGCTTTTCCAGGATTTTTTCGATCGGATGTAAGTCTCTTTTTCTCATACACCTATCCCCGCACTCTCTATTGTAACTGGTTCACAGCGCGCAGAACGAAGTAGCGAACAGCCAGTTTTCCAGCGATCCCCACCAACACCACAACCGATAGCCCATTTGATGTTCAACATCGCCGGCCGGTGCAGCCCTGCAAACTTCGCGAAAACAATGTCTCTGCGAACGTGCCGACCCCAAAACCTTTGCTAGCGCCTCAAGGTTGGCACATTAGACACCACGGCTATTGCTCGATTATCGGGCGACCAGTATCGTCGGACCACCAGCCGGGGGAGATCGATGCCGAACACAACCACGGACAGTCAAAAGTCATTTTCGGGAACCGAGTTCGTTTGGACCAAACCTGGCCACGCCGGTGCACACCAGTACCTCATGCCGGCTACATTAAAAGCTCTCGAGTCAGTACACGCTCACACCGTTCTTGATCTCGGGTGCGGTAATGGCTCTTGCACCGCCGAGCTGCGCTCCCACGGCTATTCTGCAGTCGGGTGCGATGCAAGCTTCTCGGGGATTGCCATCGCCAAAAACGAGCATCCCTCCATCGACTTTTTCGAGTACGACATCGCGCAACCGCTGCCGTCCGACCGGCGGAAGTCATTCGACAGCGTGATCGCACTTGAAGTGATCGAACACCTTCTGCAACCACGCCGCCTTCTAACGGCGGCTTTCGAAGCCCTACGACCCGGAGGACTCGTGGCCATCAGCACGCCGTACCACGGGTATCTGAAGAACGTGGCTCTAGCCGTCACAAACAAATTCGACTTTCACTGGCATCCGTTAAGAGACTTCGGTCACGTCAAATTCTTTTCCCAAAAGACGCTCACGGCGCTCGTCGAAGAATGCGGCTTTCAAATCAAGTCGTTTCATCGCCTTGGCCGCGTCCCATCGCTCGCGTGTTCGATGATGATCGTGGCAACAAAATCGACTCACTGATCCTTCAGGATCAGAAACACACTCGCGTTTCCCGCCGAACTGCTGGTCGCCAAAGCACGGCCGATGATTTCGCCCGAAGATGGAACTGTAGTCGCGCCCGTATCGTGGCAATCTCCGCCGGTTGTCGAGCTGATTTGCACATAATCGCCCGCGGTTGTCGCTCCGTCGAACGCGCAAGTCTCAACCCCGCTCACGGCGATGATTGGCGCGCCGGAAGTGCCGCATGCCATATCGCAAATACCGAGAATGCCGTGCGTGTCGCTTGTCGCCGCGATAACCGCAGTTGACGGCGCACCGATCAGCTTTACCAACTTAAATTGTGTTGTGCCTGTCGTAGTCGCATTCGCGAGGGTGCTCTGGATCGCGTAGTCCTTGATCGCAGCTTCCGTGCCCGCACCCAAGATCGCACTCGAACCTGACATCGCGATGTTCACGCCAGGGTTGAGCGAGAAAGCGGTCGAACTGATCGACCCTCCAACCCAATTGGTGCTAAACGTGGGAAAATTGTACCCCGCGAAGCCCGAGGTGCCGGACGGGTGGCCGAAAGTAAGCTGGCAGTTGGGGTTGACGCCTGAGCCGCACACGTTCTGGACCGTGAAGCGATCGAAGGATGTCGTGGAACCGTTCGCTAGAGCGGCGTCAAAGGTGACGAGCGAGCTGTTGTTGGTACCTGGGATCGGGAATGTTGGGACAACACCGTTCGGGTTGACTGCGCCCCCGTGGATCACCTGGGTCCGCGCGTAGGCGCCCGCAACACTCGTGACGTAACCCATGCTGCCACCCGCAGGAAAGGCGAGGGACTCAAGACGGGTAAAGCTGACGGTCGCGCCGGCGCTGTCGTTCGGAAAAGCCGTTAGCACGATGCCCACGCCGGGCTTCTGCACGTAGTTGTACATCGCGACGCGAATCCACTGTCCCGCGACCAGCAAGATCGGCGACGCAAACTTAAAACCTATGTTGCTGCCGGAGACGTAGCCGCCCAACTGAATGCTCGTGTTCGCGCTCGCTTTCACAAGAATGCTGGCGAAGAGGTCGCTAGAAACGGACGTAGGCGTAGAAACCGCGTCAGGAAACGTCACCTCGTTGTTCGTCTGCGAACCCGGTGTAGGCGCAAAAGTCACGGTATTTACGGGTCCAAAACTAGAGTCAACGGCGACAGTGTTTGAGCTCGTCCCGGTTGTGCTGGCAAATGGGGGAACGAGAGCGTTTCCGGTGAAAGAGTTCGGTACGTTCGGGTTGAGGTAAGAGACCGGAGAGCCGTACATGGCGCCACGCCCACCAGTGATAGACGAGGGCCAGCTTGTGACGTTCTGTATGGTTCCGAAGTTGTAGGCGTTTCCCTGGACGTTAACGACGCTAGTGGGATCGGCGGCAACGAGCTGATTGAATTGGGCGCCGAAGCCGGAAGGGTCCACGAGAGTGAGAGAAGCGTTGTTGGCGAGATTGATGTCGGGCGAAGCTGACGCGTCAGCGAAATTGGGCTCAAGCCAGTTGACCTGGGCGTTTGACACATAAAGAGCGCCGGAGCAGGGAATCGTCCGACCGTCGATGATTACGCTGCCCTTGCAAGGTGAGTTCAGTTCTGGTTGTGAGCCGACAATAACGACGTTCGGCGGATAATCGCCAGAGTCGCCAATGACAGCCATGGAAGCTACCGTTCCGTTCTGCAACATGGGATTGATAAAGACGTTCCCACCAGCGTCCTGAGTATTGGAGTTGTTTACGACAATGACGTTTACTCCAGAGCTGGTCGAGTCGGCTATCAAACCATCAAAGATATTGCTGCTTCCGGCGCCGGATCCATACAGCTTCAAGTTGACATAGTTCTGTTGCAGGTGGACGTTGCGCCAATGCGAAAACTGCATTGAGGTCGCGAGAATGCCGACTGCCGTGCAGCCCGTGACTTCGACATCTTCGAGGTCGTACATCGCCGTACCGCCCGAAGCGCCGGGGCCAATCGTGATGCCGGTGGAGTTTTGCTGTTTGTTGCATCCGATGCGGATGCCATGAAGACTCGGGTGATCCGAGTCTTGCAGCGTCGGGCTCGCGCTTGTGAATTGAACTCCCGGGCAGCCAGAACCGGATTCGATAAGCGCCGCGCCTGCCGAGGCCGTCATCTTGGAGAACTTACCCATCGAGATGTTGCAGAAGGTGAAGAGCGCGTTACCGGGGAATTCCAGGGTCACGTTGCTGGGGACATTCAAGGTCGTCGTTGAACCATTATCCGCGATCGAATCAGGAACGATGATGGTGCCCCCGCTTGCGGCCACGGCCGTCGCTGCCGAAGAGACCTTATCGGTCCAGTGCGTTCCACGGTACGCGGCGGCATTCACACTCTGATTGCTCGAAGAGGCTGAGCCCGTTGGAGAACTAGCCGTCTGTTGGCCCCGTGCGATACCTGCCTGAAGCGCGCAAAGACAAAATACCGTCAAACTGAATATTCGTTTTTTCATGAATCCCTTTCTCTAGAAATATCGGCGGCGGTTATGCCTGCCTCGGACCTGTCTAGGTCTTCAAACCTCACCCCGCGCTCAACGCTGAGGTTGGAGAAGCGCTCGGGAAACTTCCTTCTGGGCACTCTTGACGTTCGTCTCAGGGTACCGAAGTGGGACGGAGGGGGTATACCCCCGGGTTGAAAAATTAAGAGCGAGAAAGGGGCTTGAAATCAGCAGATTGCAGCCTACAGTTTTCGGGAGTGCGCAACTCTCTGGAAATGAATCCGATGCGGAGTGATGTGGTTCGAAGAGGAGACTAGAGTACACAGGGGAGTGTAGCACGCAGAGAGGTACTTGTCAATAACGATTTATCGTACGGTAATTCGAACGAGCTAACCTGCGTTTCGAATGCAAAACGGCAGCGAAATGGCGTTGCGCCGGCTGTTTTTCTCGACGCGACCCTCGATTAGAAGAGAAGCTTGACGAATATTCCGGCGGCGGTGCCCAGAGCTACCGTGGTGGCGTAGGCAGCGCCCGCGATTTTCCAGGAGGCGGTTTTGCCAACGATCGAAAGCGAGAAAACGCTGACGATGCCGAGCGTACATAGGATTGTGACGCAGTATGGGAGCGGTACGCCTTTGGCCATGAGGATGTACGCGATGGCGACGTCGAAGGCCATCGGTACCGGCAAAAAGCTCGAGATGATCGCGACGGCCGCGATGCCGAGGAAGCTGACCGGGACGAACAGCGCCTGCGCCGGCAGGATCTCGATGACGAAGGCGCCAAGGAATGCGGCGAGCAGCATAAGTGGGAGCGCAACGCGAGCGATGTACCAGAAATTCTTGAAATAAGAGAGGATCGTCGCGACGAGTGCTTGCCCCCATGTTTCTGAGACAGGCAACTCGATTGGACATTCGATGGGTGCCACCGAGGTCATCGCGCTGGATTTGCGCGCAATGAATGGCACAAAGACAAAGATCAGAAAAAGAACAGTGAAGAGTTTCAGCAACGCGACTGACAGTGGAAACAACACGAACGTCATCGCGAGGACGACCACGTTCAACGCCGGGGAGGCGAACATTGCGGCGAGCACGGATTCCGTGCTCATTCCCGACGCGAAAAACCCTCGGGCAATCGGCGCGATGCAGTTGGTACAGACTGCGAGCGGCGCGCCTACCGCCGCACCAAACAGCGTGTTCAGGTAAACCGACGTGGTGCGCCGGCGCCGCAACATCGCCAAATACGTCAGAGCAGCGGGGCCGAACAGAAACGAGAACGTCATGCCGACGCGATTGGCGTCGAGCCAGTTCACCGTCGTTCGCCACACGCGGGTCGCCAGCGGCATCGACCGATCCACGGTGTACACCAATCCAAACGTGAGCGAGCCTTTGGCGCTGATTTTTGTGCCCGAATCGTAGCGCTTTATCAGCGCGGGATAGCGCGAGTCGATCCAGAAAACGCCTGCGATAAGAATCATCAGCACAATTGCGATGGTGCGGCTGCGCCAGGTGGCCGAGCTAGCGACAGAAGGCTGCAACCCAACAGGAAATGACTGAACGGCCAAGGATTCCTCCGACACGAACAACCTTGAATTTGTGGTGCGACTTTATAAGGCAAACCGAGCCCGCGACATAGTGAAAAAGCATTAAACGAGGGTGAGGCTATCCGATTTGAGACGGCTTGACAGAGACCAACATTAGTCTCACAATGTGCTTATTATGCTGGGTGAGTTTGAATATCTGCTGATTACCGCTGCGGCTGGGCTCGGCGACGACGCCTACGGTGCGGCGATCCGCGAAGCGATTGAGAGGCATACCGGGGAGAAGTGCTCTATCGGCGCGATTTATACGACGATCGATAGGCTCGAGACGAAGGGCCTTCTCGAGACGTGGATGGGCGAAGCGACGGCGCAGCGCGGTGGACGCGCGAAGCGCATGATCCGCGTAACGCCGAAAGGCGTTCACGCTGCGAGCGATTTTTATAATGCTGTCACCTCCGTGAGCCGCGGCGTTGCCTGGGCGACGAAACGCGCGGGGAGCACCACATGACCAAGGGATGGGCACTTGTCGAATATTTCGCGCGAGTTTTGCCGCCTGAGGTGCGCGAGCCGGTGCTCGGCGACATGCTCGAGGCCGATGAATCGGCATGGCAGGCGCTCCGCGGGTTGTTCAGTTTGGTTGTGCTGCGACAAACCGAGGATTGGCGGAGCTGGAGGCCGTGGCTCGCGGGATTTGGCGTCGCGCTTCCCAGCAGTTTTATGCTCATGGGCGTTTCCGTTTCGGTGAGCTGGAGCTACATGCGGCTCCTCTGCCCTGACATGCTTGCGCAAGCGTCCCTGACCAAGCCTTCGGCGTTGGTGGTGCTTTTGTGGCAGGCGCTGTTGTTGATTGGCTGGTCGTGGACCGGCGGCTTCGTGGTCGGGTCGGTGTCGAAGCGAACGCTGTGGGCGAGCACGCTTTTGTGTTACGCGCCCTGCCTGGTTTGTCTGTCTGAGTTTCACTCCGGTTCGATGTCGAGGTTTTGCCTTTTCCTCTTTTTGCTCCCGGCGGTCTGGGGAGCGCATCGCGGTTTCCAGATTTCGAGAATGAAATTCACGTCTGCGCTTCTCATCGCCGTCGCTCTGACGGTAATGATCGTTCCGACCTGGAGCAGCGTGAGGATTCAGACGCTGAGTCCGCAGAATATCCTGATGAACTGGGCTCTGAGCATCCCCGCGTGGTATCTCGTGTTCACGGCGTGGAAACGCCGACGCGAACCGCAGTTCGAGCATTCCGCCTGAATCGGCTTTCATTTCGATTCCATCACGACGCAAGCCAAGAACATCCAAGGATAGACGCGGGTAGCGCTCGATGTGTTGGGCGATACTCTCTGGATACTCACGCTTGGATGCGAGCGCGAGTGATTTGAGAAATGTGGGACTGTCGTATAGAGTGACGCGGCTCTTATGTCGAGTACTTACACACCTCCGAGCATTGACGAATACTTGCGGCGGCGGCTCATGCCCGTTGAGGGCGTCATTCCGCACGTGCAAGGGATCGAGATGTACGGCAATTCCCTGCCCGCCGGAAATGTGGGCGGCGATCTTTTTGAGTACATCAACTTTGCTCAGCGTTATGACGTGGATGCGCGTATTCAGCGTGCTGAACGATTGTCGAAAGAATTTTTGGAGAAACTCCCTGCGAACGCGCCGCCGCGCAACTCGGTGGACGATCACGTCCTGTGGCTGAGAAAACAACCCGGCTTTACACCGGAAGTCGAAACTGAGTACAGGAAGGCGAGAAGCTCGGAACAGGTGCGCGCGGCCGAGGATTTGAAGGATCTGTACCAGACCGCCGGTGTTCTGCTCGTCGATGCCGAGGGTCACGGAATCATCGCGGCGAAAATCGCATCGACGGTTCATGACACGTTCCAGGCGCTGATGCTTTCCGAACTCGATCATCGCGGGAAGACCACGCCGGAATTGTTCGAGCGGCTCAATCTGCGGTTGGCACAATCGGCCACGGCTCGCAATGCGCTCGGCAAAAGCCAGGACGAAAATACGCAAGAGATCGCGACAATGTTGTA
>Ga0209006_10003100_pt1 | contig 15089 bp, 15 predicted proteins | sample JacPin_JW_Ref_O2_FD_188567 | JGI IMG/M metagenome (GOLD analysis project Ga0209006, IMG submission 188567) | Forest soil microbial communities from Algoma, Ontario, Canada - Jack Pine, Ontario site 1_JW_Ref_O2 (SPAdes) (version 2) | ecosystem: Environmental > Terrestrial > Soil > Boreal... | reverse complement strand
GAGCTGCGTGCGTTTGCCGGAACCGTCAATTCCTTCGAGAACGATGAATTTTCCGCGGGCAGGCATCAGATTGCCGAACAGTTTAGCACAGGGTTATTAGGATGTTCCGGCTCCAGGAACTTGACACGTCTGCTTCGATTTTCCTCTGCTTGACGGATCATCAACGCCGGTGGTAACACTGCGTTGCGATGGTATTCAGGGTCGCCCTCTTCTTGAGCCCGATCTATGACTAAGCTGAGTTTCCTGCTCTCGCTCCCAACCGATGACAACGACTACCAGCAGGAACAAGCCGTTGCCGCGAATGAAGCGGCGCAACGGCTGGGCGTCGCTCTCCAAATAGTGCACGCGGATAACGACGCCATCAAACAAAGCGATCAAATCCTGCAAGCCGTTCAATCCGATGAAAGCAAGCGTCCGAACGCCATACTATTTGAACCGTTGGGGTCTACTTCGTTGCCACAGGCAGCACGCGCTGCCGCCGCTCGCGGAATCGGTTGGGTGGTTCTGAATCGCAATGCGGACTACATACCGGAGCTTCGCCGAGCCGGGCGCGCGCCTGTTTTCTCGGTTAGCTCCGATCACGTCGCAATTGGGCGAATCCAAGGGCTTCAATTCGCGACGCTGCTGCCGCAGGGTGGCTCGGTCCTCTACATTCAGGGCCCTTCGGAAAATTCAGCGGCGAAAGAGCGAACGTTGGGGATGCAGGACACTAAGCCGGCCAATATCAAAATTAATATGCTGAAAGGGCAGTGGACCGAGGAAAGCGCCTATAAAGCTGTGAGTTCATGGATGCGCCTATCAACGTCCGGCGCGCAGTTGTTGGATCTGGTCGGCGCGCAAGACGACTCGATGGCGATGGGCGCGCGAAAAGCAATGCAGGAACACGCGGACGAGGCGCTGCGAAAAAAATGGCTCCGCGTTCCATTTACGGGATGCGATGGGTTGGTGAATACCCGCCAAAAATATGTGCGTGACGGCCTGCTCGCGGCGACCGTGGTTGTTCCGCCGAACACAAAGCTCGCGCTCGAAATGCTGGTGGCTGCGATACGCGACGGAAAGATTCCGCCTGAGCAAGTTCTAACGGTGCCAACTTCTTTTCCTTCTCTTGAAGAGTTAATCCGCGCCGAACGCGACAAAAAGTCCTGAAGTTCCTGACGCCGTGAACGCTGCATGTTTTTTCTGAGCGCTGGCGACGAGACTTTAAGGGTATTCTTGCTCGAAACGAACTCCTCCTGACGCGTGATAGAATCGCGCCGTGACCGCAGAAAAATCCGAAATTGCGACCAACCTTGAACGTTTGCAAGAACAGATTAAGCGAGCAGCGAAACGCGCGGGACGTCGCGCCGAAGAAGTAACGATTGTTGCGGTGTCGAAGACTTTTCCATTCGACGCGATTCGCGCCGCTTACGATGCGGGCCTGCGTCACTTTGGCGAAAATCGAGTCCAGGAGTGGGAGACAAAACAAGCACACGTTGCGGATCTCCGCGCCACATGGCATTTGATCGGACATTTGCAAGGCAACAAAGCGCGCCGCGCTGCCAATCTTTTTGACCGTGTGGATTCCGTGGACAGTCTCGCTCTCGCGCAAAAACTTGACGCTGCCTTCGTAGCAGAATCCGGAGCCGACAACGCAAAGACCAATGGCCTTGTGCTGCGCGATCGTTTACAAGTTCTAATCGAGGTGAAGTCCGGTGATGAGGCGACAAAAAGTGGCGTGCAAGAATCAGACTTGCCGGGTTTGGCGGAAAGCGTTGCCGGATTCGCCCATCTGGAATTGCTGGGGTTGATGACCATTCCGCCGTTTCTGGAGGATCCCAAGCAGCTGCGGCCATATTTTTCCAGGTTGCGCGAGCTTCGCAACGATCTAGCTCGCCGTTTGAATTTGCCGATGCCGGTGCTTTCGATGGGCATGAGCCACGACTTCGAGATCGCCATCGAAGAAGGCGCGACGGAAATCCGGATCGGTACCGCCCTATTTGGCCAGCGAGCGGCGAAAGCATGATAGATATCGTCGACCGCGATGGAGCAATCACGATCATGGTGCGGGTGATACCGCGGGCGAGCCGGGATGCAATTGAAGGAGCGTACGGCGAGTCGTTAAAAGTACGACTGACTGCTCCCGCGCTGGAGAATCGCGCGAACGAAGCGTTGCGTCGCTTGCTGGCTGAACGTTTGAACGTGCAGGTTGCGGCTGTTAGAATTGTGGCGGGCGAAAAGAGTCGCACCAAGCGCATTTCAATCGCGGGAATAACGCGCGAACAGATCATCACGAAGCTCGGCCTTTAAAATCATTTGAGCCAAAAGGGCACCATGCCGGACATTAAAGCGATTCAGTCGGAAATGCGCGGTAACAAAATCGATGGCTGGCTTTTTTACGACCATCACCACCGGGATCCGATTGCCGCGCACATTCTGGGCCTCGGGAAAAACGGCATGGCCACGCGGCGTTGGTTTTATTTTATTCCTAGCAAGGGAGATCCGCGCAAACTCGTGCATCGCATCGAACAAGGCGCTTTGGATGGTTTGGAAGGAAACAAACTGGTGTACTCCGGCTGGGAAGAACTGCACAAGAATTTGCCGAAGCTGCTCGCAGGAAGTAAAACCATCGCGATGCAGTACTCCCCGGAAAATAATATTCCGTACATCGGCCTGGTGGATGCCGGAACGATTGAATTGTTGCGCAAGTTCAAAAAGAAAATCGTAAGCTCCGCGAACCTGGTGCAGAAATTCGAAGCCAGCTGGTCGCGTGAGCAGGCGGATGGGCATTTTGAGGCGGGCAAGATCGTGGACCGTATCACGCGTGAAGCCTTTGCGCGGGCCGCAGCGTTCGTGAAGGAAGGGAAGCCTCTAACGGAAGATCAGCTGCAGCAATGGATCGTGGATCAGTTCCACGCGCACGGGCTCACGAGCGACGAGCCACCCATTGTCGCTGTGCAACCTAACAACGGCGATCCGCACTATGAGCCGAAAGCAGGGTCTTCGCGGCCGATTCGCGCCGGAGATTTGTTGCTGCTCGATATTTGGGCCAAGCTCAATCGTCCAGGCAGCGTTTATTACGATATCACTTGGGTGGGATATCTCGGCAATCGCGTGCCCGATTCTTACGCAAAGATTTTTCGCGTCGTGCGCGAGGCGCGAGACAATGCTGTGAAATTTATTCAGGAAGCGGTCGCCAAGAAGAAACAGATTCACGGCTGGGAAGTGGATGGTGTCGCCCGCAAGACAATCAAGAAAGCCGGCTACGGCAAGAATTTTGTCCATCGCACCGGGCATAGCATAGGACAAGAAGTCCACGGCAATGGTGCGAATATGGACGGGCTCGAAACGCGGGATGATCGCAAAATCGTCCCGAACACCTGTTTTTCGATCGAGCCGGGAATCTATCTCCCGGAATTTGGCATACGCACCGAAGTGAATGTCTACGTGGACGAAAAAGAAGCGCGCGTGACCGGGGCGATCCAGCAGGAAATTCTGCCACTGCTGGCTTGAGCGACAGTTCCGGCAGTTCACAAGCGAGACTTTGAACAACAATCCAATCGATGATGGTTCCGAAATAACCGTGACCGAGACCGCTGTCGCGGTCGCTGGCCCTGTACCCCGGCACGAGAGCGCCGCAAGACACGCAATTCTCGCTTTATGTTTCGCGATAGCTGCTTGGATTATTCCCGGACTCGGCCACTTGGCATTGAAACGATGGGGCCGCGCGTTGATTTTTTTCGCCTGCGTGGGCGGTCTGGCGATTACCGGTTACTTGCTGCGCGGGAATGTTTTTCCGCCGCGCTTGGCGGATTTATTCGACACGCTCGGGTTCGTTGCGGATGCCAGCACTGGAATTTTTTATCTGGTGGCACGATTTTTTGAGCGGGCTGGCCCGGACGTTTCACGCGCATTGGGCGATTATGGCACGCGTTTCATCGCCGCCGCGGGAATCGTAAATTTGCTCAGCGTTTTCGACGCATACGAAATCGCACTCGGCCGGAGAACGATGTGATCGCAAGCTGCGCCGCCTGCGCGATGTCCATTGAGGCGCACGATCCTGCGCGAATTTCCCATTTTTTCGCAATGTCTCTGTTCGCGCTGCTCGTTTCCATTGCTCTGGCAGGCCTCACAAAGAGAACAGCAGAAGAGCGGACCAAGTACGCGGTGTCCTGTTTTCTGAAGTTTCTCGCGGTCGCAATTGCCATCGGTTGGCTGATGTACCCCTTCTCACATTGACATCGCGTTTTTGGCGAATCGCCGAAATTTCGGTTAACCGCGCCCGGCCCCGTGACATCACTTCACCCCTCTTCACTTTCTAGCGTGGTGTATACTCCCCGCACTCTCAGAAGGAGGAAATCCTCCCGTGCGAAAATATCTCGCGGAATTTCTTGGAACTTTTGTCCTGGTATTCGGCGGAGTAGGCAGCGCTGTTCTCGCCGGCAGCCACATCGGATATGTGGGCGTGGCTTTCGCCTTTGGTCTGGCGCTGCTCGCGATGGTGTACACCATCGGGCCCGTTTCCGGTTGCCACATTAATCCCGCTGTCACGCTCGGCGTGCTGTTGGCAAAAAGAATCGGCGCGCGTGACGCAGTGATGTACGTCGTCGCGCAGATTTTCGGCGCGATTGTGGCGTCGGCCTTGATCCTGCTCATCGCCAGCGGCGTGGCGGGTGGTTACGATCTCGCTACGGGCGGACTTGGCGCGAACGGCTACGGCCTTCACTCGCCGGGGCAGTATTCGATGGTGGCGGCTTTCATCGCTGAAGTGATCCTGACCATGTTTTTGGTCGTCACGGTTCTTGGCGCAACGGATGTGAAGGCGCCGGTAGGATTTGCAGGCCTCGCGATCGGTCTCGTTTTGACGCTGATTCATCTGGTCGGAATTCCGATCACCAATACTTCCGTAAATCCCGCGCGCAGCATTGGACCGGCGCTATTCGTGCAAGGTTGGGCGCTCGAGCAGTTATGGCTGTTTATTGTTGCACCGTTGGTTGGCGCGTTGATTGCAGCTTTCGCCTACGCTGCGATTCGCCTGCCCGATAACTTGATTACAACGCCGCAGGGTGAGCGCGCTTTGGCCAGTGAGCAGGCGCAACGAACGCTGAATAAGCCACGCCCTTAATGCAGTCCTAGCGAAAAATGACGTGGAACTGTTAAAATAAAAACGTTGGTGTGAATTCGCGCCGGTGGCTGCGAATTGTGCCGGCGGCGTAGCAATCAATGAAATGTGGGAAGTTTTGGCCCTGCGTTGTTCACCAGAATGCCGAGGTAGCTCAGTTGGTAGAGCAGCCGATTCGTAATCGGCAGGTCGGCGGTTCAAGTCCGCCTCTCGGCTCCATCCTTTTATTTCAGAGCTAGAAAATCGCCGCGCTGGCGCCCCGCTGGGGGGGCATACCACGCCGCTCGAAGTATGGAAAGGCATCCTAGTGGCCCTCCAGCGCCGCGAGTTCCTCATTTATCAAATAGCCGCTGGTGGCCGTCTTCATCATCTGAGCTGCGAAATTTAGTATGCGAGTGGCGGCTTCCTGCGGATTTAACCCTCGCGCGTGGATGTTGGAGATTACGTTCCGGTTGGCGTCGGTGTGTGAACTGCTGGGCCGGTACGCCATATAACAAGACAGACTTTCAGCGGTAGTAAGACCCGGACGCTCGCCGATCAGCAGCACTTCCACGCGGGGTTTCAACAATTCGCCGATCTCGTTGAGTATTCCCACACGGCAATGACGGATCGCGAACATTTGCCCAATCTTCCAGTGGCGCTCTTTGGCGCCGTTGCAAAGTAGCGGAAGCAATTGAGGAACTTGCGCTGCGATTGCCGGTACTGACAATCCGTCGCCAATTGCAATCTGAAGATCGTTGTCCCGCGAGCAGCGATTTTGGATTTGCTCTTGAGAGGCGTCATCAAAGTGCCGGCCTAGATCCGGCCGCAAAAGGTATTCATCTTTAAGGCTCGCTCTTGTCCGTACTTCGAAAAGACCCCAACGCTGCACAAATGCTTCGTCAAAAACTTTTTCCAGATCCAGCTCCGCGCGAACAGCATCTCGCGCCGCGGCATGAGCTTCGCGCAATTCCAATTGAGTCGTGGTGCGATAAGCGGACCCTGCGCGGCCAACCAGCAAGCGCGCCGGCGTTCGCGCGCGAATCTTTCGCACGATTTCCGGCAAGCCTGAGATGCTCAGCGCTGCATCGGGTTTGTCCGCCATTTAGCGGATACCTTCCAGCGACGATTCCAGTCCTTGCATTAGTTGGCGGCGCGCTGGCGCGTCCAGCATAACCGGCTCCTCATCGCGGTAAATTCCCGTTGCTTGCAACCAAGTCAGAAATTCGGGAGCAGGCCGCAGTTTGAAAAGCCTTCTGACCGCGAGCGCATCATGGTAACTGGTGGATTGATAGTTGAGCATCACGTCGTCGCCGCACGGGACGCCCATGAAGTAATTGCAACCAGCGGCGCCCAGTAGGAGCAGAAGATTATCAGCGGAATTCTGATCCGCTGCTGCGTGGTTCGTGTAGCAAACATCGCACCCCATCGGAAGGCCAAGCAGTTTGCCCATGAAATGATCTTCCAGCCCGGCGCGAATAATCTGGCGTTCGTCGGCGAGATATTCCGGGCCGATGAAGCCCACGACGCTGTTAACCAGGAATGGGTCGAACACTCGCGCCACTCCATAAGCTCGCGCTTCCAGGGTTACCTGGTCCACGCCGTGGTGGGCTTCAGCCGAGAGGGCACTGCCTTGCCCTGTTTCGAAATACATCACGTTCGTGCCTTTCCATTCGACGTCGCGACCGCGATGATGTTCGAGCACGCGCTCGCGGCCTTCTCGCAACGTCGCGAGCGAAACGCCGAAGCTGTGATTCGCCGCCTCAGTGCCTGCAATCGACTGAAAGAGCAGGTCCACCGGTGCTCCGCGCTCCATGGCCGCAAGTTGAGCGCTGATGTGCGCAAGGCAGCAAGTTTGCGTAGGCACCTTATAGGTTTCCACCAGTCGATTGAGGGCGCTCAGGATTGCGCCGACCGTCTCGACGGAATCCGAGGCGGGATTCACACCGATTACCGCGTCGCCGCATCCGTAGAGCAGACCCTCGAACGCCGCAAGCAGAATTCCTCCAACGTCATCGACGGGATGGTTTGGCTGCGCGCGTATGCCAAGCACTCCGCGTTCGCCCATGGTATTCCGGCAGCGTGTGACATTCCGAATTTTTGCCGCGGCGAGTACGAGGTCTTTGTTGCTCATTATCTTGGCTAGAGCAGCCGCAATTTCCGGGATGATCGCTCGTTGAATTTGTTTCAGCGCCGGCTCATCTGTCGCGTCGTCAAGGATGTATTCGCGAAACTCGCCAACGGTTGTGCTTTTGAAGGGCCGAAAGGCTTCTTGGTCGAAGGTGTCGAGGATTAAGCGGCTGACTTCGTCGTGGTCGGGATCGATCAACGGCTGCTGAACAATTTCGCCGAGTGTGAGGTCAGCGAGTTTGCGCTTGGCCGCGACTCGTTCGCGCTCGGACCGCGCCGCGATGCCCGCCAACTGGTCGCCGGACTTTTCTTCATTGGCTTTGGCAAACAGCTCTCGCAGGTCGGAGAAAACAAATTGCTCGGGCATGGAGCCTTCGCAGCGGATTCAAATCTGACGACGCCCTGAAATTAGCATCAATTTCAGGCTAAAGAAAGCTGCCCTTCCGATCGTAGGCGAGTCTTGGTGTTTCTAGAACGAAGTGAATAGACTACGTGACCGAAACGAAGTCTTCACTGATTCCAGACGGTCTTGATGTTGGTGAATTCGCGGATTCCGTAAACTCCCAGCTCGCGACCGATGCCTGAGCGTTTCGTACCACCGAAGGGAACTCGCGGATCGGAAAACACCATGCGGTTGATAAACACCATACCGGCATCAAGCCCGTTAATAAATTGTTCCTGCTCGTTCTTGTCAGTGGTCCAGGCGCTGGCGCCCAATCCGAACGGCGTGGCGTTGGCGATGCGAATTGCGTCGTTGATATCCTTGGCGCGGAACAGGGAAGCTACCGGCCCGAAAAGCTCGTCGCAAGCCGCCGGCGAACCATCCGGAATATTGCTGAGCACGGTTGGCGCGTAGAAATTCCCGAGGCGTTTGAGAGGCTTGCCGCCAGTCAACAATTTCGCGCCGGCTTTAATGGTTTTTTGCACGTCCGCATCGAGAGTAGTTACTCCATCAGCAGTGGCCAGAGGGCCTAGGTCCGTGCTTTCTTCAAACGGATCGCCGATTTTCAGCGCTTCCATCTTCTCGACGAAAAGCTTTTCGAACTCGTCCGCGATGCGCTGATCCACGATAAAGCGTTTCGCAGCGATGCACGATTGCCCATTATTCTGCACGCGCGCCTTCACCGCCGTCGCAACTGCCTCTTTCAGGTTCGCGCTCGGCATCACGATGAAGGGATCGCTCCCGCCAAGTTCCAGCACCACTTTCTTCACTTGCTTCGACGCGGCAACCGCTACTTGAATACCCGCGCCTTCACTTCCGGTCAGCGTGGCGGCTGCGATCCGCGGGTCGGCGATAATCCCGGCGACTTTATCTGACCCGATAAGCAAAGTTTGAAATGCTCCTTTCGGAAAACCAGCGCGTAGCAAAATATCTTCAATCAAGAGAGCAGACTGCGGCACGTTCGAAGCGTGCTTGAGCAGTCCCATGTTGCCCGCCATCATAGCTGGCGCTGCAAAGCGAAAAACTTGCCAGAAGGGAAAATTCCATGGCATCACTGCGAGAACCACGCCCAGCGGCTGGTAACGTATAAAACTTTTCGTGGCGGCGGTTTGAACTTCTTCATCAGCCAAAAAGTGCGCGCCATGCTCGGCATAGTAGCGGCAGCCGACCGCGCATTTCGCGGCTTCTTCCACCGCGGCGCGGAAGGGCTTGCCCATCTCCAACGTCATAATCCGGCCGAATTCTTCTTTTTCCTTCTCGAGGATTTCAGCGGCTCGCACCAGCATTTCCGCCCGTTTCGTATGCGGAACCTTTTTGTATGATTGAAACGTCTCGGTGGCGAGTTGGATTTTTTTCTCGATTTGCGCGTCCGTCAAAGCCTCGAAAGACTTTACAAGCTCGCCGGTAGCGGGATTGATCGTCGCAATAGCCATTCTGAATTTCCTTTTATGGAGTCTGTAATAGGGCTCGGAAAACGACCTCACTCGGCCGGAAACCAAGATTCATTTCGTTCAAGCAGCCTATCACATCATCATTTGAAGTTCAGTTCTCTCATCGATTGGATGCGAGGCGCGGGAATTCGATTGTTGCGTTGATCCTCGGAAGGATGATCCACCTTGGATGGCCTTCCTGACTCCTGTATCCGTCGGTGTGCTTCCTCCCAAGAGGGAGGTTCAGGCGAGTCTTGGGTCCAATGGGCGACAGCGGCCTCGTCGCACCATTCCATTAGACGCCTCATTACGCGCCCATGAGGCCCGGAAAGCATGAAGTTCTTCATGGCTTGTTCGTTGATCCAAACCGTGCGCGTCCAAAACGTGTTCCGTGCCTCGCGCAGAACCGAAACCGAAGCAGCACCCTCCGCGAACTTGGCTTGCCGAGCCGAGCGAAACGCTTGCACGAAGAAAAATGGAACGTAGCGCCAGGATCGTACGCGGAGCCTGGTCATCGAAACAAAGAAAGTAGACATAGTCCGCTCGGGAAAATTGCGACCCCGCCCTCGGTTAGAACATCCACTATAGTGTGTCCGTTGAATACGAGGCATATTTTTCAAAGTGCAGCAATTTTTCTACGCGGCTCAAGTCGGGGTCGTATGTAACTAGCTCAGTTACAGCGGCTTAGGCGGCGGGACTTTGGCATGGTTTCTGCTGTTACGTTTAATTGCGTGGTCGAACCTAGTACTGGCGCGTTTTGCAGGAACTTCACCTCTTATTCCTTGATCCAGTTAATTGACAGAAATAATTTCGACTGAGGGAGCGCAGTGAGATTAAGCCTTCGTTTAATCTTATTTCTCGTTGCCGGAATCACGCTGGTCACATTCCTGGTTGCAAGAAATCAGGTACGCGGGGAGAAGCGCGGCCTTCGCGCCGATCTCGATCGTCGAGCGGGAATTCTGGCTGAAAGTTTGCAGGAAATCATAGAGCCTGCGCTGGAAAGGGGCTCGCACGATCAGCTCCGCCGCATTGTCGAAAGATATGGAAACCGCGAACGCCTTGCCGGTGTGGTTGTTTATGACCCAGAGGGCAACGTCATTACCGAAACACCGAGCCTGACGGCACGCTTTAGCGCCCCCTCGGTTCCCATCAAAGAGCTCAACGCCGGACAGGACGGCGCCAGCAAGTTCTATGACAATGGCGGAAAGTCGATGGCCATTCACGGTTACTTCTTGCCGTTGCACAGTAAATCTTCCGCCGTCATCGGCTATCTCGGAATTTTTCACGACGCAAGTTACATCGAAGCGCAAAGTCTGCGGATCTGGCGTGACACCCTGTGGCACGTAGTGGCGCAGGTGCTCCTGATTGTGTTGATCACCGTGCTGATTATCCGTTGGACGATCATCCTTCCGATTTCTCGAACCGCTCAATGGATGAAAGATGTTCGCGCAGGCCGCACCGGGCCGCGTCCACAGCTGCCAAAAGGTGACTTCCTCGAACCCTTCACGCGCGAAGTGCAAAACCTCACCGAAAGTTTGGTGGAAGCCAGAGCAGCCGCCGAAGAAGAAGCCCGCCTGCGCGAAACCGGTGAATCGCTTTGGACTCCCGAGCGCCTGCGTGTAAGCATCCAAAAGAAAGCGCTGCAAAACACATTGTTCGTGGTTTCGAACCGCGAACCGTACATGCACGTCCACAAAGGCAAAGCCGTCGAGATGATTATTCCCGCGAGCGGCTTGGTCACTGCTCTCGAACCAATTCTTCGCGCTTGTGACGGCGAGTGGATCGCCTCAGGCTCCGGAGACGCCGACCATGAGACAGTTGACGAAAACGACCGCCTCCGCGTGCCTCCCGATAAACCCGAATACACTTTGAAACGAGTATTCCTCACGAAAGAGGAAGAAGAAGGCTATTACTACGGTTTTTCGAACGAGGGCCTCTGGCCTCTCTGCCACATCGCGCATACTCGCCCCATCTTTCGCACTTCCGATTGGCAAGCGTATCAGCGCGCGAACCGCAAATTCGCCGATGCCGTCCTCGCTGAAATGGAAGGCGTTGAAAAGCCGCTGGTCCTGGTGCAGGACTATCACTTTGCACTGCTTCCACGCATGCTCAAAGATGCGCGGCCTGACGCCCGCATCGCAATTTTCTGGCATATTCCGTGGCCCAATCCGCAGGCCTTCGGCATTTGTCCCTGGCAGCGCGAGCTAATCGACGGTCTCTTGGGAGCCGACTTAGTCGGCTTCCATATTCAGGCGCACTGCAACAATTTTCTCGAGACCGTGGACAGCGCAGTTGAGTCGCGCGTTGAATGGGAGAGATTTGCGGTGAAGCGGCACGGCCACATGACGCTGGTTCGTCCATTTCCGATTAGCGTCGATTTCCGCGAGAAGCATCCGGAGCCTCAAGCACAGGTTTCCCCTTACGTCCTCCGCGCTTCGCTGCTGAAAAAATTGGGAATCGAAGCCAACTTCCTGGGGATCGGCGTGGATCGCATCGATTACACGAAAGGAATTGTCGAACGGTTCCGCGGGATCGAGCGCTTTCTGCAGAAGTATCCCGAGTACGTTGGCAAGTTCGCATTCGTCCAAATCGGAGCGCCTAGCCGAACGCACATCCCGCGCTATCATGAATTTCTGGCGGAAGTGGAAGCAGAAGCCGCGCGCGTGAATTCGGTTTTCCAGAATGCGAACTGGAAACCCATCGCGATGCTTACTCGTCACCACGGCCACGACGAGATCCGGCCGTACTATCAATCTGCTGATTTCTGTATGGTGACGTCGCTGCACGACGGCATGAACCTGGTCGCCAAGGAATATATCGCAGCTCGAGACGACGAACAGGGCGCGCTGATTTTGAGCCAGTTCACCGGCGCGAGCCGCGAATTGCGCGACGCGATCATCGTGAATCCATATGATGTCGAGCAAATGGGCGAAGCGATTCGCTCGGCTTTAGAAATGGACCCGGAAGAGCGCCACAATCGAATGGTGCAAATGCGGCGTATCGTGAAGGAAAACAACATTTACCGTTGGGCCGGAAACTTGATCACCGAGCTTTCCGAAATCAGAGTCGGCGATAACGAATCGAGCATCGAGCCTTCCGATTTGCTCAAGTCTCCTGACTCGATGCCGAACCTCCGGACTGTCCATCTCAGTGTAGTGCCGCCTAGAACAAACTTTGGGGGTTAAGATTACCGCTTCCAGAAATTTCGCCCATCCGCCTGTGCAAAGCGCTTCCTCGGGAAGAAGTCCGAATGCGAATCATTTTCCCGCGCATTTATTTCGTAGCTGGCAGCAACTGGGAGCGCGCTTGAACTCCGCGCAAGGATGCGCGCTTTTTCTCGACCTGGACGGCACGCTCGTGCCGTTGCGCCCGCGTCCCGCGGATGTTCAGCTTTCTAGACAGACCAGGAAAATTCTGGCACTCCTTCAAAGTCACAAAAATCTGCACTTGTCATTCGTGAGCGGCCGCCAACTCAAAGTCCTGCGAAATATTATCGGCATGGATCAAGTTCATTACGTCGGGTTGCACGGCGCCGAGCGAGAGGACGAATCCGTGCGCATGAGCCGCGAAAGCACTCGCGCCCTTTCACACGCGAAACGTTTCGCGCAAAAACAGCTTCATGGACTCCCTGGAATTTGGATGGAAGACAAGGGTCTGAGTTTTGCGTTGCATTATTGGAAGGCTCGGCCCGCCACCGTCCGAGCGGCGGAACTGGCTCTTCGCGATATTCTGGCGCCCGCGCTCGGCGTCCTGCACGTTCTCAACGGAAATAAAGTGTGGGAAGTGATGCCCAACGAAATTCCGGGAAAAGGCCTGGCGGTCCGCGCGCTTTTGGATACACTACCCGAAAATACCTTGGCAATATATGTGGGCGACGACGTCACGGACGAAACCGCATTCGCCGCTCTGAATGATCAGATCACCGTGAAAGTTGGCAGGACGCGCGGCACTCTTGCTCATTTTTATGTGCGCAACCCAACCGAAGTCTCTCGATTTCTGTCTCGCCTCGAAACATTGCTCTGATGAGGGGGTTTTCATCCGGGATTTTGCCGCCTCGAAGCTTAAGCGAAGATTCCGCGCAAGCCCTCGCCGGATGACCTTTTTTGCATTCCATGTAATTCCACCAGACTTCGCGTATGATAGTCTGCGAAATCCCCGTGTTTCGGACCGGAAAAGGCCTTCCATGAATCACCGGTTCACCATAGGTGTCGAGGAAGAGTTTCAAATCGTTGACCCAACCACGGGTGAATTGCGTTCGCATGTGACCGAACTCGTTGCCGCCACCTCGTCGGGCTTGGGCGAGCAGGTCAAGCCCGAAATGCACCAATCGATCGTCGAAATCGGCACAAAAATCTGCGGTGACGTTGACGAATTAGCCGCCGACATGCGGCGCACCCGCGGGGAATTGGTGCGGGCCGCCGAACGAGTTGGCCTGCAAGTTGCCGCCGCAGGCACCCACCCATTCTCCAGTTGGATCGATCAGGTGATCTCGCCGGGAGAGCGCTATCAAAATATTGTGGAAGAATTGCAGCAACTGGCTCGCTCGCTCTTGATTTTCGGCATGCACGTGCACGTGGCCGTCCCCGACCGTACCACCATGATCGACTTGATGAACATGGCGCGCTATTTTCTGCCGCATCTTTTGGCGCTTTCCACCAGCTCGCCGTTTTGGATGGGCCGCAATACGGGCTTGAAATCGTTTCGTACTACCGTCTTCCGGCGCTTCCCGCGCACCGGCATTCCAGACCACTTCAGCTCCTGGAGCGAGTACGAAGACTACGTTAACTTGCTCGTTCGCTTGCACTGCATCGACAACGCGAAAAAAATCTGGTGGGACGTTCGCCCGCATCCCACGTTCGGCACGCTCGAATTTCGCGTGTTCGACGTTGCTACTCGCATCGACGAAGCCATCGCTATCGCGGCTTTAACGCAAGCGATCGTCGTCAAGCTTCACCGCCTTTACACCCGCAACATGGGTTTTCGCATGTATCCGCGCGCGCTGATCGAGGAAAATAAATGGCGTGCCGCGCGCTGGGGCGTGGAAGGCAAGCTCATTGATTTTGGCAAACAGGCCGAAGTTCCCATGCAGGAATTGGGCCAGGAACTCTTGGAATTCACCTATGATGTTGCCGGCGATCTCGGCAGCCGTCCCGCGCTGGAACCCATTCACAGAATTCTCCGCGACGGCACTAGCGCAGAGCGGCAGCTTCGCGTCTTCAAAGAAACTGGTGATCTGAAAGCGGTAGTCAAGCATATAGTCGCAGAGACAAGCGCCGGACTCACGCAGCAAGCTTCCTCCGCTTAGGACTTAGGCGGGCAAACTGAAATGGATTGGAAAAAGACAATTTTGCCGAGCAGTAGAACATCAGAGAATCGGGCGCCTGTATCAGAATCGAAACGCCCCGCTCCGGTGAAAGGAACTGAGACCATGAAAATCGGACTCCTCTGCGGCCGTGAATATAGTTTCCCGCCGGCATTCCTGGAAAAAGTAAACGAGCTTGGGAAGCGCGACAATATCACCGCCGAATTCGTGCATCTGGGCGGAGTGCGTATGGGCGAACCCGCGGAATATCGTGTGATCGTGGACCGCATTTCCCACGAGGTGGAATTTTATCGCGGCTATCTGAAACACGCCGTGCTGCAAGGCACCTACGTGATCAACAATCCGTTCTGGTGGACCGCCGACGACAAATTCTTCAACTATGCGGTTGCCTCGAAGCTTGGCATCGCTATTCCAAAAACGATCCTGCTGCCGCAGAAATCCTATCCTTCCGATGTGGACATCAATTCTGAATCTTTGCGTAATTTGAAGTATCCGATAGATTGGGATGCTCTGCTCGACGCTGTTGGGCGCCCGGCGATCCTGAAACCGTTTTCCGGCGGAGGATGGAAGCACGTTTACAAAGTCAATAATCGCGAAGAGCTTCTGGCGGCTTACGACGGCACCGGCCCCTACTGCATGACTCTTCAGGAATTTATCGATTTCGATAAATATGTGCGATGCTTCACC
>Ga0209006_10003099_pt1 | contig 15090 bp, 12 predicted proteins | sample JacPin_JW_Ref_O2_FD_188567 | JGI IMG/M metagenome (GOLD analysis project Ga0209006, IMG submission 188567) | Forest soil microbial communities from Algoma, Ontario, Canada - Jack Pine, Ontario site 1_JW_Ref_O2 (SPAdes) (version 2) | ecosystem: Environmental > Terrestrial > Soil > Boreal... | reverse complement strand
TAGCACAGTTCCTGCCCGATGGATCCAGCCGCGCCCGTCACCAATACCACTTGGTCCGCCAGTTCACGGCGCATTGCGTCCTGGTCAAGCCGTACCGGGTCGCGTCCCAGCAATTCCTCCAGATTCACCTCGCGCAGTTGGTCAACCGTGACCCGGCCTTCCAGAAGGTTGCCTAGTCCGGGAACGGTTTTGAATTTCCTGCCGGTCGCCAGGCATTCTTCGATGACATGACGCATTCGCAGGCCGGTCACCGAAGGCATCGCGATGAAGAGTTCTTCGGCACGGTAGGCCGCCGACACGTGCCGTAGTTCCGCAATTGTGCCAAGCACGGCCAAGCCATGGAGACGTGCTCCCTGCTTCGCGGCGTCATCGTCCACGCATCCTACGGCTTCGTACTGGGTATACGTTAGTTCCCGGATGAGCGCGTCGGCTGCGGCTCCGGCGCCTACAATCAACACGCGGACCCGACCACTCCGATGCCGCGGATCGAGCCTGTGCAGCATGATGCGGGATAGCACTCGCACTGCGCCCAGAGCCGTCGCCGTCAGCAGCGCTTCCAAAAAGTAGATCGATAGGGGTAGAGATCTCACGACCAACACAAGGCGGATCGTCACAAAGAACGCCGCGCTTCCCACAGCAATTGCTCTTACAATGTCGGCCGCGTCGCTCACCCCGGTATAGCGCCAATAACCGTGGAAAAGTCCATAGCGCTGCATCGCCAGCAGTCTGAATAACAACAGGAAGGGCGCAGCACGCAACAGCACTTCAAAATGGGGCAAGGAAAACTCAAACCGCAAGAGCCAGGCCGTGACGAAGGACGCAGCAATCAGCAGCGACTGCAGAGCCGCGATGACGCAAGTGTGTCTTTTTAACAAGATGTCCAGTCTCTTTCTTGATGATTGCGGAGGGGGGAGGGAGGGTACTTAACGCGAAGCTCGCACCGGTGGCCAGCGGGAGGGAAGGCTGAGTTCCTTTTTATGGAATTGTGGCTGACGTCATTACTTTCTTGATCACTCGGCAAGCATATTCAATATTTTCCTTTTCCAAGGTTGGGTGTACGAGGAACATCAGGCTTGTTTCTCCCAACTCTTTTGCTGCCGGCAGTCGCGGGCGGTTGCGCCGTTCGGTCACAAACGCCTTCTCTCTGTATACTTCGCTGCAACTACCGACGAAACACGGAACCCCTTCGGCATGAATCGCCTGGAGGATCCGGTCGCGATCCCAGCCGGGCAGCAGGTGCTCGGGGCGCACGAAGACGTAATATTTGTAATACGCGTGATACGAATGCACCGGAGCCGTTGCAATGCGCAGTCCTCTCAACTCCGCCAGCCTCTCGTTGAAAATGGCCGCGTACTGTCTCCGGCTTTCAACCCAGTCAGGGACTTTCTTCAGCGCGAGGCGTCCGATGGCCGACTGCACCTCCGTCATTCTTCCATTCGTTCCGAACGATTCGTGAACCCAGCGAAATCCAACCGGATGCTCGCGGTTATAAACGGCATCGTAGCTCTTGCCGTGATCCTTGTAGCTCCACGCACGTTGCCAGAGTTCGGTGTTATTGGTGGTGAGCATGCCGCCCTCGCCTCCCGTCGTCATAATCTTGTCCTGGCAGAACGAGAATGCCGCGACATCGCCGATGGATCCAACTGGCTTGCCTTTGTACTTTGCGCCCTGCGCCTGGGCACAGTCTTCAACAACCTTGAGCCCGTGCTCGCGCGCCAGTTCCATGATTCCGTCCATCTCGCAAGACCACCCAGCGAGATGCACAACTATAATCGCCTTTGAGTGAGGCGTGATCATGGGCCGGATCGTCTCCGCGGTGATGTTCTGACTGTCGCGGTCCACGTCCGCCGTGACCGGGCGCGCCCCCACCGCAACAGCACAACTTGCCGAAGCAATAAACGTCCGACTGGTGGTGATAACTTCATCCCCTGGACCCACATCGAGAGACTTCAACGCCGTCTCCAGCGCTACCGTCCCGTTGGCGAGTGCAATCGCATGCTTGCACTCAGCAAACCGAGCGAACTCCTCTTCAAATAAGCGCCCTTCTTCGCCGGTCCAGTAATTGACCTTGCCGGAGCGGAGCACTCGCATCGCGGCGTCCACCTCATCCTGTGCAAAGTGCGGCCACGGGGCAAGCGCCCCAGGGCATTGAACCGTAGCTTCAACAGTCACTTATTCACCTCAGAAATTTTTGAACCGCTAGTCACGTGCGGTCTTGCAGGGATTCCGACCACCGTGATGCCCGGAGGCACGTCGCAGGTTACGACAGCTCCGGCTCCGACGGTCGCGTGGTCGCCGACCGTTCTGTATTGGAGTACTTGCGCACCCGTCCCAACGAGCACACCATTCCCAACGTTTACTCCCCCGGAAATATTTGACCCTGGATTGATGACGCTACCTCTGCCGATTCGCGCCTCGTGACCGAGTGTGCAACCGAAATTGCACAACGCGAAATCGTCCAGAATGATGTTCACCGTGCCGATAACCCCGGAGCAAATCAGTACACCATCGCCGATTCGTGCGCTCTCGAAATCAACATGCGCCGTTGGATGTATCAGGGTGGGAAACGTTGTTTCAGGCAGCACTTCCTTGATTTGCTCGCTTACTCTCAATCGCGCCATCGGTGTCCCGATTCCAATTGTCACCGCATCCACTCGATTAGTATTCGCGCGCAGCCATTCGTAATCGCCGACCACCTCTTCGCGGCTGTCGCGGTCGGCCAATAGACTCATATCCGTCACCACATACCCGGCAAATTCCCACACTGGCTTGAGGCGATTGATTTCGTTTATCAGAGCCTTCACCTCACGCGCCATACCTCCAGCGCCGACTATGACTATGCGTTTCACTGGGCTTGCTCTTTGTCCAGTTGACCAACCCCCCAGAATTCCGGCATCGTCGCGTGCCCGGTTTTTGAAATACCTTCGCGCTTGAGCATTTTCCAGGGCGTAAGAGCGACGATCTTCAGATCGAGCCAGAAGCCACGGTTCTCCACGTACCAAACGTCGTCTACAAACTTCCGCTCCCAGCTTGAGGCGTTTCGTCCATTGATCTGTGCCCAGCCGGTGATGCCCGGCTTTGCATCGTGACGGCGCATTTGCTCCGGCGTGTAGCGATCAAGGTACTGTGTCAACAGTGGACGGGGTCCCACCAGGCTCATCTCTCCGGCAATCACGTTGATCAGTTCTGGAAACTCATCTAGACTCGTGCTGCGCAGAAGCCGGCCCAAGGGTGTTAGGCGCTCGGCGTCAGAAAGCGGCTGCCCACTCGCGTCGCGCTTGTCCGTCATGGTGCGAAATTTCAAGCACGTAAATAGACGCGCCTTGTATCCGGGACGTACTTGCCGGAACAGCACCGGCGATCCTAGAAATATCCGAACCACGACGGCAACCAGCACCAGAAGCGGAGAGAGCGCAATCAGTGCCACCGCTGCCACGATCAGATCGAGAGCCCTCTTTGCTGCCAGAGCGGCCCACCGTTGTCGCTTGCGCTGCGAATGCTCTTCCAGCATTTCGCGATACATGTTGGCATGGGCTCGCCAAACTACTTCAGGGCGAAAGTCGCGTTCCATCCACTTGCGTCCAGCGGAGCCCATCTCCGCACGCATCTCCGGCTTACGTAGCAGGGTGTCAATCGCAACGGTGAGAGCTTTTGCGTCTTTAAGGCGGACGATCAAGCCGGTAACGCCGTGCTGAACCGAGTCCACAGCGCCCGTTGCATCGGTCGTAACAACTGGTACTTCGCTTGCCTGCGCCTCGAGGGGTACTCCGGGGAATCCCTCGCGATACGTCGGCAACACAAACACATCCATCAGCGCGTAATACGGAGCGGTGTCGGCCACAAATCCGGGCTTCAGGATCGTCGGCATCGACTCGATATAGTGGCGTATCCCGGGTTCCACGGGATCGCCATTCTCGAAGTCTCCTACCAGGAGCAGACGCAGATTCGGACGAAAAGCGCTTAATTCGCGAAACGCTTCCACCAATTCGCGAATGCCTTTGTCCTTGACGAAGCGGCCAACGAAGCCGATCACCATCTCATTTCCGCTCAACCCCAAATTCCGGCGCAATTGCGCGACTTCTTCCGTCGTGCGATTCTTCGGGGTGAAGCGCTCCGTGTCGACGCCGCAACTTCCGTTTCCAAGCGATCGCGCCTTTTCCGGGCTCACCAGCCTCAACTCGATAGCCCGAAGGCGCAGGCTCTCGCTCACCGGCATCACGCGATGCGAACAGGCACACGCTGTACACTCCGCCAGCCACAAGATAAGCCGCTTGAATCCACTTGCCGTCTCCATGCGCAATCCCCGCAGCGTGTACACGCGGCAAGGAACCCGCGCGAGCATCGCTGCCATCGATCCCAGTAGTCCTGCTTTCGGCGTGCTTACATCCACTAACTCAGGCTGAGTAGACCGCATGGCCCGGTAAAGGCTCCCCAACGAACGCAAATCGCGAAGTAAATGAATTTCGCGTTCCATCGGAATCGCCATACTCTCTGAGCCCTCAGACTTGCTGACTTGTTGCAGGAGGTCACCCGGAGCGGAAACTAACATTGTGGAGAATCCTGCGTCGTCCAGATAGCGCAGCATGCCACGATAGAAGACACAGGAGATGGAGGCCGTGACCGCAATCAACAGCTTTGGTTTTGGAGGCATGAATTCCTAACAGGCGGTTACAAACATTGAGCCAGGATACGGAGTTGACATCTGTGGCCACGTCTCGAGCTACGAAGCATCTAGGGAGTGGCGCTGGGAGCCCAGGCCAACGGCGGCCGTCCGCTCCATTGACGCCTGGTATGTTGCCAGGTGAGACCTCGCGATAGCGGCCCAGCTCATTGCCACCTTGCTGCCAATCTGCGCATTTCTTCCGAGACGCTTCCTAAGTTCATCGTCATTCAGCAACATAACAGTGGCTTTAGCGAGAAGTGCAGGAGAGTGTGGTGGAATCAGAATGCCCCCATCAACATCCCGCACCTGCTCCGCTAGACCGCCAACCTCGCTTGCGATTACGGGAATGCCCATGGGAGCGGCAATCGCCAATACGCCTGACTGGGAGGCGTCAATGTATGGCAACACCACAATATCTGACTGTTCGAAGATATGACTTATTTCCGAATCCGGGAGCCATTCGTTGCGTATACGCACCTGGTTCAAGCCAGCGATGAGGCCTCTATAAGGTCTCAGGTCGCCTTCCCCTACTATCCACAACTCGCAAGCTGGGCAATTCTGTTCCACCTGGCGAAATGCTTGCAGCAGAATCTCCAGACCCTTGTATTTCCGTATCCTCCCGAAGAATAGCACGCGTTTTATCGCAGTTCTTAGTTCCCGGCGCGCCGGATCTGCGGTACCTAAGCTGCCATGGGGTATAACATCGATTTTAGATCGGTCTATACCGCGAGCAGCCAACTGACCTTGCATCGCCGTCGTCAAAGTGATGCACCGATCCGCCAGTCTCGCAGACAGGTCCGACAACACCTGCAAGATCAGATTGCTCTCGCCGCAGTGACGTCGCGCATCGTGAACGGTCAGAACAATGCGGCTCCGATTTCTCGGTAGCGCCAGCAGTCCTAGCCAATAGTGATCGATTGGAAAATGGATTATATCCGGATCGAATAGTGTGAGTTGTTCTTTGAGTCGCCGCCACCTGCAAGACAAAAGACTCCACAATGCCTCGCCGCTTTTTCGTGATTTCAGGACATCGAAAGACTCGGTATAAACACCAGAGGATAACCATTCGTCTCGAGTTTCGTTGCGACTGGAAAGGAAGCATCGCAGGTGAACTAGTGGGTCCAATTCGCGGGCCAATTCATAGCTGTACTTATTTACGCCACCGCGCCGCCCTAAATACACGAGGGCCACCTTTAACTTGTTAGGAACTGGCGTCATTGAACCTGTAAGTCAGGGGTATCGATGATCGCCTGGGATGTCCACAACGCAGTGAACCTCCCTTGCGGCCGAACATGTCTTATGAAGAGGCATAGAGCGGTGACGCACGCCGCTAAGTAAGATAAATCGGAACACACTGCCGCCCCGATCACACCCCAGTGCAGTACAGCTGGTATTCCAATGAACACGTAAACTATAACGCCGATCAGAGGCGGCCAGCAGGCCAGTCGTGGAGATCCCCTTCCAATCAGATGTACCATTAGAACTCTCACAATCGTACTCAGAAAGACGCCAGGTAAGAGTATCCAAATGAGGCGGACCGCTGCGCTGAAGGTAGGCAAGAAGCGGGGTAGCAAAATGGCTGCAGAACATGCAATCGCGGCCGCTGCAACGATGCCAGTGACAATTACAAACGCCAGGAAGGCGGTAGTGCTCCTCTTTCCGGCGGCCGAATTCTCAGAACGGGCCACGAGCGGGAGAAGAACCGGCGCGACACTCTGAGGAACGACCCACAAGACTTCCGAAACGCTGGTGGCGACCGCATACAGACCAAGGGCGCTAATGGGGAGCAGCGTAGCTACTAGAATGAGATCAAAGCGATCGCAAAGCATTTGCAGCAATGTGCTGACATGCGAGACGCCACCAAAGCGCAGCATACTTTTGAATAAGGAAAAGCGAAAGAAAGAGGGTCTGAGCTGATGCCATCTGCCGGCGATAGCAACGAAAGCCGGGAGTGAATTGCTGATAAACCAAATTACTATAAACTCAGGCAGAGTCGCGCTATGTCGAATCGCAATGTAGGCGAGTGCACTACATGTGGTGATCGGTGTAGCAATGCGGATCGCATTGTAGAGCCACTTTTCGTGCGCCGCAATGACGACATAACCCATATTCCAGGCAATGATCAGTAGTGGTATCACTGCGAATGCGGCGAGCACTGCCGTGTGGGTGACCGCAGATGGTACATGCCGCATTACAAGGTGTGGCATCGCCAACAGTAGTGATGGGAGGCATCCTACAGCGAGACTGGACCAGAAAACCGTCGCGTTGATCGACTTGGCGTCTTTACCGCCAGACAAACAGTAGGAGCCCGCCATCCCCAGTCCCAAGTTGAACGGCATCATCCCGAAGTTGACCGAGACTACTTGCACGAACGAGATCACACCCCTGCCGTTGACTCCAAAAAGCTTTGCGATCAGCAGATTGCTGGCGGCCCCGAGGATCACTCCGATAGCCTGGAATGCCAGCGTCAGTCCGGCTGCCTGATATTCAGGACGAGTTCTCAGTGTATTCGCGACGATGCGGGCCCTGGCTAAGCGTTTCGGCTTCTTCCTCGCCTCTTCCTGCGGGACGACTGAATTCTGGCCAATTACGAACTCATTCGCACGAAGAATTGCCTTCTGGGTGCTCATTGCGTGACACCAATCTCGGATGAATGCGCGAGACCGACGTTGCGTCCCCGCCGGAATGAACCACAAGCCGCGAGCAGACTAAGCACCGGCGGAAGGATCATTGCCCTCTGTCTGGCTAGAAGGCCGAAATTGCTGATAGACAGCGAGACGGCGGCTGAGAAGATCACAAATAATGAGACGGCGAATACTGTGAGTGGAACAGAGCGCGCGTGCCAAAGAAGGCGACAAATAGCAGCCCGCCGCAGCAGCACGAATAACAGAAGTCCCAACCCCTCACAGGACGCCATTGCCGCAGTCCAGTTGTTAATCTCCCAGGGAAAAGGCCGGAAGAGCAATAGCGGGGACAGCACCAATTTCTGAGGTGTAGACTCACCCGCATCAAAAGCCGACCCGCCGACCCGATTGTACTTGTAAGCATAATCGGATTTTGCCTCAGCCTCCTCGAGGCTACCAACCTCCAATGAGTCCCGTGCGTAAACCACTACAAACAAGCTGATAGCAAAGAACAGCGGGAAGAGCAGAAACTTAAAACCCACAAGTCGGCGGCGTGATTTGATATTTCCAAACAGATAGCTCGCGAATAAGCTAATGACAATGACAGCGCCGATGTGGGGCCTAATCAACGTAGCAAGAATGAGTCCGGCGAATATGGCTGCACATCCCTTGCCATCAAATCGGCGCGCAATGCCGTATGAAATCAGCCCGATGGCCAGGATCATCAAGGCATCTTTACCAAACGCGGACGTCCAATAGACCAGGGAAGGAAAAAACAACAGTAGTCCAGCGGCTGTCCGCTTATTCGCCCGCGGGAACGCCAGGACGCACGCCCGATAGGAAAGATACTGGCCCCAAAACGAGGCGATCGCAAACATGATCATCGCTGCGGCCAGTGATGATCCGACTACAGCAAAGAGACAAGCACCTATTGCAATAATTAAATTGGTGCCCCACAGTTGCTGCAAAGGAAAATAGTCGGTCAGATGAGTGATCGAGCCAGCCAACTGACTCGCACTCGAGAAATAGAGTCCCTGGATGTCTGAGTCTTGAAACGTTGGCATTGCCGTATAAGCCCATGCTGCGAACATCTTAGCGGCCAACGCTACAACCATCATCTTGAATAAGAATGGATTGTTGTGAGTAATGACCGCGATCGCCATAATGCAAATCATGGCGACGAATGGGATCATAATTACAGCCGCATCAAATTTTCCTTCGGCGGAAAAGAAGGCGGTACTTGCCATTGCAAATACAGTAGCCAACGCAAGCACAGGCAGCAGCGAACGGGATGTCATAGTTGAAGTGTCTAGCATCATTGGCGCCGGTGTAACTCGCGTGTGTCTCATCCCGGGAGCAACAGCCCCGCCGCTACGGTGCGCGGTAAATGGTCGCGCTGGCTGCGGCCGGAAGAGCCGTCATGGATATTGCTCTCAGGGCACCCCTCATCGCGCTGCTGGGCACAAAAAGAATGTCGTTGTCCTGCATCACCGTGTCGGTATCCTTCGCGGCAATGATCCTTTTCAGGTCGATAGGGATTTCTTCCCGGCCAGTTGGAGTTGTACGTATGAGTCTTACGGAACCTCTTGCGGCCGTGTAATTGATGCCCCACGCCAGCGAGACTGCCTGCAAAATGGTGAGCTGCCCGTCATGATCCAAAGGAAACCCGCCCGGGCGTGCCACGTCGCCCAATACGTAAATGATCCCGGTTCTTTCGACAAAGATTGTGTCACCGGGCAGAATCTCAGGATTGTTTTCCGGCTGAGGAGCCGTGCCAGCGGTGATTTTTACGGGCTGTGGTTGATCGGGGTGACCAGTGTGTGTAATGACGATGGCCGTGCCGGCCAAAGGGGTGAGCCCTTCTGCCAGCGAGAGATAATCGAGTAGACGATGCTCGCCAAAAGCCGGATAAATGCCAGGCTTGTGGACCTCCCCGACGACCGAAACATTTCCCGATGCGTACTCGGAAATGAAGAGCGTTACTTGCGGATCCTTGAGGAAACCTCCGTCGATGAACTTCTGTCGAATGAGAGCTTGAGCCTCTGCAGCCTTCAATCCCTGCAGATGAACTGTGCCCACGAGCGGAAGAATCACGTCACCGGTATTGCTGACGCGCAACTTTCCGGTGAGTTCGGGGGTGTCGAAGACGCTCATCTCGACAAGATCGCCCGACCCAATGGGGCCCGCGGTCCCACTCCCGAATCCTGTGCTGGGCAAAACCGCGGGCGCATGATCTTGAGCACGCACAGTCCCGGCACAAGCCCATAAAAAGCACAGAGCAGCGCAACAAATAGCATTTTTATACTTGAGCATGAGACCCCTCGGGAGTAATCAAAGAAGCACCGTTGTCCTTGCCGTTGGTGTTGCTGCCGTCGTGATAGTAATAGTGGTAATCGGATCCATAGTGTCCGTAGTAGCCGCGATACTCGACCGAGTTGAAGGACAGGTCATTCACGACGACTCCCGCGATGTTCGCCCTGACCTTCCTCAAGACATCACGGGCGCGAATTAAAGACTGCCGTCCAGTCCTTTTGGAGCGAGCAATCAGCACGACTACGTCGGCATTCCTGGCACACACGGCCGCGTCGGTTACCGCAAGGATCGGGGGCGTGTCGATGACGATGTAGCGAAATTCGCTCCGCCAGCTCTGCAAGAGGTTTGGCATGGCATCCGAGGCCAGCATTTCAGATGGATATGGCGGCATGTGTCCGGCAGGAAGCACGTGAAGACCGGGAATCGCGTCAATTGCGATGATCATCGATTCCGGATGCCCGGCGCCTGCCAGGCATCCGCTCAAACCCTGGGTGCTCGAAATGCCAAGGTATTTGTGAATTGTTGGACGACGCATGTCCGCATCCACAAGAAGTGTTCTCTGCCCGGTCTGAGCCAACACTACCGCGAGGTTGAGAGCTATGAAACTCTTTCCTTCCTGCATCATGGCACTGGTAACCATAATGACTTGCGGCGCTGCGCCGGGAGAGGAAAGCAACAATGAAGTGCGCAGAGCCCGAAAGGCCTCCGCGCTACTGGAATTGCGATGCTCCACCGTGACAGGTTGAATGAATTGTCGCGTTGCGGTGCTGCCCAACAGTTTGTGCCCACCTTTTCCCACGATGACGCTCGGTATAACTCCCAACGATGGAAGCGCGCAGTAGACTTCGATGTCCTGTGGGGTGCGGATGGAGTTATCGACATTTTCGACAACGAAGGCCAACGCCATGCCGAACAGGAGGCCACCCATGCAACCGAGAGCAATGTTCAAAAGAACTCTTGGTTCAACCGGTTCGATTGGTATGCTTGCAGGGTCGACAATATTGATGTTGCTGGATTTCAGGCCCGCAAGAATTCCTGCTTCCTTGAGCTTCTTGAGAAGACCTTCATAGAGGTCGCGGCTTGATTCGACGTCCCGCCTCATAATGGCGTATTGAATCGCATCTTCGTTCAGTTTGTATGCTTCCTGCTTTTGCTGCCCGAACGATGAGGTCAGCATCTGTTCAGATTTCAGCGCGGCTTTGTATTCAGCACGGATCGCGTCTCCTACCTTCACGATCTCACTCGCAATGTTGGAGTCCAACTCGGCCAGTTGCGATTGCAGCTGAATGACGCGAGGATACGAGGCCCCGTATTTGACTGTCAGCTGTGCGTATTGCGATCTGACCTCGACACGATCCTTATACAAGGCTCCAAGCACGCTCTCCGGAGCGATGTTCGCGATAAGTTCCGGATTCTCCGTCATCGCGATCCGATATTTTGCCTCTTTCACGATGCGATCCGCCTCAGCGGCGGATAATTGCTTATTGAGCTCTTCCAGTTTGTCAGTAATGATGTTATGAGTCTCGTCTGTTCCCAGAATGCCTACCTTCTTTTGGTACGCAATAAGAGCTTCCTGCGAGGTCTCGGCACGTTCTTTGAGGTCATCCAGTTGTTTGGTTAACCAGTCAGAGGTTTGGATTGTGGCTTTATATTTGGTTTGAAAGTTATGTTCGATATAAGTATTAGCCACCGAATTGGCAGTGTCGGCTGCGAGATTTGGATCTTTACTCCGAAAGTGGATGTCGATGATCTGAGTTTTCGGGACAAGCTGCACATTGAGCGATTTGTGAAAAAGGCCGACCAACATGACACGTTTGTCGAGACTTACACCATCAAAGGTCTCTGCCGAATCGACGAGCTTTCCGGCGAATCCCTTATTGCGATAAAGCTTCAGTTGTTTTATGACGCTGGTTGCGATGGTGTCACTTTCCACGATCCGTATCTGAGTCTCTAGTTTCGTGTTCATATCGAGACCCATTGGCAAGACCATCTGCTCGAGACCGAGGTCACCAGAACCCTCCAAGTCGAGCAAGAGCCGGGAGGACGCGTCATAGCGTTTGGGCAGAACTAAAGAAACAGCAGCGACGAAGAGTATGACTGCCGCGAGTGTGCTCAGCACAAGCCAACGCCGCTTCTGGAGTACCCGCCAGAATTGGACGACAGAAATCTGCTCCTCAGAAGAATCGATGACCAGTGGCTCGACATCGGAGAATTTGAACTTGTCTAGCGCTGGGGTTTTATTAACTGTAGAAGAATTGTCTATCATGGCTTCCTTAGTTGAAGATGAGTGAACACGTAGGGCGTTTAGCGTGTGGTGAGGGAGTCGGACGGCGTTGTGTAAGTGACAAATGCCTAATGCGAGTAGTGCGCGGCGTGCGTGGATATCACAATATTGCCAGCCGTAACTAATGCTCCAGGAACAAACCACCAGGAATAGTGCTTGCGCTTAAGGTAATAACTGAGATACGAAATGCCAGCTACGGCCGGCAGCCCTGCACCATACATGACCCCGGGCCGGTGAAAAGTATCTGGCAAGAAGGTGCATGCGTTCGCTTCGAGACACTTGCGAGTCAGATTGGCAGAGACGAGGGATGAACTAAGCATGGCTCCAGTCACTGTCCAATACGACCAGTTCAAGACCCCAGGGGCGACGATCATTAGGCCGCCCGTGGCGGCTACCGGCGTGCCACCCGAACGTATGAACTGCTTGTTGATTAACAGAGCGGGAGCACTCTGCACCGCACTCGGGGCGTCCGGCAGTGCGGCGCCGCAGTAAGGCGAAGAGCGGGACTCTTCTCCCACGGTAAGCGTGGCGGTAGTTTTACCATCGCTGATTTGAGCCGTGCCCCCTCGAATCACGATCGTCCCGCAACTGGCGATGAATGGGTCTCCTATGACCAGCGTCGAATTGGGAGCAAGTTCGAGTTCCACACCGCCAAACGTAATCGTACTTGCCACGCTGGCGGTCCGGATTTCGGAACCAGCAATGATCAGAACGCTGGAGTACACTCCTTTGCCATTCAAGGTAGTGCCCAAACCGGGATAAAGAACTCCTGAAGAGTCCGCGAAGAGCGAAGTAGTTAGCAGCATCACGAACACGAGCAACGGCCAGAATCGGCCACAGAGTACGTTTTTCATATTTTATTTCTCTTTGCCGCAGCCATAGTGAGCTGCATGTTTAGGTTTAGGTCAATTCGATCGCATCCGGAACTGGCTCAGCCGCGAAGCCACATTGAGCAAAGGCCGCACAGCCGGCCGGCGAGTTTCAGCGTTGTTGGGTTGTCAGGCAGCCCAGGCCGCAACGTGCTCACAGCAAAGGTTCAAACCTTCGCCTTTGCTATCCCCCAACGGGAAGGATGGGGATTTGCTCGCCGCCAAGAAATGGGTGCAGCGTTTGTAGTCCTACCACGGTCGCGGCGCATACCACGACCATTGCCCGGGAATCTCCACAGACACGAGGATCAAGTGGGCGCGTGGAGTCCAGGTACTCGATTGTGTTGTCGAAAAGCTCCCTCAGGTATTTGTCATAGAGCGGCTGCAAAGTACACCCGAACTCCAAAACACTGAACTGCAGTAACCGAACCAGACGGGGCTGCCCAACAAGCGCTTCGGTGAGCAAGTCAAAGATGACGAGCGGCGCCGAACGAACATCGTCTGTATTCACAACCCGCAGCAGCAGGTCAGCCCGGTCGTGCAGTTTTTGGAGTTCGGTCTCGATAACGGCTGCGAACAAATCTCTTTTCGAAGAGAAATGGCGGTACACCGTCGCATCATTGACAGCGGCCATGCGAGCGATGTCGCGGGTGCTCGCTCCACTAAAGCCGACTGCGGCAAATAGATCGGTAGCAGCTCGGAGTATGCGCTTTTGCGGATTTGTCGTTCCTGCAACTGACATCATAGGATCTCGGGTTGACTCCGGGGGATATTTGCCAACACCGATTTGCGCGCAACCGGGATCATCTCTTGAAACGGTTCGACGTCATCGATGTTCACATCTATCGCTATGCTCTGCATGATCAGGTCTAAGGTGATTACTACTCGCAAGCCACTTGTTTTACGCAGGATAATGCCAGATAGCCCGGCGAACGGGCCGTCAAAGATGGAGACACGCTCGCCGACTATCAGGTAAGGGTGGGGCTCAAGACCTTTTAGATGGAAGCTGTCACGCAAGGCCGCAATAGCATCGTCGTCAACCGGCTCAGGCACGCAGCCCCGACTCACGATGGAGAGAACGCTCGGCACCTCGAGGACTCGGACCCGGTCCATGCGGGCCACTCGCACGAATACATAGCCGGGAAATAGAGGGCGTTCGAGTTCCACGCGGCACCCGTTCTTCCACTTACGAGACGAAAGATAGAGTGGCAAGAACGATTCGATCTCCCTAACAGCAAGATGATCGAGGACTCTTTTCTCCCGGCACGGCGCAGTGTAAGCGGCGTACCAGCGTGCTTCAGGTACAGGTGCGGCCGCTATTTCCAACTTAGGGATATCAATTGAAATCATGGCTTCGCCATCGCCTCTTAGGTGAGGCTTGTTTAGAAATGTCTATTGATCTGTTGTTGAAACTGGCTCTCGCTGTCTCTTGCAAGACGTGGTTTCGAACGAGATCAGAACTTTCCTGTCTTCCTTGATGCACGTCGATCACCGCCGTCGCTCCGCCCCGAAGTTCCGTGCCATCTCCAACTTGTTTGTAAGCAAGCGCTTGCGGCTGTTATCGATCCCATCGAACGATCGCATTTTCCACCTGAGTGGTAAAAGTCTGGACAACTGTTCAATTCCCCGACAATATCGCGGACGTCGACCGCGATATAACGGAGCGGAAGCAGGCAGAAGCAGCGTTAAAACGAAGCGAGGCCTATCTATCAGAGGGGCAGCGCCGGAAGCTGGGCCCGCAACAACTCAGATGTTTCGTGCAGAACAAAAGCAGTTGCGAGTGATGTTGTGGCGAGGCGCCAATCTCCCACGCGACTTGCAGGATGGTTTTCTTGTTCGCTCACGCGAGCTTCTAGCGGCTTGACGCGGCCGCACTCCATCTCTCCACGCTCTCCAGAAATCTCCGAACAGTTCCCTGCGGACTGCAAAACTGCGCTCGTCGTCTCCAAGAGAAGATCGTACGTTCAGGCTGTGATTCGTCGATGTGTTGGCGAATGCAGAATCCTCTTGAAAACATGTTTCTATCCTCCCGTAAACCTGAGTCACTCCAGGACGTGCCTCAATAGATGAGCTTTAAAGAAAACTGAATTTGCCGCGAGGTTCCCGCGGTCTTGCTGATCATGCCGAACCCTGTACCCTCGATGATATTCGCGGGTAGCCCCATGTTGACGATGTTGAACAGGTTAAATAACTCTGCGCGGAATTGCAGGTCCGCTCGCTCCAAACCGCTTTCCCGGTGGCCAATCGGAGTTGTCTTGATGAGCGCAAAATCGAAGTCATAATATGCCGGGCCTCGAAGAGTATTACGGCCGAGTGTTCCAAAGCGCCCGGAGTTCG
>Ga0209006_10003098_pt1 | contig 15095 bp, 7 predicted proteins | sample JacPin_JW_Ref_O2_FD_188567 | JGI IMG/M metagenome (GOLD analysis project Ga0209006, IMG submission 188567) | Forest soil microbial communities from Algoma, Ontario, Canada - Jack Pine, Ontario site 1_JW_Ref_O2 (SPAdes) (version 2) | ecosystem: Environmental > Terrestrial > Soil > Boreal... | reverse complement strand
AGCCGCAGTCTGCGCGAGCGCGATGCTTTCAGGATGATAGAGCGCCTTCGCCGCGGCGGCCTCATCCACGTACGGATGTTCAAATAATCCCAGCGCAAGTTTCACGCGAAGTACATGCCGGACCGCGTCGTCCACTTCCGCCTGCGTCGTCTGGCCGGCACTCACGATCTGCTGAAGGTGATCGTGATACAGGCTACTCACCATGTCCATGTCTACGCCCGCCACAAAGGCCTTGCGCGCCGCCGCCTCGCCGTCGGCTGCGATGCCATGCGGAAGTAGTTCGCCCACCGCGTTCCAGTCGCTCACAACCAGCCCTCGGAATCCCCACTCCTTCCGCAGCACTTGTTTCAGCGTGAACGGATTGGCGGTCGAAGGAATCCCATTCAAAGAATTAAATGCACTCATCAGCGAAGCTGCTCCCGCATTTACCGCGGCGCGAAAAGGTGGTAAGTAAAACTCCCGCAAACTGTGTTCGGAAATCTCGGTGGAGTTGTAATCGCGTCCTCCCTCCGCCGCTCCGTACCCGACAAAATGTTTGGCGCAGGCTGCGATACTGTCAGGCGCGTCGAGGCGCGAGCCCTGATAGCCTTTCACATAAGCCTCGGCCATCGCCGATCCTAGAAACGGATCCTCCCCGGCGCCTTCCTGCATGCGGCCCCAGCGCGCATCGTGAGCGATGTCAACCATCGGCGAAAACGTCCAACGGATGCCGTCGGCAGCGGCTTCCATTGCCGCCACATGGGACGCTCTCTCCACGATCGAGGGATCCCAGGTCGACGCCAGACCCAGCGGGATCGGGAACTCTGTCTTGAATCCATGAATCACATCGAGGCCGAACAGGATGGGAATGTGGAGCCGAGATCTCTCCATCGCGATCCGCTGGTAGGTGTTGATCTGTTTTGAATCGACGACGTTGAACAAAGATCCGACTTGCCCGTGGGCAATCATGTCCTCGTAATCAGTGCGTCCGGTACCAGGGCCGGTCGGCTGACCCGCGGAATACTGCACGAGTTGGCCGACTTTTTCTTCCAGCGTCATGCCCTTCAGGATGGACTCCACCCGCGCGTCCAGGCTTCGGTCAAAGACGGAGCCGGCGGAATTGGCCGTAACCGGCGGCGTCTGTGCATGCAGCAGACAACCCTTGCCGGCCAACCCACAAGCTGCACTCAGTACAAGTGCCGCAATAACGCCGCAGTACGACCGTGAACAGATTCTTACGTGCGAATGAGGGGAAATCTTGTCTCGCACCGAGGACGGCATAAAGGGTGGAACCTCCAGAAAATGGCGCAAGTGTCTACTAAATCGGGTTAGTAGGGCAGTATTGCAGTGTATGAAATACGCTTTTGTTTGCGATGTCAATAGCGTTCGTCTTGCACTTCGCTCAAGCAATGCTTGCCGAGCGAATCTGTTTGTGCGAGACTTCGCAGCGTGACGACGCGGAAATCGAGTAAGGCAACGGGCAAAACGATTAGCCGGGCCATCCAGGACAGTCGTAAGCCAGTGAGCCTGAAGGAACTGGCAGCGCGCCTCGATTTATCGCCCGCAACCATATCGCTGGTGATCAACGGATCCCGGGTCGCGGACTCGATTCCACAGGAAACCAAGGAAAGAATTTTTGCCGCCGTTAAGAAATACAAATACCGGCCAAATTTTTTCGCCCGTTCGCTGCGTGCACAGCGCAGTTTCACGATAGGCGTCATCGTCCCGGAAGTAAGCGACGGCTATTCGGCGTCGGTAATGAGCGGCGTGGAAGACCACCTGCTGCAGGAGGGATATTTTTACTTTGTCGCCAGCCACCGGCATCGCGCGGACCTGATCGACGAATATCCCCGGCTCTTTCTGGAGCGGTCGATCGATGGCCTTATCGCCGTCGACACGCCGTGGACGTTGAGTCTCTCAGTGCCCGTGGTTACGGTTTCCGGCCACAATCAGGTCAGCGGAGTCACCAACATCGTGCTCGACCACAAGCGGGCCGCGGAGGTTGCGCTTAGGCATTTATTTCAGCTGGGCCACCGGCAGATTGCGTTCATTAAGGGGCAGGAGTTCAGTTCGGACACCGAAGTGCGGTGGGCGAATATCGAAGCCGTAGCACGCCAATTGGGTTTGCGCATCATGCCCGCTCTGATCGCGCAACTCGAAGGCGATTCTCCTTCTCCGCAACTGGGTTACAAGGCGGCGAAGAAGTTGCTGGCATCTCACAAGCCATTTACCGCGCTGTTCGCGTTCAATGACATATCCGCGATTGGCGCGGTTCACGCCTTTCGCGAAGCCGGGATGCATATTCCCGACGATGTTTCTGTAGTGGGCTTCGACGATATCCAAAGCGCGGCCTACCAGAATCCCGGCCTGACCACGGTGCGCCAGCCTTTGCGGGAGATGGGCAGGATTGCCGCAGAAACCGTATTGCGCCGAATTCACCGCCCGGGGTCAGACCTGCATGGGGCGGAAAGAACCGTGGCCCCGGAGTTGATCGTCCGCCAGACCACGAGCCGAGTTTCAAATGTGGTCTCACGCCAGAAAAAGAGCTAGCTCTCATCCCCTGCAAGGAAACAACCAAACGTTGGATGTTCACACCGATACCGCCTCCATTGCAAAGAACCCCCGAAAACGTTCTACAAAATCGTTCAGGTAGATGCGTCGGCAACCCATAAGAGGAGAATGTAATCGAACGTGTTGCTTTCCCCGCCAATAATGCGCTTGACTGTCGAAAATCGATTGTGCTAGCTATAAACGAACGAAAAATAACTACTAAATCGCTTTTGTACAGTTTTAGTAACGTGATAACTCCCCGGAATCCCGAAGCAATTCAACGAGGACGAAGACCTCCACGACGAGAAGGGGTACCTATGAACCGATCAGTGGCAGTAGTCCGCGCGGCCTCATTAATCGCCGTCATTTTTCTTTTCGCCACAATGGCTCAGGCGCAGTATCGGACTTCTATTCAAGGTGTAGTGACCGATTCTACGGGCGCGGTGATTCCTGGCGCGAACCTTACATTGACCAATCCTGCCACGGGTGAAAAACAAGTCAGGACCAGCGATGATTCCGGTATCTTCAACTTCAACGCGCTGGCTGCGGCGCGTTTTCAGCTGCAAATCACCAAAGACGGCTTCCAGACAAAAATCATCGACAATCTCCAGCTGATTCCTGAGCAGGCCAACTCTGTCACGGTTCAACTGGTGATCGGCGCGGCTTCGACCACCGTTAATGTGGATGCCTCTGCGGCACCGTTGCTTGAGACCGAGAACGCCACTGTCTCCGGCGTGGTCTCGTCCAATGAAGTGCAGCACCTGCCTTCCTACGGACGAGATGTCTTGAAACTCGCGCAACTGGCTCCCGGTGTCTTCGGCGACGGCTCTCAGGCTGGCAGCGGCGGCGGATTCGACCTTCCAAGTGCTCAGACGAACGGAGGCACCTCGGGCACGGACGACGGCATTTTTAAGACAGAGAACGGCGCGGCCGTTAGCGGCGCTGGTCAGCAACAGTCGATGAACAGCATTACCGTCGACGGCATCAGTACGACCAGCGCGGTATGGGGAGGTTCGACTGTCATCACTCCTTCGGAAGACTCCATCGAAAGCTTCAAGATCGTCTCCAACAATTACGATGCCGAGAACGGGCGCTTCAGCGGCGCACAACTTGAAATTACATCCAAGAGCGGCACCAACGATTACCACGGCAGCCTGTTCTTTACCGCGCACCGCCCGGGCCTAAATGCCTATCAACCCTTTAATGGCGAGGGCAACTCTGACCTGCGGGACGAAAGCAGGTTCAACCAGCTTGGCGGCAGCGTTGGCGGGCCCATTCTCAAGAACAAACTTTTCGCCTTTTTCAGCTATGAAACGATCCGCGAGCACACGAACTCGATCGGAAATCAATGGGGCGATACTGCGGCGTTCGACGCGTTAGCACCATCAGGAAGTATCGCCTCCGAGTTGGTGAATTTTCCGGGGAACGCAATCCTCAACTCAGGCGTGAACTCTTCTAAATGCTCAGATATTGGTCTGGTAGAGGGCACGAACTGCCATCAGGTATCTGGCGGCCTCAACGTCGGCACACCCCTGAATCCCACTCTTTTTCCGCTTGGCCAGATAGGACCAAGCCCCGGGTTTGCCTCCGGCGGCATGGATCCAAGTTGGACACCCGATGCGTCGACTCCGGGACTGGGTGGAGACGGCACAGGTTCTCCTTCCAATCTGGGCACGGTAGCTGACATCGCTAATTACATCACCAATAGTCCTACCACCAAGACTGATGTTCAATACAATGGCCGGTTGGATTGGGACGTTACGGCAAAGGACCGCATCGGCTTTGCGATCTACTGGGTTCCCACTTCCACCGACTTCCTGAATGGCTCTCGTGCGTTCCAGGTTTTTCACCACACTCAGATTAATGACGCCTTCTCTCCGATCTGGAATCACACTTTCTCGCCGTCGTTCCTGAATGAGTTGCGCGCAAACGCTGCCGGATGGCGCTGGAATGAAATCAACTCCAATCCGCAGTCGCCCGTCGGATTGCCGAACGTTAGCCTGGATTACTCCATTGGCAGTGCCTCGATCGCCAATTTCGGCCCAAACGTCGGCAGCCATCTCGACCAGTGGACCTACAGCTTCAAAGATGTGGCAACCAAGGTTTGGGGCCAGCACACCATGAAGTTTGGGGGCGAACTGACGCGCCTGTTCTACCTGAATGCCTGCTTCGGTTGCGCCATTCCCAGCTATGGCGATTTCAATCTCTGGGACTTTCTCAATGACGCGCCCCGACGAGAGGGCTATGTGACCTTTGACCCCCGGAGCGGTGAGCCGACCCCGGCACGGCAGGATGAGCGGGAAAATATCTGGGGTGTGTTCTTCCAGGATGACTATAAACTCCGCCCAACACTGACCGTAAATCTCGGCTTACGGTGGTCTTACTTCGGCGCCCTGTATTCCACTGAAAACAACATGTTCGTGGCAACGCCGGGATCGGGATCGGATTTCCTCACTGGGTTGAATGTGAGACGAGGGAACTCATGGGTTCCGCAAAAGGACAATCTCTCCCCGGAGATTGGTTTCGCATGGAGCCCGAGCAGGTTCCATAACAAGTTCGTCGTTCGTGGCGGTTATGGCCTCAACTACACGCAAGAAGAAATCGCCGTGTCCTCCAGCGTTTCCGGAAACCCCGGACTTTCGATCGGTGAATACGTCACAATACCTGCGCCAAACTCCGCAAATGTCGGCATCGTCTACGGGACGTCATCCAGCACCAGCAACCCGTTCGGCTATGCCCCCAATCCGAACTTCACTTTGAACTTCGGGTCGAATGGATTGCCGACCAATGGCGCGGTCGGAGTGGATATCTTCCCCCGCAATTTGCCCACAGCCCGGGTTCATCATTATTCGCTCGATACCCAATATGACCTTGGCCACAACTTTGTCGCCAACATTGGTTATCAGGGAACCTTGTCTCGGGATCTCATGTTCAACCAGAACCCCCTGGCGGTTCCTTCGTCGCTGGGTTACACCGTCAACCAGAATCAGATCAATGGAGGAAGCTTCTGGAACGCAACCGGTAAAGCGAACTACAACGCCTTGCTCGCGGAAATCAAGCACAACTTCTCGCGGCAGTTTATGGCCGACGCGCAGTTTACCTGGTCCAAGAACATGGACAATGTCTCGGGACCATACTCGGAACCGTTCTATCCTTACAATCCCGACCTGAACTACGGCCGGGCCGATTTCAATGTGAGCAGGGCCTTCAAACTCTTCGGCATGTGGCAGCCAGTTTTCTTCCATGGCGACAACAAGTGGATAGAAAAGCTGGCTGGGGGTTGGTCGTTAAGCGGAATTCTCAACATTCACTCCGGCTTCCCCTGGAGTGCAGTGGAGAGTGTGCAGGGAGGAAGCCTCTATTGCGCCGACTGCGGATACACCTCGCTCTATCCTGCTGCTTACTTGGGCGGTGCCGGCAAGAGTACCAGCAACAAAGCGTTTGAAACACCGCAAAACTCAAATTTCCCACTGGTTGCTTCACAGGGCAACGCCAACGCATATTTCGCGGCGCCAACCTACACTGCCTACACTTGCCCCGCGGTTGGACCGTGCCAGTTTGGCACCGCGCTGCCGCAGGCACCCGGCCTCCAGAAAAACTCGCTGAATCTGCCCGGATACAGAGATTTGGACCTGACGCTGTCGAAGGCTTTTGGCCTGCCGAAAATGCGAGTGCTTGGCGAGGACGCCAAACTTGAGTTTCGCCTTGACGTTTACAACGTGTTCAACACTCTGAACCTGGATCCGCTCGGCATTGTAGACAATGTTGGCGCCGCTAACTTTGGCACAATTACGAATGCCAACGGCGAGCCGGGCGGCGCGCTCGCTTCGCGTACAGCAACGCTGGGGGCTCGCTTCAGCTTCTAGGTCAATAGCGCGTCCGAGGGTGGCGGACGCGCGAAGTTTCCCCGTCGCAACCGGTCGCCGCAAAATCAGGGTAGAAAATCCTGATTCGCGGCGATCTTTTTTATTTCTTGCTTTGTGTAACAGGACGTGCCGGCAGAAAATGAATCAGGAACGTTGCGTCTGAAATCCAGCTCTCTCCATTCCCTGCTGCGCTTCCTTGTTCTTCATGAATGTTTTCCACACAAAACCGCTGCGCTGATTTTCGGCCATGAGCATGGTGATGCCGAGATCGATTCCCAGCACGTCAGGGTTGTACCAATTGGTCAGCGGATTGAAAGCGTCAACAAACCCGTAACGTCCCCAGGCCTTCGGATAGCGTTCACGAATCGTGCGCAGAACCTGCATGCAGTCGGAGTAGAGAAACGGCAACGAGCCTCCGGGAGCGCAAGGCACGACGCTGCCATCGAGGTTGCCGATTCGCGGCGGACCGCCCCAGGCCTGGTATCCGGCCGCCGAATCGGACGCGGTGATTCCCCAGAAATGGTCGCTGTAGTCGGGAAATTCGCCGCGCAGCGAGATACAGAATTGTTTGTGCGCCGTCGTTGCCTTGACTGAATTCTCAAAATAATCAGCATAGGCGTCGCGCCTGCCCCGAAAATCGAACCACGCCTGCGAATACTGGTGCGTGAACAAAGGATCGTTCCCGGAAATATATTCGATCCCCTGAAACTTGATGACGGGGCGGGTCCATGCCTTCCAGCTTTGCATCGGAATCGGATGCGTCGGCGATCCGATCGCCAGCAGGTAGATCATCATGAGTTCGCAATAGTGCTCCCAGCGCGCATCGAGAAACCCCGACTCAGGATGCCATCCCATACACAGAGTCTTGCTGCCGTCCATCATCCAAGGCCAATCGACACGCTCATAAATCTTCGTTGCAATATCTTTGACTTCTGCGTCGGAGAAGTGCTGCCGCGCCGTCAGCACTCCGCACAGCAGAAGTGAAGTATCAATCGACGAGATCTCGCATTTCCACTGTCTCTCCCCGGTGTTCATGTCGATGAAGTGATAGTAGAAGCCGTGTTGGTGGGGCAGTTTGTGCCACAGAAAACGCAAGATCGCGCGGACTCGCTCGATGATTTCCTGTTTCTTTTTGTAGCCGCGTTCGTCGGCGATGCAGAGACCGGTGAGAGCGAAGCCGGTGGCCGCGATGCTGGCGATGGTGCGCGAGTCGTTACCGTTCAGCAAGGCGCGATCCTTCACCTGCCCTGTCGTTCCGGCTTCCGTCCAGAAAAAATCGAAGGCCGCCCGTTCGATTTCGTCGAGCAATACGTCGTCAGAACGGGAATAGGGAACGCGGTTGGGCTCGGTGAATCCCTTTTGTTTCTCTCCAGTGGGTTCCGCATAGGCGGCAAGGGGCACGAGGGGCACAGCGGCTAGCGTGGCAACGGCACCGCGAAGCACATCTCGGCGCGTACAGCCATGAACTTCGATTCCTTCTTTCTTACGATTCTTACTAATCCCATCTATTCCCGGATACGCCATCCCTGTCTCCACGTCTTCGTCGGATTTCCCGCACAACGTCTTTTTAATGATATACGTGCCGGCCTGACAAGCGAGTTCCCAAGCGCAAAGTCTTCGACAATGAACGCCCTAGTTAAAATACTGCGTCCGAGTGCCAACTGACGCATGAGGCAGCGCATCTAAGCATAAGTTAGGAAAATGTAGTTACGCTCGTCATCTCGGTGCCTTGCGCGTGCGGAGACTGTCTTATATAGTCGAGAGGTTAGGGTCAGGAACTTTGGCAATGTTAAGGTACTCACATCTGGAGCCCGAACGGCAGCGCTGGTGTGCATTCTTCGTTTTGCTCGCCGTCTGTTCCCTCACTGTAAGTCTGGCGACCCGCTACTCCTCGTCCGACGCTTCATGGCTTGGCCATTCCTTCTCGACTTCGACAACTGTCCCGACAACCAGTATTCAGAAACCTTCCATCGAACCGGGCCGACAGCGTCTTCTGAATAAAGCCGCTGCCTGGAACCCTCCGTTCGACAGTTCTGCGTCGCTGCTTGCGCCAGTGTTTTATCCGCGCATCGCGCCCACGGGCCTTCCCGCAATCACTCTCCTCCTCGCCGAAAGTCTCTACAATCGACCTCCGCCTTCCTGCTGAATTTATCTACAGCCTGACTTTTTCGTTGCTGAATTCTTTCTCATTCGCTGAATGACAGTCGTCGTTTGCGCCTGTTCATGGAGTGCAGCGGAACGAGCGGCACGCAATCGAGGTCTGCAGATCCAGTGCTTTTTCTGTCATTTTGGCTGCGTATCTACGAACAAAACGGTTGAAAACGGGTGTGGGCATCTACGAAATGCAAAAAGAGAGATGCTTGGAAGGCTGGTCTAAAACATAGTGACTTACTACCACAAGCGATCGACTATTCCGAAAGACTATCGGCGCAGGAAGTCAGTTCCGCTTGCCCTCACAGCCGTCCTCGCCGCGCTGGGCGTCAGTCTTTCTTCTTGTTCAGGAAGCCGGACCGGCGTGCAAGCCAGCGGTCCAACGATCACGGTCGGAGTCACAAAAGTGGCGAAGAAATCTCTTGGCCGCGAGATCACGCTCTCGTCAGAACTAGTGCCGTTTCAAGAGATTGATGTGTACGCGAAGGAATCCGGCTACGTCAAAAAACTGTTGGTCGACTACGGATCGCGCGTGAAGGCTGGGCAGGTCATGGCGATTCTCGAAATCCCCGAGTTGGAGGCGCAACTCCAGGAGGATCAGGCTGAAATCAAGAACGCAACCAATCAGGGCACCAGAGCGCAGCACGAACTTGAACGCTATCAGGCGCAGTACAAATCGCTGCACCTGCAGTACACGCGCCTCAATCAAGTCTTCGACAGCCAGCCCGGTATCGTGGCTCAGCAGGAGGTCGACGACGCGCAGGGAAAAGACCTGGCGGCTTCCTCACAAGTCGACGCCGGTCAGGCCGCACTGGAGGCCGCGCAGAGCCAACTCGGTGTGGCCAAGGCGAAATTCACACACGACCAGAGTCTCTACGACTATTCCAGAATTACAGCGCCATTCGCCGGCATCGTTACCCAGCGCTACGCAAACCTGGGAACCTTGGTGCAAGCGGGCACAAGCTCGAGTACACAGGCCATTCCGATCGTGAAGCTGTCGGAGGATGATCTCTTCCGTCTCGTGATTCCAGTTCCTGAGTCGTACGTTCGCTTCATTCAGGTTGGCGATACCGTAAATGTTCATGTGCCCTCGCTGAACCGCACCTTTCCCGGCAAGGTAGCTCGCTTTTCCGTGGACGTCATGGCCGACACGCGCACCATGCACACCGAAGTGGATGTTCGAAATCCGGATCACGTACTCGTACCCGGTTTGTACGCCGAAGCTAACCTCACGCTCGAACACCGGGACGACATTCCCTCCGTGCCGCTGCAGGCGCTGAATCACGAAGGCGAGAAAACCACAGTTCTGGTGGTGGACAGCAATGGTGAGGTAGAGATTCGTCCGGTCACTCTCGGCCTGCAAACTGCCACGGACGCTGAAGTAGTCGCCGGTCTGCGTGAGGGAGAACAAGTTGTATTGAGTGATCGCAGCGGATTGAAGCCCGGCGAGAAGGTGATCCCTCAGGTGATTCCCGTTGTGCAATATCAGGAGAGCAGCCAGCAGTGAACGTCGGCACGGAATATCGGAGCAGGTAGGAGAATGTCAGGCTTTTCCATTCGCAATCCGTACTTCATCATCGTGATCTGCCTCGCGCTGCTCGTCCTCGGCGCGACCAGCCTGATGCGCATGCCGGTGGATTTGTTCCCGCCAATCAATCTGCCGGAGGTGGTAGTGGCGACGTTTTACTCCGGCATGCCGCCTGAGGACATCGAAACCGACATCACCGATCCTCTGGAGCGCTTCTTTACTCTGGCTTCAGGCATCGACCACATGGAGTCGCGGTCGCTGTTGGGGGTGAGCATCATCAAGGTGTACTTCCAGCCCGGGACGAGCCCCGATGCCGACGTAACTGAGCTATCCAATCTCGCTCTGGCCGACCTAAAGCGGCTGCCTCCCGGAACTCTGCCGCCGGTCGTGCTGAAGTTCGACGCGTCGAGCCTGCCCGTGGCGCTGGTTACCGTTAAGGGTGATGGTCTGAACGAAACCCAGCTTCACGACTTCGCTCAGTTTCAGATCCGCAATCAGATCGCGGTGGTGCCCGGTGCTGAAATTCCGGGCGTGTTCGGAGGCACCTACCGGCAGGTCATGGTGTATGTGGATCCCTACAAGTTGGCGTCCCGCCAACTTAGCGTGATGGACGTAGTCGGTGCCGTCAATAACTCGAACCTGATTCTGCCCGCCGGCGACGTGAAGATGGGTCCCTACGACTATTTCGTCTATTCCAACAGCCTGGTCGACAACATGGACCAACTTGGCAACGTCCCGCTCAAGGTGAACGGGCATTCCTGGGTAACGGTGAACGATGTCGGGAAAGCGGAAGATTCTCACGGGATCCAAACCAACGTCGTGCGCATTGATGGTCAGAAATCGGTCTACATCCCGATCATGAAGCAAGGCGGCGATACGAACACGATCGCCGTGGTGGATGGAGTCCGCGAACTTATTAAGCATCTCTACGACATTCCCAAACAGATGAAGACCAGCATCGTCTTTGACCAATCGGTCTACGTCAAGGAGGCAATCGACACAGTATTGCACGAAGGCTTCCTGGGATTGATCCTCACAACTTTGATGATCCTGATCTTTCTCGGAAGCTTCCGCGCCACCACAGCAGTTCTGCTTTCAATTCCCTTGTCGGCGCTGGCCGCATTCGTGGTGTTGGCGCTTATGGGCGGCACGATCAACACCATGATCCTGGGAGGAATGGCTCTGGCATTCTCCCGCGTCATCGATAACTCCGTGATCTCGCTGGAGAATATCTACCGCCATCTTGAGATGGGAGCCGCGCCCATGGTCGCCGCAGAAATCGGCGGATCGGAAGTGAGTCTGGCGGTGCTGGCCGCTACGCTGGTGGACGTGGTCGATTTCTTTCCCGTCGTGTTCCTCTATGGCGTCGCCAAATTTCTGTTCTCCGCCCTGGCGTTGGCGTTCTGCCTCTCTCTGCTGGCATCTTTCGTGGTAGCCATGACGGTGATTCCCCTGTTCTGCTCGCGCTTCCTGAAAGCCGTGCCCCACGCTGCTGGACATGAGAACAAGGACTACGAGGTTGAGCCAACAAAGGCGGTCAGTCAATCTTGGATGGACAAATTCAATGCGCGCTTCAACCGCAAGTTCAACCAGGTGCTGGATTTTTACGAGCATTGGGTACGCCGCGCTCTCCAGCGTCCGGGACTTACGGTTGCGGTTCTGAGCGGCGTGTTCGTGGCAAGCCTGGCGATCTATCCACTGCTGGGCCTGGCGTTTTTTCCGAAGACCGACGCCGGCCAGTTCACCATCAACCTGAAAGTTCCCACGGGCACCCGCATCGAGGTGACCGACCAATACGTCGCGAAAGTTGAGGATCTGATCCGGAGTACAGTCGAAGCCAAAGATCTGAGAAGAATCGTCTCCAACATCGGCGTGGTTCCTGATTTCTCGTCGCTATATACCACCAATTCCGGCGCCTACACAGCGACTGTTCAGGTGCAGTTGAATGAAGCGCACCGGATGAGCAGTTTTGCGTATATGGATCGCGTTCAGGAGAGAATGGCGAAGCAATTTCCTGAGATTCGGACATTTTTTTCCAGCGGTTCTATGGTGGACGCCATTCTGAACACTGGCAAAGCCGCTCCGATTGACGTGCAGGTGAGCAGCCCCAACCTGGAAGAAATTGACGGCATCGCGCAGAATCTGGCGGCTCAGTTTCGCCTGATCCACGGAGTCGGCCAGGTTTACATTCCGCAAGACATGAACTACCCGGCTCTGCGCCTCGATGTGGACCGCGTGCATGCCGGAGAGCTGGGCCTTACACAGAAGGACGTCGTCGACAATGTCATTACCGCCTTGAACTCAAATTACATGATCGCCCCCAACTACTGGGTCGATCGCAAGAGCGGGAACGACTACTATCTGACGGTCCAGTATTTCGAAAAAGGCCAGGCCGCGATCCATAACATGGCGGACCTCGGCCAGATTCCCTTGCGCGACCCGAGCAGCGGCGGGGATATGAACTGCGGCCCGAGCGGATCGCCGTCCCTCGGCAAAGGTCAGCCTGCATGGTCTTGCGCCGGAGCGGGAAGGCCTACCACTGTTCTCAACAACGTTGTCAGCGTGAAGCAAGTCCAGACTCCCACCGAGGTCGACCACTATCAGATTCAGCGGGCCGTCGATATTTACGTGACGCCTGCCGGAGAAGACCTGGGACGCGTGACCAGTTCGATTCGCGGCGTCATGGCGAAGGCAAACATCCCCGGCAATGTGCGCGTGAATCTGCGCGGGATGGTGCAAGGCATGGAAGCGTCGTTCAAGAGCTTTGCGTTCGGTTTCCTGATCTCATTCGTCCTTTTATTCCTGATTCTGACCGCTCAGTTCAAATCGTTCATCGATCCCTTCCTGATCATGCTGGCGATCCCCATGGGATTTGTGGGCGTGTTGATCATCCTGCCGCTCACTCACAGCACTTTGAACGTAATGTCGCTGATGGGCGTGCTGATGCTGGTCGGCATCGCGGACTCGAACAGTATTCTCATCGTCGACTTTGCCCACAATCTGGAAAAGCGTGGCCTGGCGCCGATGGATGCGGTCATCACCGCGTGCCGCGTTCGCCTGCGACCGATCCTGATGACGTCGCTGGCGACCATTATCGGGATGATCCCTATGGCGCTCAAACTCGGGACCGGAGCGGAACAGTACGCCCCGATGGCGAAGGCTATTATCGGGGGTCTGACCTCTTCGGTGTTGCTCACGATCTTCATCGTTCCGGCCGCTTACCTGCTCGTGTACGGCAAACGCGGAGAAAAGAACTCCGCCACCGTACTAGCGGAGCCACAGTGATGAAGAGTAGAACATCCTTCGAGGGAAGGCTCGATCTATGAAGTCAGTGCGATCCCTTTGCTTCCTTCTATTCTTGCCGCTGTGCAGTTACGCGCAAACGACTCTCACGGCGATCAGTCCCGGTAGTGATGCGCATTTGCCGTCTGCTCCGCTGCTCCAAACTTCAGCGCCAGCGCTTCCGCAATCCGCGCAGCAGAATAGTCCCGGCTCTCCAACACTTCTTTCGCTGCGGGATGCGCAAGCGCTGGCGCTGAAAAACAATCCGCAGATTTCGGTCGCGCGATTGAATGCGCTGGCGTCTGAACAGGTGACACGAGAAGCACGGTCGAGTTTGTGGCCGACGGCGCGCATCGATCTAACGGCAGTCGACGCTAACCCCGGCACGCGCATTACCGCCGGGGCACTCAACAATCCCACCGTTTATCAGCGCGCCGCCGCGGGCGCCTCAGTGTCTCAACTGCTCACGGATTTCGGCCGCACTACGAATTTGATCGCCAGCGCCAATCTCGCGGCTCAAGCTCAGACTCAGAACGCGCTCGCGACCAAGGAACAGGTTCTGCTGGCAGTTGACCAAGCCTTCTATAATGCGCTGCAAACGCAGGCCGTGTTGACCGTGGCCCAGCAAACGGTCAAAGATCGAGAGACCGTTTCCAATCAGGTCGGAGCGTTATATAAAAGCAAACTGAAGTCCGAACTTGACTTCAGCTTCGCCAACGTCAACCTTGCCCAGGCCAAACTGTTGCTGCTTGACGCTCAAAATAACGTCAACGCCGCCGTCGCTTCCCTTTCGGCAGTGCTGGGTTTTCAGAATCTGCAGAGCTTTCAGCTGAGCGAAGACACGAGCCCAGTCGCGGCGCCCTCCGATAACGTGGACGAACTCATCTCTACTGCCTTCTCCATGCGGCCTGAGATTCTTGGGCTGGAGTTTCAGTCGGAATCCGCGGAAAGATTTCGCAGGGCTGAACGCGGTCTGCTTCTGCCCGACATTGAGGCGCTGGGGGCGGTGGGAGACACTCCGGTCAGAAATCCCATTGTCTCGAACTGGTATGGCGCGGTCGGGGTCAACGTCGACATTCCCGTCTTCAACGGATTTCTCTACAACGCGCGCGCCAAGGAAGCGTCCCTGCGGGCACAGGCCGTACAGGAAAACATGCGCGACACCCGCGACCGCATCTCCCGCGATGTTCGCACCAGTTGGCTGAATGCCAAAACCGCTTATGAACGGCTTTCGGTCACGCAACAGTTGGTCGACCAAGCCAACCTGGCCCTCAGCCTCGCGCAGTCCCGCTACCACCTGGGCTTGGGATCGATTGTCGAACTCAGCCAGGCCCAACTGCAGCAGACCCAGGCTCAGATCACCAACGTCGGCGCCGGATACGACTATCGTCTCGCGCTCGCTGTGCTGCAATATCAAACCACCGGCATCTAGCTGAGGGCCGGCGCTAGTTTGGAATCGGATTCGAGAACCGGGCGTCGATTCTGCAGAGGTAGTAGGCAAGGAACTCAAAGTTCCGGTGAAATGCCTTCGGCGGCACGGTGTCGTTGGTTGCGGAAGATACCAATGCAGAAGAAACTAATATTGACGGAATCTCGTCTCCGTCGGACAGCAGACTGTTTTGCAGTGCCCACCCAGGCAGTGTCAACGTGCGCGCCGGAATTCTTTCGATTTCCTCCGTAGCGGCAGCTTCAGATCCCAAGGCCTTTTTCATCCCTACGCGCCGCTTGCCCTTCGCAGT
>Ga0209006_10003097_pt1 | contig 15097 bp, 10 predicted proteins | sample JacPin_JW_Ref_O2_FD_188567 | JGI IMG/M metagenome (GOLD analysis project Ga0209006, IMG submission 188567) | Forest soil microbial communities from Algoma, Ontario, Canada - Jack Pine, Ontario site 1_JW_Ref_O2 (SPAdes) (version 2) | ecosystem: Environmental > Terrestrial > Soil > Boreal... | reverse complement strand
GAATACTCCCTCTGGACGCGCGATCCCGAAGATCAAATCCTCAGCACCTGCCGCGAACTCGGCATCGGCTTCGTCGCCTACAGCCCCCTCGGCCGCGGATTCCTCACCGGACAGTTTCAGCGCTTCGAAGACCTGGCCGCCGACGATTACCGCCGCAACTCTCCCCGCTTTCAAGGCGAAAACTTCCAGAAAAATCTCGACCTGGTCCGCCGCGTGGAAGACATGGCAAAAGAAAAAAACTGCAAGCCGTCGCAACTGGCCCTGGCGTGGGTCCTGGCGCAGGGAAACGACATCGTCCCCATCCCCGGCACCAAACGCCGCAAATACCTCGAGGAAAACGTAGCAGCGCTCGATGTGAAGTTGACCGCGGAAGACCTGAGCCGCATCAACGCAGTCTTCCCCGCCGACGCAGCCGCCGGCCAACGCTACCCCGAGCACATGATGAGCGCAGTCAACCGCTGAGAAAAAACTAAGGGCGGCCGGGAAGGCCGCCCCAAAAACTCACCACTGATCACTGACCGCTGGTCTTAAGCCCTAGCCGGACTCTCTCCACCCTTAACAATCCCCGGCCGTCCCGGTTCTGGCTTCAAAACCTGCTGCACGCCGTCATCCGGCTTAGGCGGAGATTTGAACGGAGGCAGTTCCTTACCCTCCACCAGCAACCCAATTTCCGACGCATCCAGCACTTCCCGCACCAGCAAAGCGCTGGCAATCTTCTGCAGGGTCTCGCGGTTCTCATCGAGAATATGTTTCGCGGTGTCGTAACCCTTGCTCACCAGCTTTCGCACCTCGCCATCGATCTTGATGGCAGTGTCTTCGCTGTAGTCGCGATGCTGCGCAATCTCGCGTCCCAGGAAAATTTGCTCTTCCTTCTTGCCGAACGTCAGCGGACCCAGATCGCTCATGCCCCACTCGCAAACCATCTTGCGCGCCAGTTCCGTGGCTCGCTCGATGTCGTTCCCTGCACCGGTGCTCATCTGGCTCAGGAACAATTCCTCCGCCAGCCGTCCGCCCATCAGAATCGCGATGTCGGTTTCCAAATACTCTTTGGTGTAATTGTGCCGGTCGTCCACGGGAAGTTGCTGCGTAACGCCCAGCGCCATCCCGCGCGGAATAATCGTCACTTTATGCACCGGATCAGACCCCGGCAGCCTCGCCGCCACCAGCGCGTGCCCGGCTTCGTGGTACGCCGTGACCTTCTTTTCCGCGTCGGAAAGAATCATCGACTTGCGTTCCACGCCCATCAGAACTTTATCTTTGGCCACTTCGAAGTCGAACATCAGCACAGCCTTGCGGTTTTGCCGCGCCGCCGCCAATGCCGCCTCGTTCACCATGTTCTCGAGATCAGCTCCCGAGAATCCCGGTGTGCCCCGCGCCAGAACCTGCAGGTCCACGTCCTCAGCCAACGGCTTTTTGCGGGTATGCACGCGCAGAATCTCTTCGCGCCCCCGCACATCCGGACGGCTCACCACCACCCGCCGGTCAAACCGTCCCGGCCTTAGCAGCGCCGGATCGAGCACATCCGGACGGTTCGTCGCCGCCATCAGAATCACGCCTTCATTCGACTCGAACCCATCCATCTCCACCAACAACTGGTTCAAAGTCTGCTCACGCTCATCGTGTCCGCCGCCCAGCCCAGCCCCACGATGCCGTCCCACCGCGTCAATCTCGTCGATAAAAATAATGCAGGGAGCATTCTTTTTCCCCTGCTCAAACAAATCGCGCACGCGGCTAGCCCCAACGCCCACAAACATTTCCACGAAGTCGGAACCCGAAATCGAGAAGAACGGAACGTTCGCCTCGCCCGCCACCGCCCGCGCCAGCAAAGTCTTGCCCGTTCCCGGAGGCCCCACCAGCAGCACGCCCTTCGGAATGCGTCCGCCCAGCTTCTGGAACTTCTGCGCCTCGCGCAGGAACTCGATAATCTCTTTCAGCTCTTCCTTGGCTTCTTCGACGCCGGCCACGTCTTTGAACGTGACTTTCTTCTGCTGCATCGAAAGCAGCCGCGCCCGGCTCTTGCCAAACGACAAGGCCTTGTTCCCGCCTGTCTGCATCTGCCGGATCATGAAAAACCACAACGCGCCCAGCAGAATCAGCGGAGCCCACGTTCCCAGCAGTTGCAACGACCAGCTCCCGCTGTTCATGTCGCGGAAGGTAACGTTGATGCCCTTCTGCTCGTGCAGGTTCTTCAGCACTTCCGGAGTGAAATAGGTAAGCGGCGCCGCAGTATGGAACAACGACCCGTCGCTGTATTTGCCGTGTACCTGCATCCCGTCCACCGTCAACTCGCGCACGTGCCCCTGCTGGTCCACGTCGCTCATGAACTGCGTGAACTGAATCTCTTTGTCTTTTTGCCCATCGCGGCCTTGCTTAATTACCTGCCACAACAGCAGGGCAGACAACCCAATCACTACCCAGAACACCACCGTTTTAACTGTCGAGTTCACCTAGTCACTCCTGCCCGGATCACGATGCTACGAATAAGGGCCCATGCAGCGCCAGCCCCAGAGGCTCCCGCCAACTCAATTAGATGCCACTCCGCCATTTTCGGATCGGCTAATTCCCGGCACCGCCATTTTACCATGTGGCGAAGCCCACCTCTCATCATGTGGCGAAAGCCGCGAAAGCCGCCTCGGTGTCGCGGCCAGAGCGAAGCTCGGCCGGATCCTTCCCCGCAGCCGGTAACCGGGAGGGTAACCTAAGTTGCTGATCCCACTCAACTTGAATACGGCTCTTAACTCGCTGCCAGATACGGCAGATTCCGGTTAGTCTGCTCCACCGCTCCCAGGCCGTAGCCCACCAGAAACGTCTCGTCCACCAGAAACCCAAAATAATCCGGCTGCAGCAACACCCGCCGCGCCGATTGCCGGTCCAGCAGGGTCACCAGCTTCACCGAAGCCGCTCCCCGCGACCGCAAATCACTCATCAGAAACTCGCTGGTCACTCCCGAATGTACCAACCCCTCAACCAGCAGAATGTGTTGTCCATGGATGTCCGGCTCGTGGCTGAAGAATATCTCCATCACGTCGCTGGCATTGTCGCCTTGCGTCCGCGTGTATTTCGGCTTGATGAACTGGCACACCACGGGAACGTCCAGCGCCCGCACCAGGTCCGCCAGAAACATAAAACTGTTCTCAAGCACGGCCAGCGCCTGAATGGTCTGCCCTTTATAGTCGTCCGAAATCTGCCGCCCCAGCTCCTTCACGCGCTTCTGGATCTGCTCGGTGGTAATCACCTGCCGCAGTGTTCCGCCAGATTTCGAACCGTTCATGGAATGGCGCCTCTCGGAATCAGTCAGCTCTAGCCGGTAGCTGAGTAAACTCTAAAACCCTTGTCATCCAGAGCGAAGCGAAGGACCCCATCACTACCGCCGGACTCAAGGGCCACCACAGTCGCGCTTCGCTTTCGTGCCTCTTAAAAGGCCTAAACGCGCGCGCCTTCGCCACCCACTCGCGTCTCGCGAATCAAAATCCCCGCACACCCCGCCTTAGCCCGAAACTTCGCCGGAACCGCGAACCCGCGCGCCCAGACAATCTCATCTCCGCAAACGATCACCGGCCACAACCCGCGCTCCGGCTGCGCCACATGAAGCTGCTGCAACAATTCCTTCATCTTCCTCGGAGCCTTCGTATGTGCCGGCCAAAACCTGTCGCCCGCGCGCCAGTTCCGCACCCGCAGCGTCCCACTCAAAAGTTCGCCATCCAGCAGATGCTCGGGATTATACCCTGCCTCCGCGGCCCTGGCGGCCAAAGCTTCAGCCGGCAAGGCTTCGAGCCGCAAGGCTTCAATCACCGCCCCAATCTCCCTAACCCGCGCCCGCCCCGGCACCGTCAACTCGTATTCGTAATCGTGAGCGACGTTTTGAGGAATGCTCTGAGTAACGTCGTGAGCAACATCGCAAGAGCCGCTCTCATGCCGCGGGTCGGGAGCCAGAAAAACCAGCGCCTCCGGCTCTACCATCACAGTCCAGCCCCGCGGCAAGGATAATTTCTTCCCGTCGCTCCCCGCCTCCGCAGCAAATCGCAAAATCTCTTCCACATGCTTGAACTCAAGCGGAATCTCCGCATAGTCGCCGACCGCCTTCACCAGCCGACGCTGCACCGCAATCGGCTCCCCCAGCAACCACCGCCGGTCCACGGATGCGTCCATCGCAACCGGCTCCTCAGCTTCGTGCAACCCTGCAGCAGCGTCCGTCCTGACCGCATTCGTTCGAGCAGCGCTCGACCCGGCAGGATGCGGCTTAGCAGCGCCCAGATCAATCTGCACCAGGGGGCTGCCACCAGCAACTGCGGCACTCCATTCCGGCTTGGACCACTGCACCACTGTCCCCAGCCATCCCGAAACTTCGTTCTCCCAGTAATCCTCTTCGCCGCGCGCAATCTCCGCCAACTCCGCCAAATTCTCCGCCACCGCGGGATTGAACTCCCGTTCGAGCAGCGGAAGCACCATCTGCCGCACCCGATTGCGCGTGAACTTGTCGCTGGCGTTGGTCGAGTCCTCGCGGCAGGGCTGCTTAATCTCTCTGAGATACTTCTCCAGTTCGCGCCGCCGAAACGCCAGCAGCGGACGGATGATCTCCCCGCAAGCCTCCGCGTCATCATCCTCCACCACAATCCGCGGATAAATCCCGCCCACCCCCCGCAACCCCGTCCCACGAATCACCCGCATCAACACAGTCTCCGCCTGATCATCCAGCGTGTGCCCGGTAGCGATCACGGTCAGACGATTCGCCAGGGTGGGGCTAGGGAAGGAATTTGAGACAGGGTTCCGGAAGGGCACGACTTCAGTCGTGCCCTCAGAGGCGGCCGGGGACACGGGCTTTAGCCCCTGAGGTCCGCTTTCGGGTGGCGCAGCACTTCCAGCGCTGCGCTCATCAGCCTCGCCAGCGACCGGAGCTTCAGCCCCTGAGGTACGTTCTCTCTCCTCACCAGACCCCAACCGCCGGCGAAAAAATCCATACCGCATCTCCCGAGCCGCTGCTTCCACTCCGACGCGCTCTGCAGACGCATGCGCCGCGACATCTCCGCTCTCCAAATAAAATTCCAGCCCATGTTCGCGAGCCAGCGCCTCGACAAACTCCTGATCCGCATCCGACTCCGCCCCGCGCAGCCTGTGATTGAAATGAACCACAGAAACCACAATCCCAATCTCGCGACGCAACTCCAGCAGCAGCCGCAAAAGCGCCACCGAATCAATCCCGCCGGAAACGGCGACGCCGACGCGATCGCCAGCCCGCAGCAATTCCTGCCGCCGGATGTGGGCTAAAACGCGCTCCGCCAGTGCATGCACGACAACATGGTACAACCTTCTGCGCGCGCACCCGAAACCCCGGCGTCCGCGGGCCGTGGGGCAAATGTGGCGCATCAAACCCGCATTCATAACGGTCAGGCAGCTGCGCGTGAAGCCAAGTTCTGCGGAAATGCCACCAACAAAAGCAGTTCTTTGCTGGATGATTTGCGCTTCCACGAAGGATCAACGAGTTAGGGGGAAAGAGACGAAGTGCGCTCCAATCGCCGGAGAATCAACGGCTTGCGGAATTCAGATGAAGTTACGCAATAGCTCCAAGATATATAGGTCGACGACAGCTCACTTTCCCGCCCCGGGGAGGCATTTTGTCTCGCAGATGGTCCCAGGGTTTCAGCCGATGGGAAAAGTCATCCACGCGGTATTCTAAGCCTACTGGAGGCCATTCCGGCGAGCACTCCGCATGCTCACCGACGCTACCCGCCGGACGCAAATATGCTCGAAGCGCAATTCCAATCGAATCAATCCGGCGAAAAACTTCGTCCCTTTAAAATCAACTATTTCCGAAAGTCATAATGGATCGGTTTCTGCCGAGACGTTGCTTGCAACGTCTCTCGCCGACGCCGGCAAGGCGTCTCTACGGCAAGCATTGTCAGGAGCGAGGACCGGCCCCAGATCTCTGCTTTATCATTCCAGCAGCGTGATTCCCCATCTCCAAACTTCGCGTCTCCTGTTGTGTCCCTTAGAGCTTGCGGACGCCGCACAGGCGCAGCTGTTATTTCCCCATTGGGAGATCGTGCGTTATCTAGCGAAGGTCGTGCCCTGGCCTTATCCAGCGGACGGCGCCCACACCTACTATCGCGACGCCGTGCTTCCTGCGATGGCTCGTGGCGAGGCATGGCATTGGACGCTTCGGTTGAAGACCGAGCCCGACCGGCTGATCGGCTCTATCGCGCTGCTGAAGGACGAAAGGATCAATCGCGGATTCTGGCTGGGCTTGCCCTGGCACGGACAAGGGTTGATGACCGAAGCCTGCGAAGCCGTCACTGACTACTGGTTCAACACGCTCAAGTTCCAGGTTCTGCGCGCTCCCAAAGCGGCCGCGAATGTGGCCTCGTGCCGCATTTCGGAAAGGAGCGGCATGCGCCTGGTCGCCCGCGAGGAACACGATTACGTCGCGGGGCGTCTGCCTACCGAAATCTGGGAGATCACCGCGGAAGAATGGAACGCCGGGCGCAAATAAAGCGCAAGGGCAAAAAACAAGGCGAGCTGGCGCTCGCCGGACAGCCGGGGCGGCTGTCCCCACAGGTTTCGTTCTGCTGCCGCTTTTCTCCGCGCCTCGGTGTCTCCGTGGGGGAAGCGCCTCACAGCCCCGGGCTCTTCTCCGCGATCAGCTTCCTGATTTTTTCGGCGAAATCCGCTGCCGGCATGTCTTCGGTTTTTTCTTTCCCGCGCGTGCGGACGTTTACCTTGGCCGCCTCGGCTTCTTTATCTCCGACTACGAGCAAAAACGGAACTTTCTGCATCGCGTGCTCGCGGATTTTGGCGTTCATCTTTTCGTTGCGAGCGTCCACTTCCACGCGCACTCCGATCGCCTTCAGCTGCGCGGCCACTTTGTTCGCATAGTCCGCGTGGCGCTCGCTGATCGGGATCATCACGGCCTGCACCGGCGACAGCCACACCGGGAACGCGCCCGCGTAGTGCTCGATCAGGACGCCGAAGAAGCGCTCCACGGAGCCGAACAGCGCGCGATGCACCATCACCGGCTGCTTGCGCGAACCATCCTCGGCGACGTATTCAAGGCCGAAGCGTTGCGGAAGATTGAAATCGACCTGCACCGTTGAGAGTTGCCACAAGCGCCCGATGGCATCCACCAGCTTGATATCAATCTTCGGCCCATAAAACGCCGCTTCGCCGGGGATGGTCTTGTACTCGACATTCTTGCGCTTCAGCACATTCTCGAGCGATCGGATGGCGTTGACCCATTGCTCTTCGCTGCCCACAAAATTCTTGCGATCGTCAGGATTCCAGGTGGAAAGCTCGGTCTGGTACTGGTCGAAACCAAAATCTTTCAGCACGTCCAGGGCAAAAACCAGGCAATTGCCAACCTCATCCTCGACCTGCTCGGGCGTGCAGAAAATGTGCGAGTCATCCTGCGTAAAGCCACGCACGCGCAACAAGCCGTGCATCACACCCGAACGTTCGTAGCGATAGACCGTGCCCAGCTCGCCCAACCGTACCGGCAAGTCGCGATACGATTTCAGCGAATCTTTGTAAATCAAAATGTGGCCGGGACAGTTCATCGGCTTCAGGCGGTATTCGGCGTCGTCCAGTTCCATGGCGTCGAACATGTTCTGCGAGTAGTAGCCCTCATGCCCGGAAGTGAAGAACAACTGGCGCCGCGCCACATGCGGGGTGTAGACCAGCGAATAGCCGCGCTTCAGATACTCCTCGCGCATCCAGTCTTCCATCTGCTTGCGGATGATGCCGCCCTTGGGATGCCAGAAAATCAGACCCGGCCCGGCCAGTTCCTGAATGGAAAACAAATCCAGTTGCTGGCCCAGCACGCGGTGGTCGCGCTTCTTGGCCTCTTCTACCTGCTGCAAATGCTTGTCGAGGTCTTTTTGCGAGAAGAATGAGGTCCCATAAATGCGCTGCAGCTGCGGATTCTTTTCGTCGCCCAGCCAATACGCTCCCGCAATGTTGAGCAGCTTAAAGGCCTTGATCTTCCCGGTCGAAGGAATGTGCGGGCCGCGGCAGAAATCCGTGAACTTGCCGGTGCGGTAAATGGAAATTTTTTCGTCGGGCTTGGTGAACTGCTCGACGAAATGGCACTTCATGAAGTCGCCTTCTTTTTTGAAGTCGGCGAGCCCCTGATCGCGGGGCACAAATTCGCGCGCGTACGGGATGTCCTGCTTGACGAGTTCCTGCATCTTCTTCTCGATTTTTTCCAGATCCTCGGGAGTGAACGGCGTGGGCCGGTAAAAATCGTAGAAGAATCCGCTCTCGGTCGCGGGACCGTGGCCGAGTTTGGTCTCGGGGAAGAGTTCGAGCACGGCCGCTGCCAGCAAATGCGCGGACGAATGCCGGTAAACTTCGAGCGCCTCGGGATCGCGGTCGGTGAGGATGCGCAGGGCCGTGTCTTTTTCCAGCGGCCGGGTGAGGTCGATGAGATCGCCGTTGGTTTTGGCCGCCAGCGCGGCATCCGCCAACCGCGGGCTGATGGACTTGGCAACTTCGAGCGCAGTGGTGCCCTTTGGATATTCCCTGTCGCTCCCATCCGGGAGGTTCACATGAATGCTGTCTGCCATAAGTTTTGGAAACCTGCAGGTGGTTTGAATCTTTCAGTTTATGGGAGGGATGGAGGAGGGTCAAACCGAGCCTGGGACTTATGGAACTTACGTGGGACTACGGGGTCTACGTGGGACTACGGGACTACCGCGCCCGGGACTAGCGGGATTTTTCCCGAAAAGTGTTATTCGGAACCAGCAACGCCGCAGTCCAGTTGATCAACGGGGCGGTCCACTTCCAGGGCGCCATTTCCACCACCGGAACCAATGCGGAGCCGTTTGTGCTGCCCAGGGGGTTTCGCCCTGTGGACGCGGTCTACATCCCGGTCGATCTGTGCAACGCCACGAACGGGCGGCTGGAGATTTTGCCCACTGGTATGGTGACCGTCGAGGCCGAGGGCGGAGTGTTCAGCAATGCCCAGTGCTTCACGTCGCTCGACGGTGCATCCTTCGTCCAGTAACAGGATGGGAGACTTGTGGGGGGCGGGGAGGCATCCGAACCTGGATCACCTCGCCCCCGCAGTCGTGCTGCACGTCGTGCTGTACGTCGATTAGCCTTGCACATCTTTCACGTGCGTCGAGATGTACCAGGTGTTGCCGAACGCATCTTTCACGGTGCCATTACGATCGCCGTAAGGTTGATCCACGGGTTCGGAGATAGACGTTGCCCCCGCTGCCAGGGCGCGGCGGTAGACGGCGTCGCAATCGGGAACGTACATGTAGAACATGGTCGGCATCGGCGGATATTTTCCCTGGGCCTCGGCGGAGGGCTCGCCCATTTCCATCACCGAATCGCCCACGCGAATTTCCGCGTGGTGCACTACGCCGTCGGGCGACGCGTATTTCGAAAGCTCCGTCGCTCCAAATGCGCGCTTCAGGAAACCGATCACGGGCTCGGCCCGCAGCGGGTGCATGTAGACGTTCACGTTGTTCAGGCCCTTGGCGATGTAGCTCTCGCCCTTGTTCTTGGGGAGGTGCGTGGCGATGTACCAGATGTTGCCCGCGGGATCTTTTACGCTGGCGGAGCGTTCGCCATACTCCTGGTCGCGGGGCGCGTCGATCAACGTCGCTCCCGCCGCCAGCGCCTTCGCGCACACCGCGTCCGCATCTTCCACATAGATGTGCAACGCGTGCGTATTCGGCGTGGCGTGGAATTCTTTACCAGGGATGCCGCCGCCCATCATCAGCATCGAATCGCCAATGCGGATTTCACCGTGCAGTCCGCCGGCCGACCCAACGATGCGGAACGTCTCCTCGCCGCCGAATGCCTGCTTGGCGAACTCCAGCAGCGCGGGCCCGTCTTTCGCGATCAGATACGGCGTCACCGTGCGGAAGCCCGGTGGAATCGGATCCACCCGCTTTGCTGATTCTTGCCCGTGCATCTGCCCACCTTCGGGTCCGCGCGTCATCTTCGCCATGCGGCGGTGCATTTCCTCGACCGACATTTCTTCCGTGACCGTGGAAATGTTCCAGGTGTAGCCGAAGGGATCGACGAAGCTGCCCTCGCGGCGGCCATAGAACTGATCGCGAATCGGTCCGAGGGCTTTCATCCCCGCAGCCACGGCCCGCTTGGCGAAGGCATCCACGTCGGCCACATCGAGTGACAGTTGCACCGGCGAATAGCCCAGCGTTTCCGCGCTGAATCTTCCGCCTTCCGGCCACTCTTCGGAGAGCGTGATCGACGAGTCGCCGATCGTGATTTCGGCGTGCGGGATGCTTTCTCCGGTATCAAATCGCATGGTTTCCTTGGCGCCAAAGGCTTGCACGTAGAATTCGATGGCCTTCGCCGCATCCTTGAAAGTCAATCTTGGGGTAGCGACAGTGCGTACGGCGGTTATGGGTTCAGCAACGGTGCTCATATTTTTTGTTCTCCCTTTCAATTCAGAATTCAGTTGGGCCTTGAGTCGTAATTTGAGTTGTGCCTTGAAACCGGCGCCTGGCAAATCGCGCAATTCGGCGGCGAGGCGCACCAGTGGCTTGATCCCGGCCTCGACTTTTCCGAACGTGCCGTCCGTGCGGGACAGCATTAACTCCACAGCGTTGTTCAGCTGTTCGATTTTCTTCTGCCCGCCATTTCCCTGATGCAGAGAGCGCTTAGGCATCGGCACCCTCCATGCGCGTCCGCAAAGTGGTCAGAGCGCGGAATTGCAGTTGCTTCACCGCGCCTTCGGTCTTGCGAATTTCCCGCGCCACTTCCTTGATGCTTTTTTCTTCCACGAAGCGCAGCACCACCACGCGCCGCTGTTCCGCCGGCAAAGTGTCGACGAGCCGGAACAGCGTGGCCCGGCGTTCAACGTCTGCAAGCTCGGCCGTTTTGCCGGGCAGTGAGTCCACTTCAATGGCGTCGTCCGCCGCCGGCTCCCGTCCCGCGCGCTGCCAGCGGTCGGAAATCAGATTCGCCGCAATGCGAAACAGCCACGCCGCAAACGGAATCCCGCGCCACTCGAAGCGCTGCAAATTCGCCAGCGCGTGATGAAAAACTTCGGCGGTCAGGTCTTCCGTCTCGGCGCGGTTTCCCACCCGCCGCACCACGAAGGCATATACGCGCTCGAAGTGATTTTCGTAAAGCTCGGCAAAGCACGCAGGATCCTTCTGCGCTGCTTCAATCAGAAGCCGCTCGTCCGCTTCTTGCCTCAGAGCCTTCAACCAGTTCTCCGTGCGGAGTAGTCTTACATCAAGGGTAACGGCGGGAAAGGGAAAAGGTTACGGGTAGGGTAGAATAGTCCCGCACATTTTCCATGCAACACCTTATTGCTGTTTCTGGCATCAAAAACCTTTGGGACGCGGGGTAACTTTAATGGAAGCGATCAGTGGAGTGTTCAAAACGCGAAAGCGTGCAGAAGATGCCGTGGAGGAAGTGCGGAAGACGGGCGTTGCAGCCGACAAAATCACATTGCTGATTCCCGGCACGGCGGATCAGATCGATAAGGAAATCCAGGCCGTCCCAGTGGATACCGCCGAGCAGCCCGGCATGGGGAAGGGCCTGGGCGCGCTGGCAGGCGGCGGCGTGGGGATTACCGGGGGTGCGCTGCTGGTGGCGCTGGTGCCCGGTGTGGGGCCAATTACGGCAGTGGGTCTGCTGGGCGCCGCGATTCTGGGGGCCGCGGGCGCGACGATTGGCGCGACTGTCGGCAATACGCTCGAGAAATCCACCACTACGGGACTTCCGGAAGATGAAATTTTCGTCTATGAAGACGCGCTGCGCCAGGGGCGGAGTGTGGTGATTGTGCTCGCGGAGAACAAAGAGTCGGCATCGCTGGTCCGCGACCAGCTGAAAATGCATGGGGCGGAATCGGTGGACGCGGCTCGCGAGCAATGGTGGATTGGCTTGCGCAACTCCGAAGAGAGCCACTATTCAAAATCCGGCAAGAGCTTTGCGGAGGATGAGAAGTATTATCGTCTCGGCTTTGAAGCCGCGCTGCATGCGAGAAGGCGGTGTGTGGAGTTCGACCAGGTATCGGGCGAGATGAATGCCGCGCTCGAAGATGCGCAGCGGGAACATCCCGGGGTGCAATTGGAAGCCGCTTTTACGCGGGGCTACCAGCGCGGACGCGACTACTATCAACAGCGCTGCGATGAAACCGGGAAAGCTGCCTAGCGACAATCTAGCGACAACGAACAGCGAGTATTCGGGCCGAGCGGGCGCTGGCGGCCTCCTGCCTCAGAAGCCTTCAACCAGTTCTCAGCGCGGAGCAGTCTTACACGGGAATAACGGCTACGGGAGCAAAAGGTTACGGAAGACGTCCAGCGAACTCTGAACCTGCTTGCAAACTGTTTTGAACCGCTGGGTTTGCCGCAGTAGAATCATCAGCCACTATGTCTTCCTGGAAGTTGGTAGTCGCGTTTCTTCTGTTATTCTGCGCCTCGGGCGTGGGTTCACCTGTAGACCAGCAGGCAGCGCCAACGTCCGCGGCCTCCCAGTCAACCGAACAAAATCCCGCCGAGTTGAAAGAGTACACGCTCGATCCCATCGAAACCTCAACGCCGATCTACCCGCCAGCAGCGAAAGAGCAAAAAGTCCAAGGACAGGTTGTGGGCACGATATTGGTCGCGGAAACTGGCAATGTGGAAGGCGTATACGGATTCAAGGGTGATCCACTCCTAGCTGCTGCTTCTGAGGACGCAGCAAAAAAGTGGAAATTCAAGCCCGTGATGAAAGACGGCCAGCCATTGCCGGTTTTTGCGACAGCGACGTTCAACTTCGTGCTTCCTGACGGCCCTCAGGACACCAAGGATGTGGTGACGGACATCGGCATGGCCAGAAGGCTTCCAGAGCGAATCCGTGTGTCCAACGGGATCAGCCGGGGGATGGTCTTGCGTAAGGTGAATCCCTCCTACCCAGAGGAAGCTCGAAAAGCGCGGATTCAAGGACGGTCGTGCTGCGCGCCAAGATTAGCAAAGACGGCAAAATCGCCGATCTACAAGCAACGTCCGGGCCGGAAGCATTAATACCAGCTGCGATGCAGGCAGTCCGACAGTGGCAGTATAAGCCCTTTCTGATAATGGGATGGCCCGTGGAAGTGGACACCGAGATCCTGGTGAATTTTGCTCTCCGTTCCAAATAGCCCTCGATTTCGGCGGCAGTCGGGAATTCATTTCGCGTAATATAAATCCTCCATCGCCTTCCGCACCTTTTCTGATACCGCATCCATATCGCGCATGGTCATCCCGGTGGTTGAGATGGGCTCACCTACGCGCATCTCCAGCGGACGGCACTTAATATGGTAGGTGTTCATGGGCAGTAGTTCGTAAGTTCCGACCAGCGCCACGGGGACGATATCCACCTGCGCTTTAATGGCCAGAAAAAATGCCCCGAGGAGAAACGGTTTGATGTCTCCATCCGGTGTGCGGCCGCCTTCGGGGAAAATTACCAGCGGCATCCCCGCCTTCAGACTCTTCACCGCCGAGCGAATCGCGGCAATCGAATTGGTGGGCTTCTGCTGATCGATGCACACCTGCCCCGATCGCCGCAGCTGCCAGCCCACAATCGGATAGGCCAGCAACTCTTTTTTGAAAACGATGCGAAACTGAAATGGCAGGTTCACATACAGCACGGGAATATCGAGCGCCGACGCGTGGTTCACGGCATAGACGTGGGCCTTCGTCGTATCGATCTTGTCGAGGCCGGTAACTTTCACTGGCGACAAAATCGTCTTCATGATCAGCCACGACCAGGTCCGCGAAAACCAGTGCAGGCGGCGTCCAGTGCGATCGAACATTCCGCCGGGCAGGGCGATCACTCCCATGGCCAGGGTGTAGAACCAGATGAGCGTATTGAGAATCAAGTATGATCGCAGGCGGCTCAGCCAGCCGTGCGTCATCCCGGGAATGGCATGTGGGGTGGGGCGCAGTGGCACGGACGGCGCGGTCTCCGCAGGCTCAGCTTGCAGGGGCTCAGCCTGCTGCGGTTCGAGTGGTCGCTTCTCGACTTGCCGCTTTTCAATCTGATCAACCGACTGATCAACCGATGAGTTCACTTCGTGCACACTCCCATTCTAGGGGAAAACCTCCAGCTCGACGAACCATCAAGCTCTTGCCTTGAGCGCCTGCATCGCCTCGCCCACCAGATAGATGGATCCTGTGACTACGATAACGTTCTCGGGCCTTGCTCCAGCCCACTTCCGCGCCTGTTCCAGAGCCGAAGCCGCGTCGGCCGCCAGCTCGATTTCTGTTCCTGTCCGCGCGCCGGCCTGCTGAATTTCTTCCGGCATCGCCGAGCGCGGATTTTCGGCCCGCGTGACGATCACCCGCTCTGCCAGCGGGAAAAGAATCTCGGTCATCTCCGAGATTGCCTTGTCGCGCATCGCTCCGAAAACAAAAAGCAGCGGACGGTCCCCGTAGCGCTCTGAAAGGGCAGAACGCAGCGCCCACGCCCCGGCGGGATTATGCGCCACATCCAGCACAATTTCGGGCCAGCCCGGGCGAGGCGCGACGGTCTGAAAACGGCCCGGCCAGCGCGTCTCGCGGATTCCGCGCTCAATCGTGTGCGGCGTGATCGCGTCGAATCCCTGCTTGCTCAACTCCTCGGCTGTTGCAATTGCCAGCGCTACATTCCGCAGCTGATGCCGCCCTACCAGCGCCGTTTCCACAACAATCTGATGCTTCATTACGTTCAGTGGATATCGATAAATGTATTTCTCCGCGTCCTCTGCGTTTTCCTTCGCGGGCTCAGCGGCTAAAGGCTCTTCGTCGCTGATAGCGCGCAATGTCTCGCCGCCGCGCGCCACCACGTAATCGCCACTCCCCGGCGAAACCGGGGGCACGTAAGGCACCGCACTCACGCCTCGCGCTCCGAGTTCGAGAATGGTATTGCCGATCACGTCGTTGGCCTCGGGCTGCTGTGGCAATGTCACCACCACGCCGCCTGCGCGGATGATCCCAACCTTCTCGCCCGCGATTTCTCCCACCGTGTTGCCCAGAAACTTCTGATGATCGAGCGAGATGTCGGTAATTACGCTGATTCGCGGTTCGACCACGTTGGTCGCATCCAGCCGTCCGCCCATGCCCACTTCAAGCACGGCGATCTCCACTTGCTCCAACGCAAAATGTTCAAACGCGATCGC
>Ga0209006_10003096_pt1 | contig 15099 bp, 14 predicted proteins | sample JacPin_JW_Ref_O2_FD_188567 | JGI IMG/M metagenome (GOLD analysis project Ga0209006, IMG submission 188567) | Forest soil microbial communities from Algoma, Ontario, Canada - Jack Pine, Ontario site 1_JW_Ref_O2 (SPAdes) (version 2) | ecosystem: Environmental > Terrestrial > Soil > Boreal... | reverse complement strand
CGATCGAGTGCGGTTTTGGGCATGATCTCGTAGAGCGCTTCTTTGACGAAGGTCGTATCGAGGCGGTCCGGCCGCAAGGGCCCAAGGTCGCCGAACAGGCGAATGCGCGGCGGATCGCCCGCTATGAAGTGCAGATCCGAGCCGCGCTTGTCGATGACCTCACTCAGGAATGCGTCAATGGCTGCCACGCGTGCGGCCTTCTAGGTTGCAGCGGCCGTCGGCCCGGGACCGATGCGCGTGCCGGATCCTGCGGCGTCGAGTTTCGGCAGGAGGCTCGTGTCGGTCACGTACTTCTGGAAGAGTCGCTTCTCGGTGGCGTAGGCATAGGCATCGTCCGGGTCGATTTCCTTCGCGGTAATGGCGGCGAGCAGTGCCTGATCGAGCATCTGCATGCCAAAGTCCCGTCCGGTCTGCAGCTGCGTCGGGATCTGATGCGTCTGATCGGTCTGGATGAGCTTGGCGATCGCCTTTGTCATCACCATGATCTCGCACAATGCGCGCCGGCCGCGTGCATCGGCGGACTTGACCAGGATCTGCGTGATGACGGCGAGCAGGCTCTGGGCGAGAAAGCTCTTCGTCTGCTCGCGCTCTTCGACGGGCAGCGCGTCGATGATGCGATCGATGGTCTTGACGGCGCCCGTCGTGTGCAGCGTGCCAAACACGAGGTGCCCGGTCTCGGCCGCCGTCATCGCCATGCTGATGGTCTCTGCATCGCGCAACTCGCCGACCAGAATCACATCCGGGTCTTCGCGCATGGCCGCGCGCACGCCTTCGGCGAAACTTGGGATGTGCGTGTTCAACTCGCGCTGGATGACCTGGCTTTGCTTGCTGCGATGAACGAACTCGATCGGATCCTCGAGGCTGATGATGTTGACGCGCCGCGTCGTGTTGAGGTGATCGATCATCGCCGCAAGCGTTGTCGATTTGCCGGTTCCCGTGGAGCCGGTGACGAGCACCATGCCCTGATGGTAATCGCAGAGCTTGGTGACGATCGGCGGCAGCGCGAGCTTCTCGAGGGTGGGCACTTCGGTCGGGATGGTGCGGAACGTGGCGCCGATGCCGGTCTCTTTGCGGAACACGTTGACGCGAAAGCGCCCTCCTTCGCCGGACACATAGGAGAAATCCAGGTCTTTGCCGCTTGCGAAGTACTCCGACTGCGAGCGGGTGAGGACCTCCGCGATGTAGCCCTCGAGCTCCGCCTGGCGCAGCTCGCGGAACTTGATCGGCATGAGATCGCCGTGCACGCGCAGCATCGGCGGCACGCCGACGGCAAGGTGGATGTCGGAGCATCCCTGCTGCGTGCCCAACTTCAGGAACGCGTCTATGCGCGCCACAGTGTGGTCCCTTGTAAAGTATCCCCGGTGTGTAGCGCGTCCTGGGTAGTCGAATCAAGCCGCTACAGCAGGAAATTTGAACGAGCGCACGAAGTTTCGCAAGCGCGGCCCGCCTGCGGGGCCCTAGCCGGCGGCTACATATGCTGCTCGAGGGCGCCGCGCAGCTCGTCCATGGTCTGGTAGCGCTTGGTCTTGTCGACCGCCATCGCTTTCATAATGACGTCGCTCAAGGAGGGTGGTAGGGCGGCGTTGACCTCTTTTGCCACGCGCGCCTTGCCCTGGACGTGCTGGTACATCACTGCCATGTGATCGCCGCGCGAGTAAGGCGGCACGCCGGTGAGCATTTCATACAGGATGACGCCGACTGCGTAGATGTCGGCGCGCGCATCGACCTTCTTGCCGAGGATCTGCTCGGGCGCCATGTATTTCGGAGAGCCGATGACGTAGCCCGTCTTGGTGAGCTGTGTATCGCCCTCGCGCTGGGCGGCCGCGACGCCGAAATCCACGATCTTCAGAAGCCCTTCCTGATTGATGAGCACGTTGGCAGGCTTCAGGTCGCGATGCACGATGCCGACCTGATGCGCAACCGTCATGCCGGTGCACAGGTCGATGCCGAAGCCAACGGCGCGCTTCAATTCCATCGGCTTCTCGTTGACCACCTCGGCACCCAGTGTGTGCGAGGGGAAGTACTCCATGGAGATGGCGTAGTTGCCCTGGATGTACAGAAAGTCGTAGATACGGATGACGTTCTTGTGCGTGATCTTGCGCGAGTAGCGCAACTCGTGGACGAAGCGTTTCATCACCTCTTCGTCGCCGGAGACATTGGGATTGAGGAACTTCAGGATCAGGCGCTCATCGACGACCGTATCCTCCATGAGAAGCACGGTGCCGAAAGCGCCGCGACCGATCTTGTCGATGTATTTATAGCGTCCTTCGATGATGTCGCCGGGCTTGAGCGTCGAGATATCAAGTCGTCCGAGCTCGGCCTGCTTGGGCGGCTGCCCGACCTCGGAAATCAGCATGGTACGCGCCGCTTCCGAGGCGCTCGGCGTATTGGTCGCGGCCTGCGACGGGCGCAAGGTCGGCGGCAGCTGCGAAGGACTTGGCGTCAAACTGGTGCTCAACATGCGCTTGTCGAGTTCGGCAAGTGTCGCGGCAATCATGCGGTTCATGGTCTGATCGGCGGTCGCAGCTTGGTTCTGCAGTTCGGCGCGCAGTTGATCCACGCGTTTCTCGTCGACGAGCTTGCCCAGTGCCTGGATCGCCTCGATGCGGATTTCACGCTCCGGGCGCGCCATGAGCGGCAGGAGTGAGTCGACGAGCTTCGCGTCGCCGATCTTGCCGAGCGCGCGCACCACCACCGGCAGCGCTTTGGCATTGCCTGCCTGCAGCATCTCCTGGAGGCGCGGCAGCGCGCGTTTGCTGCCGATTTCCGCCAGCGCATCGATGGAGCGCTCACTCACCCACCAGTCAGCATCTTTGGTCGCGCGAATGAGCTCGTCCACGGCACGCTCATCCTTGGTCTGGTTCAGGATCTCGATCGCGGCACGCCGGATGTCGTCGTCCTTATCCCGCACCAGCTGGATCACGGCCTCGATGACCTTCGGTCCGCCGATCTTGCCGAGCGCGTCCGCGGCGCGGCTGCGTACCCACCAGTCGCTGTCCTTGATGGCGGCGAGGAGGTGCTTTACGGAAACTGCCGTGCCGACCTCGTTCAGGACTTCCACTGCCGCGCGCCGCGCGTTCTCGTTCTCGTCCTTCAGGATATCAATGAGATAACGCATCGTATCCGGATGGTTTGCCTTGATGACGAGGTCGATGGCCTTGTTCTGCACGTCGATTTCCGGATCGCGCAGCAAGGCGCACACCTTCTCGACGTCGATCGGACCCTCCGTGCGCTGCAGCGCCGAGAGCACCGCGCCGCGGATCAACTTGTTCGGATCGGTCAAGAGCGCCTGCAGCGCCGTCTGTACCTCGCGCGTGTTGAAGCGCGCGAGAATATTGATGATGTGAACGCGCGAGATGGGATCCTTGCCGTGCAGGCGCCCGATGAGTTCGGAGGCCGCATGCGGGTCGGCAATCTCGCCGACCAGGCGAAAGAGCGCCGCCTTCTCGTTCGCTTCCTGGGCGTAGGCTGCCTGTAGCAGGTCGCGCACACTGAAGCGCTGTTTCTGTGCCGCGATGATCTCAAGCACGGCGGGCTTTGAGACTCCGGGGGTTGCGAGCGCGTCGATGAGCAGATGCGGTGGGTAGTTGCGGCTGCTGGTGAGGGCCCAGGAGATGCCGGCGACCACCCGCGGACTGCCCTCGATCAGCCCGCGGACGAAGATCGGAAAGGTCTTTTGACTGACGAGCGCGCTCAAGGCTTCGACGAAGCCGACGGTTGCGTTCTTATCCGCGTCCGGCAATGCCCCGAAGATGGGTTCGATCGCCCCGGCGCCCAAGCCCTTGAGTTTGGCCACCGCCCTCTGTGTGGCGGGACTCGCAGAATTCGAGGTCGAGCGGATCTCGGTGACCAGGCGGTCGGCGCGAAAATTCGTGAAAAAGCCCATTCAGCCTTTCCGTTGGGAATGATTCCCGCGCAAGTCCCGTCCAGCCGTCCGAGTTCTGGGTAAGTACGGCATAGGTTGCAGGATCAAGGACAGGACCTATTGAGCGCAAACGCCTGCGCCACATGCAAAGCGAGCGCGTGAAGATTATGCCATATTCGCGCCCCCCGCCTGCCAACGCCCTCACATGTCTGATAACCCGAAAATTGCGACCCTGCGAGCTTCTCTGGAGCGCTATCTCGACCCGTACCTCGGCGAGACCTTCGGCAATGCGGGGGCCGTGCGCGAGGTCAGTGCCCGAGACAATGGTTACTGGGCCGCGATCGCCCTGGGTTTCCCGGTCGGCGGCTACCACGCCGAGCTCAGCGCAGGCCTGCAGCAGCACCTCAGCAAAGAGGGGATCGACCTGCCCCTGCAGATCGAATTGCACGCCGACATCCGTGCGCACGCGGTGCAGCGCCACCTGCAGCCCCTCGGGGCCATCAAAAACATTGTTGCCGTCGCCTCCGGCAAGGGCGGGGTGGGCAAATCGACGGTGGCCGTAAATCTCGCCCTCGCCTGGGCCGCGCAGGGCGCGCGGGTCGGCATCCTCGACGCGGACATCTACGGCCCGAGCCAGCCCCTCATGCTGGGGCTCGAAGGCCAGAAGCCCAGCTCCCCGGACGGCAAGCGTCTCATACCGCTCGTCAGCCATGGGGTGGCGGCGATGTCCATCGGCTTCCTGGTGGATGCCGAGCAGCCCATGGTGTGGCGCGGTCCGATGGTGACGCAGGCGCTGACGCAGCTCTTGTCGGAGACGGAATGGGGAGCCCTCGACTACCTCGTGGTCGACATGCCCCCCGGTACCGGCGACATCCAGCTGACGCTCGCGCAGCGCGTGCCGGTCGCCGGGGCCGTCATCGTCACGACTCCGCAGGACATTGCCCTCGCCGATGCCCGCAAGGGCCTCAAAATGTTCGAGAAGGTATCGGTGCCGGTGCTCGGCATCGTCGAGAACATGAGCGTGTACGTGTGCTCGCAGTGCGGGCATTTGGAACATGTCTTTGGCGCGGGCGGCGGTGCGCGCATGGCCACGCAGTACGGCGTGCGGCTCCTGGGCGAGCTGCCGCTCGATGCGCATATCCGCGAGGAAACCGACGGCGGCCGCCCGACCGTGGCCGCGGCGCCGGATTCACCACGGGCGCAGGCCTATTTTCAGATGGCGCGCCGCACGGCCGCCGCGCTGTCGCAGCGCGTGCGTGATCGCAGCACGGTGTTTCCAAAGATTGTGGTTGAAGACAGCTGAAAGTGTGACGCGGGGCATGAATCGATGAGCATTAAGTCCGATCGGTGGATCCGGCAGATGGCGCGCGAGCAGCGCATGATTGAGCCCTTCGCCCCCGAGCAGGTGCGTGAAGTGAACTCGCAGAAGATCATGTCGTACGGCACTTCGAGCTACGGCTACGACGTGCGCTGCGCCCCTGAATTCAAGATCTTCACCAACATCAACTCAACTATTGTCGATCCGAAAGCATTTGATCCGAAGAGTTTTGTCGATTTTCCGGGCGACGTGTGCATCATTCCGCCCAATTCCTTCGCGCTAGCGCGCACCGTGGAATACTTCCGTATTCCCCGTAACGTACTAACTGTTTGTCTCGGAAAATCGAGCTATGCGCGCTGCGGAATCATTTGTAACGTCACGCCGCTCGAGCCCGAGTGGGAAGGCCATGTCACGCTTGAGTTCTCCAACACGACGCCGCTGCCAGCAAAGATCTACGCCAATGAGGGCGTCGCGCAGATGCTGTTCTTTGAGTCCGACGAAGTGTGCGAGACCTCGTACAAGGATCGCGGCGGCAAATACATGGGCCAGAAGGGCGTAACGCTGCCGAAGGCCTAAGGTGTCCTGAGCTCGCGAATCTCGAGCCCGAAATCGACCTTGCCGGCGCGACTGCGCTCGGCGCGGATCGGCAAATAGCCGAGCGATGAAGCGAGCCACAGCCGCGTCACCCGGTCGGAGCCTGCGCGATCGCTCCGGTACCGCACGGTCTCGAGCTTGCCGAGCGGAGTATCGAGCGCCTCAGTGCCTTCGCGCGTGTACTTGTATTCTTTGATTTGATCATCGTCGATGAGCCAGAAGCTCTTGGGCGAGCGGCCGGCCGCAACTTCGCGCATGAGCTCGATCTGCACGGAGAGCGTGTCCTGCGTGCCGCTCTCAAGCGCCAGATCGACGGGCTTCTTTTCGGCGGTGCCCGTCACGCGGCGCGTCTGCCAGTCAAATCGCAGCGTCACCGCCTTGTCCGAGTCAGGCTCGCCGTCGTCGGCGTGATAGGTCGCCGGCCGCACCTCACCGTCTACGATGGTAAAGGTGCTCGTCTGGCTGATCACATCGGGAAAGGCGAGTCGGAATATTCCGCGCGCCATGTTGCGGGATTTATAGGTGTAGGTGTTGGCTGCGGTGTGGGTGAGCTCGAGCGTGGTGTAGCCCGCGGTGATGCCGTGCCATTCGATGGCAAATTTCGCAGTGAAATCGGTGGGGTCCTCGGCAGCAGCGGCAGCGTTTGCGGCCTGTGCTGCGACTGCCAGGACGCCGACGGCAAGCCAAACGACCGTGCCGCTGACGGCTCGGCCATCAAACCGCTGCGAGTGCACGGAACTCCTCCACCATGGGCTCATCGAGCGCCTCGCCATCGAACCACGCGCGCCCGTCTCTAAAGACGAGGCGCTGCTGCGCAATCCAGCCGATGACTTTCGGATAGATGATGTGCTCGCTGTCGTGCACGCGCTCGGCAAGGGACTTCTCGGTATCGCCTGGCAGAACCGGAACCCTTGATTGCAGCACGACGGGCCCTGCGTCCAGATCCGCGGTGACGAAGTGCACGCTCGCACCATGCTGGGCGTCCCCGGCGGCGAGCACGCGTCGATGAGTGTTGAGGCCGCGATACAGCGGCAGGAGCGACGGATGAATATTGACCATTCTGCCAGCGTAGCGCGCGACGAATTGCGGCGAAAGGATGCGCATGAAACCGGCGAGCACCAGAAGGTGATGGGCCTGCGCATCAAGTGCGCCCAAAAGCGCCGCTTCAAAAGCAGAAGCGTCGCTGAACTGCGCCCGAGGGATGACGCTGGTCGCAAGTCCCAACTCGCGGGCGCGTGCAATCCCCGCCGCATCCGGCTGGTCGCAGATCACATGATTGACGCGCGCGTCGATGCGCCCCTGCGCGCAGGCCTGTGCGATCGCGACCATGTTGGAGCCGCGCCCCGAAATCAAAATGGCGAGCGGCAGCGCGGCGTGCGCGCTCATTCGACGATCACGACACCGCGGCTGCCGTGCCGCACCTCGCCAATAATCGAGGCCGTCTCGCCGTGCGCGTTGAGAAGCGCGACTGCAGCGTCGGCGCTCTGCGCCGACAGGATTGCGATCATGCCGATGCCGCAGTTGAAGGTCCGATACATCTCGTCGCGCTCGATGCGCCCAACGCGCTGCAGCCAGTCAAAGAGGGGATCGTGATGCCAGCGCTTCCTCTCGAGCACCACTTCGAGACCCTCGGGTAGCACCCGCGGCACGTTATCGGTCAGGCCGCCGCCCGTGATATGCGCAAGCCCCCGCACCGGCTGCGCGCGGATCAGTTCCAAGAGCGATTTGACATATATCCGGGTAGGCGTCAGCAGGCGCTCGAAGAGGGCGCGACCATCGAGCATGGTGCGCGCGTTCGCCTGCGAGATCGCGAGCAACTTGCGGATCAGAGAATAGCCATTCGAATGCGCTCCGGAGGAGCCAAGGCCGATGACGGCATCGCCGGCGCGGATGCCGCTGCCGTCGATGATCGAGTCCTTCTCCACGACTCCGACGCAAAACCCCGCCAGATCGTAGTCCTCGCCGTGATACATGCCCGGCATCTCTGCGGTCTCGCCGCCCACGAGCGCAGCGCCGGCGAGCAGGCAGCCCTCGACGATGCCGCGGATAACGGCCTCGGCCACCGCAACCTGCAGTTTCCCGGTGGCGTAATAGTCGAGAAAAAAGAGCGGCGCGGCGCCTTGCACCACGACGTCGTTGGCGCACATGGCCACAAGATCGATGCCGATCGTGTCGTGCAGGCCCGCATCGATGGCAAGCCGCAGCTTGGTGCCGACCCCATCGGTGCCTGCCACCAGGACCGGACGGCGGAAGCCAGCAGGAATTTCCACGAGAGCGCCGAAGCCGCCGATGCCGGCCAGCACTTCGGGGCGATGCGTGCGCCTGACAAAGGGCTTGATGCGCTCCACCAGCGCATCGCCGGCGTCGATGTCGACACCGGAATCGCGATAACTGATGCCGGGTCGTTCGCTCATGTCGTAGGCGGTCGCTGCAAGCTTAAGGTCGCGCCACCGGGCGGCACGCGGGGTGTGTACTATTGTAAACGTGCACGCGCTGAAATTCTGGACAAGACTTCTGTGGCTCTCCTGCCTGCTCCTGCCGATCGCCACCTGGGCGGGCCGACCGGTGCGGGTGTATGAGATCGACATCAAGGGACAACCGTCGCCCGCTGCGCTGCAAGAAGCCCTGAAGCGTGTACTGGTGCGCGCCACCGGGCGTAGCGAGGCGGCCTCCGATCCGGCATTGGCGGCCATCGTGGCCGATGCCGGCCACTTCATGCAGACCTCGCGCGTGGGGCAGGACGGCTCGACTCACGTGGTCTTCGATGCGGCGGCACTGACCTCGGCCATTTCCGCGGCCGGCCGCAGCACGTGGGACAGTAACCGCCCTTTCACGCTCGTCGTGCTGTCGCCGCCGCTCACGGGACCCGCTGCGGATGGGGCGCGGCGCGAACTGGATGCCGCAGCCGAGGCGCGCGGCCTGCCCATCAGTCTCGTGCCACTGCCGCTTGCCGACGCATCCGGAGCCGAGCTCGGCCGCGCGGCCTTATTGGCAGCGGCCCAGCAGCTGGGCGGCGACGCCATCCTCATCGGCCGCTCCGACACTAACGGCAGCAACGGCGCCTGGCAGTGGACGCTCTACACGAGCTTCGTGTCTCAGAACTGGAGCGGCGGCCTCACCGCGGGACTCAATGGTGCGGTGGATGCGCTCGCGCGCGTGCAGGACGTATCCGAGCCGCAGGCCGAAATGGCGGTGCAGGTGGAGGTCGACGGCGTAAGCACGCTCGCCGACTACGCGCAGGTCGGGCGCCTGCTGCAGGGTGCACCCGGTGTGCGCAGCGTGGATGTCGCCGAGGCGAGCGGCACGATGGTGACCTTCAGCGTACGCGTGCGCGGCGGCAGCCCGGTGCTCGACAAGGCACTTGCGGCGTCGGGCCATTTTACGGCAGGCGCAACCGGGGGATCCCGGATGCAATACACCTATCGCCCCTAAGGCTTGCGGGCCACCCCTTTGCGGCATCTGCCAAATCTGATCTGCCTTGCGCGCATCGCGCTCATCTGGCCGATCGTCGCGGCTCTTGCCAATGCGAACTACGATTTTGCGCTGCTGCTGTTCGCCGCTGCCGCCGTATCCGACGGCCTCGACGGCTTTCTCGCCAAGCGCTTTGGCTGGACTTCGGAATTGGGCAAGATCCTCGACCCGGTTGCCGACAAGCTGCTACTCATCAGCGTGTTCGTCATGGCGACGAGCCTGGGAATGGTGCCGTGGTGGCTCACGCTCATGGCGGTCACACGCGACCTCACGATCATCCTGGGCGCGATCGTGCTGCGGATCTGGATCGGCCCGCTGCACGGGCGTCCGAGCATCATCAGTAAGGTGAATACGCTGTTGCAGCTCATCTATCTTCTGGGAGTGATCACGAACGCGGCAGGCTATGGACCGCCGCAGGGATTTCTCGCCGCCCTTGCCGTCGTTGTGTTCGTCACGACGCTGTTGTCAGGTGTCAACTATGCAATGGATTTTGCGCGCACCGTCCGGCGCACCCCCAAGACGCAGTGAGCGCAGGTGAGGCTATGCGCCAGTTACCGCTCGGGGTCAGGCTGCAGGATCGCGCCGTATTTGCAAGCTTTCTCGCGGGCCGCAATCTGCAGGCGCTCGAGCATGTGCGCGCGCTCGCCGAAGGCGAAAGGGGCGGCGTAGCGTGGCTTGCGGGACCTGCGGGCGCCGGGAAAACCCATCTTCTGCAGGCGGCCTGCGCCGCTGCCGGAGCATCGCGGCGCGCGGGCTATTTTCCCCTAGCTGAACTGGGGACTCTGGGGGTGGAAGTTCTCGACGGCCTGCGCGAGATCGAGTGCCTGTGTCTGGACGACGTGCACGCCGTCGCCGGAGACGGTGCCTGGGAGAGGGCATTGTTTGGGCTCTTTTGCGCCATCGAAGAGCGCGGCGGCCGGCTCTTCGCCGCAGCGTCCGCACCGCCGGCGCTCTTGCCGTGGGCACTGCCGGATCTCGCCTCGCGCTTCGCAGCGAGCGCCATCTTTCAGCTGCGTGTGCTCGACGAGGCCGAGCAGCGCGAGGCGCTCAAGCTGCGCGCGCAGGTGAGGGGGCTTGATCTGCCGGAGGAGACCGCGCGTTATCTGCAGCGCCGCTTTCCGCGCGACATGCGCACCCTGTACGAATTGCTCGACACGCTCGATGAGGCCGCGATCATCGCCCAGCGCCGTCTCACGGTGCCCTTCATTCGCTCCGTGCTTGAGGAGTGAGTCGCAGCGCAAGCTCGGCGACGCGCCGTCCAAGCCTGTGCGCGAGTTCCTTCTCGTGCTCGGTCAAAGCCGTGTGGGCGTCGCTGGGCGCAACATGCGATGCGCCGTAGGGCGTGCCGCCGCCGCGCGTCTCATTCAGGGCGCGCTCGGTGTAGGGAATGCCGACGAGAAACATGCCGTGATGCAGGAGCGGCAACATCATTGACAGCAGCGTCGTCTCCTGGCCGCCATGAATCGTCTGCGTGGAGGTGAAGACTGCCGCGGGCTTGCCGGCGAGCGCGCCTGCGATCCAAAGGCTCGACGTGCCGTCCAGAAAATACTTAAGCGGCGCTGCCATGTTGCCGAAGCGCGTCGGGCTGCCGAGCAGGAGGCCGTCGCATTGCCGCAGATCATCGAGAGTGGCGTACGGCGCGCCGCTTTCGGGCACCGGTTTCGGTGCAGCCTCGCTCTCCGCGCTCACGGGCGGCACGGTGCGCAGCTTGGCGCTAGCCCCCGGTACGGCTTCGATGCCGCGCGCGACATGGCGCGCAAGCTCTGCTGTGGAGCCGCTCCTTGAGTAGTAGACGACTAGTATATCGGCCATGGACAATTCTATTCTGCGCTACGGCCCGTGATACAGAAATTCCGTGATCTGCAAGAGATGTTTGATTGCCGGCCGCGTGCAGGGAGTCTTCTATCGCGGCAGCGCTGCGCAGCGCGCGTATGAACTCGGCGTGTCCGGTTATGCTCGCAATCTCCCCGATGGTCGCGTCGAGGTGCTCGCGTGCGGCAATGCGGGCGCCGTGCAGCAGTTTGTCGAGTGGCTGTGGATCGGGCCTTCCGCCGCGCGGGTGACGGCGGTGGAAGTGGCCGACGCGGCCTGCGAGGCGGTCGAGATGCCGCAGAGATTCACGACCGCATAGTTTTTTCGATGGTGCAGGATCTTGTGGAGTGACGATGCCGAAATTTGACATGGGGTGCGTGGGGATTGCCGCGATGGCGCTCTTGGCAGGCGCGCCGCTGCCCGCGCAGGAGCTGGCGCGCGCGCCTGCTGCGACCAAAACGACCGCGATCGTCGCCGCCGCCAATCCGCTCGCGGCCGATGCGGGCGCGGAGGTCCTGCGCCAAGGCGGCAGTGCGGCGGATGCCGCGGTCGCCATCCAGGCGATGCTGGGGCTCGTCGAGCCGCAAAGCTCCGGAGTCGGCGGCGGTGGTTTCATGCTGTATTACGAAGCAAAGACGGGCGTCGTAACGGCGATCGATGGCCGCGAGAAAGCGCCCGCCGGTGCAAGCCCCGACATGTTTCTGGATGCACAGGGCAGACCGCTGCAGTACCTGCAGGCGGTGCGTAGCGGCCGCTCCACCGGAGTGCCGGGCGCGATGGCTCTGCTCTTCGCAGCGCAGGAACGCTACGGCGTGCGCCCGTGGCGCGATCTTTTTGCGCCTGCGATCCGTGCGGCGAGCGACGGCTTCAAGGTGAGCGCGCGCCTCGCCGGATTCTTGTCACCGGACTTTGTTTTTGCGCCGACGAGCGATGTGCGCGCGCTATTCGCGCGTCCCGATGGACAGCCCCTGCGCGAGGGCGACCTGTTTCGTAATCCGAAGTACGCCGCGACGCTGCGCCGACTTGCCGCCGAGGGACCGCGCGCGCTGTATTCGGGCAGCATTGCTGACCAGATCGTGAAGCGCACGCACGAGGCGCCGCTGCCGGGCACGATGACGCTCAAGGATCTCTCCACCTATCACGCCGAGTTGGAGAAGCCGCTCTGCAGGCCTTATCGCGAGTACTCCGTGTGCGTGCCGCCGCCGCCATCGAGCGGCATCTCGATGCTCGAGCTTCTGAGCATGCTCGATCACACAGACATTGCTCAGCGCGGCGCCACGGATCCGCAGGCGTGGTTCCTGTTCGCACAGGCGAGCCGTCTCATGTACGCCGATCGCGATCGCTACATTGCCGATCCTGCCTTTATCACCGTGCCGGTTGAGAGGCTATTGGACCCCGGGTACCTCGCCGAGCGCGCGCGGCTCATTGGCGAGCGCGCCGGTCCTGCGCCGCCGCCAGGCGTATTTGCCGGCATGACCCGCGCCCGGGATGCAACTCGCGAGGCCGCCGGCACGAGTCACTTCGTCGTCATGGATTCGGCCGGCAACGTCGCAACGATGACGACCACGGTGGAATCGGTCTTTGGCTCCGGGCGCACGGTTGAGGGTTTCGTCCTCAACAATCAGCTCACCGACTTCTCCTACGTGCCCACCGATGAGCACGGCGCCGTGGCCAATGCAGTGCAGGGCGGCAAGCGGCCGCGCTCCTCCATGGCGCCCATCATCGTGCTCGATCACGACGGACATTTCGTCGCGGCGCTCGGCTCGCCGGGCGGCTCCTCGATCCTGGCCTACAACGCGAAGACCGTCGTCGGCATCCTCGCCTGGGGGCTTTCCATGCAGGCGGCCATTGAGCTTCCGAACCTCATCGCCCACGGCAATGATTTCGCAGGCGAGGTGGACCGCTTTTCACCCCAGGTGCTCGCGGGGCTGCGCGAGCGCGGCATCACGCTCGAGGCGGGGCACGCAGAAGGCTCCGGCCTGCACGGCATCATGCGCAGGAGCGACGGGACTTATGAGGGCGGGGCGGACTCGCGCCGCGAGGGCGTCGTACGCATGCTGGCGCCGGCGGCATCGGATGCCGGCCGGTTGTCCTTCGTGACGCCCAAGTCGTCGGCACCGTTCCACCTGGACCACTGACTGATGACAAGGTCCGGATAGTCGCGCCGACCTACGCTGCCGTTGTAGCGCGCGAGCGCGCGGGCGACGTCGTTGCGTTCGTACTTCAAATAGAAGCGCAGAATTGCGCAGCCCATGTGAATGTTGGGCTCGATGTGGGTGAGTTCGTAGCGCCGCATCCCCAGGCGCTCGGGCCAGAAGGGCATCACCTGCATGAGACCGACGGCGCCTGCGGAGGAGACCGCGTAGCGATTGAAGGCGCTCTCCACCGACATGAGGCCCATGATGAGGCCCGCGGGCAGGCGCGTCTCACCCGGCCGGTGCGTCTCGCAATAGATGACTCTGAGCATGTCCATGCGCTCCGCCTCGCTCGGCACGAGCTTGCGCAGCTTGGGCTCCATCATCTTGTACCAGACCGCTGAGTCGTAGCGGTCGGCAAAACACTGCGCCTGAGTGATCGCGCGCTCGACGACGGCGCGTAGTTCCGGATCGCGCTGCTGATCCGCCTGCGCGGCAGCGCTGCCGAGGAGGCAGACGGCAAGCGCTGCGTTAGCAGCGCAGGCGCGAGCGAATGAATGCGAGCGCATCATTGAGCGCAAAATCCTGGCTCGTCGTGTCGCGCCGGCCGCGGTACTCGAGGCGGCCGGCCTCGACGCCGCGCTCGCCCACCACCACGCGATGCGGAATCCCCAGAAGCTCCGCATCCGCAAATTTGACGCCGGCGCGGGCGTCGCGGTCGTCGAAGAGTACTTCGATGCCGCCGTTGGATAGCTCGTCATAGAGCCGATCGGAAACCTCTCGCACTCGGTCGGACTTCTGCGAACCGAGCGCCACCAACACCACTTGAAACGGGGCGATGGGCTCGGGCCAGATGATGCCGCGCTCATCGTGATTCTGTTCAATGGCGGCGGCCACGACCCGCGTCACGCCAATTCCGTAACAACCCATGTACGGCGTCACACTGTTGCCGCCTTCATCAAGGACCGTCTCTTTGAGCGCTTCGCTGTAGAGCTGGCCGAGCTGGAAGATGTGTCCGACCTCGATACCGCGCACGATTTTGAGCGTGCCGCGGCCTGAGGGACTCGGATCGCCGGCGACGACATTTCTTAAGTCCGCGGCGATGGCGCCCGTGACGTCGCGGTCCCAGTTGACGCCCGTCAAATGCGCATCCTTTTCATTGGCGCCGCACACGAAGTCGGCAAGCATCAGGGCGCTGTGATCCGCGTATAGTCGCTGCGCCCAGCCTACCGGGCCGATGTAGCCGGGTTCGGTTCCCGTAAGCGTCTTGATGCGCTCGGCGCTCGCCATGCGCAGCGGGCTTGCCACTCCCGGCAGCTTCTGCGCTTTCGTAGCATTCAGGTCATGATCGCCGCGCAGCGCGAGCGCAACGAGGGTGCCGTTCTCTCCCTCGACAATGAGCGTCTTCACGCAGCGCGCGGCTTCGATCTTCAGAAAGCGCGTGAGGTCCGCCATCGTGCGCACGCCGGGAGTTGCGACCTTGCTTGAGGTTTCGACGCCGGCGGCGCGCGCCGCCGCTGGAGGCACGGCAACGGCCAGTTCGAGGTTCGCCGCATAATCGTCCCCGTCCGAGAAGGCGATGGCATCCTCGCCCGACTCAGCGAGCACCTGGAACTCGTGCGAGGTCTTGCCGCCGATGGCGCCGGAGTCCGCCTGCACGCAGCGGAACGTGAGGTCCAGGCGGGTGAAGATGCGTGTGTAGGCATCGAACATGACGCGATAGCCTGCCGCGAGCGAGGCCTCATCGACGTGGAACGAGTAGGCGTCCTTCATGATGAACTCACGCGCGCGCATGACGCCGAAGCGCGGCCGGATCTCGTCGCGGAACTTGGTCTGGATCTGGTAGAAGTTGACAGGCAGCTGGCGGTAGCTCTTGATTTCGCGCCGCGCAATGTCGGTGATGA
>Ga0209006_10003094_pt1 | contig 15101 bp, 11 predicted proteins | sample JacPin_JW_Ref_O2_FD_188567 | JGI IMG/M metagenome (GOLD analysis project Ga0209006, IMG submission 188567) | Forest soil microbial communities from Algoma, Ontario, Canada - Jack Pine, Ontario site 1_JW_Ref_O2 (SPAdes) (version 2) | ecosystem: Environmental > Terrestrial > Soil > Boreal... | reverse complement strand
CCTCGGAACAAGCGGCTTCCCCCTCCCCGCCCTCCCCCGCATCCGCCTTCGCGCTACGCGCTTCGGCGGACAGGAGCGGGGGAGGGAGCGCACGCGCGGTGCCCGGCTGTTTCTGTCGCCGGAAAACTTGTATCTCGTCACTTGGCGATGAAATGAACCGCGAGGATGGGTGGAAATGGCCAAAGGCAGCTCGAATCCGAAGTCCGCCGCGAACAAGAAAACGTCAGCCAAATCGCCCGCCGCCAGATCCCCCTCCCCCACCCCCCGCTGGCAATCCGACGTCATCGTCGACCTCATCAAGCACTTCGGCTTCCCCTACATCGCGCTCAACCCGGGCGCCTCCTACCGGGGCTTGCACGATTCGCTCGTCAACTACGGCGGCAACGAGCCGCCGATGCTGTTGTGCCAGCACGAAAAGATCGCGGTGCAGATCGCGCACGGCTACGCCAAGGTCACGGGCCGGCCGATGATCGCGATCGTGCACAACATCGTCGGCATGCTGCATGCGACCATGGGCATCTACTACGCCTATATCGACCGCGCGCCGGTGTTCGTCATCGGCGCGACCGGGCCGATGGACGAGAGCAAGCGGCGGCCGTTCATCGACTGGATCCATACCGCCAACGTGCAGGGCGAGCAGCTGCGCCACTACGTCAAGTGGGACTACCAGCCGGGCAGCATCGAGGGCGTGCCGGACTCCTTTGCGCGCGCCTACGGCGCGATGATGACGCAGCCGCAGGGGCCGATCTACATGTGCTACGACGCCTGGCTGCAGGAGCAGCCGCTCACGGCCGAGATCGCCCTGCCCGACCGACGCGACGCGACGGTGCCGGCGCCGATGGCGGCGGACGCGGCGGCGCTGGTGAAGGTCGCCGACAAGCTCGTCGCGGCGCGCTTTCCGGTGCTGCTCGCCGAGTACACCGGGCGGGCGCCGAACGGTTTTCACGATCTCGTCGCGCTCGCCGAGACGGTCGGCGCGGCGGTGTACGACACCAATGGACGACTCAACTTCCCCAACCGCCATCCGCTCAACCTGAGCATGGACCGCAGCGCCTTCGCGGAGGCCGACCTCATCCTCTCGCTCGACACGCGCGACTGGGAGAAGCCGACCCACCGCATCGATCGCACCAAGCGCAGCGTCGAGCCGATTTATCCGAAGGGCTGCGAGATGATCGAGCTCGGCTTCGGCGACATCGGAATCTCCAAGTGGTCGATGGACTACACCCGCATGCCGAACGCGAGCCTGCGCGTGCTCGGCGACACCGCAACCGCGATCCCGCAGCTGACGAGGCTGTGCGCCGAGCGCGCGAAAAAGGACGCCACGCTGCGCGAGCGCATCGCGCGGCGCGCCGCCGACGTCAAATTCCGCCATGACGGGGTGTTCAGCCATTGGGAGCGCGAGTCGCTTACGGACTGGGACGCCTCGCCGATCACCCTGCCGCGGCTCGCGCACGAGCTGTGGGACGCGATCAAGAGCGAGGACTGGGTGCTCACCGCCTGCACGCTGCAGGACTGGGTCTTGAAGCTGTGGGACTTCGACAAGCCCTATCGCCATGCCGGGCGCGCGCTCGGCACCGGCACGCAGATCGGCGTGTCGCTCGGCGTCGCGCTGGCGCATCGCGGGACGGGTAAGCTCGTGGTCGACATCCAGCCGGACGGCGATCTCATGTTCGACGCCGGCGCGCTGTGGACGGCGGCGAAGAACAACATCCCGCTGCTGGTCGTGATGTTCAACAACCGCGCCTACTACAATGACTGGGAGCACCAGATCCACGTCGCGCACCTGCGCGACACGTCGGTCGAGCGCGCCTACATCGGCCAGGACATCGCCGGACCCGAGCCAGACTTCGCCACCATCGCGCGCGGCTGCGGCTGGTACGGCGAGGGCCCGATCACCGATCCGAAGGACATCAAGGGCGCGCTCACGCGTGCCATCGCCAAGGTGAAGGCGGGCCAGCCGGCGCTGGTCGACACGGTGCTGCGGCCGCGATGAGCGAGGAGGCCTGGTACGCGTTCGACGGCGGCGGCACGATCGGCGCAGCCGGGTCGGAGGACGGCGTGATCATGCGCGACGACGAGCATGCGAACGGCGCGCGCATCACGCTCGAGCGCGACAGCACGATCGCGCCGTTCGCGATCACCTGCGGCATCTACGGCGCTATGGTGCACACGCGCTGGTTCTCCTCCGAGGCGCAGGCGCAGCATGACTACGACGCGATGAAGCAGGCGCTCGACGCGATCATCCGGGGCCCGTTGGAGAACGACCAGAACTTCACGGCCGGCACGAAGACCAGCAGCGAGGCGATCGAGGAATTCGTCGAGCGGTTCCCGTGAGACCCACTTGGCCGATCACGCGCGGCGCTCTCGCGGACTCGGCGTTGACACGAAGGTGCAGCAAACTCAAACCTCCCGCCGTGCCCCTGAGAGCCTCGCCGAACATCAATAAACCAGACCCGTCATCTGAGGCCCGACCCCGGACTTGATCCGGGGGAGCCTCGAAGATGATCGGCCGAGGGGGCGCCACAGGCGAGCAAGCGGCATCGCATCGGCCGTCGCCCTTCGAGGCTCGGCGCTCCGCGCCGAGCGCCTCAGGATGACGGGTTTGGCTTCTTGATTTCGGCCAGGCTCTCCGGTTGACGGGGAGATGAGATTGGTAACGCCGTCGACCGATCTAGTTGGCGCCCGTCGTGCCTGAATTCTCCAGCCTGCGCACGAACTGATCCCACAACGCATTCAGATCGGCGCCGTAGCTCGCCCGCACCGCCTCGGCGAATGGCCGCCCGTCGAGGAGCGCGTTCATCAGGCGGGCGAACGCGGCGGGGTTCGAGTCGCGCAGGAACGCCGTGAACATCCCGGACTGCCGATAGGCCATCACGGTGCGGAACGAGGTGTCCGGAATGACCGGCTGGTGCGCCATCCTGATGGCGACGAAGTCGAGCAGCGAGCCATGGTCGTCGACCGCGAAATGATCGTCGCCGAGGATCGCCTCGCGCGCCTGCGCCTCGCTCACCTCCTCGGCGCCGCCGCCGCCCGAGACCATGACGGCGAGCCCCTCCTTGAACCAGTTGGGCAGCGCGAGGTAGGTGAGCTCGGACATCCATGAATGCATGTGCGCGTGGCACAGCTCGTGCGTGAGGATGGCGACGAGCCGGTTGCGTTGCGCCGAGAGGAGCACCGGCGACAGCATCACGCGGCCGAGGAAGGTCACGCCGACCGCGCCGGAGAATCCCGTTCCGTTGGCGGCGGCAAAATTGGCGCGCGAGACGTAGACGCCGACCGTGACCGGATGCGCGAACGGGCGCCCGTTCGCCGCCTCGACCCGGGCGATCGCGGCGGGCATCAGCCGGGCGACGATGCGCGCGTATTCGGACGCGCCGTCCTCGTAGTGCACCTGGGGATTTTGCGGCAGTGCCGGCAGCGCGTCCGGATTGTTCCACCAGCCCGACGCCATATGGCGCAGCACCGGGACCGCGGCAGCGGAGCCGGCGGCGAGCACGGTGATGCCGAGGGTCGCGGCCGCGATCGCCCTCGCGACCTTCCTGGACATCAATCGGGCCATATCATCGCCGCCACGCGGGCGCGCAGGCGCTCATCCATGACGATCGACGGCGTGGCGCGGTGCTCCGGATTTGCACCCGGCGCATCCGCGGCGCGGTCCGCCGGGCGTCCGCCGCGTAGCGTGTCGCGCGCCCGGTCATAGGTGCGCTTCGCGGCCACGGCGATCACCGGAATGATCCACGGCGAGACCCCGAGCGCCGCATTGGCAGCCGCATGCCCGACGAACAGCGCAGTCATGGCTTGATCCGTTCCGCTTCCACGTGGTGCGAGGGTGACAGAGCGGGCGTCAATCCGGCGTCACGCCAAGGGTCAAAGGGATTCTCTCGTCTCGTGAGGCACTTGGCGCCCATGGGCGAAATCGCGCCGCGGGTACGAAACGCGACCGATCAGTTGCGCCGGAGGGCCGAAGCATGAGAAAATAGCTCCCGTTCAGCGGTCCCCGAGCGATGAGCAAACCGAACCTCGCGACACTGCGGTTGCTGGGCGCCTTCACGGTCGAGGTGAGCGCGGCGCGGCCGGTCGCCGTTGCGGTGCGCTCGCGCAAAGCGCGCGCCCTGCTCGCCTACCTGGCGATGAAGCCCGCGTGGCGGGCGAGCCGCGAGGAGCTGGCGACGCTGTTGTGGGGCGACAATCCGGACGCGCAGGCGCGCCACAGCCTGCGCCAATGCCTCGTCTCGCTGCGCCAGGACCTGCATCGGCTCGCGCCCGACATGGTCGATATCGGCCGCGACGCGATCGAGCTTTGCCCGGACGCGCTCGTGGTCGATGCGCGCGAGCTCGCGGCGGCCGCATCCGATCCGGAGGCGCTCGAGCGCGGCGCCGATCTCTGGCGCGGCGCATTTTTGGCCGACCTCGCGCTCGACAGCGAGGAGTTCGACGCCTGGCGTGGGCGCGAGCAGGATCGCCTCGCCGGCGTGGCGGCGCAGATTTTCGAGCGGCTCGCCACGAGCGCCGACGCCGGAAACGACGCCGCGCGCGCCATCGCGGCGGCCGAACGGCTCGTCGCGCTCGACCCCACGCGCGAGGACCGCGCGCGCGTCGCGCTCAAGATCGTCGCCCGCCACCGCGGCCGCGACGCCGCGCTGGAGCGCGCGCGGCTGCTGACGAATTTGCTGCGCAGCGAGCTCGACGTCGCGCCCGAAGCGGCGACGCGCGCGCTGGTGGAGGAGATCCGCAACAGCGCGATCGAGCCGGTGCAAGTGGAAGAATTGGTCGCTGCAGACGAGGCGCCGATTGCGCTCTCTCCTCTACCCTCTCCCCAACGGGGAGAGGGTGACGCGCGAAGCGCGTCGGGTGAGGGCAGCTCGGAGCTTCAGCTGGAACACCTAGCGCCCCTCACCCCGTCCCTCTCCCCTACGGGGAGAGGGGGCGCAAGAGCCGCGCGTCCGTCGCCTTGGCGGCGCTATTCGATCGCGGCAGCGATTGCCGTGGCCTGCATTATTGCCGCCGGGGCAACAGCACTGGTGGTCACCAACGGCCCGCACACCTCGCTGGCCAAGACCAAAACCGCCAAGCCGGCGCTGGCGAGCGCCGTGGTGCTGCCGTTCTCGCTCGACACGCCGGGCGACACGCAAGACCGCGATTTTGCCCGCGAGCTGACCCACGACGTCACGGCCGACCTCGCCCGCTACGACCTGCGCATGATCTCCGACCGCACCGCCGGCCTCTATCGCGAGACCGAGGTCGACATGGCCCAGCTCGGCGCCGACCTCGACGTCGCCTACGCGATCGTCGGCCATATCGACCGCCTCGACGGACGCGTACGCGCCGACGTGCAGCTGATCGACACGGCGACCCGCGTGACCCTGTGGTCCGACCAGATCGTGTCGAAGCCGGGCGCGGCCGCGCTCACGGCGGCCGACATGTCGCCGGGATTTGCCCACGCGCTCGTCGTCAACATCGTCTACGCGGAAACGCGGCGGCTGCGTCCCACGCCCGGCCAGCCGCCGCCGATCGGCGACCTGCTGCTGCGCGCCCGCGCCGCCGAGGTGCGCAGCTATCTGCCGGCCAACGCGGCCGCGGCGCTGCGGCTCTACGACGAGGTGCTGCAGCGCGCGCCGCACAACCAGGTTGCGCTGCTCGGCGTCGCGCGCATGAACCTCGTCAGCGAGATGAACTTCGTCGATCTCGCGGCGCCGCCCGACCTCGCACGCGCCGAGACGCTGGTGACCGACGCACTCGCCAAGGCGCCCAACTGGATGGCCGCGCACCTCACCCTCGCGATGCTGCAGAAGCGCCAGCGCCGTTACGCCGACGCCATGCGCTCGCTCGAGCGCTGCCTCGAGCTCAATCCGGCCTTCCTGCCGGCGCGCGCCCAGATCGGCGCACTCTATGTGCGCATGGGGGAGCCGCAGAAGGGATTGGACCTGATCAAGGAGACGATCCGCCGCGCCACGCCGAACGATCCCGCGATGGGCTTCTGGTACCTGTTCGCCGGCGAGGCCGAGCTCCAGCTCGGCCACAACGAGGCGGCACTGCATTGGGCCGAGCGCGCCGAGACCTTCATGCCCGGCGCCCCGCTGGTGCAGGCCTGGCTCGCCGCCGTCTACACCGCGATGGGCGACCGCGCGAATGCCGACAAGCATGTCGCGGCCCTCAAGGCTATGGCGCCCGGCGGCGCGCAGCGCTTCGCGGTGCGCAAGCTCGTCGACGGCGAGTGGCCGCGCACGCGCATCCTGGAAGAGCTGAAGGTGGCACTCGCGGGACCGGTGAATTAGAGCGATCGATTTGATCCACGTTCGTCATGGCCGGGCATAGCCGTTCGAAGAACGGCGTCGCTTCGCTCGCCGATGTCCCCGCCATCCACGTCTTGCTTGCCGACTCGCCGGAAGGAAGACGTGGATGCCCGCATTCGCGGGCATGACGTAGAAGTATCGTCATGGCCGGGCCTTGTCCCGGCCATCCACGTCTTGTTTGCTGAATCGCAGCGAGAAAGACGTGGATGCCCGGGACAAGCCCGGGCATGACGGGGACCAGGAGCGCGCGATGCGCCGACGAGCGTTGACGATGGTCGCGATTGCAGTCGCGCTTTCAGGGATGCCTGCCATGAGCCATGCCGAGCCCGTTGCGCTCTACGCCGCCGGCAGCCTGCGCGAGGCGCTCGACGAGACGGCGGCGGCGTTCGCGGCGGCGACCGGCGTCAAGGTGGTCGCGACGTACGGCGCCTCCGGAACGCTGCGCGAGCAGATCGAGCGCGGCGCGCGCGCCGAGGTGTTCGCCTCCGCGAACATGGAGCATCCGCTCGCGCTCGCGCGCGCCGGCCGCAGCGGGCCCGCCGTCCTGTTTGCGCGCAATGCGCTCCGCGCGCTGGTGCGGCCGGGCCTCGCGGTCGCGCCCGCGACGCTGCTCGAGCGGATGCTGGACGGCGAGGTCAAGCTCGGCACCTCGACGCCGCGCGCCGATCCGTCCGGCGACTACGCGTGGGAGGTGTTTCGCAAGGCGGATGCAATCCGCCCCGGCGCCTTCGCGACGCTGAGCCGGAAGGCGCTGCAGCTCACCGGCTCGCCGGCAAGCCCGGCGGCGCCCGCCGGCCGCAACCTCTACGGCATGCTGGTCGCGCAAGGGAGCGCCGATCTCTTCCTCACCTATTGCACCAACGCCAAGGCGGCGGTGCGCGACAATCCGGGCCAGCAAATCGTCGCCCTGCCCGATCAGCTTGCGGTCGGCGCGGACTATGGCCTCACGGTGATGAATGCCGCCTCGTCCGACGCCTGGCGCTTTGCATTTTTCATCCTGTCGAATGACGGGCAGCGCATTCTCGCCAACCACGGCTTTGCGGCGCCGGGATTGCTGCATTGACGGGGCGTCAGCCCTGCGCAGCTTTACCTCACTGGCGCAATCTGGTCATGTGGCGGCCTGGAGCATGATCCCGAAAAAGCTTGCCCCGGACTTGATCCGGGGTGGGCGCCGGTTTTCGGAAAAGATCATGCTCAACGAACAGGCTAAATCCGAGGACCGCGAATGAGACTGGGTTACTTCACGATGCCGGTGCATCCCATGCATCGGAACTGGACCGAGACGCTCAAGGAGGATCGCGAGGCGATCATCCTCTGCGACAAGCTCGGCTTCGCCAGCGCCTTCGTCGGCGAGCATCTGACCGACGCCTGCGAGAACGTTCCCAACTCGATGACCTTCCTGGCGACGCTGATCCACTCGACCACGCAGATCAAGCTCGGGACCGGCACCTCCAACCTGTCGCAGAAGCACCCCGTTCTGATCGCGACCCAGGCCGCGATGTTCGATCATCTCGCCGAGGGCCGCTTCATCTTCGGCATCAGCCCGGGCGCGCTGCCGACCGACTCGGAGGCGATCGGCACGCTGGAGGTCGACAAGAACGCGCTGTTCGCCGAGGCGATCGAGGTGATCCTGGCGATCTGGGAGCGCGACCCGCCCTACGACATCGACTTCCCCAACAACCGCTTCAAGGTGTCGACCGCCAAGACGATGATGAAGCATCTCGGCGTCGGCTTCATGGGCAAGCCGTACCAGAAGCCGCGGCCGGAGATCGTCGGCACCGTCGTCATGCCGTTCTCGCCCGGCGTGGTGCTCATGGGCAAGCGCGACTTCCATCCGCTGTCGGCGAACTTTTTGCTGTCGCAGCACCTCAAGTCGCACTGGGCGAACTACGCCAAGGGCAAGGCCGAGGTGGGCGCGACGCCCAAGACCGACGACTGGCGCGTCGCGCGCACGATCTTCGTCGCCGACGACGACAAGGTGGCGGAGCGTTACGGGCGCAGCGATGCGAGCAGCCCCTACGCGTTCTACTATGGCCAGATGCGGGGCAAGCTCGCGCGCGGAAAAAGGCTCTACGTGTTCAAGTCGCACAAGGAGCAGCCCGACGAGGAAATCACGCACGACTTCGTCATGGACCGCCTGGTGATCCACGGCTCGGTCAACAAGGTGGTCGACGGCATCCTCGCGCTGCATGAGGAGATCGGCGACTTCGGCGAGCTGGTCTATGGCGGCATGGACTGGGTCGATCCGGCGCTGGCGCGGCGCTCGATGCAGCTGCTCGCCGAGGAAGTGATGCCGCGCGTCAACGCCGCGATCGGGAAGAGGTCGGCGGCGGCGTAGACGTATGTTCTCTTTGCTCCCCCTCCCCCGCTTGCGACCCGCTTGCGGGGGAGGGTAGGGAGGGGGAAGCCGCTTGCTCCAAGCGCGCGGCTGAGATCGCTTTTTCAAGCCGTCGAGATTTTGATTCTGCATCGTCGCAGCGTGGGAAGGGTCCCCGTGTGGCTTCCCCCTCCCCGCCCTCCCCCGCTCGCGGGGGGAGGGGGCGCGGGCGCTTTGCATGTGGCTCTAAGTCTGCGGCACCGCCACCTGATGCAACATCTCGACCTCGCGCCGCTCGCGCGCCGATTGCTGGATCGCCAGCGCCACCTCGAGCGTCGCCTTGCCCCAGCGGCCGTCGTGCACTGGCGCGCGTCCGGTCGCGATCGCGGCCAGCATGTCGTCGAGCACGTTGAGGCGGCCGGAATATCGGCCGCCGTCCGGCAGCGCGATCTCGCGTTTGCCCTCATCGCCGTAGACGAAGACGCCGTCCGCCGAGGCGCGCAGGTCGCCGCGCGCGCAGGTCGCGATCGTCACGCCGAAATGCGGCTGATGCGGCGGCTCGCCCTGATCCGGGCCGCCATAGCCGACGCTCGACGTGCGCAACGCGGCCTCGGGGCCGGTGTGCGCGCGCAGCGCGCGGCGCGACGCACCATGCGCCGGCTGCTTCGGCGAGCCGCGTTCCGATATCCAGCAATGCAGCTCGTCGCTGTCGAAGAAATCATAGCCGCTGTAGACGAGCGAAGCCGCAACGCCGTTGGCGAACTCGAGAAACGCGGTGCAGTTCGCCTCCGTGGCGCGCGCCGGATCGAGCACGCCCACTTGCGCGCGCACGCTTTTGACCAGGCCGCCGCCGATGAGGCGCACCGTGTCGATCTGGTGCGGCACCTGGTTGAACAGGATGCCGCCGCCCTTCGACGTATCCAGCTCTTCCGGCCGGCGCGGGCGGTAGAGATAGTTGGTGTAGTTCCACGACGCGATCATGCCAAGCGCGCCAAGCTCGCCCGACGCGATGAGCCGGCGCATCGCGCGCACCGCGGGATCGAAGGCGTGGGTGTGGCCGACGACGAGATGCACCTTGGCGCGATCGACCGCCGCGATGATACGGTCGCAATCGGCGAGCGTCAGCGCCATCGGCTTTTCCAGGATCACGTGCTTGCCGCGCTCCGCTGCCGCAATGGCGTGCTCGGCATGGAATTGATGCGGGGTCGCGATATAGACCGCCTCGACGGCCGGGTCCTCGACGAGCGCGCGCGCATCCGCATAGGCGCGCGCGTTGAAATCGCGGGCGAAAGCCTCGCGCGGGCCCGCTTGCGGGTCCGCTGCCGCCGTGAGCACCGCACCAGGATGGCGAGCAGCGGCGCGCACCATCACGGCGCCGGCCATGCCGAGGCCGATGACGCCGAGGCCCAGCGGTCGCTCGGTCATGGCTTGGGCTTTTCCGCCGCGCGGATCGCGGCCCAGACATTTGCGGAGGTAGCGGGCATCTCGATGTGCTCGATGCCATGGACTGACAACGCATCGACGATCGCGTTGGAGATGACGGCGAGCGCCGGCGTGATGCCGGCCTCGCCGCCGCCCTTGACCTTGAGCGGATTGCCTGAGGTCGGGTCTTCGGCCAGCTCGACCGTGAGGCTCGGCATCATGTCGGCGCGCGGAATGGCGTAATCCATGAAGCTGCCGGCGAGCACGTGGCCGGCTGCGTCATGCGCGGTCGTCTCCATCAGGGCCTGGCCGGCGCCCTGCACGATGCCGCCGTGCACCTGGCCGTGCAGGACGAGCGGGTTGATGGCGCGGCCCGCATCGTCGACCGACGAATAGCGCGTGAGCGCCACCATGCCGGTCGCGGGATCGACCTCGACCTCGGCGATCGCACAGCCGGTCGGATAGGCCGGGATGCGGCCGTGGAAAGTCTCGTCCCTGGTGAGTGGCGTCTTGAGCTCGGGCGGCAACGGTTCGCTTTCGATCGCGCGTGCCACATCGAAGATATCGAGCCGCCGGTTCGATTGCGGCGCATGGAAGAAGCCGTCATCGAAAGCCACCTCCTCCGTCTTCACGCCGATGAGCGCCGCGACCACGGCGCGCGCCTGGGCGATGATCTTCTCCGAGGTGTGCACCAGCAGCGTGCCGGCAAGCCGCATGGAACGGTCCGAATGGGTGCCGCCGCCGCGCGGCACCACGGCAGTGTCGCCGGTGACGAGCCGCACCTGCTCGGGCGTGACGCCGAGCTGATCGGCGAGCACCTGGGCGAACGTGGTCTCGTGCCCCTGCCCGGTCGACTGCGTGCCGGCGGCCGCCTCGACCATACCCTCCGGCTGCACCGTGACGCGCACGTATTCGACCGGAATGCCGACCGGGGACTCGACATAGTTCGAGATGCCGATGCCGGCCAGCAGGCCGCGCTTCTTGACGGCGCGCCGGCGCGGCGCAAAGCCCTTCCAATCCGCCAGCTCGAGTGCGCGGGTCATATTACGGCGAAAGTCGCCGCTGTCATACGTCAGTCCGGTCGCCGAGCGATAGGGGAGCTGCTTGCGGCGGATGAGGTTGCGCCGGCGCAACTCGGCGCGGTCGATACCGAGCCGGCGCGCCGCGATGTCGATGAGCCGCTCGATGACGAGATGCGCCTCCGGGCGCCCGGCGCCGCGGAACGGCGCGGTCGGCACCGTGTTGGTGAGCACGCCGCGCACGCGCAGATGCGCGAGCGGCACGTCGTAGACGGTCGGCATGACGCGGTAGGCATTGGAGAGCCACACATACGAGACCGGATAGGCGCCGAGCCCGCCGAGGTGGTCGACGCTCATCGCCAGGATGCGCCCGTCGCGGTCGAAGGCGAGGCGCGCATGGGTGACGAGATCGCGGCCCTGGAAATCGCTGAGGAAACATTCGGCGCGGTCGCCGAGCCATTTGACGGGGCGCCTCAATGCGCGCGCCGCGAACGCGACCAGGATCGTTTCGGATTGGGGATTGTTGCGCAAGCCGAAGCCGCCGCCGACGTCGGGCGTGACGGCACGGACTTTCTCCGGCGCGAGGGAGAGCGAGTCGGCCACATTGGTCTTGACGCGGTTGGCCCCCTGGCTGCAGGCGAGCGCCGTGAGGACGCCGCTCGCCGCGTCGTAGGTGCCGATTGCGGCGCGCGGCTCCATCTGGGCGTTGACGATGCGCTGCGACCGGAACGAATGCGCGACGACGAGATGGGCGCTCGCGAACGCGGCCTCCAGTGCCGCCGCATCGCCCATCTCCTTGTCCATGGCGACGTTGTGCGGCGCCCCGTCATGCAGCTGTGTCGCGCCGGTCGCGATCGCATCGAGTACGTCGGTGACCGCAGGCAGCGGTTCGTAACGCACGCCCACGCGCTCCGCCGCGTCGCGCGCGAGCGTCGCGCTCTCTGCGACCACCATGGCGAGCGGCTCACCAACGTAGCGCGCGCAGTCCGACGCCAGCACCGGCTGCGGCAGCTCGAAGGCCGGCGGCCCGCGCCAGTCGTGGAACGACGGCTTCGTCACGTCATGGGCATCGGCGGGCACCGCGAAATGCTTGATGCCGCGCCCGCCAGCAGCGGCAAAATCATCCGCCGTGTAGACCGCGAGCACGCCCGGCAGCGCAGGCGCCGGCGCCGCGTCGATGCCGAGAATGCGCGCGTGCGGATGCGGCGAGCGCACGAAGGCGGCGTGCGCCTCTCCCGCAAACGAGAAGTCGTCGGTATAGCGTCCCTGCCCGGTGACCAGCCGGAAATCTTCCAGCCGCGGCATCGACCGGCCGATATAGGGCTCGCGCCGGCCGCTGCGGGTTTCGGTCATCGGGCGTGGAGTCTCGGTTGGGCCGCGTCAGATGTTCTCCGGCAGCGGGTTGCCGCGCGTCTCCGGCAGCGCCAGCGTGGCGAGGAAGCCGACCACGTAGATCAGGCTGATCGACATCGCCGCGTTGCCGAGGCCGCCGAAATAGTTGATCAGCACCGGGGCGAACAGCGGACCGAGGAAGGCGACGAAGCGCGGCGTGTTGAACGCGAAGGCCAAGGCGGTTGCGCGCACGCGGGTGGGAAACAGCTCGGGCAGCCACACCGGCATCCACGAATATTGGCCGAGCGTGAACAGGCCGTTCACGCCGGCAGCAACAAGCAGCAGGCCGAGGTCATGCGTCCACAGGAAGAGCACCGGCGTCATCACCAGCGCGACGGCGAAGAACACCAGCGTGACCGGCTTGCGGCCGTAGATGTCGGCAAAGAAGCCAAGGCTGATATAGCCGATGATGGCGCCCACGTTGTACGCCATGCCCGCATAGGCCTGCCACGTCGGCTCGGCGAGGCCGGCATTCTTGGCAACGCCGCCGATATAGAGCGGCACCCAGCTCGAGATGCCCCACCAGGCGAGCGTGGTGGCGAGCGACATGAGAAAGACGACCAGCAGGCGCAGGCGCACCTTCGGATCGGCGAACAGCTCGTGCACGGTGAAGCGGGTGAGCGCGTGATCGGCATCGAGCGGCCTCCCGCTGCGCTTGCGCTCGACCGCGGCCTGACGCTGCTGATGCGTCTTTTCCCAGACGGCGGATTCGGGAATGCCGCGCCGGATCCACAGCGTGAACAGGCCCGGGATGACGCCGATCAGGAACATGTAGCGCCACGCGTCCGGGCCGTGCGAGCCGACGAAGACCCAGACCAGCGACGCGGTGAAGAAGCCCATGCCGAGCCCGCATTGCATCAGGCCGGCGCCGCGGCCGCGCGCCTTGTCGGGCCACAGCTCGGCGGTGATCGAAGCGCCGGTCGCCCACTCCGAGCCGATCGCGATGCCGACGAGGAAGCGCAGCACCGCGAACGACGTCCAGCTCCACGCGAAGGCGCTCAAGCCGGTCATCAGCGAGTAGGCGAGGATCGCCAGCATCATGGTGCGCTTGCGGCCGATGTAGTCGGCGAGCACGCCGCCGATCAGGCCGCCAAAGCCCCAGCCGAGCAGCGTGGTGGCGATGATGAAGCCGAAATAGGATCGGAGCTGCGGCAGCAGGCTCGGGTCGAGCAGCTGATGCAGCGCGACGCCGAGGGTGAGGATCACCGCATAGACCTCATAGCCGTCGAACAGCCAGCCCAGATTGCTGGCGAGCAGCGTGTTCCACTGGCTGCGGTCGAGCGACCGGTACCACGGCGTGGATGGCGATGAAGCGGCGGCGTCGACGGCCATTGTGGCGATCCTTCCTACGGCAGTTTCTATCGTTGCGGCATACTTGCCGGCGCGCCGCACATTAGCAGAATGGGGCCGCGAGGGCGCAAGGGCGCGTTGAGCAACGGATGAAACGCACCCACAACCGGGTCATCGTGGCAGGCGGCGGGCCGGTGGGCGCGGTCGCCGCCTTGCTGCTCGCACGCGCCGGCATCCCGGTGACCATGATCGAGCGCGCGCAGGACGTGGTGCTCGACTATCGCGCCTCGACGTTTCATCCGCCGACGCTCGATCTGCTGGAAGAGTCGGGCATCACGGCCGCGCTCACCGCCATGGGACTCGTCTGCCCGACCGTGCAGATCCGCGACCGCGAGATCGGCAAGATCGCCGAATTCGACGTGACGCGGCTCAAGAACGAGACGGGGCATCCCTACCGGCTGCAATGCGAGCAGTTCAAGCTGGTCGGCTTCGTCTACCGGGAGTTGGCGAAGATCGCCGGCGTCGACCTGCGCTTCGGCCACGAGGTGGCGACGATCGATCATGGCGACCACGAGGTCACGGTCGAGGCCGAGCATGACGGCGACCTCGTCACGCTGCGCGGCGACATCTTGATCGGCTGCGACGGCGGGCGCAGCACCGTGCGCAAGCTGATGGCGATTGCGTTTCCGGGGCTGACGTATCCGGAGCAATTCCTGATCGCCGGCACGCGGTTCGACTTCCGCGCCCACATGCCGGATATTTCCTCGGTCAACTACACAGCCGATCCGATCCGCTGGTTCATGCTGCTGCAGATCCCCGACATGTGGCGCATCCTCGTGCCGGTCGCGCCGGAAATATCCGCCGACGACGCGGTGTCGGACGAGAGCCTGCAGTCGAGCCTGCAAAATATCTGCCCGCGCCCCGACGGCTACGACATCGTGGTGCGGGCGATCTACCGCGTGCACCAGCGTGTCGCCGAGACTTATAGGCGCGACCGGATCTTCTTGGCCGGCGACGCCGCCCACCTCAACAATCCGCTCGGCGGCATGGGCCTCAACGGCGGGCTGCACGATGTGATCAGCTTGACCGACCGGCTGATCGCCTGGTGGCACGGCCGCGCCGATGAGACGATCCTTGCCGGCTACGAGCCGCAGCGCCGGCCGGAGGCGATCAACGCCATCCACGCGATCACGGCGCGCAACAAGAAGCTGTTGGAAGAGCGCGATCCGCAGGTGCGGGCGCGCAATCTCGACGAGATGCGGGCGATCGCCGCCGACCCCGAGCGAAGCTACCAGTACCTGCTCGATTCCGCGATGATTTCCTCATTGCGGCGGTCGGGCATGATCCGGTAAATGCGGGCGGCCAATT
>Ga0209006_10003092_pt1 | contig 15104 bp, 8 predicted proteins | sample JacPin_JW_Ref_O2_FD_188567 | JGI IMG/M metagenome (GOLD analysis project Ga0209006, IMG submission 188567) | Forest soil microbial communities from Algoma, Ontario, Canada - Jack Pine, Ontario site 1_JW_Ref_O2 (SPAdes) (version 2) | ecosystem: Environmental > Terrestrial > Soil > Boreal... | reverse complement strand
ACCAGCCATAATTCTTGATTGACGTTGATAAAAATGGTTTTAAGCTGCGATTTGAATTTCGAATCACGGTCGGTGTCGAAGTCTTGAATCGCTCTGGGTGCTTCAGATAAGGATGTGAGTCCATCTCTCATACGACATTTTCTCCGTAGCGAGAAGGATCAAGACGTTGCTCCCGCTGGACGTTACGAGTACACGTTCCCTGCCAGACCACGATTGCTTTGTTTTTCATTGCTTTGGGATGGACTTGAGGGGGAAGAGAAGGGGGCTAACTGGACTTGCGTCTGGAACGTGGACACATCTGAACCACCGCGGGCCCTAGGTTATGCAGCCGTCATGGGCTAGTATTGGTACGGCAGAATCCGGAAGACGGCTGGACCAGCACCTGGAGGGTTAAGCTGGGCGGAGACCCGACGCCCACTTAACAGATATCTCAAGGGGGCATTAGTATGCCTGGTGATGTAGTTTTGCTGGTGGAGGACGATCCCCAGCAGCGGGCGGCGCTGGGCGAATACCTCTCGCCTAAGGGAATCACGGTCGTATCGGCTGGAACCTGCCTGGAAGCAGAGCATCTTTGCCGGACAAAACGCCCCGACGCAGCAATTTTAGATTACGAACTCCCTGACGGGAACGCCATCGAGTTGATGACCAAGATTAAGGCCATCGATTCGGCGCTACCCATCATCATTCTCACTGGACAAGGCTCCATCGAGTTAGCAGTGGAGGCAGTCAAGTTAGGAGCCGATCAGTTCCTTACCAAGCCCGCCGATTTCGCCACTCTTTTTATTCTTCTCCAACGTAGTTTGGAAAACCACAAGACTCGCCAGGTACAGCTCGCTGACCTGACCCAGGGTAAACGTGAGGTTCCGGATCCGTTTGTCGGCAACAGCACGCGCATCCTGGAATTGGCCGAGATCGCGCATAAAGTCGTCGAGACGAATAGTCCTGTGCTGATTCAGGGCGAAACGGGAAGTGGCAAAGGCGTGCTGGCGCGTTGGCTGCATCACAATGGTCCTAGAGCGGGCCGGCCGTTCGTTGATTTGAACTGTGCAGGCCTGTCCCGGGAATTACTTGAAACCGAACTCTTTGGCCACGAGAAAGGGGCGTTTACTGGCGCCGTGCAGAACAAAGTCGGCCTGCTGGAGATTAGTCACAAAGGAACTACTTTCCTCGACGAAATTGGAGACTTAGACCTCAACGTTCAGCCCAAGCTGCTAAAAGTACTGGAGGACAAGAATTTCAGGCGCCTGGGTGACACGCGGGAGCGGGTTGTAGATATCCGCCTGATTGCAGCGACCCATCGGAACTTGCGTGACTTGGTGGGAAGGAAAAGCTTCCGCGACGACCTCTATTTCCGCATTAGCACGATCTGTCTTACGGTGCCTCCGCTTCGAGAGCGCATTGAGGACATACCGATATTGGCCAAGCAACTTCTCCGCTCCGTAACCGCTGATCTGGCGGTCAAGCCGGTCGAAATTTCTGATGAGGCAATGCGCTATCTTCAAGCTTATCCATGGCCGGGGAATGTTCGCGAGCTACGAAACATCCTGGAGCGTGCCGTGCTGTTAGGCGATAGGAAGCTGCTGCACGCCAGGGATTTGCATTTCGATGTGCAAGCGGATTCTGATCGATCCGACGATGGAGCTATTTCAACGCTGGAAGAAGTTGAAAAGAGCTACATTGCCCGGACATTGAAGATTTTACGAGGACAGGTGCCAGAAGCTGCGAAGAAGCTGGGAATCCCTCGCAGTTCGCTCTACAACAAAATGAAGCGTTATCGAATTCCCCTGCGTGGGAAAGATGACTCAGCGACCGCCGATGAAGAGACGGCTGCCTATCCCGAGATCCAGGAATGAACCGCCAAAAAAGAACGGGAGCGTTCGGGATATTGGCTGTTTCTCTGAGTTATTTATCGACTCTGGCTAACAAGGCTCTGAGCGTGCGACCGAGTGTGTCAAGACTGTAGGGCTTTTGAAGGAATTTGGTGCCGCTCCCGCAAGATTCAATATCCATAGCTCGATCTGTATACCCCGACACGAGAACGACGGCTAAGCCCGGCCGCATCTTCAAAATCAGCTTGGCTAGATCCAATCCCCCCAATCCCGGCATCACCACATCGGTGATCAAGGCGTGGATCGGCGCTTCGTAGTTCTCACAAATACTAAGAGCTTCTTTTGCGTTTGCGGCTTCCAGCACAATGTAACCCTTGGATTCCAAATAGACGCGGCTCACGTCGCGAAGCGCGATCTCGTCTTCCGCTAGAAGGATGGTCTCGAAACCGCTTAGTGTTTCAAGAATAGGCTGCGCCGCCTGTTCGGTCGCTGGGACATCGAGACGGGGCAGGTAGATTTTGAAAATACTTCCCTTGCCTGGTTCGCTACCGACCCATATAAAACCCTGGCTTTGCTTTACAATTCCGTAAACGGTCGCTAACCCTAATCCTGTACCTTTTCCTATTTCCTTGGTGGTGAAGAAGGGTTCAAAAATGTGATGCTGCGTTTCAGTATCCATGCCCACGCCCGTATCGCTTACCGCCAACAAGACATAGCGCCCGGGCGGGACGGGAATCTCGTGGCGCTGGTAGCGGGCGGCCTCAAGTTCGACGTTGCTGGTCTCGATCGTGAGGTGGCCGCCGTCCGGCATGGCGTCTCTCGCGTTTACCGCGAGGTTCATGATCACTTGTTCAATCTGTCCGCGATCGGCGCGTAAGGTACCCAAATGAGGATCCAGGACCGTAACCACTTCGACATCTTCGCCTAGCAGTCGCGGCAACATCTTGCCGAGGTCTTTCACCACGTAGTTCAAGTCGAGAATGGTGGGTTCGAGCACCTGTCTCCGGCTGAAAGCGAGCAGTTGGCGAGTCACGGCAGCCGCCTTGGAAGTGGCGCTCTGGATTTGCGCAACATAGTGGGTCAGTTTCTTGGGATCGATAGCGGGATCCTCAAGCAGTTGTGCGTAACCACTGATCACCATCAGTAGGTTATTGAAATCGTGAGCCATTCCGCCCGCCATCCGTCCAATTGCTTCCATCTTTTGAGCTTGTTCGAATTTGTTCTGGAGAGTCCGTTGTTCGGTGATGTCCTCAACAAAAACTTCGTAACCACCAGGAAGCTCGTCATCCTCCGGGAGCCGGCGGCCACCCAGTCGCACCGTGATCAGTTTCCCGTCTTTGCGTTTCCAGGTAGTCTCGAAGCCAACCGAGGGACCTCCTGCCGCATAATCAGCTGCTCGGAGTTGGTCAATTGGATTCACATAGACATCAATCGCGGTATTCAAGCCGACTAACTCTTCCGCTGTTCGGTAGCCAAGCATGGCTACACAGGCCGAGTTGACCATTGCGATGATGCCATTCCGGTCAACTCGATACACCCCATACGGCGCGGCCTCAATGATGGAGCGATACCTGGATTCGGATTGCCTTAGTTGCTCCTCTGCCCTCTTGCGCTCGGTAATATCCACAAATGTAACGACGGAACCCACAATAAGACCATCGCGGCTTATGGGATAAGACCAATACTCGGCGGGAAAGCATGTGCCGTCCGCCCTCCACAGCACTTCGTCAGACGCGTGGCATCCCTCACCGCGTTGAAAGGTCCGAAAAATCCTGCACTCTTCTAGGGGATAAGGGCCGCCGTCTGGATGGGTGTGGTGCAAAAGCTGGTGCATGTTTTTTCCGAGCAGATCCGATTCATCGGTGTAGCCAAGCAATTGAAGGCAAGAGGCATTGCAGAGTGTGCAGTCACCATTGTTGTCGATCGCACAAATCGCCTCGGCGGTCGAATCGAGAAGAAGCTGCAATTGCTCTCTACTCTCGCGCACCTCGGCCTGGGCGCGTCGCTGAACGGTCACATCGTGCGCCAGCACCAATTCGGCATTCAATGCGCGAAACGTGATGGGCTGAGAGCTGATTTCCACCTCAATAATCGTTCCATCTTTCTTTCGGTGCTTCCACAGTTGCCGATCAGCATTTCCGCTGTGCTTCGGATCCCTCATCATGGTCAGGAATTTTTGTAGTTCTTCTTCCGGGCGAATGTCGCACATGGTCATGGAAAGGAATTCCGCGAGAGAGTAGCCATAATGCTGGATGGCAGCCTCGTTTACCGTGAGAAAACGCAGTGTCACGGGATCAAAGACCCACATGGGGTGGGGATTCGCATTGAACAGCAAGCGGTACTGTTTCTCCGACTCACGCAACTCCCTTTCCGCGTAGTCGCGGGATTGCCTGAGCTTCTGTTCTTCCAGAGTTCGTCGAACGGCGACCGAAAGACGCTCCAGGTTTTCTTTCAGGACATAGTCACTCACGCCTGCTTTAATACACTCGATTGCGAGCTCATCCCCCAAAGTTCCTGTTACTAGAACAAATGGAGTGTCGTAACCCAGTGAGCGCAACCAACGGAAAGCATCCAGTCCATTCCAATCGGGCAGCCGGTAATCGGTGAGAATAATGTCATACATTTGAGAATGTACGCGATCCATAAACTCTTGGGAGAAGCGCGCCACATCCACGACCGCGTTCAGTCCGGCTTTTCTGAGCCGTCGAATGCAAAGCTCGGCGTCGGCGGGATTGTCTTCTAGCAGCAGAACTCGGATCGTTTCACTGAAGGCTTGCGTCGGTGCTGCCATGATGAAGGACTGTTTCTCCTAAAGACTGAGTTCAAGAACCGCTCATACCCCCAAGCGGCCTAAGGAAACACGTAGCTCTTGTTACCTGACAGGAGGAATTCCTTCGGGTTTGACTCGGCCGTCAGCAAGTCTGCCAGCAAAGACTCGAGAGGAGTCTCTAAGACACAGTGTGTGCGAGGAACCCACCGGTCGTTGTCTTGATGTTGGAGATTTTCCCGGTAAGAGAGCAGGCCCGGCAAGAGCAATGCGACGACACCCGCGCCCATGGCTACAAAAAGCCGGGTTCGAAAGTTCAACAACCTCGATTTCAGAGGGCTCAGAGTTGGTTCCTCGGCTGACGTTATGAGTTTGCCATCCATCCTGAGCAGGGATCACCAAAACAGTTTTCCCTCTGACTTCGATGTCCGGGCTGGAAAATGACTTAGCAGCCCAGTGGCTCAGGAGTTCCGGACGAGTGCAATCGAGCAAGTATTCCGCTTGAGAGAATCGAGGATGGCAATCTCGCTGTTCTCGTTACTCGTCAGCATCGAGTCAGGGGGATGACTCGATCAGATCGCGGAACCGTTCCAGCCTGATTCGTCTCACAGCACTCAAGGGGCTGCGGGAACTTGCGCCCACTTACTACAAGGTAGTCTCATGCAGGCGCGATGAGCATAAAACGAGGGCCGGTCACCTGGTCAGAATCCGGTGTTGCAGGGAGACCCTATCGCCCTGCAACCAGTCTGGTGCACCGGCCCTCTTCCATGGAAAAACAAAGCAAACTGGCGGGTCAGACCGTCTCTACTAGCAGCTGACCGATAGATGGTCGAACTGTCCATCCAGAAAAATGTGTCCTCCCTTCGGTAAAACTATTGTCTGTCGAACTGTTGGCGTTCTTCGCTGCAGCTTGATCGTACGTGTGCAACCTCAGTTCCAAGCGCTTTCCTAACAATCGGTGTGGTGACCCAACTGCCAATCGACATAGGCATGCGCGATTCTCATGGCCTCTTCGAAATCAGACTCCAACTGCTCGTACACGGGGATTCCGTAGCGTGAACCTGCGACCTGGTACCCAGGCTGGGTCTCGCCTGCGATGTGGATGGGGTTGACATCGGCTGAAAAGGGTCCACGGGTGATTTTCATATTCACCAAACCTTTCCGACTAGCCTAACCTGGTACCTTGGCGCGAAGCACTCCCTGAGCATTCTTTAGGAGGGCTTCATCTCATGGGAGTGCTCCTCGCCAGCCTCTGTTGCACCTGATCGGTTTTTGCTCTGTGCGGAGAGCAATCCCTAACCTTCCCACCATTACTCGGAAAGCTAGCATCGCAGTGCCGGTGAATCAATTGCGCATTGGTGGATGTCTAGTAACCCAAAGTGGCATGGATGTAATCCCTTGGTTTATGACACCTTCCGGGCGGGGGTCTGAAGCTTTTCAACGATCTTAATCAGGTCAGCCAGCGATTGCGCCTGCATCTTCTCCATGGCGCGGCTGCGGTGAACTTTGACGGTGTTCAAAGTGATTCCGATGCGGGCTGCAATCTGCTTGTTGAGCATGCCGGAGGCAACCATCTCGACGACTTCGCGCTCGCGCGGTGTGAGCGATTCGAAGCGCTCACGCAACGATGTAACTTCGGCCTGCCGCAGGTGTCTGACACGATCTCGCTCCACGGCGAACTGAATTGCGTCCAGCAGTTCCTGATCGCGAAAGGGTTTGGTCAAGAACTCCACCGCTCCCATCTTCATCGCCCGCACTGACATTGGAATATCACCGTGGGCAGTAACAAAGATGATAGGGAGTTGTATGTCCGCGTCAGACAACTGACGTTGCAGATCGAGGCCGCTGATTCCCGGCATTCTGACATCGAGGATGAGGCAGGTTGGCACGTCGGGCCGCGACCACTGCAGAAATTCTTGTGCTGATCCGAAAACCTCGGCGCGCAAACCCACAGAACGAATCAGTCTCCTGAGGGCATCGCGTACCGACGTGTCGTCATCGACGATGCAAACGAGGGGAAGCATCTCAGTCATATCGGCCCTCCGACTTCTGCAAGGTAAATTGAAAAATCGCTCCGTGTGGAGAACCGGAAGAGACCCACAGACGGCCGCCGTGGGCTTCCACAATCGAATGGCTGATCGCCAGTCCCATTCCAATCCCCTGAGCTTTGGTGGTAAAAAACGGTTCGAAAATCTGATCGGCCTGCTCGGGACTGACCCCTTCTCCTGAATCATGCACCTGGACCAGCACACCTTCAGGGTGCCGGGAAGATTTGATTAGCAGTCGCCTCGACCGATCAATAACGGAGCCCATTGCGTCAATGGCGTTCATGATCAAGTTCAAGAACAGCTGCTGTAACTGGATGCGATCACCCAGCACCCGCGGGACGTCGGCTGCGAACTCACACGTGACAGTAACGCCATGCGTAACAAGCTCTTCGCGAGCCAGGGCAAGGACATCATCGACGACCTCCCCTATGTCAAGTTGCCGCATTGGAGGCGGTGTTTTTCGCAGCAGAGCTCGGATTCTCCCGATCACGTCGCTGGCGCGATTCGCCTCCCGAATGGCCATCGTCAGGGCGGTTCGCGCCTCCTCCAGATTGGGAGGATGTTGACCTAGCCAGCGCAGGGACGCGCTTACGTCTGTGACGACAGCGGTCAGGGGCTGGTTAATCTCATGCGCGATGGAAGCCGTCAACTCTCCCGCGATAGCGATACGGACCATGTGAGCCATCTCAATTTTCGATTCCTTGAGCGACTGCTCCGTCTTCTTAAGATTAGTGATGTCAATTCCGATACCCAGCATGCGAGGCGGGCCTTCCCGCGCGACTACGCCGTAAGCGTCGATCCAGCAGATGGTCCCATCGGGTCGCACCACCCGGTATTGCGAAGAATATTCCCGGCCGCCCGCCAACACTCTTCGGATCGCTTCCTCAACCGTCGCCCGGTCTCCCGGATGAATCCATGCGACAGCGTCTTCCACCCGGCCAGAGAACGTTTCCTTTGTAAGACCGAATTGTCGATAGGCTTCTTCCGACCAAACTACCTTGTTGGTGTTTAGATCCCAATCCCACAACCCTATGCTAAGGCCGGCTCGCTCTGCCAGTTCCATCCGCCTCTGCCACTCTTGGGCCGTTTGTTCGACTTTCTTCCGCTCACGCGCGTCACGAATTACCACCTCGATAGCAGGTGAACCTTCCCAGGTGATCGGAATAGCGGTAGCTTCAATATCAACGGTCGAGCCATCCAACGAAATAATGGTACTTTCCATTGCGGGCGAACCGGCCCCGGTTTCATAGTTTCTGAGGATTCGACTTTTTATGGTTGCGCGATAGTCCGGGTGAATGATTTCTGAGATGTTCTTGCCGATGATCTGCTGTGCATTTTGGGCTCCCAGTAGTCTTATACCAAAAGGATTGACAAAAACGATTCGGTCGTTGCTGTGAACGATAATGGCGTCGGGCAGCGCATCGACGAGCCTGCGAAATCGCTCTTCGCTCGCCGAGAGATCCTCGTTCAAGGCGGTGAGTTGGCTTGTCCTCTGTAAGACTGCGCGCTCAAGATCTTGCGCCCGCGCATCTTGCTGGCGAGACAGGAAAGAAAGGAAAACTGTCAACCCCAGCAACATCAAAGTCACCGCGCCGATTCCGAGGGCACCCAAGTCAGAAATGCTCACCGAGCGAGTGAAGTCCACTGGCTTGTTGGAAGCCACGAACCTGGCAGAGGCCATTCCTGTGTAGTGCATTACGGAAATGGCTGCGCCCATTGCCAGAGAGCTTACTAGCTTTCGAAACGGTGTTCCTCGTGTTACCTCGCGTAGATCAAATGCAAATAACAACGCAGCCAATGAAAATACAATCGCAAACACAACCGAGAGCGCTACAGTCGCATGATTAAACTCCATGACTGCGCCCAAACGCATGGCCGTCATGCCAACGTAATGGAGAGCAGCAATTCCAGCGCCCAAGATTAGGCCGCTGGTCACTGCTCGCGCCCATCCCATTTTGTCGCGACTGGCAACCTGAAGCGCGAAGGCAGACGATAAAACCCCGATCAGGAGCACCCGCACCACGGTTGGCCAATGATACGCTACGGGTATAGGCAGACGAAACGCGAGCATGGCCGTGAAGTGCATCGACCAGATACCAATGCCCATAGCCACAGCGCCGCCCGTGAACCACGCGAAACGAGGCCAGCCCTTTGCCGCGGTCACACGTCCGGCAAGATCAAGAGCTGCATAGGAACCGCTTACTGCGATTAAGGCAGAGAGAGCAACCTGAAGATCGTCGTAGGAAACCGGCAAAGTTGTGTTGGCCTGGAGCATTACAAAACATCTCCGTTGTGACTCTGGGCCCGATCCGAAATGGAACCGCGAAGTCAGCGGCGACCGGTTCGAATCCATTCACTCCTACGCATCTTAGCGGTCCGCGAAGTCAGGACGAAAACAGTGTACGCTCGCCCCGCTGAGAGCGCGAGAAGGAGGAGGACTGCTATGGTCTAAGAAAAAGACGGCGAGATTGCGCGCAACGATACTGTCTGACAGTTAGCGTTGAATCCGGATACTGGACGAATTGACGTCGAAAAGCGAATCTTCGCGCCGATTGAATTGTTCAGCGGCAAGACAGTATCTCCTTCTTGAACAAGCGGTTCTCCAGCTGAACCGACCTTTTACCCGCCTCGCGTACCTTTGGCAGCTTGCGTGCCACATAACAGTTAAAGGGACTTCAAATCTCGCTGGTAAGGATGTGAAAAAAGGTTTCTTTCGCGAATTTGAGCTGTTGGTCGTAATCGCCGTCATGCTGGTCATCGCCTCGATCCCTCCCCCATGAGCAACTGAGGACGCTACAAGCCAGTATGAGTTGAATCGGTGACGGCAAGCCCTCCCCCATAGGTCACGCCGTATTATTCGGAGATATCGAGGAGGAACGATCGAATCCGGCCTATGTTTAAGCAGCCCATCGTCCGCCACCTCATCCTCTCGCTCTCTTTCGTACTTGTGTACCTTTTCCTCAATCGGCCGGAAGTCATCCTAATCTCCCGGCTTGGCTCAGTCGTATGGTATCCGGCCACGGGCGTAATACTGGTGCTTTTACTCGGGATAAGCCCTTGGTACGGTTTCCTGGTTGTTGTGGCGGATGCGCTAGCGGAGATCCTGATCTACAAGCAGTCCTTTTTTTCTCTAAGCTCAACGGTTGCCGCGGTCGGTGTGGTCGGGGCATATGCTGCAGCGGCATACATGCTGCGCGGACCGCTACACGTCAATCTCGGACTGCGCCATCGCCGAGACAACGTTCTCTATATAGTAGTGACGACCTTGGCGGCATCGGTCTCCACCGTTATAGGCGTTGGGTGCCTGCTGGGAGATCACGCAATTGGATGGAGTGAGCGATGGCCAGCGGCGTCCACTTGGTTTCTTGGCGACGAGGTTGGATTGCTGGGAATCGCACCTTTTCTTCTCCTTCATGTGCTGCCCGGCGTGCGGAGATGGCTCTCGCCCGAACGCATTGAGGTGGGGCCAAAAAAGCCCAGGTCCAGGGCAAAGAGGGATCCCTTCTGGCCAATCGTGGAAGCGGCCGCACAAGCCTTAACGATATTGGCTGCGCTGTGGGTGACGTTCGGGTCCGCATTCGGGCGCACTGGGTTGTTCTATCTTTTCTTCATTCCGATCATCTGGATTGCCATGCGTCACGGCATCCGCCGAATTGCGACGGGGCTGCTGGCGTTAAACTTTGGCATTGTTGTCGCCTCGCATTTTTTTCCTCCGGCTCCCAGCGTTCTCCCCAAAATCGGCCTTCTCATGTTCGTGGTTTCGGCATCAGGGCTAATGGTAGGAGCGGCGGTAAGCGAGCGCCATCGCATTGCGATTGATCTGCTGGAACGGACGTCTGAATTGCAGGATGCGAAGGATGTGGCGGAAGCAGCAAGCCATGCCAAGAGTGAATTTCTGGCGAACATGAGTCACGAGATTCGCACACCCATTAACGGAATTCTGGGCATGGCGGAACTCACATTAGATACAGAGTTGACTGCGGAACAACGCGAATACCTCCTCACCCTGAAATCTTCGACCGATTCCCTGCTCGGCGTGATCAACGACATTCTCGACTTCTCCAAAATCGAGTCCGGAAAGCTCGAACTGGATCCCATCGAGTTCAATCTGCAGGACATGATGGCCGAGACCATGCGAGCGCTCGCCTTCCGGGCGCATAAGAAAGGGCTAGAGTTGGTCTGCCGGATTGACGAAAACTTACCTCGCTCCGTAATGGGAGATCCCGGACGACTGCGCCAGATCATCGTCAACCTGGTGGAGAACGCTGTCAAGTTTACGCCGCAAGGCGAGATCGTAGTTCAGGCAAGGTGTGTTTCGCGGAACGAACGCGACATGGAGATTCATTTCAGTGTCGCCGACACCGGAATTGGCATTCCCGCGGACAAGCATTTGCTCATCTTCGAGGCCTTCGCCCAAGCCGACGGCAGCACCACCCGGAATTATGGCGGTACAGGTCTGGGACTATCAATTTCCTCGCATCTGGCCAGACTCATGGGAGGCCGCATTTGGGTGGAAAGCGCAGTTGGCAAGGGAAGCACCTTCCATTTCACAATCCGCGCTGGCATTGTTGAAGGCTTGCATACTCCTGCCCCCCAGACATTTCACGATCAGCTCAAAAACCTTCCGGTGTTGCTGGTGGACGGTAATGCAACGAGCAGAAGAGTCCTCAGCGACATTACGCGGGGATGGGGAATGGAGCCGATCGCAGTGCAGAGTGGATCTGCAGCGCTGGAAGCCCTGAAGCAATCCGAAAAAGACGGCCGCAGTATCCCGCTGGCAATTATCGACAGCCAGATGCCAGGCATAAACGGCTTTGAGTTGGCTGAGCAGATTAAACAAGATTGCAAGATGGTAGGCGCAATGATCATGATGTTGTCCTCTGCCAGCCAACGTGGCGATGCCGCGCGATGCCGGGAACTGGGAATCCATGCGTATATCCTCAAGCCAATTGGGAGATCGGAGCTCTTGTCGGCGATCCTGAACGTCCTCGGACAAGATCCAGGCGACAGGGTGCCGGAGCCGGCCGCAAAACTCGGCGCGCATGAGCCATCCAGAAAACTTCGAATCCTCGTGGCCGAAGACAATCCAGTGAACCAGACCGTTGTGGTCGGGATGTTAAATAAGATGGGACACCTCCCAAAGATTGCCCCCAACGGAAAGGATGCTCTTGCGCTTCTTTCGGCAGAGGCTTTTGATCTGGTGTTTATGGATATCCAAATGCCGGAAATGGATGGACTGACTGCAACCAGGCGCATCCGCGAGGAGGAAAAGAAAACCGGACTTCGTATTCCGATCATCGCCATGACGGCCCACGCCATGAAGGGCGACAGGGAACGCTGCCTGGAAGCAGGCATGGATGGCTACGTCTCCAAGCCTGTGAGCGGTTATGAAATTCAAGCGGCAATTTCCAGAATTCTCATTACAGAAACTGTCGAGCGCGCGGCGCCTCCCGAGAATGTAGCGTCAATGGCGCCAGCCATTTGGAGCCGCGCGAAACTGCTGGAAACAGTCGGCGGCGATGAGCAGTTGTTGCGGGAGGTTATTCAAATTTTTATTGAAGAGAGTCCGAGGCAATTGGCGGAGTTGCGTCGAGCCGTAACTGACGCCAACGCCGAACTACTGGAGCGTGCGGCTCACAGCTTAAAAGGAGAATTGGGTTACCTGGGAGTGCCGGGGACCTGCGAGAAAGCTCGCAGCCTGGAAGAGATGGGCCGAACTCGGAATTTGGAGCACGCCGCTGAATTTTTAAACGACTTTCAAACCGAAGTATCCACAATAGCTGCGGGAATGATGGAGGCCCTGAACTTGCCTCTAAGCCGCAGTGCAACCATGGGCGGGAAGTAAAGTTCGAATACTTCGAAGCCATTCACGAATCAAACGATTGTCAAGGTTCGAATTGCGGCCATAACCGACTGAATCTTGCAGGATCCGATATCCACTGGATGGCGTCGGGATCGCGTGTCACGCATTCGTAGATCGGTATCTCGGAGGTAAGGCCGAGTTCCGGATGCGCTCTCGCCTTCCGGCGCTGAAGCTTGGATGCGGAGTAGTTTGAATTCGCTTCCCACCGGATCATGCCACTGGCATCAATCAAGGGGAAACCATGCCAGTCCGTGGTGTGCGCGCATTTGCGAGTAGTCGAAACCGTATTGACGATCGCACCACGCCCCAACAATCAATCTAGAACGCCTATCAGCATTTACGACAAAGTGTGCCCACGCAAGTGGCATGACTACTCTCTCCTTTCCCTATTGTTGCCACCCGCCTCCCAGCGCCTGGTAAAGCTGAACGAGCGCCAAACGCTCGTTGAGCTGGGCCTGCACCAGGTTGAGTTCCGCTGAGAAGTAATTGGTTTCGCTGGTCAGCACCTGGAGGTAGCTCGCGCCGCCGTTCTTATAAAGCACCTCGGAAAATTGGTCGGTCTGCTGCGCTGCTTTTGTGAGCAACTCCTGTTGCTCGCGGAATTCGCGGTCTTTTTGAGAGGCAATGAGGGAATTGGACACTTGTTCGAGTGAGATCTGGACGGTCTGCTGGTAGGATGCCACTGCTTCCTGCCAGTTCGCGCGAGCCAGCTTAAGTCCTGAGCGAAGCGCTCCTCCTTGGAAAACCGGCTGCGTCACACCAGCAGCCGCGGACCATGTCTCGGAGGGTTGACTGATAAAGTTGTGCAAGGCGTTGCTCTCGAGCCCGCCGAGTCCGGTGAGCGCCACGCTGGGGAAGAATGCGGCTTTGGCGACGCCGATTTGTGCGTTGGCGGCAACCATGATCTCTTCCGCCTGCCGGACGTCCGGCCGGCGCTCCAGCAATTCTGAAGGGAGTCCTGCCGGAACGCTCTCCGGTACGGGCTGCTCTGTAAGCGCGCGGCCCCGGGGAACGGATTGGGGATTTTCCCCGAGAAGAACGCTGAGCACGTTTTCCTGCTGCTGAATTTGCCGTTCGAGATCGGGGATCGTCTCCGAAGCGGTATAGACGAGTTGCTCGGCTTGACTCACGTCGAGCCCGGAGCCCGAGCCATGGCTCTCCAGTATCCTCGTTAATTTCACGGATTGTTGCCGCGATGCCAGTGTGCGCTGTGAGATCTCGAGTTGACTGTCAAGGGCGCGAAGCTGGAAATAAGCCGTCGCCACATTGGCCACCAGCGAAGAAAGCACCGCCCGCTGGCCCCACTCGGTCGCGAGTAACTGGGCCCGAGCCGCCTCGGTTTGCCGACGGTACTTTCCCCAGAAGTCCAGATTCCAGATGACCGACAGGTTCAGTTCGCCGCCATTGACCTCGTATGCGGGGAAGAGGTTCGTAACTTTGGCATTTTGCTCGCTGAAAACGTTCGCGCCGACATTTGCGGAGGGAAGCTGATTGGCGCGTGTAATGCCGACTTGCGCCTGGGCCTCGAGCACTCGGGCGGCGGCGATGCGCACATCATAATTTTGCGCAATGGCGGTGTGGATCAGCCGTGCGAGCACCGGATCCTGATAAACCTGCCACCATTGCTCGTTACCCAGCGACGAAGCTTGGGCGGCCTGTTGTGGAGCGGGTGCCCGGTATTCCTGCGGGACATCCACAGCCGGCCGCTTGTATTTCGGCCCCATCATGCAGCCGGCCTCCAGCACCAGGACGGCTAGAATTCCTAAGAATGTAGTTTTCTTCATAACTTAGTCCCCCTGAATGGGCGCTTCGGCGGCTGTGAGCGGCGGTACTCTCCGTTGCTCAGCGCCTGAGATCTTCTCCACCACATAGAAAATAGCGGGAACAAAGAATCTGCCGATAAAGGTCTCGGCAATCATTCCTCCGATGACCGCCGTGCCCATGATCTGGCGTGCGACAGATCCCGCTCCCGACGCTGTCCAGAGCGGTACGCAGCCGAGAATAAAGGCGAGCGCGGTCATCATGAGAGGCCGGAAGCGAAGCCTCGCCGCGGAAAGTGCCGCATCGGCGATGGACATACCGCGTTCGTAGTCCTCCTTGGCAAAGGCGACGATTAGAATCGAGTTTTTCGCAGCCAGGCCGATGAGCATTACCAAGCCAATCTGGGCGTAGACGTCGTTCTCGATTTGAACCATGTACTGTGGCAGGTAAAGACCGATTACGAAACGACGCAGCCAGAGCGCTGCGAGAGCGCCGAATACCGCGACTGGCGTGCTGAGCAGCACGCTGAAAGGCACTGTCCAGCTTTCATAGAGCGCCGCCAGAATCAGAAAAACGAACAGTAGCGAAAATCCGAAGATGACGGAAGACGGCACTCCCTGGCGCGCCTTTTGCTCCTGATACGACATGCCGATGTAGTCGAAGCCCATTTCGCTCGGCATGGTCTGCTTGAAAACATCTTCCAGGGCTGTCGTTGCCTGATCGGAGCTGTAACCGGGCGCCGCGCTAACATTGATCTGTGCCGACCGGTACTCGTTGTAGCGCATTGTGAACTCGGGGCCGTAACGGGTCTCAAACTTTGCCAGCGCGGTAAGAGG
>Ga0209006_10003091_pt1 | contig 15107 bp, 13 predicted proteins | sample JacPin_JW_Ref_O2_FD_188567 | JGI IMG/M metagenome (GOLD analysis project Ga0209006, IMG submission 188567) | Forest soil microbial communities from Algoma, Ontario, Canada - Jack Pine, Ontario site 1_JW_Ref_O2 (SPAdes) (version 2) | ecosystem: Environmental > Terrestrial > Soil > Boreal... | reverse complement strand
CAGGTTCTGGTCGAGATAGATCGTTCCGGGGCCGGGCAGTTTGGTGCCGAGCAGGGTCGAGATCAATCCAGCGGTCCACATCCCGTGGATGACGATGTGGCCGAAGATATCGGTTGCCGCATAGTGCGGATCTAGATGCGCTGGATTGACGTCGCCGGATTCCGCGGCGAACAGCTTGACATCGTCTGCCTTGACGAGGCGAACCAGCGATGCCGTCTCGCCGACCGACAGTTCATCGAAGGTGCGGTTCACGAGCGATTCAGAGTGATCGAATATGTTCATGATCGCGATGTGCCAACTTATTTCGGCGACTGATCGCGCAGGCTGAGGATGTATGCGCCGATATCCGTGATCTGCGTTTCGCTGAGCCGGATATTCGGCATTACGTTATGCGATGTGCGCAGGAAAACGTTGATCGAGAGCATCGTCGTGGACGGCATCGCGGCGATGGCCTGGAAGCTCGGAACCGGGTCGTTTGTCGAGTCGCGCCGCTGAACGTTGATCTGGTGGCAGCTGCTGCATGTGCTCGCTGCGATGCGCTGTCCGTCGGCAGGGTCACCGATTCCTTGCGCGTGAGCCAAGCCGATTCCAGAGATGGCCATCAGGCCGAGTGTGAGGATGGACGAAAGGAACGAGCGGACTTGGCGTATCGAGCGCGCCGACCACGATCTGCGCTGACTTCCTTGTAAACGTGCGGTCATTCCCGCTCCTGTGGTCCTGAACGGCCCAGCCCGCTTCCATCACCATAGCTGCGGTGAACTGGCGTTCGAAGGATCGGAAACTACCTAGGCGCGGGTACGGCTTCGATTTGAAACCGGGATAAGTAGACGGCAGGGGCACTGAGTATTTTCCGAGCCTTTCGGCGCGCTCAACGCCAGTTAAATCTGCACGTAACGCAAGGTAAGGGAACCGTGCGAATGAAGCTCGACCGGGTCCGGCGAAACGTTGTGAAATGCAAAAAAGCACCAAGGCATCTTGCCAAAAGCACCTCAGTACGATCAGGGATGAGGTGTGCAACCTGTCGCGGATGGTGGATGAGGATCGCTACGGCATCGACATCGTGAAGCAGATATCGGCCGTGCGTGATGGTCTGCTGCGCGTCAGAGATGAATTGTTACGGGATCATGTCGCCCACTGCGTGGAACATGCAATCGCCACCGGGGACAAGGCAGATCAGCGTCTCAAGATCAAGGAGCTGATGTCCCTTACGACAACGGACATGAGCGGCATATGGCCCTGATTCGGTTCGGTGCAATTGCCGAGCCGGCGTTGCGCGTGATGGATCCGGGAAAGGGTATCAATCTGTGACATCGAACGCCACGGCTCGCTATACAACATCGGAAACGCAGCATACCCAAATAACGGCCGTGACGTCAGCCAATTCGCTCGTCGGTTTGACGAGCAGTGAAGCTCGCCGGCGCCTTGCTCATGACGGTCCGAACGCCGTCGCCGATGTCGCTCAGCACCCTGTTCGACGCGCCTTCAACAAGCTGTGGGCGCCTGTGCCCTGGATGCTCGAAGCCGCGATTCTGCTGCAACTCGGGCTTGGAGATTACGTCCAGGCCGCCGTGGTCGCGCTTTTGCTGCTGTTCAATGCTGGCCTGGGGTATTTTCAGGAGGGCCGTGCGCAAGCGACGCTGGATGCGCTGAAGTCGAGGTTGGCACTTGTCGCACCGGCACGGCGCGATGGAAAATGGACGGCCGTGCAAGCCGCCGAATTGGTTCCCGGCGATGTCGTCAAGCTGTCGCTGGGGGCGGTCGTTGCGGCGGACATGCGCTTGATCGAGGGATCGATCCTGATCGACCAGTCCATGCTTACCGGCGAGTCGCTCCCGGTCGATGCAGTACCCGGAACCGAAGCCTATGCCGGTGCGCTGGTGCGCCGAGGCGAAGCCATAGCGGAAGTCACCGCGACGGGTGCGCGTACCAAGTTCGGGCGTACCGCGGAGCTTGTCCGTACGGCGATGGTGGAGAGTTCGCAGCAGAAAACCGTCCTGCGCGTCGTCCGGAACCTGGTGATTTTCAACGGGGCCGTTACCGTCCTGCTCGCCAGTTACGCCATGTGGCTTGCCATGCCACTGTCCGAGATCGTGCCGCTTTTGCTCGTAGCCGTTCTTTCCTCGATTCCCGTGGCGTTGCCGTCGATGTTTACACTGGCGGCGGCGGTGGGCGCCCGATCTCTATCACGGCGGGGTGTATTGCCGACCAGTCTCTCGGCGGTAGACGAGGCTGCCGGTATCGACATCCTGTGTGCGGATAAAACCGGGACGTTGACGCGCAACGAGCTTGCCGTGATGTCGGTTCGCCCGATGCCGACGTTCGACGAAGGCCGCGTATTGGCGTTGGCGGCGTTGGCGAGCTCCGATGGTGGCCAGGATCCCGTGGACGCCGCCATTCGCGGCGCGGCCTTGCGATTGCCGGCTCGCGATAAATTGGACCTCGTGAGGTTCGTGCCGTTCGATCCCGCGATGAAGCGATCCGAGGCGACAGCACGTCAGGGCAACGGAGAGACCATAAGGATACTCAAGGGCGCGTTCGCCGTCATAGCCGGTCTTTCCCAATCGCCTGAGGAAGCGACGGCAATGGTCGACGAATTGCAGGCGAAGGGATTCAGGGTCCTGGCAGTGGCCGCAGGGCCCGAGGGGGCTTTGAAAATGACAGGGCTTATTGCCCTTAGTGATCCACCGCGCGAGGATTCGGCTGCGTTGGTGGCCGAGCTGCAAGGCTTGGGGGTGCGTACCGTGATGGTCACCGGTGACGCCCGGGTAACGGCGGAAGTCGTCGCCGGCATGGTCGGAATTTCGGGGAAGGCATGGGCGGCAAGTCCGCTTCCGGAGGATCTGCGGACGGAGGATTATTCGATCTTCGCTGGGGTGCTGCCGGAGGACAAATATCGTCTGGTCAAGGCGCTGCAGAAGAACGGGCATTTGGTCGGGATGTGCGGCGACGGCGCGAACGATGCGCCGGCGCTGCGGCAGGCGCAGATGGGAATCGCGGTGTTCACCGCGACCGACGTCGCCAAATCAGCGGCCGGAATTGTTCTGACCGAGCCGGGTCTCGGCGGCATTGTCACGTCGATCAAGGAGGGGCGTCGGACTTTCCAGCGCATCCTGACCTATACGCTCCGATCGATCGTGCACAAAATCATGCAACTGCTCTTTCTGGGTGTTGGGCTCGTTGTAACCGGTCACGCCATCCTGACGCCGACGCTGATGGTGCTGATGATGGTGACGGGCGATTTCCTGGCCATGTCTTCATCGACCGATAACGTCAGACCATCCCCGAAGCCGGATACCTGGCGGATTCGAAATCTTACGATAGCCGGCATCGTTCTCGGCCTGGTCGATCTGACATTCTGCGTCAGCTGCCTTGCAGTCGGCAAATTCGTGCTCGGCCTCGACACCGAGACGTTGCGCACGCTCACGGTGATTACGCTCGTTTTCAGCGGACAGGCGTTATTCTACGTCTCGCGCGAGCGGCGGCATCTGTGGAGTTCGGCTCCGGGTCGATGGCTGGTGATATCATCGGTAACGGACCTGATCATCATCAGCGCTCTGGCGATCAGTGGCGTCCTGATGGCGTCCATTCCGATCGCCATCATCGCTGGCGTGTTTCTTGCCGCCATCGCCTTTGCGTTTGTGCTGGATGCCGCCAAGGCCGTGTTGTTCCGCCATCTCGCCATCGTATGACGTAACGCTTCGGTGCCTGCGACGGTCTCGCATGTGATCGACGAGCCACTGCAGCGGGAGCCCCCGGCTTCCCGTGCAAGAAGGAGGCGCTGATGTCCCGTCCAGCACGAAAACCGGAGCGCCATGCGGTGGGTCGGCTTGGCTGGCTAAGGGCAGCGGTGCTGGGAGCGAATGACGGCATCCTTTCCACTTCCAGCCTCATCATCGGCGTCGCAAACGCGCATGGCACGCATCAAAGCGTGCTGATCGCAGGCGTCGCGGGGCTTGTCGCCGGCGCGATGTCCATGGCATCGGGAGAATATGTATCAGTGAGTTCGCAGGCCGATTCCGAGCAGGCGGATATCGCGCGTGAAGGTAAGGAGCTGCGTGAGGATGCCGCCGGAGAAACCAGGGAGCTGGCCAACATCTATGTCAAGCGCGGTCTGGAAAGCTCGCTGGCACAGACGGTTGCCGAGCAGCTGATGGCCCGTGATGCGCTTGGTGCTCATACCCGTGATGAACTTGGGATTTCCGACATGAGCGTGGCACGGCCGATCCAAGCGGCTTTGGCCTCGGCGGCGGCGTTTTCGGCCGGCGGATTACCCCCGCTGTTGATCGCAGCTGTGACGCCGGCGGGCGTGGTGACCGCGACCATATCCGTTGTATCACTGGTGCTTCTGATGGTGCTAGGTGCGGTCGGGGCCATGATCGGGGGTGCCAACATCGTCAAGGCTATCGTCCGGGTTGTGTTCTGGGGAGCGCTTGCGATGGCGATCACCGGCGGGATCGGGGCGATTTTCGTCACCCACGTCTGATCTGGCAGTGATCCTGGCGAGGCGGTTTATTGGGCGTTGAATCTACCAGATTTGCCAAAGCGGCGCGTAGCAGATTCCCTGAAGCCTTCGGGACTTTGCAGCTTTACGAAAACAGCAACAACCTTGCGGCCTTTGAGGTGTTTTCGCGTGTTGAATAAATCGACGCGAAATCGTTCCTGGAACTGCGACCCGGTCCGGTCGGCGAATAGGTATTTTCCGAGTCTGACGCCCACCGCCGGGGTGCATATCTATCCGCTAACCAGATCGGAAGTGACCGCGAGCTTCCGCGGTACGAGGCCAAGAAACGGTAACTGGAATGGCGCGCCCTGTCGTAGAGTCATCGCTCAAGTCCGAATTTAATGCGTTTCTATTCGCGCCGATTGGCAAGAATAGCGACGGCATGCAGGTCAGCATGCTCTCCGAGCTGGCGCAATCCGAATTGGATCCGTGGGCAGAGGCCGCTGAACTAGCTCTCCTGCCGGTCAAGAACGCCGTCGAGAGGCTGGCGTTGCTGATCGGAAAAATGCCCGACAAGGGATGGGCCTATCCGGAACCGGTTGCGGTCGCTACGCGCTTGATCGCGCTGTTGCCCAAACAATTTTCGGAGTCGGGCGCGACAGCGGTGCCAACCATCCGTGGTTTGATGAGTTCAAAACCATGGTGGGTCTATGTCGCCGTTATGGCCGTCGTTCTGGGCTCTCAATTTCTGATCGCCAGTCATCAGGTTCCACAGAAGACCGGTAACACCGAGACGAAGGATTCGAGCAGCGTCGCTCCGCAGGTCCCTCCCTCAAACTCATCTCACTAAAAGATATTTCGGCATCGCATCATCATCTAGAAAATTTCGCATCGAAGGTCTGAGTAGTTTCCGAGTCTGCCCAACACGTCCGATGCTACCTAAGTTTCGGGCTCATAAATGAAAGCCGTTTCTCCGACAGGTAGCAGACATGACCGCAGCGACGATTCTGAAAGAAACGACTCACGTTCCCGTCGTCAAGGTAGGAATGATGAAGGCTCTCGTTTATCGAGGGCCTGACAAAAAGGCGCTGGAGGATCATGTCAGGCCGGATCTGAGCGCGCCGACGGATGCAATTGTCAGGATTACAAAGACAACCATCTGCGGCACCGATCTGCACATCCTCAAGGGTGACGTTCCCACCTGCAAGCCCGGCCGCATTCTCGGCCACGAAGGCGTGGGCGTTATCGATCAGGTTGGATCGGCTGTTACGGCATTCAAGCCGGGCGACCGCGTGCTGATTTCCTGCATCACGTCGTGCGGTAAATGCGAATACTGTCGTCGGGGCATGTACTCGCATTGTACGACTGGCGGCTGGATTCTTGGCAACGAGATTGACGGCACCCAGGCCGAATATGTCCGTATCCCTCACGCCGACACCAGCCTTTATCCGATTCCAAAAGGTGCGGACGAAGAGGCGTTGGTGATGCTGAGCGATATCCTGCCGACTGGCTTTGAATGCGGTGTGCTGAACGGCAAGGTCGCGCCGGGATCCACGGTTGCAATCGTCGGCTCGGGCCCGATCGGGCTCGCAGCACTGCTGACGGCGCAACTCTATTCCCCTGCGGAAATCATCATGATCGACCTCGACGACAATCGTCTTGAGGTCGCGCGCAAGTTCGGCGCGACGCAGACCATCAACAGCGCCGACGGCAAAGCGGCAGACAAGGTTATGTCGCTCACCGGCAAGCGCGGCGTCGACACGGCGATCGAAGCCGTCGGAATTCCCGCAACTTTTGAGCTTTGCGAGAACATCATTGGTCCCGGCGGTACCATCGCGAATATCGGGGTACATGGCGTCAAGGTTGATCTTCACCTCGATCGACTGTGGTCGCAAAACATCGCGATCACGACCCGGCTGGTGGATGCGGTGACGACTCCCATGCTCCTGAAGACGGTGCAATCAAAAAAGATCGATCCGACCCGTTTGATCACGCATCGCTTCAAGCTCGACAAAATCCTCGATGCTTATGAAACCTTCGGGAATGCCGCCAAGACCAAAGCGCTCAAGGTCATCATCGAAGCCTGACGAACGCAGTTGAGCAACCACGCGACCACATCAAAAAGGGAGCCATCATGGCCTATCAAAGCCTCAACCCCGCCACCGGAAAACTTCTCAAGAAGTTCGACGAACTTACCGACAAGCAGCTCGAAGAGAAGCTGGCCACCGCCGCGACATGCTTCGAGACCTGGAAGCGAAAATCCTATGCCGAGCGTGCGGTGATTGTGGCCAGGGCAGCGAAGCTTCTGCACGAACAAGCCGAAGCATTCGCGCATACCATGACGCTGGAAATGGGCAAGCGGATCGGCGAGGCGCGAGGCGAGGTGGAGTTTTCATCGAATATCCTCGCCTATTACGCCAAGAACGCCGAACGCTTCCTCGCCAACGTCGAACTGCACCCGACGCTTGGTGATGGTCACATGGAAAGCAGCCCCATCGGCGTGATCTTCGGCGTCGAGCCGTGGAATTTTCCCTATTATCAGCTCGCTAGAGTCGCGGGCCCGCATCTGATGGCCGGCAATGTGCTGGTGGTGAAGCATGCGGGCTGCGTTCCGCAATGCGCGATTGCGTTCGAAAAGCTCTGGATCGACGCAGGCGCGCCCGCCGGTCTATACACCAATCTCCTGATCTCGCATGAGCAGTCCGACCGCGTCGTCGATGATCCCAGGGTCAAGGGTGTTGCGCTTACCGGCAGTGTTGCAGCAGGCAAAAGCATTGCCGCTCGCGCCGGACAGAATCTCAAGCCGTCCTCGATGGAACTTGGCGGCAGTGACGCATTCATCGTGCTCGACGACGCTGATCTCGAACATACCGTAAAGTGGGCGGTCTGGGGCCGGATGTACAATACCGGCCAGACCTGCTGCGCCGCGAAGCGGTTCATCGTGGTCGAAAAGCTCGCCGACAAATTTCTTGAGAAGTTCAGGACCGCGCTCGAGGCGCTCAGGCCGGGCGACCCCTTGGACGAGAAGACGACCATGGGTCCGTTGTCCACGGAATCGGCGCTGGTCGATCTGCTCAAACAGGTTGATGTTGCCGTCGCACACGGAGCGAAGGTGCTCATGGGGGGCAAGCGGATTGATCGTCCGGGTGCCTTCATGCAGCCGACGATATTGACGGACGTCAAGCCGGATAATCCGGCGTTCCGCGACGAGTTCTTCGGTCCTGTTGCGATGTTCTTCCGCGTCAAGGATGAGGACGCGGCCATCGCACTCGCCAACGATTCCGACTTCGGTCTGGGCGGATCGGTGTTCACCAAGGATCTCGCACGCGGCAAGCGCGTGGCCAGCCGGGTCGATACCGGCATGATGTTCATCAACAGCATCAGTTGGTCGGACGCCGAGCTACCGTTCGGCGGCATCAAGAATTCCGGTTACGGACGCGAACTCGGCGACATGGGTATCCAGGAATTCGTGAACAAGAAGCTGGTCCGCTACGTCGCGGCCGAGGCGCCGGTCTAGGCGCCAAAGATCTCCCTGACGCCGGCATTCAGACATTAGCGGCTTGCTCCAGACAAACCTGTGGGTTCATTGATATGGCGAGAACGACTGCGAACGCGGCAACCGTGAAGGCTCATTTTGTCGGTGGCGGCATCGGATCGCTCGCAGCGGCTGCGTTTATGATCCGCGACGCAAAGGTTCCCGGCGCGAACATCACGATCTACGAGGCCATGGGTGTGCTGGGCGGAGCCCTTGATGGCGCCGGCAATGCAACCGAGGGCTTCCGTCTCCGTGGCGGACGCATGTTGACGTCCGACAATTATGAATGCGTCTGGGACCTTTTCAACACCATTCCGTCGCTCGAAAGCCCGAGCGTATCGGTTTTCGATGAGACGATGGCCTTTAACAAGCAAAATGTCCCGCACTCGCAAGCGCGGTTGGTCGACCGGAATTGTCACATCACCGACGTGACAACGATGGGCTTTACGATGGCCGATCGGCTGGAGCTGCTAAAGATTACGGAAGCCAGCGAGGAGACGCTGGCTTCCGATCGCATCACCGACTGGCTGTCGCCGCGGTTCTTCGACACCAATTTCTGGTTCATGTGGCAGACGACGTTCGCTTTCCAGCCGTGGCACAGCGCCGTCGAATTCAAGCGCTATCTGCACCGCTTCATGCTCGAGTTCACGCGGATCGAAACCCTCGCCGGCGTCAAGCGCACGAAGTATAACCAGTACGATTCCCTGGTTCGTCCACTGGTGGCATGGCTGGAGACCAAAGGCGTCAACTTCATCAAAGACTGTTCCGTGATGGATTTCGTGCTCGACACGGAGAGCGATGCATTCGTGGTTACAGGTTTCGACTGCAATCGCGCCGGTAAGGCCGAGAATGTACCCGTCGCCAAGGACGATCTTGTATTGTTCCAGAACGGTTCGATGGTCGATGCCTCGAGTTTCGGCACGATGTCGAGCCCGCCCAAGGCGCTGACCAAAGTCGACAGCGGCGGCTGGCGATTGTGGGAGAGGCTGGCCGAGGGGCGCCCAGAATTCGGCAAGCCTGCCGTATTCAATTCACATATACCGGAATCCTGCTGGCACTCGTTCACGGTGACCCTGAAGGACACCGCGTTTTTTGATCACATGGAGAAATTCAGCGGCAACGCGGCCGGAACCGGCGGATTGGTGACGTTCTTTCAGTCGAACTGGCTGATGTCGATCGTCCTTTACCACCAGCCTCACTTTGCCGATCAACCCGCCGACGTCCAGGTGTTTTGGGGCTACGTGCTACATCCCGACCGCATCGGCAATTTCGTCGCCAAGCCTCTGGCCCAGTGCTCGGGCAAGGAGATCCTGGCTGAGTTGTGCGGACATCTCAATCTCGACGCGTCGGTCTTTGAAACCGCGATCTGCATCCCCTGTCGGATGCCTTACATCACCAGCATGTTCATGCCGCGGGCGGCAGGGGATCGCCCCCAGCCCATCCCGGCAAACACCAGGAACTTCGCGATGATCAGTCAGTTCGTGGAAATCCCGGTCGATGTCGTCTTCACCGTCGAATACTCGGTCAGGGCTGCACAAACGGTCGTCTATCAGTTGCTCGGCGTCGATCGCGAGGTCACGCCGATCACGGCCAACGACAAATCCATCAAGGTCAAGGTCAACTCGGTCATCAAGGCGTTCGCTTGACGAACGATGTCCCGGCGCGGGTCGACAGTTTTCGTTACACTGGAGAGATTGATGTATGTGAACGTCGCCGTTTTGAAGGAGACGCAGCCGCACGAGCGGCGCGTGGCGCTGGTGCCATCGGTCGTGCCCAGGCTGATCAAGCTCGGCGCGAAGTTGCACATGCAGATCGGCGCCGGAGACGCCGTCAGGTTGATCGACACTGCATTCAAGGACGTCACGTTCATTTCTGACCGGATCGCGCTGGTCAGGGACGCCGATGTGGTGCTCGCGGTGCAGCCGCCAGCGCTCGATATCGTCCATCACATGAAAGAAGGCGCGATCCTGATTTCGTTTATTTATGCCAACCGGGAGCCCGCGCTGGTGCAGCTCTTGCTCGACAAGAAGATCACGTGCTTCGCCATGGAGCGGATTCCGCGCATCACGCGCGCGCAGGCCATGGATGCGCTGTCCAGCCAGGCGGCACTCGCCGGATACTATGCCGTCCAGCTGGGCGCGACGCATCTCGCCCGCGTTCTTCCGAAGATCACCACGGCTGCCGGCCCAATTGGGCCAGCCAGGGTGCTGGTCATGGGACTGGGTGTTGCCGGCCTCGAGGCTCTCGCGACGGCGCACCGGTTGGGGGCTGTTACCGAGGGATATGACGTTCGTCCGGATACCCAGGAGCAAGCGCTATCGCTTGGCGCGAATTTCGTCGAAACCGGCGTCGATGCGCGGGGCAAGGGAGGCTATGCCCGTGAACTGACGTCGGAGGAGAAAGTAAAGGTCGCGGCGGTGTTGACCAAGCATATTCAGCAGGCCGACCTCATCGTCACCACCGCAGCGATTCCGGGCCGCGCTTCGCCCATGTTGATCAGCAAGGCGCAGGTCGCCGGCATGAAAGCCGGTGCCGTGATCGTCGATCTCTCGGCCGACGGCGGCGGCAATTGTGAGGAGACGAAACCCGGGGAGACCATTCGGGTCGGGCAGGTGATAATCGCGGCGCCCCTGAACGTGGCTTCATTGTTGGGGCAGGACGCCAGCGAGCTCTATGCGAAAAACCAGTACAACCTACTGCTGCTGATGATGAAGGATAACGTCATCAAGATCGACTGGCACGACGAGATTCTGGCCAAGACGGTTCTGACCCACGCCGGCGAACTCAAGACAGAAGCTGCCAATACGCCTGCTGGTCATGGCGTGGGCGAAAAAAGCCCTCCGGCGAAGCCCGCGGCGAAAGTCGCTTGAACGGCAACAGGAAACCGTCATGCAATTTGCAATCTCGATCAGTGGCTTTGTGGCCCTCTACATCTTCATGCTTGGCGCGTTTGCCGGCTGGGTGATCATCGGACATGTGCCGGCAATCCTGCACACCCCGCTGATGTCGGGCTCCAACTTCGTCCACGGTATCGTCGTGGTCGGCGGCATCTTTGCGCTGTTGAACGCGACCACCTCGCTGGAGCAGGGTGTCGGATTTGTCGCCGTTCTGCTCGGCGCGGGCAACGCAGCGGGCGGCTTTGCCGTCACCGACCGAATGCTGGCGATGTTCAAGCCGACCGCGCATGAACCCAATCATGCTCACGCGCATGCGAAGGCGCGCCACCCCAAGAGGGATCGACATGTTGCATAGCATTCCGCAGCTCGTCATTGGCGTGACCGATCTCGCCGCTGCCTTCCTCTTTATGTACGGCCTGCAGCGCATGTCCTCGCCGGTGACGGCGTCATCGGGCATCACGGTCGCAGGCGTCGGCATGCTGGTCGCGATCCTCGCGAGTTTTCTCTACGCCTTGGACGTCGGCGTAGCTGCCCGGCCGCATCTGATGGTCAATATCGGCCTGGCTGTCGTGGCGCTTGCGGTCGGCGGCGGCGTTTCCTGGTGGAGCGGCAGGAAGGTCGCAATGACGTCGATGCCGCAGATGGTAGCGCTCTATAACGGCATGGGCGGCGGTGCTGCTGCGGCGATCGCCGCGGTCGAGCTATTCGGCAACAAGGCCGATGGCGCGACGCAGTTGGTGGTGACCTTGATCGGAGCGCTGATCGGTGCAGTGTCGTTGTCGGGGTCATTGGTCGCCTGGGCGAAGCTCGACGGCGTGCTCAACAAGCCATTCCGCGTCAGAGGTCAGCAGGTGGTGAATGGCCTCGGGCTGCTGGCGACGCTCTGTATCGGCGGATACATTGTTTTCGTGACGCTGGCGGCAACGACGCCAGTGATGGCGATGCCCGAGCTGATCTATCTTTTCTTCGGCCTTTCGTTGGTCTTCGGCATTCTGCTGACATTGCCGATCGGTGGCGCCGATATGCCGGTCGTGATTTCGATCTACAACGCGTTTACCGGACTTGCGGTCGGTCTCGAAGGGTTTGTGCTGCAGAACCCGGCCTTGATGATCGCCGGCATGGTGGTCGGCGCCGCCGGCTTGCTATTGACGCTGCTGATGGCCAAGGCGATGAACCGCTCGATCGCCAATATCCTGTTCACCAACTTCGGAGCCGTCGCCAAGCAGAAGCGGGGTGACATCAAGGGGACCCTGAAACCCGTTGAAGCAGGCGATGCCGGAATCTTCATGCGCTACGCCAGCTCGGTCATCATCGTCCCGGGCTACGGTCTTGCCGTCGCACAGGGACAGCAAAAGCTCTACGAGTTTGTCAAGTTGCTGCAGGGGGCGGGCGTTTCGGTCAAGTTTGCGGTTCATCCAGTTGCCGGACGCATGCCCGGTCAGATGGACGTGCTGCTCGCCGAGGCCGGCGTACCCTATGACCTCATTTTTCAGCTCGAGGATATCAACGACGAATTTGCCACGACGGATGTCGCGCTCGTCATCGGCGCCAATGATGTGGTGAATCCGGCGGCGCGCACCGAAAAATCCTCTCCGATTTACGGCATGCCGATCCTTAACGCTGACAAGGCCAAGAAGGTCTACGTGGTCAAGCGCGGCGAGGGTAAGGGTTATGCCGGCGTCGTCAACGGGCTGTTCTACGGCGACAATTGCGACATGGTTTATGGTGACGCCGCTGCCGTGCTCGGGAAGATGGTGGATGCCGTACGCGCGCTGGGCACCAAGGCTGCCGCTTGATCGATGATCAGGCCGATATTCACTTTCAACTCGCCAAAAGGAGCTAAGCATGGCCGGTAAAATGCACGTCGCCGTCGTCGAGCAATTCGGAAAGCCGTTGGTGCAGCAGGAATGGGACATCCCCTCGCCAGGCCCCGGTCAGATCCTGGTCAAGACCGAGGCGTGCGGCGTTTGCCACACCGATTTGCATGCGGCGACCGGCGATTGGCCGCTGAAGCCTAAGCTGCCGTTCATTCCGGGACACGAGGCCATCGGCCGCGTCGCTGCGGTCGGTGCCGGCGTCACCATCGTCAAGGAGGGGGACAGGGTCGGCGTGCCCTGGCTCTATTCTGCGTGCGGCCATTGCGAGCATTGCCTCAGCGCCTGGGAGACCGTGTGCGACGAAGCGCAATTCGGCGGCTACACCAGGAACGGTGGCTTTGCCGAATACGTCATTGCCGACCCAAATTATGTCGCCCACATACCGGCCGGCCTTGATCCGAAGCAGGCCGCACCCCTGATCTGCGCTGGTATCACAAGTTACAAGGGCATCAAGGAAACCAAGACGAAACCCGGCGACTGGATCGTCATATCGGGTGCCGGCGGCCTCGGGCATCTCGCCATTCAATATGCCAAGGTGATGGGGTTGCAGGTCTGCGCCGTCGATATCGATGACGCAAAACTCGCGCTGGCGAAAACCATGGGCGCGGATCTTGTCATCAATGCCCTGCATGGTGACCCGGCAGGGGCCGTGAAGAAAGGCACCAACGGCGGCGCGCATGGCGTGCTGATCACCGCGCCATCGCTCAGTGCGTTCAAGCAGGGCGTCGGCATGACCCGCAAGCGCGGCACCTGCGTCCTGGTCGGTCTGCCGCCGGGCGATTTTCCCGTGCCGCTGTTCGATGTGGTGGCGAACTGCATCACCATCCGCGGGTCTTTTGTTGGCACCCGCGAAGACATGGCCGAAGCGTTGGCATTCGCCGTTGACGGCAAGGTCAAGGCGGACATCGAGCTTCAGCCGCTCTCGGACATCAACGACATCTTCGATCGCCTCAAGCACGGCAAGGTGGCCGGTCGTGTGGTGCTGGATTTCGCGGGAACCAAGGTTCACCCCCATCAATCGAAGACTCCGGTAGCCAACAAGACGAAAACGGCAGCCGTTGGATGAGCCACCATCGCTCATGTTGAATTGGCAATGGATGTTCCAGGCAGGCGGAGAACGCGATGCACGCCATGGTGCTCAAGAAACTTGGATCCGCGCTTGAATGGACGGAGATCGCCGATCGGCCGCCCGGACCGGGTCAAATTCGTGTCAAGGTAACGGCCTGCGGCGTCTGCCGAACGGATCTGCATGTCGTCCACGGCGAATTGCCTGATCCGAAGCTGCCGATCATCCCCGGCCACGAGATCGTCGGACGTATTGATGCGGTCGGTGCCGGGGTGGAAAACCTTCGGATCGGCGAGCGCGTCGGCATTCCCTGGCTCGGCCATACCTGTGGTATCTGTCGCTACTGCCTGGGCAATCGCGAAAACCTTTGTGACGACCCGCTTTTCACCGGTTTTACCTGTGATGGCGGCTTTGCGACCGCGACGATCGCCGACGCGCGGTTTGCATTCCCGCTTGGCGAAACCGGCGACGATACGTCTCTTGCGCCGTTGCTCTGCGCCGGCCTGATCGGCTGGCGTTCGCTCGTGATCGCGGGAGACGGCAGAAAGCTTGGATTGTACGGGTTTGGCGCTGCGGCCCATATCCTGGCGCAGGTGGCGAGGTGGCAGGGACGGTCGGTGTTCGCCTTTACGCGGCCAGGAGACGTCGCCGCCCAAAATTTCGCGCGAAGCCTCGGTGCCACCTGGGCCGGAGGGTCCGATGAGATGCCGCCAGAGCCCCTCGACGCCGCCATTATCTTTGCTACCGTCGGTGAACTCGTGCCGATGGCGCTGAAGGCCGTCCGCAAAGGCGGCCGGGTCGTTTGTGCGGGCATCCATATGAGCGACATCCCAAGCTTCTCCTACGGGCTGCTCTGGGAAGAGCGACAGCTCGTGTCGGTCGCCAACCTCACGCGGCAGGACGGGATTGATTTCCTGAAGCTCGCGCCCGAGATCGGCATTGTCACCAGGACAACCAGCTATCCGCTCCGCGAAGCCAACCAGGCGCTTGCCGATCTGCGCGCTGGCCGCTTCGAGGGCGCCGCGGTTCTCGTGCCGTGAACCGGTGTCTTATTTCGCTTCGGCGCCGATATTTCGCCAGGCCACCGCGAGCTGATCCGAGGCGTTTCGAAACGACGTCTTTGCGCTCTCCCAATCTTCCGCGGCTGCGGTCTCCAGCCGCGCAGAGGCAGCCTTCGTGTTGGCCCAGGCCTGGTTGAGATCGTTGGTTGCCTTGGTCTGGGCGTCTGTGGCCTTTGCTTTGGACCACTCGCCAAAATCGTGCAGCTTTTGTTGCCAAACCAGCATCTCGA
>Ga0209006_10003090_pt1 | contig 15107 bp, 11 predicted proteins | sample JacPin_JW_Ref_O2_FD_188567 | JGI IMG/M metagenome (GOLD analysis project Ga0209006, IMG submission 188567) | Forest soil microbial communities from Algoma, Ontario, Canada - Jack Pine, Ontario site 1_JW_Ref_O2 (SPAdes) (version 2) | ecosystem: Environmental > Terrestrial > Soil > Boreal... | reverse complement strand
GTGAACTCTCGAACGGAACGCCTCATGTGGGTCGCGTGAGTGACCAGGATAATGCGGTGCACGCCTGCCGCCGTGAGTATGCGCGCGGAGTTTCGCGCGTTCTGAAACGTGTCGTAGGCTTCGGAGTCGATCCAGCGCGTCTCGATCCCAAAGTTTCGCTGCAGCGTATCGTGCATCGCGCGGGCCTCGAGCGAAAACCCGGTGACGAGAACCGGCAGCCCGGTTTCCTTGGCGAGGTACGCGCCGTAGCTCAGCCTTTCGAGCATGAGAGGTTCGGCGGCGGGTCCTTGGTACTCGGGAGCCAGGGCGCGCTGGCCGCCGCCGCCGAGAATTACTATGGCCTGTGCGTTGGCCGCCTGGTGAAGATCCACCGGTGGATATTGTTCCGCGAGACGCGTCAAAGCATCTGCCACGATCGGAGTCGACAACAGCCACAGCGACGCCAAGCCTACAATCAGGCATATCCGTGCAAACCGCGGCCGTGCTTTGAGCAGCACGAGTCCCAGCAGCGCGAGCAACAGCGGGCTCGCGGGCGGCAGGATCAACTCTTTCAGCAGCGTCTTTAAGTGTAATAGCCAAATCAACGGTGAGCGCCTCCACTGATTGCGCAGCCAGTTATTTAACACGATGAGGTTTGAATTCGCCGCGGCAGTTTAGCGCGTGCGTGAAACCGCCGCGGGAAAGTGGCAATATCGGCCACCCTTCAAACATTCGCGCAACGAGCCACGCAGGTCATGCAAAAATCCACATTAGTTGCTTTGCTGTTCAGTCTGCTCTGCGGGCCTGCATTCGCTCAGGCGCCGAAGATGCAGAGCTGCGAATCCACGCCGCAGCCCGCCTTTTGTAGCGCGGTTCGCGGCGTTCGATCCGAGGGCTGGCCTGCGCAGAGCCGCTCCGAAGTGATGGCGCAACATGGAATGGTGGTGGCCAGTCAACCACTGGCTGCCCAGGCGGGATTGCAGATTTTACAGCATGGCGGCAACGCCATCGACGCGGCCGTGGCGACGGCCGCGATGCTCAACGTGACGGAACCCATGATGGTGGGAATGGGCGGAGATCTATTCGCCATCGTCTACATCGCCAAGGAACACAAGGTCTATGTGCTGAACGCCAGCGGAATGGCGCCCACCGGCGCGACCGTTGAGCGATTCAATAAATTGGGTTACACCTGGAATCCCAAAAACTGGGGCCCGGGTTCGGGCATGCCCGCCGGTGGAATTTTGCCCGTGACGGTGCCCGGAGCTGCGTGGGGCTGGCAGGCGGTGCTCAAGCGTTTCGGCAAACTCACCTTCAAAGAGGTGCTCGAGCCGGCAGCCGAGTATGCGCAAGGCGGATTTCCGATATCCGAGCGCATCGCGCATGACTGGCGCCTGCCCAATGCGCTGCCCTTGCAGGGGTGCTGCACATCGCTGGATCCCGATTCGGTCAAGACTTGGTATGTGAACGGCGTCCAGCCGGTGGCCGGACAAATGTTCAGAAATCCGGATCTTGCGCGAACGCTGCGACTCCTGCAGACGAAGGGAGCAGAGGCGTTCTACAAGGGAGAGATTGCGCAAGCCATCGTGGCGAAGTCGCGGGCACTCGGCGGATCGATGACGCTCGAAGATCTCGCCAACTACAAGGGCGAATGGGTCGAGCCCGCCCGCACCAACTATCATGGTTACGACATCCTCGAATTGCCGCCGCCGGCGCAAGCCTGGGCAACGAATGAGATTCTGAACATTCTCGGTGCGTGCGTGCCGCAGTGGACCACCGGGCAGAGCTTGGCTTCACTGGGTCCTAAGGACCCCGAGTACTGGCATTTGCTGATTGAGGCGAAGAAGCTCGCTTACGCCGACCTGTATCAATACAACGCGGATCCGAATTTTTCGGCCGTACCGCTAGGCAAATTGCTGTCGGAGAGCTACGCCGCTTCGCTGTGCGGAAAAGTGGATCCGCAGCATGCTTCGACGCCGAAGGCCCCGGGAAATTTCCCCATGCCGGGCGACACCATCGTGCTGTCAACCGCGGATGCCGAAGGCAACATGGTGTCCTGGGTGAACAGCAACTTTTCCGGCTTCGGCTCCGGCGTGACGGTGCCGGGATACGGCTTCATTCTGCACAATCGCGGTGCGTTGTTTACGCTCAATCCCAAGAGCCCCAATGTCATCGAGCCTCACAAGAGGCCATTCAACACCTTGTCCGCGGGCTTCGTGATGCACAACGATCAGCCGCTGATGACCGTAACGTTGATGGGCGGCGACATGCAGGCGCAGGGGCACGCGCAGCTGTTGGTCGATATTTTGGATCTTGGCGCGAATCTGCAGGCGGGCGCGGACATGGCGAGATTCCGCCATTCCCAAATCTCCAATCAGCTCAGCCTGGAGACGCCGCTATATGATCTGGTGGGCTCAAAACTCGCGGCGATGGGCCACACGGTGAAGTCCGTGAGCGGAGAGGAGATGGGCGGCGTGCAGATCCTGATGTTGGTCGCCGATCCCTCAGCGGCGCAAGCCGGATCCGATACCCTCAAGCGCGTTGCCGGCTACTATCGCTCAGGATCAGATTTCCGCAAGGATGGCGAGGCGGTCGGGTGGTAAGCGCAGTAGAACATCGTGTAGCGCGAGGAGGGTCCATTGTGAATGGCAACATCTTAGCCTTGCGCATTCGAACAGTTTTGACCTGAGCCAGTATCTTGGGTTCAGTCTCGTACGCTCGCCAGCGAACGCGCCGCCATTCAAGGCGGTAGCAATCTGCGTTTGCCGTCGGCCGACAGCATGATCCCCGGTTCATCCAGATTGGTTCGATCCCATAGTTCGCACGTCACTTCGCGGTGGCGCTGGTCCAGCGCTTCGCAGTAATTGGTGTACAGGCAGAGCCGCACCTTGCCGCCACGGCCTTCGCGAACTTTCAAAAACCAGTCCGGATCGGCCAGCGCCTGGCGGGCGAATCCGACGATGTCCGCCGTGCCGTTGCGCAGCGCTTCTTCTGCCTGACTAAAGTGATGTATACCGCCGGACAGCACGATGGGCGTGTCGAATCCCGCCTGGCGGATTGTCGCGCGGATGCGAGCACACGCATCGACGTTGCGGCCAAAAGGTCCTTTCGCGTCCGAATAATACGAGGGCATGCACTCATAGCCGCTGCGCCCCGTGTAGGGATACGCGGCTTCGCCGATTTTGGGCTGCGAGGCGTCCTCAAATTTTCCGCCGCGCGACAGTGAGATAAAATCAATCCCGGCGGCCGCGAGCCGCTCCGCAAAGTACTCCGTATCCTCGACTGTGCTGCCGTGTTCGATGCAGTCTTCCGCCAGCATCCGGCAGCCGACGGGAAATGCCGAGCCGACTTCAGCTCGTACCGCCGCCAGCACTTCCAGCGGCAGCCGAATTCGCTGCTCCCTCGCGCCGCCGTAACCATCGCCGCGGGTATTGAGGGCGGAGAGAAAGGACGCCATGGTGTAGGCATGCGCGTAGTGCAGTTCGACTCCGTCGAAGCCGGCTTTACGCGCGCGCTGCGCGGCAGCGGCGAACACCGCCGGAAGCGTGGCGGGCAAATCCCGGACCGCGGCCACGTCGGTATCGGTGACGCGCTCCCGAAATCCCTGCCGCAACGACTCCAGCTCGCGCGCGGTCAAGGCTATTTCCAATTCAGACTCACTCAGTGCGGCCAATCGAGCTCGAACGCTGACCTCGTCGCTGTCGGCCATGCTCAAGAATTCCCGGTGGCGCGGCGTCACCTTCAAGAAGCGCTCGAAGTATTTCTGCGCAGGAGGGCGGCGCCGAATACTCAAAAAATCGATGATTTGTATGAAAAGCTTGGTCTCGCCGTTACTGGCGCGGCGCACGCATTCCGTCAGACGCTCAAGTCCGGGCAGGAAACGATCATCGCTGATGCGCAGCAAGGGTCCGCTCGCGACATCGCGCACACCCGTGGCCTCCACGACCAATGCCGCAGGGCGGCCGCGTGCAAAGCGTTCATACCAAGCGAGAACCGACGGCGTGACATCGCCCTCTTCGGACGCGCGCCACGGCACCATGGCGGGAACCCAGGTGCGCGATGCCAATTGGACTGAACCCACCCTGATCGGCTGGAACAATTGCGACTGTTCCGCCTGAGACGCCGTGGGCCAGGGCGCGTCGAGCGGCGCGTACTTGATGCGCTCAGGCGGACGCCATGTGGCCATGAGCTTCGTCGTCGGGGATCACGGCCGTTGCCTCTATTTCCACCAGTGCGCGCTGTTCGACCAATCCTCGGACTTCCACGACTGACATGGCCGGAAAATGCTTGCCCAAGATTTCCCGGTAAGCGGCGCCGATGTCGCGCGCCTCGCGAACATAGGCGTCGCGGCTCAGTACGTACCAAGTCAGCCGGACCAGATGCCGCGGTTCGGCATGAGCCTCCTTGAGCACGCGCACGATATTGCGCAACGCTTGCGCCGTTTGCCCGGTCAAATCATCGCTGTTGAACTGTCCGTTCGAATCCCAGCCAATCTGGCCGGAAATGAATATCATCTTTCCGCGTGCGGCCATGCCGTTGGCATAGCCCTTTGGACGCGCCCACTCCGCGGGTTGCAAGGTCTCGATGCTCATCGCTAGTTGCCTTTGAAAGTCGGGCGTTGTTTTGCCGAAAATGCCTCGTAGGCGCGGCGAAAGTCTTCGGTCTGCATGCAGATTGCCTGCGCTTGGGCTTCGGCCTCGAGCGCCTGCTCCAGCCCCATGTTCCACTCCTGATTGAGCATGGTTTTGGTCATGCCATGCGCAAAGGTCGGACCATCGGCAAGTTCTCGAGCGAGCTGCGCGGCCGCCGCGCGCAATTCCTCGACGGGCAGCAAACGGCTGTAAAAGCCGCAGGCGAGCGCTTCGTCGGCCCCCATGCTGCGGCCGGACAGAAGCAATTCCGCGGCGCGTCCATGGCCGATGAGGCGCGGCAAGATTGCGCAGGCGCCCATGTCGCAGCCCGCAAGCCCCACGCGCGTGAACAGAAATGCGGTTTTCGAACGGGGCGTGCTCAAGCGGATGTCGGAGGACATGGCCAGGATGGCGCCGGCACCCGCGCACACGCCATCGACCGCGGCAACGATGGGTTGGGGACAGGCGCGCATCGCTCTCACCAGATCGCCGGTCATTCGTGTGAAATTGAGCAGCTCCGGCATGCTCATCTGCGTCAACGGCCCGATGATCTCCTGCACATCTCCGCCGGAGCAAAAATTGGCGTCCGCGCCGCTGATGACAATCACTTTCACCTCGGGCGCGTAGGGGAGCCTGCGCATGAGATCGCGCAATTCCGCATAGCTCTCAAAGGTGAGGGGATTTTTCTTTTCCGGGCGATTCAAGGTGATCCAGCCGACTCGATCCTCGACGCTCCATAAGAAATGCCGGGCGCGATACTCGGTCAAGGTGTCTTTCATGATGTTTTCCGGGTCAGTTGCACACGCAAATGCGACAAGGATTCATTCAATGCGCGCTGCTCGCGTTTCGAAATACCCGAGAACAGATTCACGATCCACGACTCGTGCTCGATCGCCATCTGCGCGAAGAGCCGCCGGCCTTCCTTGGTGAGCTTGACCAGGTATACGCGCCGATCGGCAGGGTCTTCCGTCCGGACGATCAAGCCCGCGCGCTCCAGTTGATCGACGATGCCGGTGACATTGCCGCCGGTCACGAGCATGCGCCTCGACAACTCGCCCATCTGCAGGCCTTCAGGCGCGCGCTCGAGCTGCGCCATCAGATCGAAGCGCGGCAGCGTGGTTTTGAATTGCGCGGACAACGCCTTGCGCACATGGTTCTCGATGAGATGCGAGCAGGTCAGCAAGCGCAGCCACAAACGCAGCGATTCATGGGTGTCGTCGGTCAACCGCGCATCTGATTCCAGGGCGGCGCTCACATCAATTCTCCGCCGGCGACCACGATGCTTTGTCCGGTGACGGACTCGCTTCCAGGCAGGCATAGCCACGTCACGGCATTGGCGACTTCGTCCGGTTGGACGAGCCGCCCCTGGGGATTTGATTTGGTCATGGCCTGCAGCGCCTCTTCGGGCTTGCGGCCGGTGACGGCGGAGATTTTTGCGGCCGCCTCTCTGACCAAGTCGGTATCGGTATATCCGGGGCACACCGCATTGACGGTGATGTTGCGGGTCGCAACCTCTCGGGCAACGGCGCGCGTCAATCCGATGACGCCGTGCTTCGCCGCACAGTAGGCGGCGACATAGGGATAGCCGGTGAGTCCCGCGGTGCTGGCGATATTGACGATCCGTCCGAAGCCGCCCTGGAACATGTCGGGCAGCGCCGCTTGCATGCCGAAGTAAGTGCCCGACAAATTGATCGCGAGCAACCGCTCCCACAAGGCATCATCGCGCTTGGTGATCGGCGCGCTGATCGCCTGGCCCGCGTTGTTGATCAGAATCTCGATGGGGCCGAATTGGGTGCGCGCGGCGGCGAACGCCGCGTCCACGGATTCCCGTTTGGCGACATCGGCGGTCGCGCAAAAAGTTTGCGCACCGGAGGTTCTCAACTCGGCCGCCAGCGCTTCGAGCGTGGCAGCGGTGCGTCCGAGCATACTCACCTTGGCGCCCTGAGCGATCAGCGCTCGTACGATACTTGCGCCGATGCCGCGGCCTCCGCCGGTTACCAGCGCATGGCGTCCTTGCAGCGGTTTGTTGCCGTTCATACGGAGCCTGCCGCCGTCGCGGCGCGTGCCGCGGCGCGCTCGAGCTGACTTTTTGCGGAGAGATACGGCTCGGGCCACCACTGTTCCGTGTAGCCTTGCGCGGCCGCCTCGGCGAGCGTCCAGGAAGGAGAGCTGAGGTGTGGGCGGGCAATCGCGCATAGATCTGCGCGGCCCGCGGCGATGATGGAATTGACGTGATCGGCCTCGAAGATATTTCCGACGGCAATCGTCGGGACGCCGGCCAGGTTGCGCACCATGTCGGCCAGCGGCGTCTGCCACATGCGGCCATAGACTGGCCGCTGCGTTGCGACCGTTTGACCGCTCGAAATGTGCAGAATATCGGCACCCGATGCCGCCAGGGTCCGCGCAATGGCGATCACGTCTGCCTCGCTCAAGCCGCCTTCCGCCCAATCGCAAGCCGATATGCGCACGCTGACAGGCCTTGTCGCCGGCCACACCGCGCGTACCGCACGCAACACCTGCAGCGGGAACCTCAATCGATTCTCCACCGATCCGCCGTATTCGTCCTGTCTGACATTGGTGAGGGGCGAGAGGAAGCTGGCCAGCAAATAACCATGCGCCATGTGCAATTCGAGCATATCGAATCCCGCCGCGGCGCCGAGCGTCGCCGCCCGCACAAAATCGTTTTTCACGGTTTCCATTTCCGCCGGCGTCATTTCGCGCGGCACCTGACTGATGCCGGGCAAATACGGCAGCGGCGAGGGCGCAAAGAGGGGCCAATTGCCGCTGCTCAACGGGTGATCCGCTTCCTGCCAACCCAACTGCGTCGAACCTTTGCGGCCCGCGTGGCCGAGTTGCAGGCAGATGCGCGCCTGCGATTCCACGTGCACGAATTCCACGATGCGCCGCCATGCCGCGGCTTGGGTGTCGTTCCACAGGCCGGTGCAGCCCGGCGAGATACGCGCGTCGGCGGAGGTGCAGGTCATCTCGGTGAACAACAACCCCGCACCACCGGTGGCGCGCGCGCCATAGTGAACCAAATGCCAATCGGTGGGCACCCCGTCCACCGCCCGATATTGCGCCATGGGCGAGACCGCCACACGGTTCACCAGCTGCATATCGCGCAGCCGAAACGGCAGGAACATCGGCGGGCGCGGCGCAGCGACGCCGCCGCACTTCGACGCCAGATTGGTCTCGATCTTGTCGATGAAGCGCGCGTCGCGCAGCTTCAAGTTCGCGTGGCCGATGCGCTGACTTCCGGACAGCAAGCTGTAGGCGAACTGCAGCGGCTCCATGTTTTCGTATCGAGCCACGTTTTCGAACCATTCCATTCGATTGCGAGCCGCATTTTGCAGCTTTTGCGCCTCGACGCTGCGCTCGGTCTGGTAGGACTCCAATCCCGACGGCACATCCTTCGCGTGGCTGACGTGACGCACCAGCGCGATGGCATCCTCCATTGCCAGTTTGGTGCCCGAGCCGATCGAGAAGTGCGCGGTATGCGCGGCATCGCCGATGAGCACGCGATTGCCATCGTGCCAATGCCGACATTCCACTCGATTGAAATTGAGCCAGGGTGAGCCGCGCAGGTGCCGCGCGTTGGACAGCAGGGGTGCGCTGCGAAGATAGGCGGCGAATAGTTTTTCGCAAAATGCGATTGACTGATCGGCATCGGCCTTATCCAGCCCGTGCGCCGCCCAGGTCTCCTCGCGTGTCTCCACAATGACGGTGGAAAGGTCCTTGCTGAATTGATAGGCGTGAATTTGAAACCAGCCGAACTCGGTCTTTTCGAACGCAAACGTAAACGCAGAGAATTTCTGGGTCGTACCCAGCCAAATGAAGCGGCACTTGCGCACCTCGATGGTCGGGTCGAATTTCTCGGCCTGCCGCGCCCTGGCCTTGCTATTGGCGCCCTCTGCAATCACCACAAGATCAGCACCGTCGAACTCTTGGGTGTCGTCGAGCTCGCGCTGGAATGTTTGCTTCACGCCGAGCGAGGCGGCGCGCTTCTGGAGAATGCTGAGAAGCATGCGGCGCGAGACGCCGGCGAAACCGTGTCCCTGGGAGCGTATGGTCTGCCCCTTGAAATGCACGTCGATGTCGTCCCAATGGTAGAACTCCTCGACGATGCGCGCATGCGAGGGCGCGTCCGCTTCCAGGAAGTTGCCCATGGTCTTGTCCGAAAACACGACGCCCCAGCCGAAGGTCTCGTCCGGGCGATTGCGCTCGAAAATCTCAACGGACGCGCCGGGCAGCGCCTTCTTGAACAGGATTGCGGAATACAGGCCGGCGGGTCCGCCGCCCATGCAGACAATTCGCTTCATGCCTCATTATATCATGTTTCGATAGTTTATATATAAAGGATAATTGCCAGGGAGGCCTCAGAGGACTCAAGGCCCGAAGACGCAGGGCCTTGAGTCTTCTGAGGCCTCCCTGGCGAGAACTCGGGCCGATTGATATTACATGCCGCCGGCGAGACATCGCGCGAACAGTTCTACGGCGATTTTCAGTTGACTCACGGAGAGTCCTGCGTAGCCGATGAGCAGTCCGGGGCGGGCGGGGCGGTTGCGGTAGTAAGGATGAATCGGATGCAGGCCGAGGCCCAGTGATTTGGCGCGCTCAATGAAGGCGTCGAGCTCATCGAATTTCAGGTGGCGGAACCAGATGACCAAATGCATGCCCGCTTGATGCGGACCTATCTCGATGTGCGAGGCGAGACGTTGCAATGCGTCGACGACGGTTCGGCGGCGATTGATGAGTTCCTTGACGGACTTGCGCAGATGTTTCTCGTACTGCCGGCTCTGGATAAAGGTCGCAAGCGCCGCCTGCTCCACCGAGGGTGAGCCCAGATCATCGAGCAGCTTCGCCTTGTAGAGGGCATCGCGCAGCGCCGCGGGACAGACGATGTAGCCCAGGCGCAATGCGGGAAACAGCGTTTTGGAAAAACTGCCCACGTAGAGCACGCGGTCGGCGAGATCGAGCGATCGCAGCGCGGGCAACGGCCTGCCGCCCGCGTGAAATTCAGTGTCGTAGTCATCCTCGAATATCCAGCTTTCGGTTCGTGCGGCCCACTTCAACAGTTCCAGACGCCGGTTCAGCGTCATCACGACACCGGACGGGAATTGATGCGAGGGCGTGACGAACACCAGCCGCGTACGGCGCTGCGGTAGTTCCCGGACGACCAGCCCCTCATCATCCGTTCGAGCACTGACCACCTGCGCGCCGTAGGCGAGCAAGCTGTGCACGGCGAGCTGATAGTGCGGATCCTCGACGACCACTCGTTCGCCCGGATCCAGCAGTACGCGCTCCACCAATGTGAGGGCTTGCTGAGTGCCGGCGACGATAAGGATGTCGGTCGCGCTGCACAGCACACCGCGCCTGCGTGCCAGATAGTCGGCGATTGCACGGCGCAGTGGCAGATAACCGCCGGCGGCGGGATAGGTCGGTCCAGCGCGCAGTGCCGCGGCCGCCAACTTGCGTCGCCACGAATGGAAAAGCCCCGTATCAATGAGCGGCTCGCCGTAGAGCAAGTCATATTTCGGCCGCCCGCTGACATGCGCGCCGGCCAACGTGACGGGCGGCAACGATCGCATCCGAGTCGCATAGCGCGACAGCGGGACGAGGCGGGTCCGCGCCGTCGGCCGCGTTGCGGGACTGACTTTCGCAACCCGCGTGCCCGATCCTGCCCGCGCGACGGCCAACTGTTCCGCGCACAGCAGTTCATAGGCTTGCAGCACCGTTTTTCGCGCAACGCCGAGCGCCGTTGCCAGGGCGCGGGTGGAGGGCAACCTGCTGCCCGCGATCATGCGCCCCGCCAGTATCTCCAACTTAATCGCCCTGGCGATCTGATCGTACAGGGTGCCTTTCTTATCTAAGGTGAGATACATATGCCAGCCTGGCTTGGATCAGTTCGCTCGCCGGTGACGTATTCGCGGCTACGCAGCCTGCGCTGGGTGGCTGCGCAGCGATGCGATGGCGCGCTCGAGCTGCGCGCCGCTATCGTCGGCGAGGGCGGCCTCGCGCAAAGCCCGCAGGCGCGCGCCGCCTTCGGCTTCGCCAACCAGGTTCGGGGCGAGGGACGATAGTTGACTGAATGAAGACCAACCGCGCTCATGTGTGTCGCCGTAGCCCTTTACGAGCGTCTGGCACTCCGCGAGTTCCACGGCGAGATCTTGGTTGCGCGGAGCAATCTCCGCAATCTGTCGCAACCAGGCCTCGATGCGCTGGTTCTCGATCTGGTAACGCAGGCTGCCGCGTCTGAAGCGCCGCAGCGCGGAGATGCCGCGCAGCAATGCAAAGCCGCTGATGCTCGTGGTCGAAATGCGGCGCCCGGCCGTGAATCGCGCCAGGATGCGTCTTGCGCGCGCGGATGCCAGCAGACGCCGCCCCAACCCGGCGGGAAGCGTGCCGCAGATTTCCTCCACCCGCGGCTTCACGAATTCGCGCACTTCGACGAGGTCGGCAGCTTGCGCCCTCACCTCGCGCCGAATCCGTTCAGCGCGGCCGCGCCGCGTTTTGACCTGTGCCACGCGCATCACGTCCTCAAAACTCATCCACAACGCCAAGGAACGCGCCGTGGCGGCGGTCAATTGGGCATCGTTCGATGGCGACGCGTCGAGCGCCTCGACGCCTTCGATCCGATCCAAAAATAAACCCGCATAGGCGTCGTCCTGGTAGTCGGACAGCCGCGCCGCCGCCATGCCAAGCAACTCGTGCAGCGCGGCGGGGAAGCGGCTTTCGATTCGCGCTCGTAGCGCCGCGGGAACGGCAGAGAGCGTGTAGTCGGAGGAGTCAAGAGCGCCGCGATGATCGGGCCACGCCGCCGCGGTCAGCGGCTTCGCGGCCGCGGCGATCACAGCCAGGCGGCCGGCCTCGAACGCGGCCAGGCTGGCATCAACGCCCACGCCGGATTCCCTGATCGCGTGATGATATTCCTCGATCCCCCAGGGCAGCACGCCGGCGCCTGCAATGCTGCCGAGTATCACGGCGCTGATGCGGCCGCCCGCGGCGTCAGCTACCTTGACCATGTCAAAGCCGATCAGCTTCGCCGCTGCCGCCGTGGCGATCTCGAACAATTCTCGCGAGCTCGCGCGCCCCTCGCCGAGCGCGATCTTTTCGCCGATGGTGTAATCCCGATGCGTGGAGGCGATCAGCGTGGTGCGATCTTGGGTGACCAGGCCGCGATTGATTGCCCGGCCGGCCTCCATCCACTCCGATGCCACCACGATGTCCACGTCGCCGGGATTCGGCATCAACGCCATGATGGGTTCGCGGCCCTCGGGCGCGTCGCTTCGCGGAAAGAATTCCAAATAGTAAATCGTCGCGCCGGTGCGCTGCGCCACGCCAGGCACGGAGGTTGCCTGCACGAAGTAGCCCGCGTGCCGGGCCGCGATGACGAGCCAGTCCGTCACGACTCCGCCGCCCTGGCCGCCCAGAGCTGCAATGGTCAAGGTGATGGGTCTTGAGCGCTTCAAGCCAGTATGCGAATGACGGCTGATCGCAGCCGTGCCTTGAACCGATCCCACGCGGTCGGGTTCACGATGACATCGGCCCGGTAGAACGACGGGCAGAGCACCGCGGCGTGCGCCACCTCGCCGCAAACCCCGCAGCCCACGCAACTGTTGTCGACATATGCAACGGGATCGCGCCGCAACGGATCGGGATTCGTTTTCACGGTGAGCGAGGGGCAGCCGGACAACCTAATACAGGAATGATCGCCGGTGCACACATCGGAATCGATGCCGAAGCGCTCGCGGACGACGCGCTCGCCATCGCCGATCAGCTTTTTGATGGCCGGTGCAACGCGTCGTTGCCGATTCAATTGACACTCGCCTTCGGCAATGACGATTTTAGGTCCGGTGAACTTGGTGAGCAGCGCTTCGCGCAGCACGCCCATCGTCTGCTTCATGTCGTAGGTGCGAATGGTGCGCACCCATTCAACGCCCACGCCGCGCACCGCGGTCTCGATGCGGTTTCTCGCCAGCCGGCCCTTGATCTCGGCCGACGATGAAGGGATGTATTGCCCGCCGGTGGCCGCCGAGTAACCGTTATCGACGATGATGGTCACGCCGTCGTGCCGATTGAAGACGGCATTGCCGATGCCGCTGGTCAAGCCGTTGTGCCAGAAACCGCCGTCGCCCATCATGGAGAGCGCGCGCCGCGGATTCGGCACATTGAACGACGCGCCGCCGGCGGCGCCCAAGCCGTAGCCCATGATGGTGCCGCCAAGATCGAATGGCGGCAGGGTGGAAAAAGAGTGACAGCCGATATCGGCGCTGACTTGCATCGGGCCCATTTCCCGCGCCAGCAGTTTCATCGACGCAAACAGCGGCCGCTCGGGGCATCCGGTGCACAATCCCGATGGGCGCATCGGCACGTTGCGCGCCAGCATGGCGGCCGGAAGCAGGGGAATGTCCGCGGCCGGCAACTGGCCGAATTCCGCTAAAAATTTCCGCAGTCCCGCGATGACCACGGCGCCGGTATATTCGCCCGCCATGGGCAGAGGGCCTTTCCCGACGATGCGCGTCTGCACGTCCGCTTGACGCAGAAACAGGCTGGCCGCCTGCTCGATGAACTCGGGCTGTCCTTCCTCGATGATCAGAATCGCCTTCTTGCCTTGCGCAAAGCGGGTGAATTCGTCCGGCACCAGCGGATAAGTCACGTTCAAGACGTACAGCGGAATCTTGGATTCCCCGAACACGTCGGCCAGCCCTAAGCGCTCGAGCGCGCGCAGCACGGTGTTGTACAAGCCGCCTTGCAGCACGATGCCGACGTCGCAAGCGGCGTTTTCACCCAAAAATTCGTTGAGCTGGCGTTCTTTGACGAACTTGACCGCGGCCGGCCAGCGATGCTCGATCTTTGCCCGCTCTTGCGCATAAGTCGATGGCGGCAGAATGATCCGCTCGAAGGTGCGGACGGGATTATTCATCGCTTGCTGCAGCGTGAAGGGCGGCCGGCGATTGTCCTTGGCGCGAAATTGGCCGACCACATGACACGCGCGGATCCGCAGCATCAGCATGACGGGCGTGCTGCTCGCTTCAGAAAGCTCGAAGCCCTGTTCCACCGCCTGCACGATCGAGGGCAAATTCGGCCGCGGATCGAGCAGCCAGATCTGGGATTTCATGGCGAAGGCATGCGTGCGCTCCTGCATGATGCTCGCGCCTTCGCCATAGTCCTCGCCGAGCACGATCAGCGCGCCGCCCATCACCCCGGCCGAGGCGAGATTGGAGAGCGCATCCGAGGCCACATTGGTGCCGACGGTGGACTTCCACGTCACGGCGCCGCGGATCGGATAGTTGACCGATGCGGCCAGCATGGCGGCTGCCGTGGCTTCGCTCGCCGAGGATTCGAAACGGACGCCGAGCTCGCCCAAGATCACGCTCGCGTCCGACAGCACGTCCATGAGGTGCGAAATCGGCGCACCCTGGTAGCCGCCCACATATCCGACGCCGGATTGCAGCAGCGCCTTGGTCACCGCGAGAATCCCTTCGCCCTCGAACTCGGCGCCCGCGCTCAGGCGCAGCGACTGCACTTCTTTGGCGAATGAACGTTCAGCCATGCGATAAGCTCATAAAAAAACCAGTATACATGCGCGCGCAAATGGCTCGATTTACGGCGGCATCGAGTTACGGCTGCAATCGTGTCGATGCCCAGGGGAGGCCGGTACTTTCGCCAGAGGGCTGCAGCGGCCGCGTGAAGCGCGCGCGGTCATGAATGCGGTATTCCCCTTCAACCCACAGTTCAATGGCATCGACGTAGAGGCGGTATCCACCCCAATTCGGCGGCCGCGGCACGGAAACCGTGATGCTCTCGGGTTCCTGGGACCCAGGACCCCCGTACGGAATGCCAAAGCGGCGCGCCTCTTGGGCCACTGCGGCGGCTAACGCCTTCCGGGATTCCACGGGTTGGCTTTGCTGGCTGGCCCACGCGCCCAACTGCTTCTGCCAAACCCGCGTGCGGAAATAGGCATCGTTTTCGGCATCGGAGAGCACGGCCACCTCACCCTCGGCGCGAACCTGCCGGTGCAAATGATCCCAATGAAATACGACTGCGGCGCGCGGGTTGGCGGCGAGCTCGGTCCCCTTGCGTGACCGATAGTTGGTATAGAAGAGTATGAATCCCTGCTGCGCCGCGATCTCTTTACAGAGCACCACCCGGGCGGACGGATAGCCGCGGCTGTCCACGGTCGCCAAGACCATGGAATTCGGATTGGGCTGCGCGGCGTCGCGCTGCGCCTGGCTTAGCCACTGGGCGGCCAATTCGAGCGGATTGGCCGGCAGGGGGTCAGGTAGTGTCTCAGTCCAAAATGTCTTTTTGCTGCTGCTCATTAGAGAATGGTAGCCGTGCCGATAAACCTTTAGGGGCTTTCTTTAATTATGAATCTGGATGAACTACGAACGGCACTGACTGACTTGGACGGTCAGTTACTCGAGCTGGTGGCGCGGCGCCAGGCGTTGAGCGAGCAAGTGGCCGCCGTCAAGCGGGCCACCGGACGTGCGACGCGGG
>Ga0209006_10003089_pt1 | contig 15114 bp, 14 predicted proteins | sample JacPin_JW_Ref_O2_FD_188567 | JGI IMG/M metagenome (GOLD analysis project Ga0209006, IMG submission 188567) | Forest soil microbial communities from Algoma, Ontario, Canada - Jack Pine, Ontario site 1_JW_Ref_O2 (SPAdes) (version 2) | ecosystem: Environmental > Terrestrial > Soil > Boreal... | reverse complement strand
CAGATCTTCCCGAATTCGCTGAAGCCGCCACATACAGTCAAGCTGCCACGCTAGTTCCCAGGATCGGCGCTCCAAGGTCCGCTCAAGATTTGCGAGCCGTTCAACGATTTCATTCAGAGAGTCCTGGATTTCATCCATAACTGTTTATAAGAACCTCCAAGATGTCTCACGCGTGTTGCAGTCATTTCTCACCACAATGGCTTGCCTACCGTTGTCGCTGGATACTCCGGTGGCGTTTTGGTGGGAGAAACGCTTGACAAGTTCCATCTCGCAACGCACAATCCGAATCTAAGTCTGAACATCTGACGATATGGCATGGTCATTCAGGCGTAGGGGGCTGGCCCACCTTTGCACCACCCCAACCCCGGCTGCCTCACCCTTCGTGCTTTTCGAAGGGTGAGCACCTCCGGCCTCGACACCATGTTCACGCGTCACATACAAACCCTCGCGTCCGATGTTATCTATCCGCATGCCCAACCGACTCCACCGCTACTACGGAGCTGGATACCTGCACTTTATCACCACCAGTTGTTACCATCGGCTCCCCCTGCTCGGCACCGGACAGAATCGCGATCTGTTTCTGCAGGTACTCGAACGGGTCCGGCGTCGCTATCATTTTGTGGTCGTTGGCTACGTGGTGATGCCCGAACACGTACACCTTCTGATGGGAGAACCCCTGCGCGCCAATCCATCGTCGGTGATGCAGGCTCTCAAACAAGGTTTTGCGCGGCATCTGCTTGGCAAGCTGCGTTCGCGCGCCGACCCCCGGCAAGGGCAACTGTGGAGCGCGCCTCTGGAAGCAGGCCACATCTGGCAGCGCCGCTTCTACGACTTTGTCGTGTTCAGCGAGAAAAAGCGTCTGGAGAAACTGCGCTACATGCACCTCAATCCGGTAAAACGCGGACTGGTCCTTGAACCGGAACAATGGGCATGGAGCAGTTTCCGCCACTACGCTTTTGACGAGTCCGGCCCCGTGCTGGTAAACGAAGCCCAGAAAGCGGAACTCGAAGTGAGAAAAGCCCCTTGATACTGTCTTCCGTGGTGCTCACCCTTCGAAAAGCCAAAGGGTGAGGCAGCCATTCGTCGTGATGGTGCAAGGGCGGGCCAGCCTCCAGCCATTCGTCGTGTTGGTGCCGGGGCGGGCCCGCCGTCAAAATCAAAGATCGAAATCTAGATCAAAAACAGCGGGCAAGAGTGCTCGCTCCGCACGGTCGCAAACGCCTGCGGACGATGGTATGGTCTGATGATGGCTAGCCATCAGTGGCCACTGCGATGAAGAAGGATCCGCGAAAGAGTCGTGTTCCGAGGGCGAAGACGGATCGTGGGCGTGTGCCTGCGGGGCCGCGAGAGGATCGGCGGCGTCCGCGTTTTTCGCGGGAGTTGGCGGTGATTTATGAGGACGATGCTCTGGTCATCGTCGACAAGCCGGCTGGGTTGCTGGCGGTTCCGGTGGAGGGATCGGATGCTCCGTCGGCGTTGTCGCTGCTGAATGCGGAAATCCAAAGCGGCAATAAACATAAGCGCAAAAGAGAGCGGGCGTTGATTGTGCATCGCATCGACCGGTTTTCGTCGGGCGCGCTGCTGTTTGCGAAGACGGATGCGGACCGGCATCTGTTGCTGCGGCAGTTTCTTGCGCACACTCCGGTGAGGCGGTATCTGGCGGTGGTGCGCGGACGAGTGGCGGAGAAGGATGGGACGCTGGTGCATTATTTTCGGCGGCAGGGAATGTTTCAGCAGTTGCGGAGTGCGAAGGATCCGCAGGCGACTCGGGCGGAGTTGCGGTATTCGGTGGTCCAGGTATTTGCCGAGGCGACGCTGGTGCAGGTGGAGCTGGAGACGGGCTTGCAGAATCAGATACGCGCGCAATTTTCGGCGATGGGGCACCCGGTGATTGGGGATCGGAAGTATCATCCGGAGGAATCGTTGGAGCCGTTGATTGCGCGGGTGGCGCTGCATGCGGCGCACCTTGAGTTTGTGCATCCGCGAACGAAGGAGATAGTGGCGGTTGATTGTAAGATGGCGCCGGATTTTCAGAATCTGGTGACGAAGTTGGGGAGAGCGGTGCGGGGGCGGGGGTGAGGGCGTTCGTCTCGGAATCTTGGCTACTGTTGGCGTTGGGCAGAATTCTCTGAGGCGGATGGGGTACGAACCTTTCGATTCCGCTCAAGATGACAGGGCTTTGAGCGGTGGTCGTCTTTCGGTATTCGGGGGAAAGCCTATGGTTCGTGCGGTTGTGGTTCCCACTAAACCCAAAGTGCGCGTTGAATGGGGCAGCCATTTGTCGTAATGGTGCAAAGGTGGACCAGCCGCCGTCATTTCTCCTCGCGCGTTTGTCAATAATTTGTCAAATTGATGTCACTTTCTGGCCCCGAATGCGCCATTAACCCGATATCAGGCTACAGTTTAGGTATGATTCAAGCCAGTTACGGCGTGGGGGTTGCGGTGAACAAGAACGCATCGGCGATAGTGGCGGGAGGGACGGTTCCGGCGGAAGGGGCTTCGTTCAGCGCAGAGCGGATTTTGGTGATTGAGGACGACCGTGCTGTGCAAAAAGCTTTGAAGAGATTGTTCGAGGCGGAAGGCTTCGCGGTGGATATTGCGGGGAACGGAGCGGCGGGACTGGAGATGTTTCGCGCGGCGGTTCCGTCGGTGCTGGTGCTGGATTTGAGTTTGCCGGGAACTCCGGGGCAGGATGTGTGCCGGGAGATTAGTCAGGCGGTTCCGTCGTTGCCAATCATCATTTTGAGTGCGCGCACGGAAGTGATGGATAAAGTGTTGCTGCTGGAGTTGGGGGCACATGATTACGTGACCAAACCGTTCAGCCCCCGGGAACTCCTGGCGCGGGTGCGAACGGCGATGCGGCGATCGACACGGGCTCCGCTGACGGACACGTTTAAGTTTGGCGATGTGAAGGTGGACTTCACCAAGATGGAATTGTGGCGGGATGGGAATCTGGTGCAGCTGACTTCGCAGGAATTTAAAGTGCTGAAGTTTATGATTCAGAATGCGGAGCGCGTGCTGTCGAGGGAAGAGCTGTTGAATTTTGTCTGGGGATACAGGAATTATCCGAGCACGCGGACGGTGGATAATCATATTTTGCGATTGCGGCAGAAGCTGGAGAAGGATCCGGCGAACCCGTTGCATTTTCGGACGGTGCATAGTTCAGGCTATAAGTTTGTACCGTAATAAGGTCGGAGGCCGGACGGTCGGATTGCAGAGGTTGAAATCTCTTGGCGTGGTTTTTAACTGTGCAATCTGACCTCTTACCTCTGACCTTTCTTTTGAGGGTTTATCCATGGGCGGAATTCGGTTGCGGACCAAGTTCCTGCTCTCGATGATTGTGGTGTCGGCGGCGCTGACATTTACTACTCTGCTGGTGGTCCGTCGGACGGTGCAGCAGGAGGTGCGGCTGGGGATTCAGCGCGACCTGCAAAATTCCGTTTCCGCATTCCATAGTTTCCAAAAACAACGAGAAGAAACACTGGAGCGTTCGGCGGCGCTACTGGCCGACTTGCCGATTGTGCGGGCGCAGATGACGACGCACGATCCGGCGACGATTCAGGATGCGTCGCGCGGGTTATGGCGACTGGCGGGCAGCGACCTGCTGTTGCTGGCGGATTCCTCGGGCAAGGTGATGGCGCTGCAGGCGACTCCATCGGAGATCACGGTGCGGGACGGGCAGGATTTTTTCCCGATTGTGATGGCACGGGAGGAGACGCGGCACTGGTGGTATGTCCGGGGACATCTGTACGAAGTTTTTCTGCAGGATATTTATTTTGGTCCGGCGAGCCAGCACCAGGTTTTGGGATATCTGCTGGTGGGTTACGAAATCGACGATCGGGTGGCTCGTGAGTTGAGCCGCGTGGCTGCAAGTGAAGTGGCGTTTCGATATGGCGACGCGATTGTGCGCAGCACGTTGAAGCCGGCGCAGGAATCGGAGTTGATGCGCGTCGCGCCAAGAATGACGGACGGCGCACCTCGAGAGGGCGATCAGATCCGGTTGGGAGAAGAGCGCTTTCTGGCGACGGCGGTGGATTTGCCGACTCCGGGAACTCCGGCGCTGAGCCTGTGGGTGTTGAAGTCGCTCGATCAGGCTACGTCGTTCCTGAGCAGCCTGAATGAGTTGCTGCTGGCGCTGGGACTGGCGGCGGTGCTGGCGGGAAGCCTGCTGGTGTTTCTAATTTCGCATACATTCACGCGTCCGCTGGAGAATCTGGTGGCGGGGGTGCGGGCGCTGGAGACGGGAGACTATACGTATCCGCTGCAGGCAAAAGGCGGAGACGAGGTGGCCGAGGTGACGGGAGCGTTTGACCGGATGCGAACGAATCTACAGAAAACGCATCGCGAGTTGCTGGACGCGGAGAGGTTGGCGACGATTGGGCGGATGGCAAGTTCGATTTCGCACGATCTGCGGCACTCGCTGGCGGCGGTCATGGCGAATGCCGAGTTTCTTTGTGAGAGCAATCTGACTCCGGGGCAGCGCGAAGATCTTTACGCTGAGATACGGATCGCGGTGAACCAGATGACGGAATTGATCGAATCGCTGCTGGAATTTTCGCGGACTCGCGAGTCGCTGCGTCCGTCGTATGGGGACGTACGATCGGCCATGGATCGGGCGGCGCAGGGAGTGAAGGCGCATCCGGAATTCCAGCGCATACGGATTCGAGTTACGTGCGATGGATCGAGTGAAGGCTGGTTCGATTTCCGCAAACTGGAACGCGCGTTGCTGAACTTGCTCTTGAATGCCTGCGAAGCGGTTTCTCCGGACACGGGAAGAATCGACATTGGCCTGCGACGGAGGGGCGACAATCTGGAGATCCGGATTGAGGATAACGGGCCGGGAATTGCGGATGCGGTGCGGGAGCGGTTGTTCGAACCCTTTGTGAGTTACGGCAAAGAAAATGGAACAGGCATGGGATTGACGGTGGTGCAAAAGATTCTGCAAGACCATGGAGGCGACGTCATGGTGGAAAAGACGTCGGCTTCGGGAACCACATTCCTCATTCATATTCCACTGAGTCCCGCGACGGAGAATGTTTTGACAGCCCGGCATGCGAACTAACGACATGGTGTTTGGTTGGGAAATTCCTGGCGGGGCAAATCGTGGGACTTCAATAAATTCTTGAATAGTCGGTAATCGGAATATCACCAAAGATACAGTTGGGTTCGGAGTTAACGAGGAAGTGTTTAGTGCGATTCGTGTTTAACGGTTAATGTTGCGAGACGGCGGGAGGGAATCATGACTAGGGCGACCCTGAGTAGGAACGTGGCGCGCGGGATTGAATTCTGGCGATGGATGATACTGATGACGGTCGTGGCGGGTGCGGCGTCGGGCGTGGCGCAGGACGCCACGGATCGGACTGTGGTCGCGGCTTCGGGGTCGTCGGCGTCGTTGCCTCCCTCGGTCAGTTCGTCCTCGGTTAGTTCGTCGACGACGGCGGTGACGGAGTCGATTCGCCAACTTCAAGAACAGGTGCGCGAGTTGCAGGCGGCGGTGGCGGGGATGCGATCGGATTGGCAGCGGTCGCGTGAAGAGACAGTGGCGTTGCGGCGGGAACTGGACCAAGTGCGGGCGGGCACGGGCACGCAGAACGCGATGTTGAAGGAGGCAGTGGTACCGGGCAACATGGAAGCGACTCCGGCGGTCTCGGGGAGCGGCTTGGCGAAGGATCGGAATGCGGAAGTTCAGATCGATCAGAATCAGATTACCCAGAATCAGACTGCGCAGAATCCCGATCAGAAAAAGAGCGATCGCTCGGCGGGTCTGGATGAGGAATACCAGTTGCTGACGGGAAAGATTGACGACCAGTACCAGACCAAGGTGGAAAGTGCATCGAAGTATCGCCTGCGGTTGTCAGGCATCGTACTGATGAATCTGGTGAGCAATCAAGGCGTGGTCGATAGCATTGATACTCCGACGCTGGCGTATCCGAGGCCGGCGGGCGATTCCGGGGGAAGCTTCGGTGCGACGTTGCGACAGTCGCAAATTGGGATTGAGGCGTTCGGTCCGACGGTGGCCGGGGCGAAGACGAGTGCCGACTTGCAGGTTGATTTTGGCGGCGGTTTCCCGGTGATTCCGAATGGGGTGACGTCGGGCATTCTGCGCTTGCGCACGGCGACGATGAGAATGGATTGGACGAATACATCGGTGGTGGTGGGGCAGGATGGTCTTTTCTTTTCTCCGAGCTCTCCGACATCGTTTGCGTCGCTGGCGGTTCCGGCGCTTACCAACGCGGGCAATTTGTGGAGCTGGGTTCCGCAGATACGGGTGGAACACCGAATCACACTGGGAGAAAACTCGACTCTGTTGTTGCAAGGCGGCATTCTGGATCCGTTGACGGGGGAGGCGCCGGAGAGTGGGGTATACCGGCAGCCCGATGCAGGCGAGTCGTCGCGCCAACCGGCCTATGGCTCGCGAATCGCGTGGACGCGGAATATTTTTGGACAGCCCTTGCGTGTGGGAGTCGGCGGATATTACAGCCGTCAGGATTATGGTTTCAGTCGAACGGTTGACGGTTGGGCTGGAATGTCGGACATTGAAGTGCCGCTGGGCCATCAGTTTTCCTTGAGTGGAAAGGTTTATCGCGGCCGGGCCATTGGCGGGCTGTACGGCGGAATCTGGCGCAGTGTGCTTTTCAGCGGCGATCCGATGCTGGCCGGTACGCAGGTGAAGGGACTGGACACGGTTGGCGGCTGGGCGCAGCTGAAATACAGGCCGGCGAATAAATGGGAGTTCAATGCGGCGTTTGGGATGGATAATCCTTATGCATCGGATTTGAGATTATTTCCGTACGCGCAGGCTTATGGCTTTCCGGCGTTGTCGAAGAATGAAGGAAGCTTTGTAAACATGATTTATCGTCCGCGGTCGGATCTTTTGTTTTCGGCGGAGTACCGGCACCTGACGACGTATGCTCTCAGCAATGGTGCGAACAATGCGGGGCAACTTAATTTGATGATGGGAGTTCTCTTTTAAGGGACTGACGGACAGGTGTGGTGAGAGCCTGGTACGGGTGTGGGCCATCCACGATGAGGCAGAGAACTATTCTGATGTGGGGAGCGATGTGGTGCGCCGGCGCGACTGGCTTATTTGCGCAGGTGGATGCCGCGGCGCAGGCGCAGACATCCGCGGTGGTGCACGGGCGCGTGGAAGTTGCGGGGCCCGATGCGGACCATTCGCGACATGGGAAGGTTCCGGGAACGGTGGTTTGGCTGACGCCGTTGCCTGGTGCTGGCGGGGATCCGGTGCAACTTCCGCCGGTGGTGCCGGGGAAGAATTTTCGGCTGGTGCAGAAGAACAAGAGTTTCGAGCCGCACATTCTTGTCGTGCCGGCGGGGTCGATGGTGGAGTTTCCAAATCGCGATCCGTTCTTCCACAATGTTTTTTCGCTGTTTGAGGGGAAGAAATTCGATCTTGGGCTTTATGAAGCAGGTACTTCACGGATGGTGCGGTTTGACCGGCCGGGCATCAGCTACATTTTCTGTAATATTCATCCGGAGATGAGCGCGGTGGTGATTACGCTGGCGACGCCGTTGTATGCGATCGGAAACAGCGATGGGCAAATTGCGCTGTCCGGGGTTCCTTATGGGCGCTACCTGATGCATATCTGGAGCGAGGGGATGGGTCCGGAGAATGCGCAGCCGCTGACGCGAGAGATTACAATCGCGGAAAACGCTACGGGGTTGGGAGTGATTCGCGTTCCGGAAGCGAACGGACAGAGTATGGGACACAAGAACAAGTATGGCCGGGACTATGAGGAACCCTCGCCCAACAGTCCTGTCTATAATCAGAATCCACATCGCTAGGAAGCCACGCGGATCTCGCCATGAAAATCGAAAAGCTGCTGAAGCGCTACCGCATTGAAAACGGAAAACACTTTCGCCTGAAGGATCACGACCCGGCGGATACTCACGGGTTGAAATCGGAATTGAAACCTCAGGCAAAAGAGCTGCTGGCCGACGGCGTGAAGGAACTGAGCCGTCTGCAGAATATTCTTGCCGCTCAGGACCGGTGGGGAATGCTGCTGATTTTTCAGGCCATGGATGCAGCCGGCAAAGATGGCACGATTAAGCACGTAATGTCGGGGGTGAATCCGCAGGGCGTGGATGTGTGGTCGTTCAAGCAACCATCGACAGAAGAGCTGCAGCATGGGTACATGTGGCGCACGACGAAATGTATGCCGCAACGGGGACATATCGGAATCTTCAACCGCTCGTATTACGAAGAGGTGCTGGTAGTGCGTGTGCATCCGGCGGTTTTGGCCAATGAGAAGCTTCCGCCATCTTTGGTCACCAAGCATGTTTGGCAGGAACGTTTTGAGGACATCAATAACTTCGAGCGATACGTTACGCGGAATGGCACGGTGGTGGTCAAGTTCTTTCTCCACCTTTCCAGAGAAGAGCAGAAGCGGCGATTCATGGAGCGATTGGACACCCCGGACAAGAATTGGAAATTTTCGGCTGCGGATGTAAAGGAACGGCAATTCTGGGACGATTATCAGAAGGCTTATGAAGAGATGATCCAGCACACCTCGAGTGAAGCCGCGCCCTGGTATGTAGTGCCTGCGGACAACAAATGGTTCACGCGGCTGCTGGTTTCGGAAGCGATCGTGGATGCGTTGAAGAAGATGAAATTGAAGTATCCGAAGCTGAGCGACGCCGAAAAAGAAGCGCTGGAGGGAGCGCGTCAGCAACTGGAGAGCGAATAGCGCCGGGGCATAGGGCTTCTGGGCGCCCGCGTTGCGCGCGATTATTTTGAGGCGTCACTTCAAGGCGTCATTGCAACGTGACAGGCAAAACCTGGTCATAGGGTTGAATCGTAACGGTCAGAGATTTGCGCTGATCAAAATCTTCTTTGGTCACCTTAAAGCTGACGATAATCGTTCCTTTCTGTTCCATCCCCGGTAATAGCTTGAGCTCGGGTGAGAGCGCGGGATTAGTGCTCTCTTTCAGGGCAGGGAACGCCTGATAGTAGCGATCAAGATCGACTGCCGAAGCCGCTTCGTCTTCGAACGTCTTGCCGGCGGCGGTGGTGAGCTGGGCGGTAACTTTCTTGACCCAGAGCGGCTTCTCCCCGGTATTGCGCAGAGTCATGGTGATGGCAGCCAGGATCATGTTCTGTCCCGGCACGTCCGCGTTGGTGACGAAATCGATTGAGCCCGCGCCCTGCGGCTTGGGGCGTTCCTTGAAAGCGAAGATGCCAACAATTACCGCGAGGGCGGCGATGCAGAGCAGCACGATTCCCGCGGGTGGCAGACTTCGTTTGGCGGTGCCGAATTCTTCTCCGATGCGGAAGTCCGTGGTTGACCGAACAGGCGTGGGAGGTGGAGGTGGAGTCGGGGGGATTCCGGCAGGCGGAGCAGCTGCGGTGGTTCGATTCAGTGGAACAGATGGCGCGGATGGGTTCGAATCGGCCGGATGCATGGGGGGATCGGGTCGGTGGTCGGGCATGGCGAGATTGTAGATGAGTGGCGGGCGCTGGTGCAGGGCGGATTCGCGATGGCTGGAGTGCGGTCCCGGGCGCAAGTCTTGAAAGTTAAGTTTTTGTACGTCTCTGGTACAAGGGCCCGACAGAGACTCCCTTTGGACGATGCCGTGACTTTGGTTACCTTGCCGTGTGTGACGGATGCTGCGACGATGCGGAAGATTTCCTATTGGAGGTACTCGGCGGTGAATCGTAAAACTCTCTTTGCCGCGTTAGCTTGCGCGATGCTGGTGTTCAGCATGCTGGGCTGCGGAATGTCCAACAAATTGCAGTCCATCCAGCTCAATGCCGCCCTGATTAATGGGGTGGCCCCGACCGGCCAGAGCGGTTTTTATACGCTGCAGGGCCTTGGTGGAACGATCCAGCTACAAGCCATCGGTAACTACAGCGATGGGAAGACCAGAGATCTCTCCAATGTGGTGACATATGCCATGGTGGTTGATCCGCTGAACAATGTGGATCAGTTCGGCAATGTGCTACCAGCGCCACCCCAGACGGCTTCGATCAGCGTTACGGGACTGGTCACGGCGACGGATCCCGCTGCTTGCTCATGGATCAATATCGCAGTGCCTCCGGCGACGACGCCATCATGGGCGTATGTGGGTGACTACACGGTCACGGTGACATATCAGGGCATCAAATCGCAGCCGATGTACATTCCGGTAGCCTCATCGACGGGCATTGCGAGCACGACGAACCCGACGGGACAGTGCGGGCCGGGCAGCACAACCTAGATTAATTCCAAGGTTTTTTGATCCGCGCGGGGACGGCTGGTTTCCAAGCCGTCCTCGTCTCCTTTTTGGGACCGTCTCGGTCTATCAACTTTCAACTTGTCCGTGCCTGATCTTTCTTCTCCTGCTCTTTCTTCCGCCTGCTCTGTCTTCCCGCCTGTCCGCAAACCTATTTGAGGGTGCCGCCCGTAACATCTATAATGAACAGTTTGCTCTTGCACAAAAATTTCTTCCCTATGTTTGCAATTCAAGTCATGGACGTCGTGTTCGGATGAAGGTTCGGACGGGAATTGAAGTATCGAGCCTGTCGGACATTGGCTGTGTGCGAACCAATAACGAGGACTCGTTCGGCTACTGGGAGCCGGAGGATGACCAGCAGTTTCTGCGTAAGGGGCGGCTGGCCGTGGTTGCCGATGGCATGGGGGGATACGAAGGCGGTCAGGAAGCAAGCCGGCTGGCCGTGGAAACCCTGATGAGGGTATACCGCGACTTCGAGGGCGCCGATCCGCAGGCGGCGTTGATTGAGGCGTTGCAGACCGCGCACGATCAGATCCGTGAATACAGCTTTGCGCACCCGGAGCTGCGTGGCATGGGTACAACCTGCACCGCGGCAGCAATCGTGCGGACCAATGGCAGAGCCGCGGACCTGGGCGCGCAGCACGAGGAACTATATTTTGTGCATGTCGGGGATACCAGGCTATACCTGATCCGCGACGGACAGATTACGCGGGTGACGCGCGATCATTCTTATGTGGGACGGCTGGTTGAGTCGGGAATGATCACGGCCGAGGACGCGGAGCATCATCCGCAACGAAATATTTTGACCGCCGCTTTGGGTACCAACCCCGATCTGATCATGGATTCTCCGACGCAGCCGGAGCCGCTGCGTCCGGACGATGTGCTGCTGATTTGCAGTGACGGGTTGTGGGGACAAATGCGCGACGCGGAGATTCTTGAAGCAGTGGAAAATAAGAACGCCGAACAAGCCGGCCGGGAACTGATTGAACTGGCTCGCAAGCGCGGCGGACCGGATAACATAACGGTTGAAATCATGCGTTTACGGTAGAGCCTACCTCTTTTTTATAAACTAAAAGCGGCGTCCAAGGCGGCAATTGCGCGGTCTCGAGTGCAAAACCTTGCACCAGACGCCAGTTTTCAGCAAACCTTTTATCGCTAACTTGATGAAAGCACAGGATTCGGTTCGCGTCGAAAATTTTGTGCTTTGGCAGTCCGCGTGCCTTTTCTATAATGCCTATTAGTCAAATAGGGATACTCGGGGGCGTAGATGAAGGTTTCGCAAAAAGGGTTGTATGCATTACAAGCGCTGATGGTGCTCACCCGCCGTTATACCCAGGGAGCGATTCGGATTCGGGATATCGCTTACGAAGAAAATCTGCCGGAAAAATTTCTGGAACTCATTCTGCTGGAACTGAAGAATGCCCGCATCGTGGAAAGCGTCCGCGGCGCGAAGGGCGGATACAGGTTGCGCCGTTCGCCGGCGGAGATCCGGTTGAGCGAGATTATCCGTCTGATTGACGGTCCGTTGGCGCCGTTTGGAGATGCGGATCAGCTTCGCGTACTGATCGATCGCGACGCCGATCACAGCGCGCTGTACCGGGTATTTCTTGAAGTGCGAGATGCGGCGGCCAAGATTTTGGAAAGCACGACTTTGGCGGATTTGATCAGCCGCGGGCCGGTGCGTGGATCTCACCCCAAGGCCATTAACAGAAAGACCATCCGGAAGAGAAAAGTCGAGTCGACAGTGTTGCCGATGCAGGCGAGGGTGAATGACTAGGCGACTTTTATCCCGGGTATCGTTTTCGGCATTTCTCTCTCCTCTTCTTTGTTTCTGCTTCCTCGCGACCACGCTTTGCGCCGGGCAGAGTGTCATCCGCGTGGGCGCGTTTCCGAATATTACGCATTCCCAAGCCATGGTCGGGAAGAGTAACGGATGGTTTGAGAAGGCGATGGGTCCGCAGGTCAAGATTGACTGGAAAAGTTTCAACGCCGGGCCTTCGGCGATTGAAGCCCTGTTCGCGGGGGCGATCGACATGACCTACATTGGGCCGAACCCGGCGATTTCGGGATACGTTCGCTCCAATGGGGAAGCGCTGCGAATAGTGGTGGGCGCGACCAGCGGCGGAGCGTCTTTGATTGTCCGCAACGATTCTGGAATTCAGAAGGCGGAGGATTTTCACGGCAAGAAAGTCGCGACTCCGCAGATGGGGAACACGCAAGATGTCGCGCTACGTTCGTGGCTCCTTGCCCATGGCATGAAAACCACGGACAAGGGCGGGGACGTTCAAGTAATTCCGCTGGCAAATCCCGACCAGCTAACACTCTTCATGAAAAAAGAGTTGGACGGCGCCTGGGCGCCTGAGCCCTGGGCGACGCGTTTGATCAAAGAAGGGAATGGGCGCTTGTTTCTGGATGAGCGCACGCTCTGGCCGAACGGCCAATTCATTCTTGCGCATTTGATTGTGCGGACGCAGTTTCTGAAGGAGCATCCCGATCTGGTGAAGAATTGGATTCGGGCGCACATTGAGTTGACGGAATGGATTAACGGACATTTGCCGGAAGCGAAGAAACTTTTGAACCAGCAGATTGCGAAAGAGACTGGAAGAGCTCTGCCCGATGCGGTGTTGGATGAATCTTTCGGGCGCATGACGGCGACGTATGATCCGCTGCGGGGAACGTTGATGACTGCGGCCAAATCCGCATATGACGCCGGCTTTTTGGGACGCCAGATGCCGGATCTTTCGAGTCTGTACGATCTCTCGCTGCTTAACCAGGTGCTGGCGGAAAAAGGAAAGAAGGCGATTCAATGAAGGTGGCCCAATGAGCACAAGTCCACAAAACGCGTATCCACCAGCGGTGCCTCCTGTACCTCGCACGGGAGTGCGAGCGAATGTGTTTCATGGGAAACCGGTTTCGTCGGTAACGGCGTTTCCGAGCCGCGCGGTGCCGGAGATAGTGGTCCCGAAAGTAGCGCTGGACGGAATTTCTCTGAGCTATAAGACAAGTTCGGGGGAGCGTCTTTTGGCGCTCGATAACATCAGTCTCGAGGTCAAATCCGGAGAATTCCTTTGTATCGTGGGGCCATCGGGCTGCGGGAAGTCGACGCTACTGCATTTGATCGCCGGCCTGCATCCGCAGACTTCAGGAAAAGTGCTGGTGGATGGCACGCCGGTGAGCGGGGCGGGGCCCGATCGCATACTGATCTTTCAGGAACTGGGACTGTTCCCCTGGCTGACGGTGGGCGGAAATGTCGAATTCGGATTGAAGATGAAGAACGTCGGAAAAGCCGAGCGCGAGGAAAAAGTTCAGTACTATTTGCGGCTGGTGCACCTGTCCAAATTTAAGGACAGTTATATCCATCAACTTTCGGGGGGCATGCGGCAGCGAGTAGCTCTGGCGCGAGCGCTGGCGACGGAACCCGACGTGCTGCTGATGGATGAGCCATTTGCCGCGCTGGACGCGCAGACCCGCGACTTGCTCCACGACGAGTTGGAGCGTCTTTGGGCTGAGACGGGGCGCACGATTATCTTCGTTACGCATAATGTGCGCGAAGCGGTACGACTCGGGGACCGTGTGGCGTTGCTGACGTTTCGCCCGGGACGAGTGAAGCAGGAATTTTCGGTGAGTCTGCCGCGGCCGCGTCATATGGAACAAACCGATGTGGCACGCACGGCGCGAGACATTCTGGATTGTCTGCGGGATGAGATCAACAAGTCTCTGGAAGTGGAGTACGCGGATGAAAAAGTTAGCTAGGCAGATTATTTTCTACTCCGCACTGGTGGGTGTCTGGGCCATGATTGCGAAGCTGCACGTGTGGCCGCCGTATCTTTTTCCTCCGCCGTGGGGAGTCGGGCACGCGTTGTGGGATGGGTTTGCAGACCACAGCTTTTGGATTGGCATCGCCGTGACAATGAAGCGCATGCTGATTGGCTATAGTCTGTCGGTTGTGCTGGGAATGATTCTTGGCCTGGCCGTATCGAGCAACAAATTTCTGGAAGAGACTCTGGGTGGTTTGCTGGTGAGTTTGCAATCGCTACCGAGCATCTGCTGGATTCCACTGGCAGTCTTATGGTTTGGGTTGACGGAGAAAGCGATACTTTTCGTCGTCCTGATGGGGTCGTTGCTTTCGGTGACGATTGCCATGGAGGATGGCCGCAAACAGATGCCGAAGATTTACGGCATGGCGGGGCGGAATCTAGGGGCTAGCGGCTTTCGACTTTTCAGGTCGGTTCTGCTGCCCGCGAGCTTACCGTTTATTGTGAATGGGATGAAGCAGGGATGGGCGTTTGCGTGGCGCTCGCTGATCCAGGCGGAGATGATTTTTCTTAGTCTCGGACTGGGCCAATTGCTCATGATGGGTCGCGATCTGAGCGACATGAGCCAGGTTTTGGCGGTGATGATACTGATTATTATTCTTGGCTTTTTGGTCGATGGGCTGATCTTCCGGACCATGGAGCGACGGCTGCAGGAGGTACTCCGTCACGTCGTCGTAGAGCGACCGTTCATCGTCGCTCATCGCGTACTCGTACAGGCGACATCGGCGCTGCGTGAACGGCCGATCGAGAAACTCCTGGGCCTGACGGCGCAACGTCCTTTGAAGCACCATCGCCAATCGCCGTTGCAGCTCGTGCTCCTGGCCGGGGATCAGCGTTCGGTCGTCTTCGCTGCAGAACACCTTGCGGAACGTCGTGATGTCCCCGAGCAGGGTGCCAGTGGGTTCCACATACTGCACGAGGCCCCATAACTCAGCGAGGGAGTTCTGCATCGGAGTCGCCGTGAGCAGCAAGACCGGCGCGGTACGCAGGAAGTTACGGACCCGATGCGCCATCAGCGCCTCGTCGGAGGTCTCGTCATACAGTCCGTCGCGCGCGTAGCGCTTGTGGA
>Ga0209006_10003088_pt1 | contig 15115 bp, 15 predicted proteins | sample JacPin_JW_Ref_O2_FD_188567 | JGI IMG/M metagenome (GOLD analysis project Ga0209006, IMG submission 188567) | Forest soil microbial communities from Algoma, Ontario, Canada - Jack Pine, Ontario site 1_JW_Ref_O2 (SPAdes) (version 2) | ecosystem: Environmental > Terrestrial > Soil > Boreal... | reverse complement strand
GAAGGCGGCGGCGGAACGGACTTCGTCAAGTGGTGGGCCGATGAAAACAAGAAAAACGGATACCAGACGGTCTCGATGAACACGACGCCGGGAATCGGCGGCGCGGCGCTGTTGCTCGGCGTCTCGTTACTCGAAGGCGCGAAGGCGCCAAAGATGATGATCATGCCGGTCGCGACGGTCGATGCGAGCAATCTTGCGGAATACGCCAAGCTGCCTTCAGGCCAGATCATCAGCCCCACCTACTCACTCGATTGGGTCAAGCAGAACCTGCTTTCGAAATGAGCCTGGTCTTGTAGCGTAAAGGTTCGGGGCGCCCGGCGCGGGCGCCCGCGTCCTTCGCGTTGGAGGAGCCCTTGTCAGATCGGAGCGCGCTCGCCGAGGGACTTGTCGGAGCGAACCCGATCGAGCCGCAAACCCATCTCGTTGAACTGAAAGGGATCACCAAGGCGTTCGGACCGACGCTCGCCGTGGCGGACATCGACTTTGCAGTCGACGCCTCTGACGTGGTCGGCCTCGTCGGCGGCAATGGGGCCGGTAAGTCGACGCTTATGCGAATCTTGTGCGGGATCACCGCGCCGACGCTCGGACGACTCTCGTTCGACGGCGTCGAGAATTCTTTCGCGAGTTATGACGCAAGCGCGGCGCAGCGGCGCGGCATCCGAATGGTGCATCAAGAATTGTCGCTATGCGCGACGTTGACGGTCGCGGAAAACTTCTTCGTCGAAGACTCGCAACATGCAAGCACGAAACCCGCCTGGCACAACGTCTATCGCAGCACGGCCCGAGCCGCGCTGGACGCCGTCTTCCCTGGAAACACCATCAACGTCAATGCGCGCATCGATCGCCTGTCGATCGGCGAACGACAGATGGTTGAAATCGCGCGCGCAACCGCGACCCCTGGCGTGCGCCTGATCGTCCTCGACGAGCCTACGTCGTCGCTGGACCTCGAACGCTCCCGGCAGTTGCGTCAGTACGTGCGCGAGCGCGCGCGCTCCGGCCTCGCTTTTATCTTCATCAGCCACAAACTGCATGAGATCATGGACGTCGCCTCACGCGCCCTCGTGCTTCGCAATGGCCGCGTCGCATGGCAGGGCGAGGCGCAGCGGGCTTCAGTCGGGAGGCTCGTCGAGCTGATGGGCGGCGACGCCTCGGTGATCCACCACAGAATTGAGCGCGAGGCGCGCGCCGAGCCCGAGGTCGTGCGTGTCGGCGGCGACTTTGTCGGCGGCGGCGCGCCTCTCAGTCTACGCCAAGGGGAAATTGTCGGCCTCGCGGGCCTCGAAGGGCATGGGCAAAAGGCCCTACTGCGCGCCATCCACGACGCGCGACCGGCATCGACGGGCGCCGTGATGCGCGCGGCGGCCGCGAGCTTCGTATCCGGTGATCGGCAGAAGGAGGGCATTTTCCCGTTATGGAGCGTGCTCGCCAACATTTCGATCGGTCGCGTCGGTCACCGCCCTGCCCTCGGGCTCGTTTCCGAGAGAGCCGAACGCCTGGCCGCCACGCCGAGCGCGGAGCGGATTCGGCTCGATCTCGCCCGTTTCAATTCGCGCATCGGCGAGCTCAGCGGCGGCAATCAGCAGAAGGCCCTGGTGTCGCGGGCCGTGGCGGCGATGAGTCCGATCGTGCTGCTCGACGATCCGACCCGAGGCGTCGACATCGGCACGAAGCAGGACTTTTATCGCCTGTGCAGCGAGCTCGCCCGCGAGGGCCGCACCTTGATCTGGCACACGACGGAAGATGCGGAGCTGCTGGCCTGCGACCGGGTGCTTGTCTTTGCCAACGGCCAGATCGTGCGCGAGCTGAGCGGCGCGGGTCTCACCGAGGAGGCGATCGTCGCGGCCTCCTTCTCGCACCTCGCCGCAACCGCGCCCGATCGAAACGAGCGGGGCGCTCAAACGAGAGTTCGGCTGCTGGACAGGCTTGTCGACTCCGCGCCGCTTCTGGGCCTCGCTCTGGTTCTGGCGGTGATGATCGCCGCCAACCCGGCGGTGGCCTCGGTTTTTGGCCTCGACCTCCTGCTCCTGCCGGCGCTCTCGCTTGTCCTGGTGACGGAAGCGCAAATGTTCATCGTCGGCGGCGGTGAGATCGATCTCGGAGTCGGGGCGTTCGCCGGGCTCGTCAGCGTTTTGGGCGCGACCCTGCTTTACGATCGACCGGCTTTGGGGATCTTGGCGATCGCCGCCGCTCTCGGCGCCTACGCGATGCTCGGCGCCGTCATTCAGAGCCGCAAGATCCCAGCGATCGTCGTGACGCTCGGCGCGTCGTTCATCTGGGCTGGGATCGGCTATTCGATTCAGCCGACCCCCGGCGGCGCGAGCCCCGACTGGTTGAGCGCACTGACGAACTGGTCGATCGGCTCTTATGTGCCGACCTCCATACTCTTGATCGGCGCCGTCGCCGCAATCGGCGCGTTCCTCGACTGGGCCCCCCTCGGGGTCGTGCTGCGCGGCTTTGGCGCCAATCCCGCGGCAATGATCGCGTCGGGCTGGCCGCCAATTCGTTACGGAATCGTGCGCTATCTCGTCGCCGGATTGTTTTCCGCCGCGGCCGGTTTGTCGCTGACAGCGATCAACGCGTCGAGCGACATCAACTCGGGCAATTCCTACACGTTGCTTAGCGTTGCAGCGGTGGTGATGGGAGGATGCGCGCTCACTGGCGGAATTGTTGCGCCCGTAGGCGCCGTGCTCGGAGCGGTGACGCTTGCCCTGATCGGCGCATTGCTTGGCGCTCTCGGAGTCAGCAGCGATTTCAACGCTGCCGCTCAGGGGGCCGTGCTCATAGGGCTCCTTGGCGTGCGCTATCTGGCGAACCGGAGCGACGAGGAATGATCCCGTTGTACAAATTCCTCGAGCTCTCACGGTCGCACCGCTGGATCTGGTCGGCGCTGACGGTGCTGATCTTTTGGGGCGCGCTTTCCGTTGCAACCGACCGGTTCAGCCTGGCGAGCCTGTCGGGGATCGCCCTCTCTGCCTCGTACCTTTCGATCGTCGGCGTCGGGCAGATGTTTGTCGTAACCACGGGGCGGGCCAACATCGATCTATCGATCGCCTCTGTCGTCACGCTCAGCGCCTATGTCGCCTTGCTGACGATCGGCGGACGGGACGCAAACCTCCTCTTGGGTGTCCTGGCCGCGTGCGGCCTCGGCCTCGTCGTCGGTTGTGTCAACGCCGCGCTCGTGGTGCGCCTCAGGATCCCCGCCATTATCGCGACACTGGCCACGGGCTATGTGCTCGCAACCGCCACGCTGCTCTGCAATCGCTCGATTCACGGGTTCGCCGTCAGCCCCACCCTAAGAGCCGTCTCCGCCGGCCGGTTTCTTGGGGCGCCGATCATGCTTTTTGTCTGCATCGCGCTGATCGCGATGACGGAATTCGTTCTGCGGCGCACGGTCTATGGGCGCACCTTGAGTGCGGTCGGCCAGAACCGTGTCGCTGCGCGCCTTGCCGGAATTCCCGTGGACCGCGTCGTCGCGACCGCCTTCGCGATCTCTAGCGTCCTTGCCTCGCTAATGGGGTTGGCCCTTGGCGCTTATGTGGGTGGAGCGTTTCTCGAGATGGGGCAGCCATATCTCCTGCAATCGGTAGCGGCGGTGGTGATCGGGGGCACGCTCGTTTTTGGCGGCTCGGCCTCCGCAATCGGTGTGTTCTTCGCCAGCGTGCTGCTGATCCTGTTGGTGACGTTGATGCAAATCATCCAACTGCCGCCCGGCTCGCAGGATATGGTGCAAGGAGTCGTCGTCATCCTCGTGCTGGCGCTAGCCGGCCGCGACGCGATTCGGACGCGCGCCCCCAAGAAAGTCGGGCTTGCTCGCTAGGTGGACCGCAATCATGAATCGAGCGAACCGACCGCTCCGCCGCGAGCGCGAGCGACGTCCTGTCCCCAGGGGCGCCGCTCCTTCGCGCGCATCGCCGCTGAGGCCGCGCCGGGCATGAAGCTTTGGCTGCCGCGGTCAATCTGACCGAGGCTCGCAAGGGTGAATATGCCCGCGGTCAAGCCCGCGAGATGCGCGACGCCCATCGCCGATAGCTCGGCGACCGATGTCCGCTCGACGGGCACGCCAACCATGTCGGCTTCGAACTGCACGAGCTGGTCGTTGCGCGTGGGCCCGCCATCGACAAGCAGCCGCTCGACCGGCGCGCCGCTCGCGCGAAAGGCGTCAACGACATCGGCGATTTGGTGGGCGATCGAGTCGATCGCAGCGCGTGCGAATGGCGCGCGCGTAACGCCGAAAGAAAACCCTGTCGCCGTCGCGTTCGGGTCCCACCAGGGGGCGGCCAAGCCGCCGAACGCGGGAACGAGATAGACGCCCCGCGAGTCCGGGGCGTCCGCAGCGAGATCGGCGAGTTCCTTCGTTGTGATCCCGAGCAGTTCTGCGGCCCAGACGGGCGTTGAGCCGGCGCTGCGGATATTGCCGTCATACGCCAGTGTTGGAGACTCGAGCTGCCATGCCAGCGTCAGGCAGACTCCAGGCGCGCCGGCGTTCCCGTCGTGCACGGCGGCCGGGTCGACAAGCGCCATAAGCGACGAACCAGTCCCATGCGTCGCCTTCACCGGACCTGGAGCAAAGGCGCCGAGGGCGAATAGGACGGAATGCGAGTCGGCGAGCACGGCGCCGACGGGGGCGCCGTCGGACAAAAGCGCAAGGCCGCGCGCCTTTGGAAACGGACCGACCGAAGCGACGACGCGCGGCAACGCCGCAAGGGGCTTGTCGAAGATCGCGAGCAGTTCCTCGTCCCACGCCGCTCGAACCACATCAAAGAGCTGCGTGCGCGAGGCGTTGCCAGCCTCGATGATGGCGTCGCCGCCGAAACGCGACAGCAGAAACGCGTCAATGGTGCCGATGCAGACCTCGCCCGCTTTCGCCCGCGCCCGGCCGTGCGGTAAACTGTCCAAAAGCCAGCACGCCTTCGCCGCCGAAAACATGGGGTCAAGCGGCAAACCGCTCTTGCGGCGGACCGGCGCCCGGAAGCCCTTCTTGCGCAGCGAGGCGCAGATCGGTTGCGTCCGCTGGTCCTGCCAGGACAACACCGGCGTCAGCGCCTCGCCTCTGCGGCGATCCCAGACGACGCAGGATTCGCGCTGCGTGCTCAGACCGATCGACACCACCCGCTTGGCGCTATGCGTATCGAGCACTTCGCTGACTGCGCGTCTGACGCTCCCCCAAATCTCTTCGGCGTCCTGTTCCACCCGGCTCCGGGGTTGCCAGGGATACCGGAGCCTGGGCGCGCGCGATCACCGCGCCGCGGCTGTCGACAACGAGGGCTTTGGTTGAACTCGTGCCCTGATCGATCGCCAGCAGAAGCGGACCGGCCATCTTACCTGGCTTTAAGTTCGAGAGCGGCCGCGCCACGATGCTTTCGCGAGCTTTGCGGCAATGGCCGCGCCAACCCCGATCGGCAGGCCATGGCCGAGCGGCCCCGTGTTCGCCTCGACCCCGGGAACTTTCCGGTTCGGGTGGCCATTCAGAATCGACAATGGCTGAACGAAGGTTTTCAGCATCGCGGTCGGAAAGAACCCGCGCATGGCCAGCGTCGAATAGAGGGCCGCGGCGCAATGGCCTTTGCTGAGAATGAAACGGTCGCGCAAGGGGCCACGGGCTGTGCAGGGTCGAGCTTCAGCACAGCGAAGAACAGCGTTGTCAGGATGTCGGCGACCGAGAAATCGCCGCCAATGTGACCGAGGCGAGCGCGGCCGATCATCTCGACCACGCTTCGGCGGATGTCGGCCGATTGCTCCTTGAGGCGCCGCACGCGCTCGGCCGCGTCCGTCGTTTCCGCCAGGGCAGGCCGCAGGCCCGCTGTCTGTTCGTATGTTATCGGCGAAATGGCCAAAGCTCTCTCCAACGAAAGACGCGCTTAAGCGAGCTAAAGACGGTCGCCGGAGCTCGTTTCAAAAAAATGGGCCTGTCGTGCATCCAGCGACAGCCTTATGGTTTCGCCTTCTCGGATCTCGACGCGCTCGCGAAGAACGGCGATGATCTCGGTCTGGCCGGCGTGGGCGACGATATGCGTCTCCGAACCCGTCGGCTCGACAAGGGAGACGATACAAGGCAGCCCCCGAGCCTGATCGACTCGCACATGCTCGGGGCGAATCCCGAAGATAACGTCACGCCCCGCGAAGGCGAGTCCGCCGTCGCCAATTGCCGCAGCGAAACCGTCTGGCAAGGAAAGTTGCGGGGAATGCTCACCTTCGATCCGCCCCGCGAGAAGATTCATGGCGGGAGAACCGAGGAAGGTCGCGACGAACGTGTTGGCGGGTCTATCGTAAAGCTCAAGCGGGGGCCCGACCTGCTCGACGCGGCCGCCGTTCATCACCACGATCTTGTCGCCCATGGTCATCGCCTCGACCTGATCGTGGGTGACGTAAATCGTCGTTGTTTTGAGCCGGTGCTGTAGTTCCTTGATCTCGCCACGCACCTGGACGCGCAGCTTGGCGTCGAGGTTGGACAGCGGTTCGTCGAATAGGAAGACCTTAGGATCGCGGACGATCGCCCGGCCCATGGCGACGCGCTGCCGCTGGCCGCCGGAAAGCTGTCGCGGGTAGCGTCCGAGCAGCGGCTCAAGACCGAGTGATGCAGCGGCGGTCGCGACCTTTGTCTGAATCGTCTGCTTGTCGAGGCGCGCAAGCTCCAGCGCGAAGCCGAGATTCTGAGCCACGGTCATCTGCGGGTAAAGCGCATAGTTCTGGAACACCATCGCGATATCACGTTCCTTGGGCTCAAGCTTATTGACGACGCGGCCGTCGATCGCGATCTCACCTGCGGTGATCGACTCAAGCCCAGCGACCATCCGAAGCAGCGTCGACTTGCCGCAGCCGGAGGGCCCGACGAGGACGACAAACTCGCCGTCGGCGATGTCGACTGAAACGCCCTGAATCACCTCGGTCGGGCCGAAGGCCTTTCGCACGTCACGGATTTGAACGGACGACACGGACAATCCTTTCGTCTGGTTCAGACCGCACGATCGCGCGGAGGTCGGATGCGAATGGCCTGGTAGGGCTTCGCGGACGGCCAAGCCTATTCAGCAATGATCACCTTGATGCCACGACTTTCGAAAGCGCGAGCGTCCTCTTCCCAAATGCCGTCGTCGGTAACGAACGAGTTGATCACGTCGAGCGTCCCAAGGCGGGTGAAAGAGGAGCGATTGATCTTGGTCGAGTCGGCGACAAGGTACACATGCGAGGCCGCCTTGATCATCGCCTGCTTGAGCTGAAGGTCGGCAAAGCTGGGATACGTCAGGCCGGAATCGAGCGCCACACCGGCGATGGCAAGGAAGAGCTTTCCGGCAAGAACATCCTGGAAATAATCCGCCGCCTTGTCCCCGCTGAGCGAAAGCGTCGGGGCCTTGAACTGTCCTCCCGGCATGTGCACTGCATAGCCGGGCACAGCTCCGAGCATGAGCGCGATATTGAGCGCATTGGTGATGACGGTGAGGGAGGACCGGCCGAGCAGGTTGTGCGCGACTTCAGTCGTCGTCGAGCCGGCGTCGAGGATGATTGTCTCGCCGTCGCCGACGAGGCTTGCGGCCTTGACTCCAATCTTTCGTTTTTTCTCGATATTCTCCATGTGTTGCAAGGAGAGCGTCTCGACCCGCTTCGGCATGGCGCGAAGAAATGCGCCGCCGCGCTGACGGTTGACATGCCCGTCGCTCTCCAGCTTTTCGAGGTCCTGCCGGATCGTCGCCTCCGACACCCCGAAGGCGACCCTCAGGTCTCGCACACGCGCGCTCCCCTCTTCCTGAAGCCAGGCCAAAATCTTCATGCGGCGCGGCTCGGCAAGAAGCTTGTTGAGGTCACCGCGCGGCTCACTCGCGATCGAGGGCCGCGGCGCTCGGCCCGCGCGCGCAACGATCGACCGCGGCCTCGTCGCCGACTTCTTCCTTCTTTTTGCCGGATCGCCGCCTTTGGGCATTTTCAGAGATCCACTAAGAGGTCACGAGTTTTGCAATTTATGTCACGCTCCGCCGCCTTCGCAAAGATGGACCAGTCCAGGCTCGGCGAGGACTCACGCGACCTGCGCCATCTGTTGCAGGGCGACGCGCTGCTGCAGCTTCCTTTGCGCTTGGTCGACCACCACCGCTGCGATGATTACGACGCCCTTGATCACCATCTGCCAAAAGGAGCTCACCCCCATCATCACGAGGCCGTCGGATAGAATGCCGATCACGAAAGCGCCGATGATCGTGCCCCGACCGTCCCGCGACCGCCCGACATTGACGTGCCGCCAAGCACCGCAGCCGCGATGGCGTTGAGTTCGAAGGTCTCGCCGGTCGCCGGATGGGCGGCCATCAGCTCCGAGGAGATGATCAGCCCGACGATCGCCGCGCAGAAGCCCGAAAACATGTAGACGAAGAATTTCACTCGATTGACGCGAATGCCGGAAAGCGCCGCGGCGCGCTCATTGCCGCCGACCATGAAGATGTGCCGTCCGAGCGGCGTCGATTGGGCGACATAGGCGGCGATCAGCGCCAGACCGATCAGAATCCAGATCGCGACCGGCAGATAAAGAATCTTGCCCGCGCCCAGAAACGCAAAGCGGGTGGCGCCGAACGCAGGATTGCCTTCGAGATTGGGAAAGGTTGAGCCATCAGAGATCAGCAGCGCCGCGCCACGCGCCACGTAGAGCGTGCCAAGTGTCGCGATGAAGGGCGCGACGTTCATCAGATCCTCGACCCGAGCGCGCGGGTCGATCGGCGCCCCCAAGCGGTTCATAATGGCCGCAGTCTCACGCTCCTGCGCTGGGTGGTCGATGCGGCCGGCGCGCGTGATCTCGCGATTGGCGAAAACATTCTCCGCCACCGAGAGATTGGCAAAAAGGTTGAGCTCCTGGAACACCATGCCGATGCCGTGGCCCATCGCATCAGCCGTCCCTGAAAAGACGACGGGGTCGCCATCGAGCACAATGCGACCAGCTGTCGGGCGTTCGACGCGCGCGACGATCTTCATCAGCGTCGATTTTCCGGCGCTGTTCTCGCCAACGAGCACGTTGACAGCACCGCGCCGCACTTCGAAATCCGCCTGCTTCACAGCGACCGTGCCGGAATAGACTTTCGATACGCCCTCGAGACGCAGGACGACTTCCGGGTCGTCTGGCTTTTGGCGCGCTTGCGTCACGGCTTGGGGCCCAATGTGATTTCAACCGGCGTCACCAGAGGCGTCTCATCGGGCGACGACAAAGGATAAGCCCCAACGATGGTCACCTTGCGGCCGACGAGGGCGTCCCTCGGAAGCTTTTCGAGCATCTCATGGTCGACGTAGAGATTGAACGCTTTCCCATAACGAGCAAAGTCGATCTGGTTCGTGAAATCGTTGAAGGATACGAAGTCGAGCGCATCGCGGATGGCCGTGCCGCGCAGTGCGGGACCGATCTGTACCGTTGCGTCCGCTTTACCTTTACCGGTGGCGTCCACGCCGATCGTCGCGGCGCGCGACTCCGTATTCGCCTCGACGACAAATCCTTCGAGCTTCACCACGAGCGTCCACGGGACGTCGCCAGACTTTGGCCGATAGCCGAACCGCGCCCAGGCTTCCTCTGGAGATTTCGCGGCGAGATCACGCAGCTCAACAAACGGCCCGGCTCTCTTTTCAAAATAAGGAACGACTTTAACGGCCCAATCCGAGGCGACCATTCGATCGGGATCGAACGCCGCCTTCGCCTGCGACTGCCCTGCAGCAAGCGCGAGAACGTCGGCGGTGGGGATAAAGCGGCAAGAACAGAGCAGCGCGCCGGCCATCACCGTCGCCAGAACGCCGACCCAGCGCATGAAATTCTTCTCCTCAGGCGAGAGGCGGGCGCGCGAGTCCGATCCGCGCGCCCTGAAGGCTTCCACTATGGCTTGAACTGCAAGGTTTCGAGCTTACCCGCGTTCGAGTCGTCGATGAGCACGCAGTCCATGAGCTGCTTCTCGCTCTTGGGCGCGGTCTTTGTCTTGACATAGGCGTCAGCCTGTTCGACCGCGAGCTGCGCGCCGTGGTAGGCCGATTGCAGCACGGTCGCCTTGATGCCCCCTCGCTTGACCGGATCGCGCACGTCGTTCGAACCGTCGAAACCAACGACGATCACGTCGTTACGGCCAGCGGCCTTCAGCGCCGCCTCGGCGCCCATCGCCATGGTGTCATTGCCGGAGATGACGCCCTTGATGTTGGGATTGGCCTGGAGGATCGACTCCATCCTCGAAAAAGCTTCTGGCTGGCTCCAATTGGCCGACTGGCGCGAGACCATCTTCAAGTCTGGATAGTCGTCGATCACGTCGTGATAGCCCTTCGAGCGGATGCCGGCGTTGGTGTCCGACTCCTTCCCGACGAGCTCGACGAAATTGCCCGTCTCACCATGAGCTTGACGAATTTCTGCGCGCCGAGCCGGGCGCCCCTGATACTTGTTCGAGACGATCTGAGCGAGAGCGACGCCGGATGCGTTGGTTTCGCGATCGATCACGAAGGACGGGATCCCCGCGTCCTTGGCCTTCTTGACAGCGGCGACGGTCGCGTCCGCGCCTGCATTATCCAGGATGATCGCCTTGGCGCCTCTTGCGATAGCGGTGTCGATGAGCTCCGACTGCTTGTTCGCGTCGTCGTCATGAACGAGCGAAAGGACGTCATAGTGGCCGATGGGCCAGCGCACGCGACCACCGGCCGAATTCCTTTTTCGTTGCGGACTGCCAGCGGAGCCGCCCCACTTGATCGATGTCTTTCCGGCGTAGCGAGCCTACGCAAAGAGTCGACATGGCCAAGTGAGTCGCAACATCCGCATTGATTGAAAATACGGCCTTTCGCTCTGAGGCGGCGCCATCCGACTGCGGTTGGCGGTATCGGGGAGGCCCTTCGACGCCGCTGTCGTCTAAAGGGGCGCAGCCGTGACGGCGGACTGCGCGGCGAGCAGCGCTTCGACCTCTGACAAGCTCGGCATGGATTCCCAACCGCCGCGGCGCGTACATTTCAGAGCGGCTGTCGCGCTGGCGAAGCGCGCCGCGTGGCTAACGTTGTCCCCCCGGGCGATCGCAAAAGCGAAAGCGCCATGGAAGACGTCGCCCGCCCCATTGGTCTCAATTGCATTGACCTGAAACGCGGGCTGGAGCCAGCAGCGACCGTTATCCAGCCATAGAAAGCCGCGATTGCCCAACGTCACTCCGACTGCGCCCTGCGTTCGATCTGCAGCGGCGCGTATGGCTGCCTGTGGCTCATCGATACCCGTAAAGCGAGTTAACGCGGGCGCTGAAAATAGATTGTAATCACAGAGCGTCGTCAGCGCCGCGACATGGTCCGGAGCGGCCAACTCGACGTCCAGAATGCTCGGGATCCCCTGTGCTCTTGCCTGGGTCAGAACCGCTTGCGCGCCTTGCGTCCAACGGACGTCGCATAAGACGGCGTCGAGCGCCGTCATGGTTTCAATCGGCAACCACGCCGGATCGGTATCGAGACTTTCACTCCCGAAATAGGCAAGCATCCGCTCGCCCTTACGGTCGACCATCATTGTAGAAACCGGGGTGCGCCCGCCAGGAGATCGTTCGACGAAAGGCGTCACTCCCTGGCTCCGCAGGAGACTTGCAAGGCGCTGACCATGAGCGTCGTCGCCAACGCGGCCCCAGAACTCCGCCGCGCCGCCCAGCGATGCGATCGAAACCGCCGCGGTCGCAGCCAGGCCCCCGCCGCCTTCGCGGAATGCGAAAGCTGGGACCTTTTCGGCGGCACGCGGGATTCGCTCAACCTCAAATATGAAATCGAGCGTCATTGAGCCGCAGCAGGCAATTTTGGGAGCGGCGCGCAAGACGTTTTTGTTCCCGAAAAATCAAGAGGCGGTATAGCCGCCATCGACCGGAATGGTGACGCCGTTTATCGACGCGGAGGCTGGAGAGGCAAGGAACAGCGCCGTTCCGGCGAGTTCTTCAGGCTCGGCCCAGTCGCCCGCAGGCAGGCGCGCGATCACCTTGTTGAAGAACTCAGGATTGGTCCGACCGCCCTCGCTGATTTCGGTCTTGATCCAGCCCGGCGCGATCGCATTCACTCGGATGCCGTCGGCGGCAAATCCGATAGCGAGCGACTTCGTCAGCGACATGACGGCCGTCTTGGCTGCCGCATACGCCGGCACCTGCGGCGCGCCAAAATACGTTTACATGGACGCGATGTTGATGATGCAGCCTTTGGAGGCGGCCAGATGAGGCCGGAAGGCGTTCGCAAGGCGCATCGCTGCGACGAGATGAATGTCGAGCACGGCCTGAAAGACGGGGATTTTGTACTCTTCCCATCGCCAGAGCTTGCCGGCGCAGTGAATGACCACGTCCAGCCGTTTCGTGCGCTCGGCTAGCTTGTCTATCGCCTCTCCATCGCACACGTCGAGCTTTTCGAATGCGATGCATTCATGATCGTGCGGCTTGGCGGGCTCCCTCAAATCGGTCGCCAGGACCTGCGCGCCGGCGTCGGCGAAAGCGCAGGCAAACGCGCCGCCGATTCCTCCAGCTCCGCCGGTGATCAGAACAACTTTCCCCTCGACGCTGAAATCTGGCGCCATCCGTTCCTCCGACATGTGTGGCTTGCTGAGCGCTCAGGCCTCGCACGGTTATTTTCGTAATGCAACATTTGACTTGCGAGTACGAACGCACATAAGCATCCGCTGCGCCATGAATGTCGCGCGCGATAGGTAGAGGTTGACAGGAGACGGCGATGACGAAAACCGAGGCCTTGACGTCGCTTGCACGGCCCTCCGGCGCTTTCGCTATGGTCGCGACTGATCAGCGAGAATCGATGCGGGCCATGATGGCGTCCGCTCAGGACGGACCCGTCACCGATGAGCAGCTAACCGCATTCAAACTTGAGGCTATGCGCGTTTTGACGCCCTTTGCCTCTGCGGTTCTGATCGATCGGGAATTTGGGTGGCGACAGGCCCTTGAGGCCAAGGCGGTGGCTTCATCCTGTCGCATGATTGCCGCAGCCGATCGGTTTTTCGCCAGCGAGGATGAGATCGTCTCGCGCGTGGCGATCGACGAGCAGGTTGATCCCGCCGCCGTGAAAGCTGACGGCGCTGTGGCGCTCAAGCTCCTTGTGCCCTGGCGACCTGACGAGCCGGCGAGCGAGCGCCTCGCTTTGGTGGATAGCTTCGTGGCTCGGTGTCGGGCCGCCGGGCTTTTGAGCGTTGTCGAGCCCGTATCTCGCAAGCGGAGGGATGGCGAGCCTTGCGATCTTTTCGCGGGCATCGTCGCGGCCGCTCGCGAATTGGGCGGTCGGGGCGCTGACCTCTACAAAGCGGAGGTTCCCTTCCATGGAACCGGCGGCGAGAAGGTTGTCCGTGAGGGCTGCGCGCAACTGACGTCGCTGATCCAGAGTCCCTGGGTGGTGCTTTCGTCCGGCGTGTCGCCCGACGATTTCCCGACAGCGGTCGAGTGGGCATGCAAGGAAGGCGCGTCAGGCTTCCTGGCGGGCCGTGGCGTGTGGCGGAACGCCGTCGGCAAGGCCGACGCCCGCAAGGCGCTCGTCGAGGACGCGCTGCCGCGATTGCAGCGGCTATGCGACGTTGTGGACGCGGCCGTCGGCTAACTGCACATCGTTGAGACCGTTTGTTCGGTCGTTACTTTTGTTCTTCGAGGATCGGCGCCTAGCCATACCCGTGCCGCAGGGGCGCTGCGTTCGCTTCCGCAGCAGCAACGACAATTTCGCATCCGGCCTTACGAGTCGTTTCTATGAAGGGCTCTGGGACAGCAGAGTCCGTAAAGAGGCAATCGATTTCGGACAGGTGTCCAAGTCTCCGTTTTGCGAACCGGTCAAACTTGGTGTGATCGGCCACCACGAAGTGATGCCGGGCGCTTGCGTGCATCGCCTTCATCACGGCGATTTCGGCCTCATAAAAATCAAGCAACGTGCCGTCTCGCTCGATGGCGCCAATTCCTGTGATGGCGTAGTCGCAGCGGTGATCCATGCAGACGTCGATCGCGCGCTGCCCGATCAGGCCACCGTTCCGTTGCTGGAGTATCCCGCCGGTCACCACAGTCTCGAAACTGGTGTCCGTCCAAAAGATTCTCGCCACCTCAACGCTGTTCGTGACTATAGTCAGCTGCTTGTCCGTTTTCGCGAGCGCCCGTGAGACCGCTTCGACTGTCGTGCCCAACGGTAAGAAAATGGAAGCGCGGTCTGGGAGATAGCTCACGACGCTGTCCGCGATCTTCGTCTTCTCCGCGACAAATTCGACGTTGCGCTGGCTGTAGCTCGAGTTCATCAACGGCAGGCTCGCGCCGCCGTGTTGTCGAAGCAAAAGCCCCTGGTCGCAGAGATTGTTAACGTCCCGACGCACGGTCTGCGGCGTCATATCGAACAATGCAGCAAGCGCATCGATTGATACGTATCCACGGCGCTCCGTGAGCTCGAGAATTTGTTTCTGACGCGGATTGATCATGTCGATTGGATAATATGACTTCGAGTTCTCTCACGCCAATCGTTTTTCGATATCGAACATGAGCCTGCCTGTGACTCGGCTCGTCCGGCGTCTGTTCCAGCTGTTGGCGCCGAGGTCGGGCGAGTCGACGGCCTGCCTTCGGTCGTCGCGGACTGCGCCACCGCTCTCCGCCGGAGATAGGTTGCGTGCGTCCGCGGCCGCCTCTCCGAGTGCTTCAGGGAAACTGCTCTTCCCAGCGGAGGGTCCAGCGAGTTCGCCGGTCGCGCGCGAGATCCAGCAGCGCAGGAATCGAGTCCAATTCTGGGCGGTGGTTTTGGCGACAGGCTCCCGCCGATTCGATTTCTTTGCAGGTCGACGCCGATGCCAACTGACAAGAACAGCGGGCTGAAGCCGCCGCCCGAGCCGACGGATTACGAAGTCGGCTGCGGAAAGCCGCACCGGCGTCGCCGTGGCGCCCAACAGGGCAATTCGTGCATAACGAGTTCGACGGCCGTCGAATGTGGAGCGACTGTGTGGCTAAGCTCTATGGAATTGGCATTGTTGGCGCTGGCGTTATTTCTACAAGTTATTTGAAGTTCGCGCCGCTTTTTAAAAGCCTGGAGATCCGTGCGATTTCCGACATTATGGCCTGGTGCGGGTTTCGTGGACACCGAGAAAAGGTGTTTCATGAAGCTGAAGGTTGGGTATGGCGAGGCGGATATTGAGCCGGGAGTTCAAGGTCGAAGCGGTTCGGTT
>Ga0209006_10003087_pt1 | contig 15121 bp, 10 predicted proteins | sample JacPin_JW_Ref_O2_FD_188567 | JGI IMG/M metagenome (GOLD analysis project Ga0209006, IMG submission 188567) | Forest soil microbial communities from Algoma, Ontario, Canada - Jack Pine, Ontario site 1_JW_Ref_O2 (SPAdes) (version 2) | ecosystem: Environmental > Terrestrial > Soil > Boreal... | reverse complement strand
CAAGTTGCTCACTGCCGCGCAAATAACTGCTATTAACGGCAGACTGCATTCCGGGAGACAGCTTGTCGCCCGTCGCAACTTCGGTAGCCGTTTGTATCGCGTCCGCCACCTTGCCAGGTGTCTCGGCTTCCGCGGCCGCAGCGCGACCCGCCGACCATCGGCTCGACGAATCAATATCGGTGGGATCTTGTCCCGCCATGCGCACGTAGCCGCCCAGCGGGATAATGCTGATGCGATAGTCGGTGTTGCCGCTCTTCCAGCCAAACAGGCGCGGCCCAAACCCGATCGAAAACACATCGACGCGCACGCCAAATATCCGTGCGGCGATAAAATGTCCCCACTCGTGTATGAGGATCATCACTCCCAACACGAGGCTTACGCCAATCAACAAATCCATACGAGCGATTCTCTCTCCGCGCTCTTCAAGGCAAGGACGTCAAAAAAGCGCACCTGGATTTTACGACGCCGCAGCAGCTGCCACTGCCACTCTCTCCACTTCCTCTTTGGCCATTCGACGCGCTTCCAAGTCGGCTGTAAGCACATCGTCCATCTTCTCAAAACGCACTCGCGGCATCCGGCCGAGCACTCGCTCAATCACCTCGGGGATGCCCAGGAACGGCAGCCGCCGCTCCAGAAACGCCGCCACAGCGATCTCGTCGGCGGCATTCAAGGCGCACGGCATGGCGCCACCCTTCTTCATCGCTTCCCTTGCCAGGCGCAAACAGGGGAACCGTCTTGTGGAGACACGCGCGAAGTCAAGACGGCGGAGTTTCGACCAATTTAAAGCTACCTGATTCGATGCCACCCGCTCCGGATAGGTTAACGCATACTGGATGGGCATCCGCATGTCGGTTGGGCCGAGTTGTGCCAAAACGGAACCGTCTACGAACTCAACCATCGAGTGAATGGTTGACTGGGGATGGATGACTACCTCGATCTGGTCCGGTCGCACGCCAAATAACCAGCGCGCCTCGATGACCTCGAAGCCCTTGTTCATCATCGTTGCCGAGTCGATCGTGATCCGGCTGCCCATTTTCCAATTGGGATGCGCTAGAGCTTGTTCGGGAGTGACGTCCTTCAGGCTGGCGAGCGGAGACTTGCGGAACGGTCCGCCCGACGCTGTCAGAACCAGCCGCAACACCTCGCGATGCTCACCACCGCGTAGGCACTGATGCACGGCGTTATGTTCACTGTCCACCGGCAAGAGCTCGCGCCCTGCCTTCTTCGCGGCAGCCATAACCAACTCGCCGGCGGCGACAAGCACCTCTTTATTCGAAAGCGCGATGATCTTGCCGAGCTTGACCGCCTCGTACGTCGCCTCAAGCCCAACAACCCCAACCGCCGCAGACACGACAATGTCCGCCGCCGCGTGCGTTCCGACGGCGAGCATTCCTTCGCGCCCGTGATGAATCGCCGGCAGAGGTGATACGCCTTTGGCCTTCAGCCGTGCGGCAAGCTCATCTACTTTGGCCACGTCTCCTATCGACACAACTTCCGGCTTATGTCGTTCAATCTGCCCGACCAATTCGTCGACGTTGCTGCCAGCAGCAAGCGCAACAACACTGAATCGTTCCGGCATTGCTTCGACGACGGACAAAGTCTGCCGCCCGATCGAACCGGTCGACCCTAAAATCGCCAATTTGCGAAATTCCGCCATCAATCCTCGTCAGAATTAGTTGCCGAACAGAATCCAATAATAACAAACGACAGGTATCGCCAAAATTAACGCATCAATCCGGTCAAGGATCCCGCCGTGCCCGGGCAATAGCGTGCCCGAGTCCTTCACGCCGGCACTGCGCTTGTAGGCCGACTCCAGTAAATCGCCGACCTGGCCCGCAACATTCCCAACAGCCGCCATCGCCAGCATCTGTCCCATCGAAATTCCAATCCACTTCGAAAACGCTACACCCACTAAGAGCGACCCGACGAACCCACCCACCGCGCCTTCCCACGTCTTCTTGGGGCTCAGGATCGGCGCAAAAGGGTGCTTCCCGACCGCACGGCCTACGAAATAGGCGACGGTATCGCCAGCCCAGGTGATAACCAATGCGAAGAGCAGAAGCCGGGGACCGTTCGGAGCCCAACCATGAAGCCGGACAGCGAAACTCAACGGGAAGGCAACGAGGAATAGTGCACTAGCGCTGATGCTGGCCGAAGGCAATGCCTCGACCATCGGGCGTTTCGTCGCCAGCGTCAGTCCAGCGATGCCCAGCAGAAAGACGAAGAAAACCACCTGTACGAAATCGATCGTGAAATAAAAATACTTCAGCGTATGGCTCCAGTCTTCAGACAAAGGCTGGAGCTTTCCCACCTGCACGAGCGCCCATTGGGCATACACCAGCAGCACCGTGCAGATCAGCGTCCACACGCGATACGCGCGATGCCCGATCGCATCGCCGAGCGCGAAATACTCGATCATCGCCAGCACGATGACTGCAGTCAGCGCCAACGCCACTACCGCCGTCGAAGCGTAAAGCACCAATCCCACGACGAACGGGATTAGCACGACGGCCGTTGCGACTCTCTTCCAAGTCATTCCGCGAAGTTTCCTCGACGATACAAATCGATAACCAATCGAACAGGCTCTCGAAACTCCCGTCGGCCACAAAAATCTCAATCCGGTCGCAATCCGACCGTCAACTAACCTACGACAAACGCCTCAAATGAAAAAGGAAGCAAAACAGAAATTTTCCAACTACTCGCCCGCCACGCGCGGCACCCGTGAATCCGATCCACCCTCGCCGATCCCGCCGTAACGTCGCTCGCGCTTCTGAAAATCCAAAAATGACTCAAGCAGTCGCGCCCGATTGAAGTCCGGCCACAGCGTATCGGTCACAAAAATTTCGGCATACGCGATCTGCCACAGCAAGAAGTTACTCACGCGCATCTCGCCGCTCGTTCGAATCAACAAGTCCGGATCGGGCAGTCCGGCTGTGTACAGCCGCTGCGAAACTTCCTCTTCCGTTACAGGCGCGTTGCTTCCCTGCGCACTTCGCTCCGCCAGGATCGCGTTCGCCGCATCCACGATTTCCGCGCGACCGCCATAGTTCAACGCCAGGCACAAAACCATTCCACCGTTGCCGGCCGTCTTCTCTTCCGCAGCTTTCATATCCTGCTGCACACCGATTGGCAACTCGCTCGACCGTCCCAAAAACCGCATCCGGATATTGTTCCGTTGGATCAGTGGCATCTCTGTCCGCAAATACTCGCGCAAAAGCTGCATCAGAAAATCGGTTTCCGTCTTCGGACGCCGCCAATTCTCGACCGAAAACGCATAAAGCGTCAGCGCTTCGATATTCAGCCGCGCACAAGTCTCGATGATCGTTCGCGTCGTCTGCGCCCCGACTTTGTGCCCGGCTACGCGCGGCAAAAGCTTCCGCTGCGCCCAGCGACCGTTGCCGTCCATGATCACCGCGACATGCCGCGGCAGCCGCGTCGAATCCAGCCGCGCCAACAGTTCGGCTTCTTCCGCGGTGACGGTTCCCAGGGCGGCGGGCGTGGCAACTTGGAGTGTGACGTGCGATTTCATCGGGTCGCGAGGGCGCGTCTCAACAAAGACGCGCAAATCTTCTTTACGCCGCAAAGTTAACATGGGCCTCGGCGACGGCGCAACGCCGGAGTCCCCGCCGGGCTATCAACCCGGCAATATCGCGAGCCTGCGAGCCTTGTATTCGATGCAATCGGACCGCGAGAAGTGCCGCCGTTTCAGGGCGATGCCGCGCCCACGGCATTCGGGAAAATCGTGGTATAGACGACCACAAACGTCAGCAAAATCATCGCAATCGCAGTTACCCACGCCACGATGTTGAACGTCGTCGAGTTGACGTACTCGCCCATCAGGTCGCGCCGATTCACAAGCAGCAAAATAAATATCAGCACAACGGGCAGCCAGATTCCGTTCCCCACTTGCGAAAAAATCAGAATCTTCCACAGCGGCGCATTCGGCAGTAGAACAATCCCTGCTCCCACAGCGATCAAAATCGTGTAGAGCCAATAAAAAATCGGCGCCTCTTTGAATTTGTGGTCGATGCCGGCTTCAAATCCCAGGCCTTCGCAAATCACGTGCGCCGTAGAAAGCGGCAAAATCGATGCCGCGAATAGCGATGCGTTCAACAATCCGAACGCGAACAAAATCCCCGCCCACTTTCCCGCCAACGGCACCAACGCAGCCGCCGCTTCCGCCGCATCCGTGATCGATCTCTGCCCGCTCGTGTAGAGCGTCGCCGCCGTGCAAACGATGATGAAAAACACGATCACCATGCAGCTAATGCTGCCGATCAGCACGTCCGCGCGCGCCTGCGGATACTGCCGTACTGAAACCTTCTTCTCGACGAACCCCGCCTGCATATAAAAAAACTGCCAGGGCGCAATCGTGGTGCCGATCAGGCCGGTCAGCATCACGAGATAACCGGCGTTGAAATGCATCGTCGGAATGACCGTGTGTCGTGCCGCCTCCAGCCAATCGGGCTTCGCGAAGATCGCCGACACCACGTATGACAGGTACAACACGCAAGCCGCCAGAAACACGACCTCCACCTGCCGATACGTCCCCCGCAGCACCAATACCCACACCAGCACCGCGGCAATCGGCACCGAGATGTAGCGGCTGACGTGAAAAATCTGCATCGCCGCCGCGACGCCCGCGAACTCCGCCACAACGTTCGCCAGATCGACGAAAAATCCCGTGATCATCACAAAAAACGTAGGGCGGAACCCAAACTCCTCGCGAATCAAATCCGACAACCCTTTGCCCGTCACCACGCCCATGCGCGCGCACATTTCGCCCGTCACATACAGCGCGATCGTCATCGGAATCAGCGACCACAGCAGCGCGTAGCCGTACTGCGCGCCCGACTGCGTGTAGACCGAGATGCCGCCCGCGTCGTTATCGACGTTCGACGTGATGATTCCCGGCCCGACGACCGCCAACAGCAATGCGATGCGCCTGCGCGTTGCACGAAGACGCTTCTGCAGGTCCGTGCCGCGGTCCCGCAGCCCGTCCACCTTCGTCGAGATTGCTTCCCAATTCATTCGCTAATCGATCCTCAATCCCAAAATCAGCGCCGCAACCCGCGACCGCTTCTACTTCTCCACCAGCCGCGACACCACGTCATCCACTGCGATGGTCCCAATCGGCCGCTGGCTTTCGTCCACTACCGTGAGCGTCCTCAAGTTGTATTTGTCGAACAGCTCGAACACTTCCTTTTCGTCGGTGTCCACCGGCACGCTCAACAGCGGCTCCAGCTTCAATTCGCCGATCGACTGTTCGGGCGCCGCCATCAATAGCCGCGCGATCGTCACGATCCCCGAAAAACGCGCCGCACTGTCGAGCAACACAACGGAGTCGAGCGAATCCAGGTTCAAATCCTGCGTCCGCATCCATTCCAGCACCTCTTCGCGCGTCGAGGTTTCGCCAAGAAAGACAAACTCCGTGTTCATCATGCCGCCTGCCGTCGACGCATCGAACGACAGCAATTCGCGCACGTCTTCTGCTTCCTGTCCCGGCATCTCCTCCAGCAATTCCTCTGAAGTCTCCTTAGGCAAGTCCGCCAGCAAATCCGCCGCAGCGTCCGGAGCCATTTCCTCCAAAATGTCCGCGGCCTTCTCTGGATCAAGCTTTTCCACGATCTGCCGCGTCAGCCGCTCGTCCAATTCGGCAAGCACCTTGCCCGCCATCTCTTCGTCGAGCGACGCGATGATTCCCTGCCGCTCCGCCGCCGATAGCGACTCCATAATCTCCGCCAGGTCCGCCGGATGCAGATCCTCGAGTTTCTCGTGCGTGATGCGCAGCTTCACCCGTCGCAAAGGATCGGGTTCGATCAAGTTCACAAATTCCCATCGAATCGTGCGCTGCGGCAGCCGGCTCTGCAGCTTACGCACAACCGAAGGCGACACAACGCCCTGCAACAGTCTCCGCACCGCTCCCGGCAGGCCAACATCCACCTGCGTCAGCCGCAACTCCACATTTCCATTCGTCCGCATCTCCGCCAGATCGACATCGTTCACCCGGACGACCTTGCGCCCCTGCGTATCGATAATCTGCTGATCCAGCAAATCCTTGCGCACCGCGAGCCATCCCTCGTTCGGCTGATATAGCTCCAACGCTCGCTCATTGCAGTTCAATCGAATCGTCCCCGGCCCAACCGTCGCCACCTGGTCATATTTCGCCACCAGCGGCTGAAATCGCCCGCGCGAAAGCAACAGCCGCGCGATTCGATTCGGCTGGTCCGCCGGCTCAATAAAAAATTCCCGCACGCGCCCCACAAAATTCCCCTGGTCGTCGTACGTCTCCGCCCCCATCAACTCCGTGGCATACAACTGCATAGCAACCTCACTCTTCCCAACTACTTCTTCGACCAAATCCCCGCATCCCTACATCTCACTTCCCGTTCGAACGCCCTGTAGCCGCGATCGCTTTCCAGATCGCGGGATTTAGATTCAAAACAACTGAGATCCAGGCTCGTCGGTGACCAACACGCTCCCGCCTCTTTCGAATCTGTTCTCGCCTCCCAAAATAAAAAATCCCGCCAACCGTAATTCCTCCGGCTGCGGGCAAGTCCCTCATACAAATGTACTTACCTTTAGCCGGCCGTGAACCCTCCCCGCGCATCCGTCCGCACGCTCATCCACAAATCGTGCGACGCCTCTCGAACACCCTCAGCTTCCTGTGCCGCAAATTCGGCAATCAGTCTTACCCTGCGGGGCCCAGGTTCGAGTTCGCTAGACGCGGACATCGGTAGAAAATTCACTCCAACTGCTTGATAAGCCTTCGCGCGCTGTATTGTCAAGAAAAGAATGGAGAAATTCCGTTTTTCTGATCAGATTTTTCGCGGGACACAACACGTCGAGCAAAAATTTCGAAAAATTCGAATTCACTCATCGAACTTCGCATGCACGGGCGGTAATGGCGAAGCAGTTGATCACTTTCTCTTCCGAAACACCATATCGCCGACTTTCTCACCGCGCCGCATGCATTCTTCCGCATTCAATCGCAAATAATTCGACAGCACGTACTCTTCTTTGGAAAATCCCAATAATTTGGCCATCCGGTCGATCGCCGACGACGGCCCTTCCAACTCCACAAACGTCCCGATCGGCGTTTCATCCAGCTCGATCAACAATCCCTTGGCCCAACGATTCGACTCCGGCATTCGAAACGTCGTCCGATACTTTTCATAGTGCGCCGACTCTCGCATTCCCAACTTTGACAAGATCGTCCCCAGAGCCTTCGCATTTCCGACTTCCAACTCGATCTCCTCGCGGACCTTGTGACTCCCCGCGTACCCGTCTCCGCGCCTCGCCGCCTCACCTTGCGCAGGCGTCCCAGCCGGTGCTCGACTTCCTCCCACCGGGCCTTTAAACGTCAAAAGAAACCGCTTCTTCGGCTGCAATCCCGATCGATCCGTGGGCGTTTCTACCCGCACGCGCAATAGCTGCCCCCTTCCTCGCAAATCCTGCGCCTCGGTGTCATACAACGTGTTGAATTCGTGCACCCGACCCGACCCACGCACGACCGTTCGCGCTCCAACCCGTTTCAACAGCTCTCGAAACGTCTCGACATCGCTGATCCTTAACTTGATCTCAGTCTCGCGCCCCATTAGCGTCTACGCCGTCCTCTCAGCCTCTCGGATTCTCGCTCTGAATTTTTTCGATGTAGTATAGACAGACGCCCGCAGCCAGGTTGTTCTGCACCGGCCAGCCAATCCCCGATCGCGCAAGAGGCCCATGACTTCCGAAACCAATGCCAACATCGCCACGCCGATAGCCGATCCGACGAGCCCACCGGTTGCGCGTCGGCATCCGGTCGAGCACGTCATCCACGAAGACCGCCGCATCGACCCTTATGCATGGCTCCACGACAAGCAAAATCCCGAGGTCATCGCCTACCTCAACGCCGAAAACACCTGGACCGACGCCAACCTGCGCGGCACCGAAGCCTTCCAGGAGAAGCTCTATCAGGAGATGCTCGGCCGCATCCAGCAAACCGACCTATCCGTTCCCTACCGCCTCCGCGGCCACCTTTATTTCTCGCGCACCGAAGAAGGCAAGCAGTACTCGATTCACTTTCGAAAGCGCGACGCGGATGACGCTGCCGATGAACTTCTCCTCGATCTCAACGCGCTGGCCGAAGGTCATTCCTTCCTCGGCCTAGGCTCCTTCGATGTCAGCGACGACAACGGGTTACTCGCCTATTCGCTCGACGTCACCGGCTTCCGCCAATACACGCTCCAAATCAAAGATTTGCGTTCAAACGAAACTCTGCCCGAGAAAATCGAACGCGTCACCAGCGCCGCATGGGCCTCCGACAATCGGACGCTCTTCTACACGGTCGAAGACGAAACCACCAAGCGCTCGCATCGGCTCTATCGCCACACGCTCGGCTCAACCGAGCCCGACCAGCTTATCTACGAAGAAACCGATGAGCGCTTCCGCATCCAGGTCGAGCGTACACGTAGCGGTGCCTATTTATTGTTAACGACCGCGAGCCACACGACGAGCGAAGTCCACTACCTCCGCGCCGATCAGCCCGCCGGGGAATTCCGCATCGTCGCCGCCCGCGAAGACACCCACGAATACTACGTTGACCATCACCCCGCGACCGACGCGCAACGTGGCGGCGCATTCTTCATTCGCACCAACTCGCTCGGCCGCACCTTCCGGCTGATGATCGTCCCCGTCGAAGACCCGCGCCGCAAATTCTGGCGCGAACTCATCCCGACGCGCCCGCACGTCATGCTCGGCTCCGCCGACGTCTTCGAATCGCATCTCGCCATCTTCGAACGCGAAGACGGCCTCCCATTTCTCCGCATCGTCGATCTGGCGCCCGCCCTCGAACTCGCCGCGTCAAAGTCCGACCCGCTCGAAGCCTCGCATCGCATCGAGTTCGACGAGCCCGCCTACAGCGCCGGTTTCGGGTCGAATCCCGAATTCGCGCCAACGCATCTTCGCTACATCTACGAGTCCTTCGTCACTCCACGTTCAGTATTCGATTACGATCTCGCAACACGCGAGAGCATCCTCCGCAAGCAACAGCCCGTTCTCGGCGATTACGAGCCCTCGAAGTACGTCATCGAGCGCCTTCACGCCAGAGCCGGCGACGGCACCGAAATTCCCATCTCTCTCGTCCGCCGCCGCGACCGCCTTCCGAACCCCTTCTCCAAATCGCCGCTGCTTCTCTATGGTTACGGCAGCTACGGCATCTCGATCCCGGTCTCGTTCAATTCCAATCGCTTCAGCCTCATCGATCGCGGTGTCACCTTTGCCATCGCCCACATCCGCGGTGGCGGCGAACTCGGCAAGCCCTGGCACGACGCCGGCCGCATGCACAAAAAGCTCAACACCTTCTCCGACTTCATCGAGTGCGCCGAACATCTCATCGCGCTGCACTACACCGAGCAAGACAAACTCATCATCGAAGGCGGCAGCGCCGGCGGCCTGCTGATGGGCGCCGTCACCAACCTGCGCCCCGACCTCTTCAAAGCCGTGATCAGCCACGTCCCCTTCGTCGACGTTCTGAACACCATGCTCGATGCCACCTTGCCGCTCACCGTCGGCGAATACGAAGAATGGGGCGACCCCAACAAATCCGAAGATTATTTCTACATGAAGCGCTACTGCCCCTACACAAACCTCCAAGCCAAAATCTATCCAACGATGCTCGTGAAAACCTCGCTGAACGACAGCCAGGTCATGTATTGGGAACCTGCCAAGTACGTAGCCAAACTCCGCACCCTGAAAACCGACAAAAATCCCCTGCTCCTCAAAATCAACATGGGCGCCGGCCACGGCGGCGCCTCCGGCCGCTACGACTACCTCCGCGAAATCGCCCTCGACTACGCCTTCGCCCTATCTCAACTCAAAATCCGCTCGTAACCTCGGTCCATCGACGTATTACGCTTTCGTGTTTGCAGGCGCGGGGCTTGCCCGCCCGGCGTGAGCACGATCGCAACTTCGGCATCGGTAGCGCCGGCGTCCCGCCGGCGTTTTTCGTCCACACCCACACGGGACTCAACAATCAGCGCAACTCGTCCAAACTTGTCATTCCGACCGAAGCCAGCCGACGCCGTTTCTTCGCGTTCGCTTCCTGCGAACGCGTCGGCTCGCGTAGTGGAGAAACCCTGGCGTGATTGACAAGCACTGACATCACATGAACTATCATCGGAAGCCGCGCACCTATGACTAGTAGTCCTCTTCCTTGCAAACGCCTCCCCCTCGAAGTACGATTCAGCCCATCCACAAAAACCGGAAGGGACATCGCACCCGCAAAAGCCCCCATCCCCGCCAGCGAAAAAATGTCCGATCCCACCACACCGTTGATGCAGCAGTATCAAACGATCAAATCCCGCTATCCCCACGCTCTCCTTCTCTTCCGCCTCGGCGATTTCTACGAACTGTTCTACGAAGACGCAATCCTCGCATCGCGCGAACTCCAGATCACACTCACGTCTCGCAATCGCGAAAAGGGCCAGCCGATTCCCATGTGCGGCGTCCCGTATCACGCCGCCGACGGCTATATCGCGCGTCTCATCCGCGCAGGATTCAAGATCGCCATCTGCGATCAGATGGAAGCGCCCGGTCCCGGCAAGAAAATCGTCCGTCGCGAAGTCGTCCGCGTCATCACGCCGGGAACCGCCACCGACGGCGCCGTTCTCGATGCGCGTGAGAACAATTTCCTGGCATCCGTCGCAACACACGCGTCCGGCTCGCCCATCGGCTTGGCTTTCGTTGATCTTTCGACAGGAGAATTCCAGGCCACCGAGTTTGCAGGTCCGCGCGCTGCTGACGATCTTCGTGATGAACTTCAGCTCCTCCGCCCGCGTGAAACGCTGCTCCCGCGCCCACAAGCGCTCTTCGACACCGCAAAGGATTCCTTGCCCGACGGCATTGGCGGCGTCGAATCCCGCCTCGAAGATTGGGTTTTCCAATACGACTACGCATCGCGCATCCTGCGCGAACAGTTCGGTGTCGCCGAACTGACCGGCTTCGGCCTCGACGATCATCACCAATCGCTTTCCGCCGCCGGCGCGATCATTCATTACTTGCGCGAAAACGCGGCTCGCGGTGATCGTTCGACACAATCCGAATCTCGCGCCGCTTTCGTGGACGCGCCTTCTGCGACATCATCTGCATCCGGCGCCGCGGTCGCTCCGGCGCGCGTCGTAGTCGATGAATCAACGAGCATCGAAGCGCTGCGTCACCTCGATCGTATCCGCTACTACGAACAGCACGACGCGCTCATCCTCGATCCCGTCTCCGTCCGTAATCTTGAACTAGTCAATCCCATCTTCAGCGAAGAAGCCAGCCGCAGCGGACCGACGACGCTTCTCGCAGCGGTCGATGTCACGGTCACTGGAATGGGCGCGCGCCTGATGCGCTCGTGGCTCTTGCGCCCGCTCATCGAGCGCGAAGCCATCGAAGCTCGCTTGGGCGCCGTAGCACAACTCGTGCAACAAACCGTGGTTCGTGGCGAAATCCGCAAAGAGCTCAAGGGCATCCTCGACCTCGAACGCCTCACGAGCCGCATCACGCTCGGCCTAGCGACACCGCGGGAACTCGTCGCTCTCCGAAGATCACTCACACAACTTCCAACGCTCAAGAATTTTCTCACCGCTCCGCCGAAGGGTGGCAGCGACCTGCTGCGCCAGCTTCACCACGAAATCGACGAACTCGCCGACGTTCGCGAACGCCTTGAAGTCGCGATCGCCGATGAACCTCCGGCGCTCGCCACCGATCCCGGAATCATCCGCAGCGGCTTCCATCTAGAACTCGATGAGCTTCGCAATCTCAGCCAGCACAGCAAGCAGATCATCGCAGCGATGGAAGAGCGAGAGCGCAAGCGCACCGGCATCAACTCGCTCAAGATTCGCTTCAATAGCGTCTTCGGCTACTACATCGAAATCTCGAAGCCGAATCTGCATCTCGCGCCCGCCGACTACGAACGCAAACAAACGCTGGTGAATGCCGAGCGTTTCACTGCTCCCGAACTCAAAGAGTACGAGCGCAAAATCCTCGCCGCCGACGAGCGCATCTGCGAAATCGAAAAGCAACTTTTCATCGACGTGCGCAACGCAGTCGCGTCACAAGCCGTCCGCCTTCGCAAAACCGCCGCCGCCGTTGCGCAAATGGACGTCCTCACAACGTTCGCGAAACTCGCCGCGGATCGTGGTTACATCCGTCCTGAATTCACCAACACGGGCGAGCTGCTCATCATCGGTGGGCGCCATCCTGTGATCGAAGAGCTCTTGCGCCAGCGGGGCGAGCGCTTCGTTCCCAACGATCTCTACTTCGATCAACACACGCAGCAGCTTCTGCTGATCACTGGCCCGAACATGGGCGGCAAGTCTACTTACTTGCGTCAGACAGCTTTGATTTCGCTGATGGCGCAGGCCGGCAGCTTCGTTCCTGCGCGCCAGGCGAAACTTCCGATCATCGACCGCATTTTCACGCGCATCGGCGCTGCCGACAATCTCGCGCGCGGCCGCTCGACATTCCTCGTCGAAATGAGCGAAGTTGCGAGCATCCTGAATCACGCGACCCCCGCGAGTCTCGTCCTTCTCGATGAAGTTGGCCGCGGCACCGCGACGTTTGACGGACTCAGCATCGCGTGGGCCGTCGTCGAGCACCTGCAGAAACACACGCGAGCGCGGACGCTGTTCGCCACGCATTATCACGAACTCACCGAACTCGCCGAACTTCTTCCCGCGGTGAAGAACGTTCATGTCTCTGTGAAAGAGACTCCGAACGAAATCATCTTCCTCCGTCACGTCGAGCCCGGCAGCGCCAACAAGAGCTACGGCATCGAAGTCGCCCGTCTCGCAGGTCTCCCACGCAGCGTCATCGAACGCGCCCGCGAAGTCCTAAAACGTCACGAACAGAGCGAGCACCAACTCAGCGAGAAGCTAACCCCGGGAGCGAGCGAGCCGGTGGTTGGAACCACGGACGGAGCGATCCCGAGCAACGGACACCGCCGCAATCACCAGGAAATGCTCTTCACTCCGCTCGACCGCGAAGTCCTCGACAAGCTCCGCACCGCCGACCTCGACCAACTCAAACCCCTCGACGCACTAAACCTCCTCGCCGACCTGAAGAAGCAAATCTCCTAATCGCGCTTACTGCTGCAGATTCAGGCTGGCGAGGAAGTCGAAATCGCCGGTGGGGCTTAATTCGAATTGGCCGAGGGATTTGCGGTGGACAGAGCTGGCGTCGGTGAACCATAGCGGTAGATAAGGCAGGTCGTCGGCCAGGATCTTCTGGACTTCGCTGCATAGGACTTTGCGCTTGGATTGATCCATTTCGACGCGAATCTGGTCCGTTAGCTCGTCGACGCGCGGATTGTGGTAGTGGCCGCGGTTCGCTCCATCGGGCGGAAATCGCTTGGAGCTGAAGACGAACTCGAAGATGTCGGGATCGTTGTTCGCGCCAACCCATCGCAGCAGATTCAACTGGAAGTTGCCCTTGGTTGCGTCCGACAAGACGGTCGCGAATTCCAGCGGCCGCAATTCCAGATCGACGCCGACGCGGCGCCACTGCTCCTGTATCGCTGCCCCCAAAACCCGAAATTGTTCGTCGGTCGATGTCTTGAGCGTGATCGAAAAGCGAAGGCCGTCGGCTTTACGCGGGAATCCGGCGTCATCGAGCAGTTTCTCTGCGCGAGCGGTGTCGAGCGTGTACTGCATCACGTCCGGCTCGTACGCCCAGTGATTCGGCGGGAGGACTCCAGCAGCGACGCGCGCCCGTCCATGTTGCAAATATTTGATCAGCGTCTCGCGGTCAGTCGCATACGCGAGTGCTTGCCGGACTTCGCGCCGCTTCAGAATCGGATCTTCGAGATTGACGCCGAGGTAGGTGAAGTTGGTCCCGGGCCTATCCAGCAGCGCCAGCGTCGGCTGCTTGATGAGCACGGGAATGATGTCGGGCGTCAGCGAACTGATTTCGATGTCGCCGGAGCCCTTGCGGAGTTCGAGTGCACGGACGATAGCGTCGGGGACGATGCGAAAACGTACGCGGTCCAGCTTCGCCGGCGGTCCGGAGAATTTTGGATTTCGCTCGATGACCACTTCGTCGTCCTGAGTTTGGCTGACAAATTGAAACGGCCCCGAGCCGGTGAGTTTGCGCGCGAAGTCAGCACCTGCATTGGCGGGGACAATACACGTTGTAGGACGAACAAGATTGATCGGAAAAGATGCGTAAGGCTCTTTGAGATGAAAGATCACGGTCGATGTATCTGGCGCGTCGATTGAAGTTACGAGACGAAACGCGCCGCGTTTTGCCGATTTGTTTCCTGGAGTGCGGATGAAATCGAAGGTCGCTTTGACATCGGCTGAAGTGACAGGACGGCCGTCGTTGAACTGAACACCTTTGCGTAGGTGAAAAATCCAGGTCAGTGGATCGGGCGTTTCCCATGATTCCGCGAGGTCGCCATGAAGATTCATTTGGGCGTCGCGCACGAGAAGGCTCGAAAAGAGCAGGCCGTCGATGCGCTGCGAAAAGGCGTCGGTGGCGAAGCGGGGGTCGAGGTTCGTTGGGTTGGACTCGAGGAGGAACGTTAGCGTATTGGGATTGGTGCTGGCGCTGGAAGAACACGAAGAGCAGAACCAAGTAATGACGCAAAGAAGTAATGAAGTAACGAGAAGAGCAGAAATCCGTCGCGACCTCAACGGACGATCGCTATGGAACTTAGCGCGGCGGTGCATAGGAAATTTTGCCGAGGATTGCGGGGCCGCGGGCACCTGTGGCTGAGGGGAGGTTTGATGGACGCTGATGGAATGTTTCGTAGGCCATCAGGGCGAACGCGAAGGCTTCTTTGGCAGCGGTGGGAACGCCGAGGTCGTCGGAAGGGACGATCTCAATTGGCGAGGAAGAAAAAGCTTTGAGGTTGCTTGAAGCGGGCATCTTGCGGGCCTGGGGCACAGCGTGCTGTGCCCCTACACGAGGCGCCAGGGCGGCTTCGAGTTGGGCCATGATCAGGGGGTTTTTGGCGCCGCCGCCGGAGATAATGAGTTGATCGATTTTGTGGTTCGGCAGGACAAATCGATTCAGAGCGTCGATCACAGATAAAGCTGTGAAGACTGTCACTGCGCGGACCAGGTCGGCAGGGCGGACGTGATGGTGGCGGCCTGCG
>Ga0209006_10003086_pt1 | contig 15122 bp, 11 predicted proteins | sample JacPin_JW_Ref_O2_FD_188567 | JGI IMG/M metagenome (GOLD analysis project Ga0209006, IMG submission 188567) | Forest soil microbial communities from Algoma, Ontario, Canada - Jack Pine, Ontario site 1_JW_Ref_O2 (SPAdes) (version 2) | ecosystem: Environmental > Terrestrial > Soil > Boreal... | reverse complement strand
CTCGTGGCTGGATGCACCATCGTTGCCAAGCCTTCGCCGGAAACGCCCTTGGATGCACAAATTCTTGCAGAGTGTGCCGAGGCCGCCGGCCTGCCCGCCGGTGTCTTGAACATCGTCCCGGCCGGCCGCGAAGTGGGCGAGTATCTCGTCCGGAGCCCCGGAATCGACAAGGTCAGCTTTACCGGAAGCGGCGTAGTTGGCAAACGCATTGCTGAGATCTGCGCGAGCCGCCTGGCGCGCTGTTCCTTGGAACTAGGGGGCAAATCTGCCGCCCTGATCATGGACGATGCACATCTGCCGAATGCGTTGGGCGCCGTGGTTCCCTACTCGATGCCGATGACAGGTCAAATCTGTTTTTCGTTGACCCGGATCCTCGTGTCGAAGAAACGTCACGATGAGGTCGTCGACGCATATGTTCAAGCGGTCAAGCAAATTGTCGTCGGCGATCCGTGGAAACCGGATACCCAGATGGGGCCACTTTCCATCAAACGGCAGCTCGACCGAGTTCGGGGCTATATCGAAAAGGGACAAGTAGAGGGCGCGACCTTGGTCACCGGCGGCGGCCGGCCGATGGGGCTCAATCGAGGTTATTACCTCGAACCGACGGTCTTTACTGATGTGACCAGCGACATGATCATTGCTCGGGACGAGATTTTCGGTCCCGTGGTGTCAATCATGCGTTACGAGGACGAGGACGATGCGATCCGAATTGCCAATGAAAGCAGGTATGGTTTGAGCGGCGCAGTTTTTACTCGCGATGCGGAAAAGGGACTGGCGATCGCGCAGCGGATCCGAACCGGAAATGTCACCGTCAACGGCCTCAATCTAGACCCTTCCGTGCCTTTTGGTGGGTACAAGGAATCGGGCATGGGCCGCGCTGGTGGCGCTGAGGGCTTGCAGGGGTATCAGGAAATCAAGTCGGTCTACTTGCCTGGTTGACCTCTGGGTGTGGTTGCCTACCGTCGCCGCCGCGAAACGTCCCACAACCCGGAGTCCGCAACAGACGCCACACTGACGTTCGATCAATCGAACCGCAAACCATTGCCCGATGAGATTGGCGCGACACGCGTCGTGCCACTTCCGTCTGCGGTGTTCCGGCCGCGAACAACTGCCGTACATCGCCTCTATTTCGAATTCTGAATGCAAGGATACTGAATGCAATATGGACGTTGACTGCTCCGACGTGCTGCAATGCTGCTGGGGTGCCAATAATGACAATACCTGCGGCTGGATAAACTGATAACGACTTCGAGGGAGAGAAAGCGATGGTTGAGTCACGCTTCGCCATGGGACATGGCTCGTCGATGGCCACTTGTTTCTTGCTCGCCGGATGTATTTTGGCCTCATCCGCCATCGCGCAATCCAAAACGGTAACCTTGCAATCCAGCCAGCTGGAGGAAATCGTCGTGACGGCGCGAAAGCGCGAAGAACTGCTGCAGAACGTGCCGGTCTCGATCGCCGCGTTTTCGGCGAGCGACCTCGAAAAGCGCTCGTTGCAAGACCTGGAGGATGTCGGTCAATTCTTGCCCAATCTAACCGTGTCTCAAGCGGCAACCAACGGTAATAGTGGTGCACTCGTCTACATCCGCGGCGTGGGTCAATCGGATGTCTTGTCGACTTACGATCCTGCGGTCGGTATCTATGTTGACGGCGTCTATCTCGGACGCATGCAGGGCAACGATATCGGAACCATGGACGTGGAACGCGTGGAAGTGCTTCGCGGCCCGCAAGGAACGCTGTTCGGCAAGAATACCGATGGCGGCGCAATCAGTATCATCACTCACCAGCCGGACGTCTCCGCGGACGCGCCGCACGGTCACGTGGAAGTGACAACCGGACAATTCCAACGGTTCGACGTGACCGGCAGCATCAACATCCCGTTGGCAACGGACAAGGCGGCTCTCGAGCTGTCCGGCACGCGGCTCTCGCAGGATGGATACGGTCGCCGAATCGACGGTCAGGAAATGGGGAATCGGAACCGCGATATCGGGCGAATGGCGCTATTGCTCAAGCCGACGGACGATTTCTCGGCGATGTTACGCGCCGATGTCACCACCTATGACGAGAAGAACTCGTCATTCCACCTGCAGTCAATCAACACGGCGGCTCCGGTAACCAGTGGCCTGAACGCCTACCTGGCCAGCATGAATCAGCCGCTTCTGGACGGAAGATGGGTCACCGCCGACCCGTATTTCAATTACGGCACCGGCCCCAATTACAGCACGGGCAGCCTGTTCGGGACCTCGTTGACCCTCAATTGGGATGAAGATTGGGGGTCTCTCAAGTCGATCAGCGCTTATCGGAAGAACATCGTGAGACAAGGGTTCGACGTGGACGGCACCCCGGTCGCTGAAATGGATTCTTATAATCTCGTGTATCAGGATCAATTTTCGCAGGAATTGCAGGTGTCCGGGAAGTCCCTCGAGAACCGGCTCAAATGGGTCGGCGGCCTGTACTTTTTTGGCGAAAACGTTCACGACACCCAGGCGTTCAACTTGGCCGCCGTCAACACCGCGTTTACGGCGATTACGGCCGGACCCTTCGATGCCAACTTCGATCAGTTCTTGAACGTCAGAAATCGCAGCTACGCGGCATATGGCCAGGCGACCTACGCGATCGCCGAGAAGCTCAACGTCACGCTAGGACTGCGTGACACTTACGATCAAAAGTTCGTGGGACGAGACACGCTTTCATTTCCCGGTCCCAGTGGAAACTTCTTTGCGTTCGATGGAACGCCCATACAACCGTACGTCGGGAAAAACGGAAATTGGTCCGCTCTCTCGCCGCGACTGAGCTTTGACTACCAATGGACGCCGAACGTGATGACTTACGTATCTGCATCGCAAGGATTCAAGAGCGGCGGTTTCAACGGCCGGGCATCCACTGTGGCGGAATTCAACGAGTTTCAACCGGAAAAGGTGTGGGCCTACGAAATCGGATTGCGGTCGGACTGGCTGGAAAAGAAGCTTCGAGTGAACCTGACGGGCTTTTACAGCGACTACAGGGACCTTCAAGTCCAGGACAACTTGTCGGTCATCGTCGATGGCAAGCCGGTGCCCATGACCATTCTGGATAACGTGCCGCGTTCGCGCATTACCGGGGGCGAAGCGGAGTTCATCATGGTGCCCTTGCCCGGGCTCAAGCTGAGCGCCGGCTTGGGATTGATCGATGCGAAATATGTCGAGCTTTCCCCGGGCTCGAGCCTGACGACATCGCTTCAGTTTCCATTTACTCCCAAGGTCAGCTATACGACCGGCGCGGAGTATAGCTTTCCCTTATCGTCGAGCTACGACTTCACGGGGCGGGTGGATTACGCTCACAAGAGCACGATCAACTACGACCTGTTGAATGCGCCCACCCTGCGCCAACCCGGCTACGGCCTGCTGAATGCCCGGCTGACTGTGGACATGCGTTCGACCGGGCTTTCGTTTTCCGTATTCGGGACCAATCTGACCGGGACGCAATATTTCACCGCAGGAAACGACGATACAAATTCCGCGTTCGGCTGGGCGTTCGTCAACGAGGCGCCGCCTCGCGAATGGGGCGTGAGCGCGCGGTATAAATTCTAGCGCACCGGACCGGCTAGTGCGTGGAGAATGCCAGGAGCACGTTGCCCGGCTTAAGTGCACGCTCCAGGTAACCAGAGCCTACAAACATCATACCGCCCGCCACCGTAGGTCCGGGCGCACCGATTGATCATCCATGTGCTGCCACATCGTTCACAGTGATAAATGAGCGCGCAGTATCGAACGACCAAAGTTCCCGACAATCCGTAGAAGACACCGCGAACAGCTTACCGTCCGAACCACCAATGAGAACTGCACCGGGAATCGCTGTCGAAGCTGCAGCATGGGAGGGAATTCTTTCCGACCACTCGCGGCCGCTCAGGAATCATATAAGTTTTCCAGACTTCCCTCCCCGAATCCGCGTCGAGGGCGACCACAGCGCCGACAAACGTGCAGCACTCTACATCGAGGCCTCGCGCTGAGAATTCCTCCCCAACCATTCCACGATGGGCCTGCCGCCGGATCCGCCATTGTAGATTGCGCGGAGCACTGATTCGGCATGGTCGCGGCAGCGCCCGACCGAGACGTTCCCATAAGCTGTCCCGTGATCGATTCGGCAACCGATCGGCGCTGGTCATCCGACAAAGACCTGCCAACGATTCGGTACATGGCCCCTTTCGACAGAACTTCGAAGACATGCTCAGGAGTCATTTCGGTGACGGAGCTTCCTTGAAAGCCGAATTGCCATGGCAACTTAAGCATCGCTGCTGGAAGAGACCGAATCCTTGGAGCACCGAAGGCACAACGATTGCCGATTTCTCCGGTCCCGTCGAAGGGCTCTCGCCGGTCGCCGGGGCAGAGTTTGCCCCATACGCAGTTCCCGTTGACGCAACCAGCAAAACGGACACGATCGCCGCCAATTGCGGGGAGCGCGAAATTGTCCGCTTCTCAACCATATGAAATACTCCCTCGTCGCGGTACCGCATGACGGTAACGTAGTCGTGCAGCTACACCACTACTATATTCTAAGCATCGTAATAATTGCGTTACTAATTTTGCATTCAATATGAATGCTACGCTAGACTGAATACTACAGCGCGCAAACAGCGCCACGGACAGGATTTGGGTCGGTACAGTAACAGCAAGCTCGAGGAGAGGCGACGCAAAGCAAATAAAGCGGATCGCACGGGCGGGCAGACCGTCGCGGATGTGCACGTGATAGGACAATCCTGGCTGTCATATTTTGGAGACTCGACAGCCACGCGGGAGAGATACGCGCGGCAGAAGCGCTGTTTTTTGCGCTAAGTCGCGAAGAAGCGAAAGTGTACTATCGAGGAGAACTCAATGAGGGTCGGCGAACGCGCGATAGAGATTCCACCGTGATACGTGAGTTCTTTGATATGGTTTGCGGACTGCAGCGACATATTGTCTGGCTTTACACGCTCATTCAACGCCGGTGTCGTGACCACTCGAAAATGTCGCGTGGCCCGACAGACATCCGCGAGCGATACTGCGGCAGATTGTGAGTTCAATGCGCCTTAATCGCTTTGATCTTAACTTGCTGATGGCGCTGGATGCGTTACTGCGTGAAAAGAATGTCACACGCGCCAGTGAGCGAGTGTTTTTATCGCAACCGGCTATGAGCGCAGCTCTCAATAAGCTTCGCGAATACTTTGGTGACCCTCTATTGGTGCGAGTTGGTCGAGATTTGGAATTGACAGCGCGAGGCTTGGCATTAGTTGAGCCTGTGCGCGATATGTTAATGCAAGCACAGGTAGTACTCGGCACACAGCCCGCTTTTGATGCCTCTATTGCAAGCCGCGAATTTACGGTTATGGCGCCTGATTTCGTGGTTCCATGGTTGATGCCGCAGATGCTGCGACGTCTTATTGATTGGGCGCCAGGGGTGAGGATCCGGACCGAAGGGTGGTCCGCAAGCGGACCCGCAAAACTGGTCTATGGAGACATTGACCTGCTCATTGCGCTCGACAGCCCAACCGTGTTGGGTCTTCCTTCGTATCCTGACTCGCTCTCTAGTGCGCAGCTGCGGCCGCTTCGATGGGTCTGCGTCGCGTCAAGTGACCATCCGACAGTGCAGGGCGAGTTGACGCGCGACCAATTTCTAAAGCTTCCGCATATCTATGTGCGCACGCATGGCGACTCTCAATCAGTAGAACAAGCGGTGCGCAAGCAATTGCACGTAAAGTTGGATATACGCGTGACTACGGATAGCGTAATGCAAATTCCTTTTATGATACCCGGCACGCCGCTGATTGCACTCGTTCCGGAACACTTAGGGCGCCAACTAGCCGCTTGCCTCGCTATAAAAGTTCTCGAGCTTCCCGAGGGTCTTCTGCCGGCAAGAAGGGTCGATCTTTACTGGCACCGACGCAACGGAACCGATCTAGGGCATACGTGGATTCGCACTCTGATTGCCGAAGTCGCGGCAGCACGCTAATGGCCTCGTCTGAAGCCCAAATAGCGCGTGGTCGCGGTTTGTCGAGACGCAACTCGGTTGGGGTGGATGACATGGGCATCACGCTCAATCGCGAAAACCTGGATCGCAACGGTCAAGGTGCCGAATCCATGCGGGCCAATCTGCGCTTCCACGACCGGAATCGTGGGCGAGATATTGCTGAGCTGTGCGCTCACAAATTTCACTCGAGATCTCGATGATCGGTGCGCCGGCAGCTTCGAGCAAAAATTGAGTTTCACACGCTATCAGATAATCCCGGGTGCGCTCAAACGCCTCACGCGGTGTGCGACCGACAATCGCAAGGCCATGATTTTGCAGTACTAGCACGATGTTGTCCGGACCAAGGGCCGCGGCGATTCGCGGTCCCTCACCAAGGTCATCGGTGATACCCTCGTATGCGTGGGAGCCGATGCGTTTATAGAAACGCAACGCGTTTTGAGACAGCATCCGTAATCCTTTGCTGTGGGCCGTCATCGCGAGTCCGGCGATTGAATGGATATGCACGATGCAGTTTACGTCGGGCCGAGCACGCAAGATTGTGCTATGCAAAATGAAACCTGGCTTGTTGATGTGCGACCGCTCATCCAGATTCTTTGTCATGTCGGCCACCACGAGGTTCGAGGCAGTGACTTCTTCATATAGGTGCTCATGGCGCTTGATGAGGAATCGGTCGGTCCGCTCTGGATGACGCAGCGTGATGTGATTGTAGATGCCATCGGTCGAGGGGAAATGTCGATGGATCAGTCTGTAGAGCGCTGCCAGATAGAGACGAGCGGTGGCTTCGTCTGTGACGTCGTTTGATATGAGCATCATGGCCTCCGAAAAATGGAAGTTAGGGCGGCGTCCTGCATAACGACCCCGGCGGGGGACGGCGGAGTTGATGGTTGACGAAATGCTCGCCATTTTAAAAAGGTCATGTGTGGAGCTTTCTTTTGTGGAAATACAAAATATCGCATTCAATCTATCGTAGGCAAGTGCAATCGACGGCAACCCTGAAGATCAAGCGACACGCCAAAAGCGCCCAGGGGCCTTCATCGAGGCGGAAGCCATCAAAACGAAGTAAGAATCACGAAGCGGTGGAACCCGGGGAGGGCTTTCGGCCAGCGTGCTTCTATGCGTTGGACGGGAGATCACAATTTATGCATGCAAAAGATTGAATTATACCAGGCATTGAGCCATGCTATCGGACAATAGGCTTTCAAACCCAGACAAGGTCAAGTTGAGGGGAAAGAATGATTGGGGCAGGGTGCGGGCGCCGCCGCTCGCACAACAACGCTTTCGCCGTGTGATATTCCCGACGTGCCTTGCGATGAGGCCGCAACTTGTCCATCGTGGCAAGGAATTCTTAATGAATCAGCCTGATGACTGAGCATCTGTCAGTGCCCGGCTCGCGGGATCTTGACGGTATATGTGCCCTCGAAGCGTTCGAAGCATTGGCCGAATACCGTTTGACGCGAGCCGCCGAGGTGATTCTCAACCACGGCGCCGGCACGTCAGCGTCTGTTCGGCGTAACAGCGCGGCCTGGGGGCAGTGGGCCATCAATTCTCGGATCTTGGTGGATGTTTCTGAGATTCAGCTTCGGACGACGGTACTTGGCACACCGGTGTCGCTGCCGGTACTGTTCGCACCCACCGGGCTGCACGGTCTCGCCCACCCGGACGGTGAGGTGGCGACAGCTCGCGCCGCGAACCGAGCCGACACGCTGATGGTACTGAGCTTCACTTCAAGCGTTACGCTCGAAGAGGTCGCCGCGCACTCGACCAAGCTCTGGTTCCAGGTCTACTGGAGCAAGGATCGCGATTATCTTCGTCTCATGATCGACCGAGCGGCGAACGCAGGGTATCGTGCGATTTGCTTGACCCTCGATATGCCGGTCCAGCCGTGGTTGGGCGCTCAGATGCGCCAGGCAGTGCGCGAAACCGCCGGAATCACGCCTGCTCACGGTATGGCGCGGAACGTTTTTCTCGACCCGGCCATGCCTTGGCTCCATGACGCCCAGCTGACCTGGGCGAATCTTGCATGGCTAATATCGATCTGCCCCTTGCCGGTGGTCCTCAAGGGCGTCATGACGGCCGATGACGCGCGGCTTGCCGTCGAACATGGCGCCTCAGCGATCGTCGTCTCGAATCATGGCGGCCGCGTGCTTGAAGAAGGGCTAGCGACCGCAGACGTGCTGTCCGAGATCCTCGCGATGATCGGCGGCCGAATCGAGGTTCTGGTCGACGGCGGCATCCGGCGCGGCAGCGATGTATTCAAGGCCTTGGCGATGGGGGCCCGCGCGGTCCTGATAGGGCGGCCAGTGCAATGGGGGCTAGCAGTAGCGGGCTCCGAGGGTGCCCAGCGCGTGATCGAAATCTTGCGCGGTGAAATGGCCTCGGTCATGGGTATGGCGGGGTCTCGGACGGTCGACGACATCACTCCGGACAAGATCGCCCGACGCGTTTACTTTCCGGAAGGAGGCGCTTGAGCGGGCGCATTTGACTGGAAATCACATCACCAGTCCCTACGACCGCGCCGCGCCCTGCGGATCTGTACTGCAGCGCTGGGCTGTGCACGAACTAATGAGCTTAACCTGCGATTAACGGACGGTTGCCGAAAACCTCGTGCGCCATTTCGTTGCCAAGATAGCACTGTGATCAAAGCGCACGTGCCGAACGCACGCACCTGCGTTGGCGGCATCCGACGCCATTCTCGGCGACCGCTCATGACACCGTCCGCGTGCCGGCCCCGCCGACGCGCGGCTCCGGCGATGATTATGGTCGGGCAGTTAAGGCGGAATATTGCATTACGAATGCAAAATAATATAAAGTAGGACATTCAAAAAAACTGGTTTTGGATCCCGAAGCGTAACCATTTGCTATCGTAGGGGAGATCAGATGATTTACGGTTACCTAAAACACTCGCTTCGGCACATGAGGTCTGAGTCTAAATTAATGTTTGGCGCGGGCGTGGCCTGCGCGTGCTTAGCTGCAGTACCGCGATCGGTCGGCGCCGCTGACGCTGCGGCCGGAGCCGATGCCGGACTCGAAGAGATCGTGGTGACCGCACAGAAGACCGGCGCCACGACGCTTCAAAAGACTCCGATCGCGGTGTCGGCATTCTCGACCGCCGATTTGAAGACCTCGCTGGCCACCAACATCAAGGAGTTGGTCAATTATGTGCCGAATGTCAGCATCGTGCAGGTGCAGGCGGTCAACGCATCGATCTACATCCGAGGCGTCGGCACCAACAACGTCTTCAGCGGTTCGGATCCGGATGTCACGATGCAGATCGACGGGGTATATATCGCGCGTTCGTCGGATACTCTTGCGGACTTCCTCGACGTCGATCGGATTGAAGTGCTGCGCGGACCGCAGGGTACGCTCTACGGGCGGAACGCCGTCGGCGGTACGGTCAACATCATCTCGAAACAGCCGTCGGACACGCTCACCGGACAGGAACAGCTGACCGTGGGCAATTTCGGGACAGTTCAGGAGCAGGCCTATATCAGCGGGCCACTGGTCCCAGGCATGCAGGGCAGCCTAGCGATCAATTATTTGCGCCACGACCCTTATCTGACGAACGTCGCACAGCCCGGTAACGGCGTCGACGATGCCAATCACGGCGGACTTCGCGGCCAGTTGCGATGGCAGCCGACTGATACCATCGACGCAACGATGCGGTTCGATGCCAGTGCGGGCAGTGAGCACCCCAACAACTATTACGCGCTGGTGGCGCGTGTTTCCGGCGCAACACTGGCTAATGGCGCGATTGGCAGCTTCCACCAAGTCGCGCTGAATTCGCCGACAAACGATGATACCCACAACGGGGGGATTTCTGTAGAGATCAATGGGCAGATCGATGCGAATCTTAATATAAAATCCATCACTGCTTATCACTGGACATCCTATAACACGTTTCAAGATCTTGATGGCACAGAGCTCGATATCACTGGAGGAAAAGTGGATGAAAAGGAGGCAGAAGTAACTCAAGAATTTGACTTGCAGATGCATTACACCAATTTTGAAGGTGTAGCCGGCCTATATTATTTCCATGACCACGAATCGAGCGATTTCACTGCGCAAGGGCCGAATCTCCCGCCCTTTCCGTTCCTCATTGAGGCGTTACCGACCACCTATTCGGATGCCGAAGCTGCTTTCGCACAAGGCGCCTACCACTTGACACCGAACCTAGCCCTGATCACCGGCTTCCGCTACACGTTGGAAGACAAGCATCTGCAACAGGACTATCAATTTCATGTGTACACACCCGTCCCCTTAGTTCCTCCCGGCTCGGGCTTTCCCTTTACCGGAAGTGTCACGCGCCACTACCACGGCGCCACACCGAAATTCGGCATTGATTGGAACGTTACGGACGACGCGATGCTCTATTTCAGCGCGACGAAAGGCTATAAGAGCGGGGGGGTGAATTCCGCGGCGGCGGCGGCACAGGGTGAGTCCTTCAACCCGGAGACGATCTGGAGCTATGAGGTCGGTGCCAAAACCGATTGGTTCGACCATCGACTGCGTGCCAATCTTACCGTCTTTAAGTACGATTATAGCGACTTGCAGGTGCAATCCCTGATAGGCCCCGGGCTGGTCTCGATAGGCAATGCGGCGTCGGCGGCAGCCAAGGGGGTTGAGGCGGAACTCACCGCCAAGCCGACTCCAGCTTGGAAATTGACGACTAATCTCACCTACCTGAGTGCAACGTACCGCACATTTGCTGCCGCTTCGGTACCACAGGCGCTCGTGCCGTTCGTCTCATCGTCGCCCGACTACAACGCCGCGACCGGCACGTTCAACGCCGCTGGCAAGACGCTCGATGCAGCGCCGCGTTATACCGCATTTGTCGCTGCCCAGCATAATTGGGAACTGGGCAACCAGGGCTCTATCTACGGCCGGGCCGAATATCACTGGCAAGACCGCGTCTATTTTGATCCGAGTAACGCCAGCGTCATGAGCCAGGGAGCTTATGGACTGGTCAATCTGTCCACCGGCTATAGTACGGCCGATGGGCTTTGGCAGGCTCAGCTCTACGCAAAGAACGTGACCGACAAGGGCTACTTCATCAGCATCGCGGCGAATGGTGTCGCTCCGTTTGGGTTGGTCGGAGCGCCACGGACCTTCGGCATCCAGGTGACCCGGTATTGGTAGCACCTTCGCAACTAGGAACGATATATTTCAACCGGAAGGCCATCCCCGTGGCCTGTAGGTAGACGACATGAAAAAGGCATATTGGATCGCGCGCTCCCGGATCATCGATCCCGTGGCCTATGGCGAATATGCGCGACTGGCCGGCGAGGCGGGAGCGAAGCTGTTCGGCGAGGCGAGGATTTTGGCTCGCGGCGGCGATTTCCGGACGATCGAAGGCCCTGTGGCGTTTGAGCGGCATGTGCTGATCGAATTCCCGACCTTCGATGCCGCGCTCGGATTCCATGCATCGCCCGAATACCGCAAGGCTGCGTCGATTCGCATCGGCGCCGGCATCAACGAACTGGTGATCGTCGAAGGGATTGACGACGGAAAGTAGGCGTGACGGATGCGTGTGTGCGTATATGGCATCGGGGCGATCGGCGGCGCTGTGGCGGCTCGGCTGATCCGCAGCGGCGCAGCCGAAATCTCGGTGGTTGCTCGCGGCGCCTCGCTCGCGGTCGTCGCTGAGCATGGGCTCACACTGAGGCTGGCCGAAGAGGAAATCCGCGTTCGTCCGGCCACCGTGACCGACGACCCGGCCGCTCTGCCGCCACAGCAACTCCTCGTCGTGGCGTTGAAGGCATTCTCCCTGCCGGCGATAGCCTGTCAGCTGCGCCGGCTTCTAGCGCCTGGTGCGGCGGCTCTTTTCCTACTCAACGGGATTCCGTGGTGGTGGAACCATGGCTCGAAGGGCGGTGCGGGCACATTGCCGCTGCTGGATCCGGAAGGGGCGCTGTGGCGGGAACTAGGTCCGGAGCACGCGCTCGGCGCTGTGGTTCACGCTTCTCATACGCTGTTTGCCCCGGGGATCGTCAGCCATGCCGGTGCTAACCACTGGCTTTTCGGCGAACCAGACGACAGCCTATCGCCGCGGCTCGAGACTGCCGTCGCGCTGTTCAAGGCCGCGGGGCTGGGCGCCCAGCCGACGAAAGACCTGCGCCGCGAGATTTGGCGCAAGCTTCTAAGCAATGCGGCGATCAATCCTCTGTCGGCGTTGACCCGACTCACGCTCGACGAGTTCGCGAAGGATGCCGATCTCGTTGAATTTGGCGCTGCAGTCATGCGCGAGATTCTTGAGATCGCTGCCGCGCTCGGCTGGGATCTGCGGACCGAGATCGACGTGGAGGCGATGAAGGCTCCTCCCCTCCGCGCCAAAGGCGCGAAGCCATCAATGCTGCAGGACATTGAAGCGGGTCGACTGACCGAGGTCGAGGCAATTTTGGGGCAGACACATGCCTTCGCGCGTCAAGCGCAGATCGATGCTCCGGCCCTTTCAATGCTTCTGACGTTAATGCGCAGCCTCGACCGGGCGCCGTCGAGGTTTATAGAGCCGGTCCGGCTGTAACGGGAGGTTGGCGCATTTCGCCCCCGTCATCTTACGAGGCACCGGACTTAAACCGGGACGCGGACCAGTTTGCGTAGGGTGCGTAAGGTTTCTGGCACCAGCGCGCCGGGAAAGAGCTGCGGCCAAGCGGCTCTGGCAACCTCGCCGACATAGATGTCCCCGTGGGAGTCGACCGCCAAGCCGTGGGGTGCCACGAATTGAGTGAGGCCGGGACCGGCGGGTTCAGTGCCGATGCGGGCGACGATACGACCGGAGGACGCAACAACGCTGAGGCGGGGTCCGAGATTCGGAAAATTCCGATTCACTGGCAGCCCCGGTCCGACCTCGCCGATAAAGAAGAGTGGGCTATCGCCCTTGGACGCGCAGAGCGCGCAGGGACGGTGCAGGCCGTGCCACTGTGCCTCCAGCTTTCCATCGCCATCGAAGATCTGGATGCGGTGATTTTCCCGGTCGGCGACGTAGATCCGGCCGCCGGCGTCGCTGCAGAGATTGTGCGGCACATTGAATTCGCCTGGCGCAATCCCCGGCCGCCCCCAGGATGTCAACCATTTGCCGTCCTGCGAAAATTTATGGATGTGCGCATTTCCGTAGCCATCGGAAACATAGATGTCGCCGCTGGGGGAAAGGGCGGTGTGGGTGCAGCGGTTGAAGGGCTGCCCGCTCATGAAGGGTACCGCCTGTCCAGGGATGCCGATCGTCAGTAACAGCCTGCCGTCTGGAGTGAATTTGCGTACGGTATGATCGCCGTCATCCGTGCAATAGATCGAATCGTCGGATCCGATATCGATCCCGTGGGGGCGTTGGAAGCGACCCTCGCCCCACCTATGCAGTAGGCTTCCTGCCCGATCAAAAACCATCAGCGGGGACTCCCCGCGTGCGAACACATGAATTTGGTCTCTGCTGTCGACGGCAATACCGCCGACATCGCCGATCGATAGACCGGGTGAGTGGCGGGGCCACTCCTGGACCTCGTAGGTGAATTCCCCGGATCCGAGAGTCATTCACGCCTCCGCTCAGCGGCACTTAGTCGATCGCTTCGGTAAGAACCAGTTCGCACCGTCCCGCACACGCTTTCCGAACCGCTGCCGCTTCCTGATATTCGGGCGAGTTATAATATTTCAGCGCATCCTCCATGGATCCGAAGCGAACAAGCACGAAGCGGTCGAAATCGTCTGGCCCTTCAAGAACCTTATACCGCCCCCCTCGAGCTAGGACTTGATGAGGATAGGAACTGGACGCCTTCGTAACCAATTCGGCATAGCGTTTATAACCTTTTGGATCACGCGTTTGAGCCCGGCCTAGCCAGAATACGCTCATACAACTTCCTCCAAGTGATGTTTACCGGACCCGATAAGCTCCAGCAACTGGGCATTAGGACAATCTGAGACAGATAAACCAAGCAGCTATGAAGTACTGCATCTTGCACTCGGAATGCAAAATATCATAATAAAAAATCAGTCTCAATTATTTCGAGCCGCCCGACTTGCCTGGCATGATCGAGCCGTCCCAGACCGCCGGCGATCGAGGCGTTCTTCACGGTCTCCGTCGGCGAACGGCAAGGACCCAGTCCGACGGCTCCGGATGGGCTGAACTGACTGCCAAAAGAGGTAACTTCGGACAGAGGAGCGCATTTCCTGATGGATCCATACACCCGGTGCCACGAGATCAGGATTACGAGGCATATTTCGCGCTGCTGCGCGACTTGAAAGCTTGCCAAACAGACTCAAGTCGTTCTCCGCTTGGTGCATCTCACCGATGGGGTCCATGGGGGGCCGGCATCGCCACCGAATGCGGCTTCGGTCGTCAAGCGCCAGACCGTGGCCAATGCATATAGCGTTCTGGATTCAAACCAATGCATAATACGTTGCATGCGGCGGCTTACCGCTGGCATCATTTTTTCGGTAGATAAGGAAGTTACACGCCTATGAACACCGCCTCGAGCGCTCAAAGCCTGCAAAACGTACCGATTCTCGAGACCGAACCTCTGCACATGCGAGCTGGGAGATATCTTCGCGAGATGATCATCGACGGCCGCCTGCGCCCTTGGGCACCGATTGACGAGAAGAGTATGTGCGATCAGTTTGGCACGTCCCGGACCCCATTACGTGAGGCTCTAAAGGTCCTCGCGGCGGAGGGACTGATAGAACTGCTCCCGAGGCGCGGAGCGGTCGTGGCCGGAATTTCCGTGAAAGACCTGCGCGAGAAATTCGCGATCGTGCGTGTCCTGGAGGCGCACGCAGCAAGCACGATCTGCGAATCTGCTAGCCCGGAGCAGGTTCAGGCCCTGGAGGCCATTCACCGTCAATTGATTGCGGCCCACAAGAAGCGCAATCAAAAGCTCTATTTCGAGTTGAACGAAAAATTTCATCGCGAGGTGGTCGCGGCGACCGGCAACAAGACTCTCGTCGATCTGCATTTGTCCCTGGTCGGACATCTGCGTCGGGCGCGTTTCACCGTCATGAGCGCGCACAGCATGGCGCCGGAGTTTGTCGAGGATCATCAGCGGATAATGCAGGCGATTGCTGGCCGGAAGGCTGGAATTGCCGCAAAGGAATTCATCAAGCACCAGACCGCGGTAGAGCGAGAGACCATCGCTTACTTCGAGTCGGGCGAGGGCAGC
>Ga0209006_10003085_pt1 | contig 15122 bp, 12 predicted proteins | sample JacPin_JW_Ref_O2_FD_188567 | JGI IMG/M metagenome (GOLD analysis project Ga0209006, IMG submission 188567) | Forest soil microbial communities from Algoma, Ontario, Canada - Jack Pine, Ontario site 1_JW_Ref_O2 (SPAdes) (version 2) | ecosystem: Environmental > Terrestrial > Soil > Boreal... | reverse complement strand
AGTTCCGGTAAAGGTGGTAGGAAAGGTAAAAGACCCGCGGGAAACCAGTCCCGGTGACCACCGCCTGCCGTGACGCCCCTTCGCCCATGCTTTCATCCCACGAACCATCGGGAAGCTGCCGCTCCAACAACCAGCGAACCCCCTTGGCAACCGAGTCGCTGCGTGTGTCCCCTGCCGCCAGCAAACCTAAGATTGCCCAGGCTGTTTGCGAGGGCGTGCTGGGACCAATGCCACGGGTAACGGGATCGTCATAGCTGTCGCAGCTTTCACCCCAGCCCCCGTCAGCGTTCTGCACCATGCGAACCCATTCCGCTGCCTGCTGAATCTGCGGCTCGTGGTTCCACACCCCGATAGCCTCCAGGCCACGCAACACCAGGAAGGTTCCGTACAGGTAATTCACACCCCAGCGCCCGAACCAGCTTCCGTCCGGCTCCTGCTCGCTATAGATGAAGCGAATGGCCTTCTCGACCCGCCGATCTTTCTGGGTGTAGCCATAAGTAGCCAACATTTCTAAAATGCGGCCGGTGATGTCGACCGTGGGCGGATCAAGCATGGCGTTGTGATCGGCGAATGGAATGTTCTCAAACACCATCTTGGTGTTGTCTTTGTCAAAGCTGGCCCAGCCGCCGTTTTTGCACTGCATGGCGAAGATCCAGGAGATCGCCCGCTGGCACACATCGTACTGATAGCGTTCCCGGGCGTGGTTGTCGACTTTATTCAAAGCCAGCAACACCTGCGCGGAATCGTCCGTGTCAGGATAGAACTCGTTATTGAACTCGAAATACCAGCCACCCGGCTGCGCATTCCTTACCTTCACCGCCCAATCGCCCTTGTGCCGCACTTCCTTTGCCAGCATCCAGTCTGCCGCCTTCAGCAAACGCGGATCGGTGCGCGGAACACCGGCTTGACCCAATGCATAGACCGCATACGCGGTATCCCACACGGGAGACATGCAGGGTTGCATGCGGAAGGTTGGCTCCAGATAATCGGGGATCCCCTCTTCCTCAATGCCCAGCTTCTCAAACTCATCCATGGCGCGGATGGTTTGCGGATCGTCCATCGAGTAGCCCAGGCAGCGCAGGGCCAGAATCGCGTTCAGCATGGCGGGATAAATGGCGCCCAGCCCATCGCTCATCTCCAGCCGCTCCAGAATCCACTTCTCCGCTTTGCGGATCGCGACTTTGCGCAGAGGCCGGATGTGCACCCGCTCCGCCCAGTGAAAGAGCCGGTCCACAATCAGGAAGAAGTTCCGCCACCCGATTACCTTCTTGTGATCCCAACGCAGATGCAGCTTGGCGTTCGTCTTGCCGCCTACAAAGAGCTCATCGATCCCTATTTCCGGCGTCAGCTTTTTGAACGGCTTCTTCGCGTAGGCGATAGAAAGCGGCACCAGGATGGCACGCGACCAGGAGGAAATCTCGTAAATGTTGAAGTAGCACCAGTTGGGAAAAAGGACTAACTCAGGAGGGATGGCCGGGACCGCATCGTATTCGTACTGCCCAAAGAAACAAAGATAAATCTTAGTGAAGGTATTACATTCAACCACGCCGCCATGTTCAAGAATCCATTGACGGGCATGGACCATGACCGGATGATCCGGCAGCCAGCCCATCAGCTTGAAGGCAAAATATGCTTTGACGGAAGCACTGATATTAGAAGGGCCGCCGGCAAAGATACTCCAGCCCCCGTCTTCATTCTGCTTGCGCAGAATCTCCTGCACCGCCCGCTTCATTTTGCGCTCGTCGCCGGTACCCAGCAACGTATGCACCATGATGTAGTCGGATTCGAGCGTCGTGTCCGCTTCCAGCTCGCCGCACCAATAACCGTCGGCATGCTGCTGGGAAAAGAGGAAATCGCGGGCCCGCGCAACCGAGTTTTCTACCTGATCTAATCCCGCGTCGATACGGCCAAAGCGCGGACTGGATGGCTGTGCACCTTCAAACGATCTACTCATTCTGGACCCTGACGCTCTCTCTCAATAACAGCTGTCTTACTGCTGTATCTAGTTAGCCGCTAACCGGAACAGGCCGGATGGCCTGTACGATCTCCGGAGGCAGCCCAAAGCGAACATTTTCCGGCATGACTTCTACTTCTTCTACGTCTGAAAACCCGCGACCCCGCAGGTAGGCAACAACTTCGGCAACCAGGACCTCAGGTGCAGATGCTCCTGCTGTGACTGCAACCGTGGTGGCATCCTTCAGCCACGCAGGATCAATCGCGCCTGAATCTTCAATGAGGAATGCATTCGTGCTCAGATTGCGCGAAACCTCAACCAGGCGATTGGAGTTGGAGCTATTCGTCGATCCCACCACCAGCACTAAATCTGCCTGGTGAGCTACATTCTTGACCGCCACCTGGCGATTTTCCGTGGCATAGCAAATGTCCTGACTGTGTGGTCCGACGATTCCAGGAAACTTCGCCTTGAGAGCATGGATGATGTCCCGCGCCTCGTCCAGGCTTAACGTCGTCTGGGTGAGATACGCAACCCGCTCTGGATCCGAAACCTCGAGTGCGGCCACTTCCTCTACAGTCGAAACCACCTGGGTTACCTCAGGAGCTTCCCCCAGCGTGCCTTCGATCTCGTCGTGGTCGCGATGGCCAATCAGAACCAGGGAATAGCCCTGTTTCGCGAATTTAACCGCCTCCACATGGACTTTGGTGACCAGCGGACAGGTGGCGTCGATCACCTTTAGTTTCCGCGACTTGCTGCGCGCCCGGACCGCCGGGGACACCCCATGGGCGCTGTAAATGACCCGCATCCCTTCAGGGACATCATCAATATCGTCAACGAAAATCGCGCCTTTTTCGGCCAACTCATTGACCACAAACCGGTTGTGCACAATCTCCTTGCGAACGTAAATGGGGGCGCCAAAAGTATCGAGGGCAATATTCACCACGTCAATAGCGCGCACCACGCCGGCACAAAAACCACGCGGCTTGAGAAGGAGGACCCTTTTGCTCGGGGGTATTTGGGGACTAGTCACAAGAACCAGTATACCGTGCCGGCCCTTATCTGTCTGAGGGATACGGCGTTTCACCGATCATCGACTTGCCAACCACCAGCCATATTGCGCCGAACCGCATTCAGAGTCCCGCACCTACTATTTAGCCTTGCGGCTAGTCTTCAACATCTGCTCTGCGTGCCGAAGCGAGGTGTCGGTTAATTTTGCGCCGCTTAGCATGCGCGCCACTTCTTCCGTTCGTTCCTCATCATTGAGCAGGCGTACAGATGTCTTGGTAGTTCCCTGGCGCTCTCGCTTCTCCACCAGAAAATGCTGATCGCCAAACGCCGCAATCTGCGGCAAATGCGTTACGCAAAGCACCTGCTGCGTTCGTGAGAGATCCTTCAGCTTCTGCCCCACTGCCTCGGCGGCCCGGCCGCCAATGCCAATATCGATCTCATCGAAAACCAAGGTTCTGGGGATCGGTAACTTACGCCGCGCTCTTCCCTGCTCCTTGGCGACCCCCTCCTCGACGCTCACCTTCAGTGCCAGCATCACTCGCGACAATTCACCGCCGGAAGCAATCTGCGCCAAAGGCTTGAGCGGCTCGCCCACGTTGGTCGCAATCGTACAATCGACAGCATCCCACCCCTGCCGGGTCCAGTACTGCTGCTCCTCTTGTGGCGTAGCCGTGATCGCAAACCTGGCTTTCATTGCCAAATCGTTTATGTGCTCTTCGGCAAGCTTTTCGAGTTTGGCTGCCGCGGCCGAACGGTCCCGGGTGAGTGCGGAGGCCGCGGCGCGATAAGCATCCGCGGCCTTGGTCTCGGCAGCTCGCAGTTCGAGCAGTAACTGGTCGCGGTTCTCAACCTCAGCCAGCTTAGCGGCTACTTCTTCACCGTGCGTCAGAACCTGGCTTAAGGTAGGCCCGTACTTTCGCTTCAATCGATTGAGTAATTCCAGGCGATCTTCCATCTCCTCCAATCGCCCTGGCGACGCCTGGATCCGGGACGCATAGTCGCGCACGGTTGCGCTGACATCTTCCACCACCGCGGTGGCGGATTTCAGTTGCTCCACCGTCTCTCCAAACTGTGGATCGTAACGCTCGAGCTCTTCCAGATTCTTGAGCGCTGCCCGCAGGGCGCCCTCGGCCGACCGCTCGCTCTCGTAGAGCAGTTCGTGAGCGGTCGTGGCCGCGACAAGCAGCTTCTCCGCATTGGCCAACACACGCCGCTCTATTTCCAACTCGTCGTCTTCGCGCTCCTTGATAGCCGCGCTCTCAATCTCGCTCTTTTGGAAACTCCATAGATCAGCTTCACGCAGCCGCGCCTGTTCATCGCCTTCCAGCCGGCGCAAGCGGGCACAGACTTCCGACCACTCATCAAACGCCGCGGCCACCCGATCGGTAGCGATGCTGGCGCTACGGTCCAAAAGCTGCCGCTGCTGCGCAAGATCGAAACTGCCCATGGTTTCGCTCTGCGAATGCACCAGCGCAAGCTCCGGAGCGAGTTGACGTAATACATTCACTGTCGCCGGTTGATTATTTACGTAGACACGACCTTTGCCACCGGCCTGTATCTCGCGGCGCAGGATGATCTCCGCCCCCTCTGCATCGATTCCATTACTTTCGAGGGTGCTCTCCGCTCCCGGCGTACTTTCGAAAACGCAAGCTACCACCGCCCGGTCTGCGCCGTGACGAACCACGTCGGATGAGGCCTTATCCCCCATCAACAAAGCCAGCGCGTCCACCAGAATGGACTTCCCCGCTCCGGTCTCTCCCGTCAACAAATTGAGGCCGGGACCAAAGACAGCAATGGCGTGATCGATGACTGCATAGTTTTCAGCGCGAAGTTCAAGCAGCATTTCTCATCTTCCGTAATCCATTGTTCCACTTACACCAACTATGAACTGGCAAAGTCTGTTTTTCTCCCTCCCCGAGAACCTACTGTTCGGGGCGCCCGAATTTTCGTTTCTCCCGGCACGCAGCCCAAGCGTGAGAGTAATAGCACGGGTTACCCTCCGCCTGCATCTTATACGGCAACTTGGTTTTGCTTCGCCTACTCTGCTACCGTGGAAGAGGAAGTGATGATGTCCCCCTTTCATATCGCGGCTTTTTTTATCCTCCAGGCAGACGACGCAGCAGTGCCCGTCCCCCACTCCCCACTGTCCGGGTTCAGCGCCATCATAGACATGGTGCGCAACAGCGGACCCGTTGCCATCGCGGTACTGGTCCTGCTGCTCATCGCCAGCCTCTACTCCTGGGCCGTCATTCTCGGTAAGTCTGCCACCTTCCGCCGGGCGCGCTCGCAAAGCCGGCGATTCATGCGCGCTTTCCGCAAGGCCGACCGCCTGCAGGAAATGGCCGCAGTAAGCGATCAATTCAAGCCCAGCCCGCTGGTAGCAGTCTTCGACGAGGTCTACGACACTTACCGTCGCCAGACGGGCGGATTCGGACCACCCAAGAACATCGTCACCCTGGAGCGAACCGCACAAGCCGCGGCCAGCGAGTCCCTCACCGTTCTCGAGCGCCGCCTGACCTGGCTCGCCACCATCGGCGCAGTCGCGCCCTTTGTCGGCCTCTTCGGCACCGTGATGGGTATTGTGGATGCCTTCCACGGCCTGGGCACGGAAGGCGCAGCCACGCTCCGTGCCGTGGCGCCTGGTGTTTCTGAAGCTTTGATCACCACCGCTGCCGGCCTGCTGGTCGCCATCCCAGCCGTCATTGCGTACAACCAGTTCACCGCTTCCCTTCGCGAGTTTGGCTCCCGCATGGACGACTTCTCCCGCGAATTGCTCAATAGCCTGGAAGAAATCACCCCCAAACAGGAAGCGATGGAGAGGGAGGCCGCGAGTGGCCTTCACCGCTAGTAGCGGGCATACCCGCACCTCGCTGGCGGAAATCAACATCACTCCGCTGGTCGACGTGGTGCTGGTGCTTCTGATCATCTTCATGGTGACCGCACCGGTGCTGCAGTCTGGTATCGACGTCTCCGTGCCAAAAACACGCAGCGTCAAAGAGATCACCCAGCAACGTCTGGTGCTAACTATCGATCGCGACCAAAATGTTTTTCTGGGAGACAAGCCGGTTAACCTGGCGCAGTTGCCCACCATCCTCCATCAACCGAAAACCGATCCAGCGACCCAGGTCATCTATTTGCGGGCCGACGAGCGTGTGCCTTTTGGCGCATTTGCTTCGGTCATGGACGCGGTCAAACAGGCGGGCATCACCAACATCAGCATTGTGACTCAGCCGCTCGCCAAGACGGCGAAGTAGCAGGCTATGGCCGGCTTCACTTCAGAGGACCTGCTTGACCAGCCTGAAGGGCTGGCCTCGCCGTTTGCCCAGTCGTTCCTGCTGCACGGGCTCATCGTCGGAGTCCTGTTCGGCTACGCTTACGTGCACAACATGCTTCACGGATCGGAGTGGGGTGCAAACGCCTTCCAGCAGGGAGCCATCCAGGCCACCCTGGTTTCGACCGCCGCGTTGCCCCTGCCGCAGGATCACCCACCGACCGATAACGTGCTGGCCACGGAAACTCCGAGCGTGGCGCCCGCGCTTGAAGAGCAGAAGACCGAGCCCCTCCCTCTGCCCGACGCGGTTCCGATTCCGGAAAAACAAGCCCCGGTGAAGCCGCAGCCCAAACCGGAACCCAAAACTCCGCCACAGCATCAGCCACCGCCCAAACCTCAAAACAAGGCAAATTACGGCGAAGCTGCGCCCGCCAATGTTCCCCGGTCCACCGCGGCCAACAACAGCGCCAATAGCCCTAACGCAGTGACTGGCGGAGACTTCGGCGCCCGCTTCGGCTGGTACGTCGACGTGATCAAGCGCAAGGTGGCCCAGGACTGGTACTTGCAGGAAGTGGATCCGAGCACTCCTGCGGGTGCTACCGTCTATGTCCAGTTCACCGTCGGCCGCGACGGCTCCCCGGGAACCGTCTCCCTGGCCACTCCGAGTAGCTCAGCGTCGCTGAACTCCTCCTGCCTGCATGCAGTGCAACGAGTGGACACCTTCGGTCCATTGCCGGCCGGTTATAACGAGAGCAATTTGAATGTGCTGTATCACTGCACCTATCCCGGAGCACGATGAAAGCGGCCAATGAAGGTGCACGATCAGGTTACCGGTGTAATCGGGGCGCGTTTTTATCATTTAAACTCAAGAAAGCGCAAGGCATGAGAGCTTTCAAAGGAATTTCCCTCCCCCACTCCCGATCAATTTTTTTTATCCTGCTGCTACTTTCTCTGGAATGGCAGGCAGGTGCACAGGATTGGGTCCGCACGGGGACCAACCTGGGAGCAGCCCGCATTCGTTTGGCTGCAGCAGACTTCAATCCCAGTTCAGGTGACCCGCAGACTCCCGCGCTCAAAACTACGTTCGATACCACACTCTATAGCGACCTGAACAATGCCGGCATTTTCGACATGGTTTCGAAGAGCATGGCTCCCCCGGTCACGCCTGCCTCTCCGCAGCAGATGAATCTGGCCGCGTGGGCTGCGGCGCCGGCCAATGCGGCTATGGTGGCCTTCGGGTCGTTTGCCGTTAACGGCGGGCAGATTGCTGTTTACGGTTGGCTCTTTGACGCCAAAAATCCCGAGTCCCCGCAAATCCTGGGCAAGCAGTACAACGAAGCCGCCAGCCAGGACAATGCACGCCTGATCGCGCATCGCTTTGCCGATGAAATCATCACTCGCCTCGGAGGCGGAATTCCCGGCATCGCTGAGACTCACATCTACTTCGTCGCTGCACGCGGTGGAAACAAAGAAATCTGGCAAATGGATTACGACGGGCAGGGCCAGCATGCAGTCACCCACCTGGGCACCATTTCGCTCTCGCCGCGCGTTTCTCCAAGCAACGACCGCATCGCCTTCGCGTCTTTAGGGAAACAGGGCTGGTCCATTCGCATGTTTTCGCTCGTCCTGGGCCGGCCCGTCAGCTTCAACTCCCCGGTAGGCAATACACTTTCCCCGGCGTGGTCGAGCGACGGAGCCAAACTGGCGTTTTCTGCTGCGCGCAACGGCGACCCTGAAATCTTCACTTCCGATGCCAGCGGCGGCAACCTGAAGCAAATCACCACATTCAAGGGCCCCGACGTTTCCCCCACCTGGAATCCCAAGACGAATGCTCAGATTGCCTGGTGTAGCGGCCGCACCGGCCTGCCCCAGATCTACATGATGGATTCGGATGGCACCAGCGTGCAGAGGCTGACAGACGGTGGCTATGCCACCTCGCCCTCCTGGTCCCCCAACGGACAATTCGTCGCCTTCGCCTGGAACCGCAAGTACGGCCCCGGTGCACCAGGGGGGCAGGATATCTACATCATGGACATTGCCAGCAAGCGTTGGACCCAGCTTACCCACGACGAGGGACGGCAGGATTTCCCATCCTGGTCACCGGATGGCCGGCACATCGTATTCCAACGGGAAAAAGGTGGCGCATCCGAGATATGGACCATGCTTTCTGATGGCACTGAACAGCATCGTCTGACCCAGGGCGGCAATTCGATGCCCAACTGGAGTTGGAAGTAGCTCTATAGGGCTCCTGGAAACTGAACGAAACTGAGGAGAACATTGTGAGAACTCTGCACCACAGGCATTTTGCTTCGCTCATCGCCGTCGCCACGTTAACCCTGGCGGCCGGCTGCCATAAGAAAGCAGTGCCACCCCCACCCCCGCCTCCACCGGCGGCTACCTCTCCGGCACCCACGGCCACGATCACGGTGACGCCCGACACCATCACCCCCGGAGGCGGCGCAGTCCTCGCCTGGAAGACCAGCGATGCGACCGACATCTCGATTGACGGCGTCGGCACGGTGAATGCCTACGGCACGCAGAACGTACAACCGACCGAGTCGACCACCTATCACCTGGTCGCCCGCGGCCCCGGCGGCTCCACCGATGCGACCGCGCGTCTGACCGTCAATGCGGCAGCCCCTCCCCAGAGCACTGGCGAGACGATGGATGAGCAGATGTTCGAGCAGAACGTCAAGCCGGCCTTCTTCGACTACGACAGCTACGACATCCGTCCCGATGCCCAGACCATTCTGGCGCAGGACGCCAGCTTCCTGGCGTCGCATCCTACCTTAAAGGTGGTTGTGGGCGGATATTGCGATGACCGAGGTTCGGCCGAATACAACCTGGCACTCGGTGAAAACCGTGCCAATGCGGCCAAGCAGGCCCTGGTAAACGGGGGCATCGCGCCAGACCGCATCCGCACCGTGAGCTACGGCAAGGAGAAGCAGTTTTGCAGTCAGGCGAACGAGCAATGCTGGCAGTTGAACCGCCGCGCAGGTTTCTCGCTCGATCGCTAGCGGCGGAATAGACTAAGAGGGAGCGGCTATTGCCGCTCCTTCGATAGGGAGCACCATGCGAAAACACATTCTGCAATTCACCGCCGTTGCCCTCTTTGCTTTGCCTCATGCCTTTGCCGTTTCCAAGGAAATGGTTCAGCTGCAAACCCAGGTCCAGCAACTTCAGGACGCGGTGCAGCACCTGCAAACCTCCAATGACGAACGTATGGGTGTGATCGTCAACCTGGTGCAGCAGAACACTGACAACGTGAACCGGATGATGTCGGCGGTCAATGCTCTTCAATCCACCTTGAAAGCCGAGAGCGAGAACCGCGGTTCCACCAACACGCAGCTTTCCACCCAGATCCAATCGCTGAATGACTCCGTGGATGAGTTGAAGACCCGCATCGCCAACCTGACTACGCAGGTGCAATCTCTGCAGGGCCAGATGCAGAACGTAAACGGAATGCCGGCGCAACCGGGCGGCGCTCCCCCTGCGGGGGCAAGTATCCCGGCGAACCAGGGTCCCGGAGGACAGGCGATTGCGCCGCCACCGGCGATGACCCAGCCTCAGGCCCCGCCTGTCGACCAGCTTTACCAAAGCGCTCTTCGCGATTACAACTCCGCCAAGTACAACGTCGCCCTATCTGAATTTGGCGATGTGATTCACTTTTACCCGCAAGACGCGCTGGCGGGAAACGCCCAGTTTTATATAGGCGAGATCAACTACCGCCAAGGCAAGTACCCAGCCGCAGTCAAGGGCTATGATGCGGTTCTGGAACAATACTCCGGCAACTCCAAGGCTCCCGCGGCCGAGCTGCGCAAAGGTCAGTCGCTGATACAGATGGGTCAGAAAGACGCCGGAGTGCGGGAACTGCGGACACTGGTGCAGCGTTACCCGCAAACCCCCGAAGCCCAGGAAGGGCGAAGCATGCTCAATGGAATGGGCGTGCGCATCTATGCCTCCAAACCAAGCGCGTATCCTCCCACCACGCCTTAGTCTCCCCAAGTCAAATTGATACGACGATCAAAAGCCCTGCCTGCAATCTCTCTTCTTTCACTCATTGCTGGTTTTTGTTTTGCAGCCGAGGCGCCGCACGTTTACCCCCTTGCAGGGGATATAGCGGGAACCCACGATCCGTCAATTATCAAGAGTGGAAAAACCTGGTATGTCTTCGCCACTGGCAAAACGCCAGACGGCGGTCAGTTCGCTGTCCGCTGCTCTCAGGATCTGGTCAACTGGAAGCTCTGCGGACATGTATTCGCTTCTCTCCCAGATTGGATTCGGCAGCGTAGCCCGGCGACGAAGGACCTGTGGGCGCCAGACATTTCGTATGTGAACCACCAGTACAGGCTCTACTACGCCTACTCCCTCTTCGGAAAAAACACTTCGGGAATTGCCCTTGCCACGAACCAAACGCTGGATCCGGCCAGCCCCGATTTCCGATGGATCGACCGCGGGCTTGTCCTTGAGTCGAAAACAGGCGACAACTACAACGCAATCGATCCTAATTTTGTTCTCGATCAAGAAGGTGGGGCGTGGCTGGTTTTCGGCAGTTTCTGGGATGGCATCAAGATGCGCCGCCTTGATGAGGCGGGCATGTTATCGAAGACCGACACCACACTCTATTCGCTGGCTCGCCGGGTTAGACCAGAAAACGCCGAACCCGCCCCTGCGAATCTACCGGCGAACTGGGAGGCCATCGAGGCGCCGTTCATCGTGCATCACGGCGGCTACTTCTACCTCTTTACCTCATGGGACCTTTGCTGCCGGGGCCTCAAGAGCTCCTATAAAACGATGGTCGGCCGATCGAAGTCGATAACCGGTCCCTATGTGGACTCCACCGGCAAGCTCTTGACTGACGGCGGCGGCACTCCGTTTCTTATCGCCAACACGCGCTGGCTCGGACCCGGCGGCGAAAGCATCCTTCTCGGCCTAAAGCAAAAAGATCTGATCGTGTTTCACGCCTACGATGCCAAAACCGGAAAACCGTCCATGCAGTTATCCACCATCGAGTGGAGCGGCGGATGGCCACACGCTGGCCTGGAACAATAGAGCTAACAGCCCTGCCGGCCAACAGTCCGAACGGGAGTTTCGGAGCGTAGCTAGTGCGCGTCAAAGGTGTCCTGGGAATTAGCTCTTGCTTTCACACGACTCTGAAGGGGTGCCCCATGTTCGCATCAGCGTACGTGGGTTAAGAAAGTTGGGGCGAAGCCCATCAAAGGTCTGTCCTTTCCTTTCCCCCTCGGGACCAAAGAGCAGAAGCTGCGAAGAAGCGTAATTCACCGCGCGTAAAGAAAAGTCCCACACAAATCCGTTGAATTCGCTATTCCATCTGGCGTAAGTACCGGCATCTTAGGCCCGGAGAAAAATGCCAGATGCAGCTCACGTCCTGAAACATAAGTAGCCATCCACTGAGTCTGCTCCGAACCGCACAAAGTATTTTTGTGCTGGAAAACCTTCGTCGCAGGTATGCTCAGCCGGTACAGGTTGCCGCTTCCACCCGCACCACTCTCCGCCTCAAAAACAGCGCTCAGCTCGCCCGGCTCCAAAGCTCGGATCTGGGCGATGGGAAAGCTCGAAAAAGTGATGGCAATCTTATCCGCCGAGAGCGTCACGTCGCCGGTAATCGACTGGGCGGTCGAGCTCGCAGCTCGCCAGTACCCTTTTTCCTGTGCCGCCGCCGTCAAACAACAAGACAGCACAGCCCCCAGGATGGTGCACAGCACTTGGTTACATTTCATGTTTCGAGCATGACATCCGAGTCGCTTTCGAGCAACATGAACAGTACCGTCAGTCCTTTGGACAAACAGCAAGAGAGTGAGCGGCCCAGGCCTCTTTTTGAGGCCTGGGCCACTCACCCTTTCGTGGGTCTACCTCTCTTCGACACTGCGGATAACCCCCGGCAGAGCTTCGGCTCCAAAATGCTTGAGGCCAGGCGACCCGAATGTCAGCGTCATGTTAGAAAACTCGACCTTGTCGCCGCCCGTAATCTCAATCACCACGGGGGATGGTTCGATCGTCGGCGGCGCGGGGCCGCCGTTAAGCGTAAACATTGCCGTACCGGTCACTTGAAATCCGTTTGCGATCGCAGTGACCTGACCATCGACGACGGCGATGTGATGGGTGTGGGCGCCCCTGGCGGCCGGATCGAAATTCCCATTTCCACCCGTCGGCGTCAAAACCCAGCCGTCCGAAAACCCCATGTTCAGGGCTGCGGAGAAGTCCGCCTTGGTTCCGTCATCCTTTAGCCGCAGCGACCATGGACCTCGCACTTCATACGGACCAGTTGCCGTGGTCACTCCGTTCGCCGTTGTCTTGGTCTGAGCGGTATAGGCATTGATCACCCCTTGAAACTCTTTACATTTGTTTTTTTGCGCCAACGCGGCGCTCACCATCACCAACGCGAGAACCGTGCCGATAGGTACTGCCCACCACAAAGCCTTACTCTTCATGAAATTCCCTCCAAACTTGAAACGCACGGCCACCATCAGGCACCTATCCAGGTACCTGCAAGCGGTAAGGCACACCACCGCCGCGAAACCGTGACTTGCGGTGGAATGCAGCCTTTTGCCGTGCCTTAGGAAGGCGGCGGAAGCTACAATTTGGGTTCCTCGGGTTCCCAACTCCGCGGAGCGATAAGGAGGGTGCGATGGGCGATCGATCCCTCGGTACTCCGCCAACGGAGAAAACCCCGGAAGACCGGCTGGATTCCTGGAAAGAAATCGCCGCCTTTCTCAACCGCGACGTCACCACCGTCCAGCGCTGGGAAAAGCGGGAGGGGATGCCGGTTCACCGGCACCTGCATGACAGGATGGGTTCGGTCTACGCGTCTCGGGCGGAACTCGATGCCTGGACACAAAGCCGCAATCCTCGTCCCTCACAGGAGAATGGAAATGGCGCCGTCCCATCTCCTCCCCCTCTTCCGATGCCCGCAGCGGTCACGCCTCCTCCAACCAGGTGGAGGGTTCCCATGTTGCTCATCTTGGCGGCGGCCGCACTTTTTATCGGCGCAGCATTCTGGATGTACAGGGCGGAGTATTTCTGGCGCAACCCACTGACTGATGCCCACTTTCAACCGGTCACCGATTTCGGTGGAATCGAGCAATCCGCTGCCGTATCACGCGACGGCCATTTGATCGCGTTTCTGTCGGACCGGGATGGACAGACGGACGTTTGGCTCACCCAGGCCGGTTCGGGCCAGTTCCACAACTTAACTCGCGGCAGCGCCCGGGAAATTGTGAATCCATCCGTTCGCACTCTGGGCTTCGTGCCCGACGGTTCGGCCGTCACATTCTGGGTTCGGAAGCAAGACGGCTCGAACGTTGAGAACATCAGTGTCTGGGCCGTACCTACCTTGGGTGGAGAGCCGCGGCCCTATCTCGAAGGCGTGGCCGAGTACGACTGGTCGCCCGACGGCTCACGGCTCGCCTACCACACGCCCGGACCAGGCGACCCTTTATTCGTTTCCGACGGCACTCCGCGACCCGGTGACCGGTCCATCTTCACTGCGCCTGCCGGCCTCCACTCTCACTTTCCCTTGTGGTCGCGCGACACGGCATTCCTCTACTTTGTGCAGGGCGAGCTTCCTGACAAACTCGACGTTTGGCGTATCCCTTCGACGGGGGGAACTCCTGAACGGATCACCTACCACAATGCACGCGTAAGTCACCCCGTCCTATTGGATCGCCGGACGCTGATGTATCTCGCCGCCGATGCTGACGGTTCGGGCCCTTTTCTCTACAGCATGGACGTTGAGCGCCGAATTCCCCATCGGCTGACCTCTGGTCTTGATCGCTACACGTCGCTCGCGGCTACCGCTGACGGACGCCGTCTGCTGCTTTCCGTCGCCAGTCCAAAAACAACACTCTGGCGGTTGCAGATGACTGATTCTCCCACGGAGGCGTCGGTACCGGTTCCCATCCCGCTCACCACCAGCACCGGCTTCTCCCCTCGTCTAGGTCCCAATTACCTCCTCTATCTTTCCAGGACCGGCACCGGCGAGAACATCTGGAAGCTCGGCAACGGAACCAGCACGCAGTTGTGGAGTGGCGAAGGGGCCCGGGTGATCGGCGGCCCAACCAGTTCCCCGGATGGACAAGATGTCGCCTTCTCGGTCAGCCAACACGGGCAAACACTCTTGTACGCGATGCGTTCCGACGGTACGAACGCCCGCATCGTCGCCGGATCACTCCAGCTGCGCGGTGCTCCCGCATGGGCGCCCGATGGTTTATCGGTCATTACAGCAGCAGAAGAAAACGGAATCCCGCACCTCGTTCGCGTACCCCTCGACGGCCGCCCTCCCACTTCCTTTGTCCGCGAGTATTCCGTCGACCCCGTATGGGCGCCCGACGGATCTTTCCTCGTTTACTCCGGCCCTGATATTGGGACTACGCTTTCCCTCAAGTCCGTCACCCCCAAAGGCGAACCATACACTCTACCGCCCGTGAAACTTACCCGTGGAGCGCGGCACCTGGCCTTTTTGCCCGGAGGACGGTCACTCGTGGTTCTACGGGGAGACCTGCAACACAAGAATCTCTGGCTTATCGACCGCAAGACAGGCACGGAGCAGCAGTTGACCAACCTGCCGGCCGATTTCGAAATCAACGACTTCGACATCTCTCCCGACGGCCATGAAGTTGTTTTGGAGCGAGTGCAGGACCGTTCCGACATCGTCATGCTGGATCTTTCCCGGCCCTGATTGTCCAGGTTTGGCTACGCCGCTCGATCGGCGTGCGCCTGCGAGAGCAAAGCACGGACCTCTTCATCCGTAGTCTGCTCGAAATTCTGATAGAAACTCCCCACTGAATAGAACTGCCACGGTACGCAGGCGCAGATAACCTCGTCCGCTTCCTGGCGAAGTTTTTCGCACGTGCCACGCGCGGCCACTGG
>Ga0209006_10003084_pt1 | contig 15126 bp, 12 predicted proteins | sample JacPin_JW_Ref_O2_FD_188567 | JGI IMG/M metagenome (GOLD analysis project Ga0209006, IMG submission 188567) | Forest soil microbial communities from Algoma, Ontario, Canada - Jack Pine, Ontario site 1_JW_Ref_O2 (SPAdes) (version 2) | ecosystem: Environmental > Terrestrial > Soil > Boreal... | reverse complement strand
CCGGCGCCAGCTGCTTCATCAAAGACGAAGCCGGCAACATATTCCACACCTACTCCAGCTTCGGCCGCGGCCTCGACGGCATGATCAACGCCTACAACTGGCTCGACATCGCCCCCAAAGGCCGCGACGAATCCAACATGATGCCCCCCATGGCCTGGGTCCGCCATCACGACAAATACCCCCAACCCACCCAGTCAGCCGCCGCAACCAAAGACACCGGCTGCTGCCACCACGAAAACAAATAACCGAGTGTCAGGTGCCTTCGCCAACATCGCCGATCGATCAACGGGCAAGATCATGTAGGGGCGCAGCATGCTGCGCCCCCAACGCCCAGCCCTCAACTTCAACCACAATCTGATTTTTCTTTCTGTCTTGAAATAAATCAGCCCAAAAACCCGTATGTCATCCTGAGGCGGCCGCAAGCCGCCGAAGGATCTCAACCGATCCCAACTCCGAACCAACCCACACATCAACCACGCAACACCCAAGGAGAGATTCAAAATGTGGCAATCCCTATCCCCCATGCTCAATGAATTCCAGCGAGAATCCGCCACCACCCGCCGCGTTCTCGATCGCGTCCCAGCCGACAAACTCAACTGGGCGCCGCACCCGAAATCCATGACCCTCGGCAAGCTCGCGAATCACATTGCCACCGTCCCAGCCGGCATCGCCCGGATCGCCCAAAACGACGTGCACGAAATCGATCCGGCCGCCTTCGCCACGCAACAACCCAAAGATAAGAAAGAGATTCTCGACACCTTCGAGGGAAGCGTACAAACCGCCGAGCAATTCATCGAAGGCTTGACCGAATCCACAGCCACCGCGACCTGGCGCCTAAAGGCAAATGGCCAGGAAATCCTCGCGATTCCTCGCGTCGAGCTGGTCCGCAACATCATGCTCAACCACTGGTATCACCACCGCGGCCAGCTCTCCGTCTACCTGCGCCTCCTCGAGGTCCCCGTCCCCTCCATCTACGGCCCCAGCGCCGACGAAAACCCCTTCACCCAAGCCCACTAACCATGGCCTCGATAGACGATCTGTCGTAGGGGCACGGCATCGCCGTGCCCGTCTTTCACCACCGAATGCCCTTCCCTGAGGGCCCCCAACACCCGTTACCTCTTGACAAATCTATCCAATCTGCTAACATAGTCCCCGTAGAAAACTACGCCAAGGCGCCACCAAAGTGGCGCCTTTTTCTTTTACATCCCCTCTTCGGTCCGCAAAGGAGGCTTCTCCAGACTGCCCAAGCCCGATTCGCCTCGCATGAAAGACACGGACTCCATCAGATCCGAACCCTTTCGAATCACACCCCGCCGCAAGGCCTTTCTTTTCAATACATTCCACACTCTTGAAAACTACGCTCCAGAAACTACAGCATTTTCAACAACTTCCACACTCATTGTAAAACAACCCAGGGTATACCCCCTCCATCCCAAAACGGAACGGAACTTTTCACACTCTGCTTCGTCTTTCATATGGACATTCCAAAGGAGCACCGCTACCTTCCTTTGCTATGTCCAAAGGAAAGCAATCCATGTCGCCCAAATCCGACGTCCTCCAAGGCACCCTCGACCTCATGGTCCTCAAGACGCTTCACGCTCTCGGACCGCAGCACGGCTTCGGCATCGCCCGCCGCATCGAGCAAGTCAGCGAAGACGTCCTCCAACTGAACGAAGGCACCGTCTACACTTCCCTGCTCCGCCTCCAGCAGCAAGGCTGGATCTCCGCCGGCTGGGGCACCTCCGACAACAACCGCAAAGCAAAGTTCTACTCGATCACCGCAGAAGGCTCGAAGCAGCTCGTACGCGAGACCGCCGAGTGGGAACGCATCTCCGGCGTGATCGGCCGCGTCCTCAAACTCGAAGGAGAGAAGCCATGACACGCCGCGATGTGATTCAAAGAAGAGAAGTTGTGGCCGGCCACACGATGCAGATCGAGGGAGAAAAGGCATGATCGCGCAACTTCGCACGCTGTCCGCAAAATTCCGCCGCCTCTTCGGCAAGCAAGAAACCCGCGAACAACAGGATCTCGAAATCGACGACGAGGTTCGCGCGCATCTGCAACTACTCACCGACCGCTTCATCGCGCGAGGCATGTCTCGCGAAGACGCCGCAGCCGCAGCGCGCCGCCAGTTCGGAAATCTCGGCGTGCACCACGACGATCGCCACGAAACGCGAACGATAAATTGGCTCGAAAACCTCTGGCGCGACATCCGCTACGGCGCGCGCCAGCTTCGCCACAATCCGCTCTTCACCACCGTCGCGATCGCCACGCTCGCCATCGGCATCGGCGCAAACACCGCCGTCTTCACGCTGCTCGACCAACTCGTCCTGCGCCTGCTCCCCGTAAAAGATCCGTCACGACTCGTGATGCTGTGGCCCGACGGGCAAAACTTTGGAAACAACAACGGCGACCGCGTCGTTTCGTATCCGATGTGTCAGGATTTTCGCAAGTCCCCTGCTCTCGAATCCGTGATGTGCACCTACCAGACTCGCGAAGCCGTTACGATCGACAGCGCGACCGAAAGCCTCAACGTCGAACTCGTTTCCGGAAATTATTTCGATACCCTCGGCGTCAAACCCGCTTTGGGCCGTGTTTTCTCTTCCACCGCTGACGATCAGGTCTGGTCGGGCTCTCCGTCGATCGTGTTGAGCCATCGCTTTTGGCTGGAGCGATTTGGCGGCGATCCCAAAATCATCGGAAAGAAAATCCTGGTCAATAACTACCCGATGGAGGTGGTTGGTGTCTCCGCCGCAGGTTTCGCTGGAGTCGATCCCGCGGAGTCGCCGCACATGCGCATTCCCTTACTGATGCTGCCGGTTCTTCCGGTGGATGGCGAATCCTTGATCGATCGGCGCACGCAATGGCTGCACGCTTTCGCAAGACTCGCACGCGGTTTTACAGCACAGTCTGCCGGCGCCGCCTCTCAACCGATTCTCCAGCAGTCACTCGAAGTCGAATCGCATGATCCGGACTTTTCACGAGTTTCGCCGTACGACCGTGCGCTCTTCTTCAAGCGCACTCTGACTGTCGAAATAGCATCCGCCGGCTACTCCGTGACGCGCGATAAATTTTCGAGTGCTCTGATCGTGCTGATGTGCATGGCGGGATTGATTTTGCTCGTTGCTTGCTCCAACGTCGCGAGCCTGATGCTCGCCAGAGCGGCGGCGCGGCAAAAGGAAATCGCGGTGCGCTTGGCGATCGGTGCCGGGCGGCTGACGCTCATTCGCAGCCTGCTCGTCGAAAGCCTGATGCTTGCCGGCGCAGGACTGGTCCTCGGCCTGGTTCTTTCTGAAGTTTCGATCAAAACGCTCCTGGCGATGATGCCGGGCGGCAACACTCTCACGATGCTGCGCGCCGAGCCTGATCTGCGCATTCTGATCTTCAGCATGGCGGTCGCTCTCGCGACGGGAATGCTTTTCGGTCTCACGCCGGCGCTGCAAGGCACTCGACTCGACGTATCCTCCACGCTGAAAGACGCGGTGATCGTGAGCGGCGGTCGCTCGACGCGCACACGAAAAATCCTCGTCATCGCGCAGGTTGCGCTCTCGTTGTTGTTGCTGGTCGGTGCGGGGCTCTTCGCGAAGACCTTATACAACTTGAAGAACTCGAACACCGGAATGAACGACATCCGGAATCTGGTCACGTTCAGCGTCGATCCGCGCGGTGCGCGCTACACGGGACTCAAAGCGCAGGGCTTTTATAAGGAGGCGCTCAGCGAGATTCGCGCCACGCCCGGAGTCACCTCCGCGGCATTCTCGGTCGTACCGCTTCTCAACGGCTACGAATGGAGTGGGGGCATCAACGTCGTCGGCCACCAGATGAAAGAGGGCGAGGACGTCGACGCCACGAACAACATCCTTTCGCCCGAATATTTCAAAACGATGGGTATTCCACTGCTCGCCGGCCGTGATTTCAATGACGAGGATCGCAATCGGGGGCAGGGCATGGACCGCATTCCGACGATTTGTATCGTGAACCGGAATTTCGCCGACCATTTTTTTGGCAACGTGACCGATGCCATTGGGCACTACGCGCACAATTATCAGCGACCCGATCCTAAGTTTCAGATCGTAGGCGTTGTGGAGAACTCGACCTATCGCGGCCCGCGCGAAGATCCTCACCGCCGAGAGATTTATTTCCCGGAATATGAAGCGCCGATGGTCTTGCAAGCCAACTTCTACGTGCGCGCGTCAGCGGACTCAAAAGCGCTGTTTCCGGCGTTGCGCGCGATCATCGCGAAGCTCGATCCTTCGCTTCCGGTGATGAACATGAAGACGGTCGATACGCAGCTCGATGAGGTTCTGAATACCGAGCGTCTGATCGCGTTGCTGTCGGTTGTGTTCGGCATTGTTGCCACCGCGCTCGCTGCCCTCGGCCTCTACGGGGTCGTCGCGTTCTCGGTGACCAGCCGCACCAAAGAAATCGGGGTCCGCATGGCGCTCGGCGCCCCGAAAGCCTCTGTTCTTTGGCTGATCCTCCGCGAAACGATGATCCTAGTAACCGTCGGCATCGCCATCGGCATCCCCGTTGCCTACGCCTTGAGCCGCTACGTCGAGTCGCAACTCTACGGCGTCAAGCCAACGGACCTCGCGACAGGGCTCTCGGCATTGGCGGTTCTCGCCTCCGTTGCCGCGCTATCGGGCTTCGTCCCCGCCCGCCGCGCCGCCTCCATCGACCCGCTAAGAGCTCTACGCCACGAATAGGTGAACTGGGCTTACAGAAAATTGGATCTCGAGGTGAAAATCCCATGGTCCTGCCACAGGATCGTGAATTTCAGCGCATGGAAGCGACCAAAGGAACAAATGACCGGGGAAAGCCGTAACTCGGGCAGCCGTGGATTGGGGCATGAATCCGAATCGGGAACTGAGGCGCAGCAGGCCGGGAAATCAGGCTACCCGGGTTTGCATTCATCCGATTGAAATTTTTCGTCAACGCGGCGCGTCAAACCTGCATCACAACACGTGGTTAGGGGTGCGGTCAGGCTTGTCCACCAGTACAGGAAACACCTTGGGCATCTTCCCAGACTCGGGCCTTGCCCCCTGTGATTCAGAACGTTATAAAGAAGAGGTCCGGGACTCCACGCTCATGGGCGCTCGCCAACCCTTGCTCGACCATCGCTCGACCCCCGCAACGCGCCGAATCTCCACTAAGCTGGCACTCGCGATCTTTGCCGCCACATTGATGCTGGCAGGCTCCGCGCGATCGACATTTGCCCAAAGTGCGCCGCAACAGGCCGCGACCGATCCCTTGCCTCCTGCGCTTCCTCCAACCGCACCCCCTGTGAACACCAACCAGGCGAAATCGGCATCCGGCACCGTCTGCGGTTCGGTTATCGACGTGACCGGCGCGCCCGTCGTGGACGCCAAAATCACGCTCACCCGCGCCGATCAGTCCACCCAAGAACAATACTCCGACGAGAACGGCCGCTTCACCTTTACCAACGTCAGATCCGGCGAATTTCAACTGACGATCTCGTCGCCCGGCTTCACCTCGCAGGGCACTTCGGGATTGCTCCATGACGGCGAAAACTACTCGGTGCCGCAAGTCGCCTTAACGCTGGCGACGGAACTCACCGAAGTCCATGTCACGATGTCGCAGGTGGAAATCGCGGAAGCGGAAATCAAGGAGCAGGAAAAGCAGCGGGTGCTCGGCTTCGTCCCGAATTTTTACGTGAGCTACGTCTCCGACGCAGCTCCGCTCACGGCGAAACAGAAATTCGAGCTGGCCTGGAAAACGACGATCGATCCGGTCAATTTCGCGATCACCGGAGTGATTGCGGGCATCGAGCAGTCGCAAGACGCATTCGAGGGCTACGGACAAGGCGCGCAGGGCTATGGGAAGCGTTTCGGCGCGTCGTATGCCGACGGCGCCAGCGCCACCTTCATCGGCGGCGCAATTCTGCCGACGCTCTTCAAACAGGATCCGCGCTACTTCTATAAAGGCACCGGCAGCAAAAGGTCGCGCGCTCTCTACGCGTTGGCAAATGCCGTGATCTGCAAAGGCGACAACGGCAAATGGCAGCCTGCCTATTCCGCCATTCTCGGGTCGCTGGCTGCCGGCGGAATTTCCAATCTGTACTACGACAAGGAAGACCGCGGCGCCACGCTAACAGTTGAAAACACGCTCATCGGCATCGGCGCATCCGCCGTCACGAACCTGTTGCAGGAATTCGTAGTAAAAAAGCTCACGCCACACGCGCAGTACCAGCCGCCGGTCGCCGCCGCACCCTAGTGGCACAGGCACTCTTGCCTGTGCTCTTTCTTTCAACCTAGCTTCTGGAATGCACAGGCAAGAGTGCCTGTGCCACCCAACTGGCGCGTGCGTGGCTCGTCGTGTACGATGAACCGGACCGACAATCTTAAGGAGATTTCATGACACGTCCCGCAGGAACGTACGCCATTTTCGAGACATCGCAGGGCAACATCGTCGTGCGTTTGCTGGAAAAGGAAGCGCCGAACACCGTGGCGAATTTCGTCGGCCTCGCCGAAGGCACGAAAGAGTTCACGAACGAGCGCACGGGAAAAAAAGAAAAGAAGCCCTTCTACGACGGACTCGTGTTTCACCGCGTGATTCCTGATTTCATGATCCAGGGCGGCTGCCCCGAGGGCAGCGGCCGCGGCGGACCCGGCTATAAATTCGGCGACGAATTTCATCCTTCGCTGAAGCACTCCAAGGCCGGAAAACTTTCGATGGCCAACTCCGGGCCGGGCACGAACGGAAGCCAGTTTTTCCTCACTGTGGCGGCGACGCCGTGGCTCGACAACAAGCATTCGATTTTTGGCGAAGTGGTCGAAGGACAGGACATCGCGGATAAGATCTCGAAGGTGCCGCGCGATTCCGGCGACCGGCCGAAGACGCCGGTGACGATGAAGGTGCGCATCGAGCGCGTGCAGTAACGCAGTTGGGCGCCGCCGGCCAGTACAAATCGGCGGTGGCGAGTGCGGAAACGTTTTAAATCGTGCCAATCTGGGGCGCAGCGTGCTGCGCCCCCACAAATTTTGCGGCGTAAATTGTTCGTCTTGGAGATGTGCTGAGGATGCTGCGGCCTGAGCAGTTGATTCGCATGGTGATCGAGCTGATTTTTATGCTGCTCGGCGGTTTGGTGGTGTGGCTCGGGCTGACGAATCAAATCTTTGCCGATCCTCGCAAACCCACGTGGATGATTCTCGCTGTTGCGCTGATTGCCTGGGGCGCTTATGCGTTTGCTCGCCCATCGCGGATCTGGCTGCGCGGAGAGCGATGGACGCGCGGTGTCTCGCTCATTCTGTTGGGGATCCTCATGCTGGGGATCGCCCACGCGCCATTCGCGATGATCGGCAAACTGTTCGCAGTTGCCGGATTGATTCTTGCCTTGCGCGGTATAGTCGGCATGGCCCTGATTCTCAAACCTCGCTAGCCTCGATCCACCGAAACCGAGCCTTCGTTTGCACGTACCAGAACCATGCAGAACTGCAACTGTTTTACGCATTTCCTTACTGGACGGCCACCCTCGATTCGTGAATAATTCCGCGCCACAAGGCGGAGCCAGTTAAGGAGAACGACTATGTCCGTAGGATCAGATTTCAAAGCATTTGTAATGCGCGGGAACGTGGTGGATCTGGCCGTCGGCGTGATCATCGGCGCTGCATTCGGAAAAATCGTTTCGTCGATGGTCGATGATGTTTTGATGCCGCCCATCGGCCGGGCTCTGGGGCATGTGGATTTCTCGAACCTGTTCATTAATCTCGGCGACAAAACATACGACACCCTGAAGGCGGCCAAAGACGCGGGCGCACCGACGCTAAACTACGGAATCTTCCTCAACACGGTCATCAACTTCGTGATCGTGGCGTTCTGCGTCTTCATCATCATCCAGATCATTCACAAGTGGACGAACAAACCCGCGCCGCCGGCTCCGCCGACGACGAAGGATTGCCCGCAGTGCGCGATGAGCATTCCCATCGCGGCGAAGAAGTGCGGGCATTGCACGACGCAGTTGGCGTAAGACGAACCTCGGTTATTGTCAGATCGGCTGAGCGACTTCGATAAGGGCGTAGCGATGCTGCGCCCTTTTTCGTCAGCACCAAAGAAAAAACGCCGGCAGGATGCCGGCGCTACCAAGAAAGCCCAAGACTTCGTTGAATTTAGTGGCTAGAGCTTTGGCTTGCGCTTGTTTTGGTTGGCTTCCAGGTGGGCGCGCAATCGCGCTACAACTTGATCTTCTTCGCCTTCGTCGAGTTCTTTTTGCACCTCTTCCAGCGCGAAGTGCACTACATCGTGATGGTGTAGCTCCGCGCCCGCCAGGACTTCACTGAAGCGCAGCCACAATCGATGCAGCAAATGCACTTCGTTTGCGGTGAGATTGGGCGCGTGCGGGCCGAGGACTTTGTAAATCTTGTCCCCGTTGGGCATGTGAATTTCGAGGTTGAACTGCGGTTTCTGATCGCCGAGTTTTTCCCACGCTTCGCCGATCTGGCGAGCCTGCTCTTCGGTGACTTCCTTCGCGGAATGGCCGGTGACGATGGTGCTCGATTGCAACGACGTAGCGGCGCGAAGAATACCGTCCCAGAGATCGTTGGCCGCGACGACCGCGAGGCGAATCGACTTGCCGCGTTTTTCGGCCATCGACAGCGCCTGCGAGAAAAGATGCTGCTCGATACTGCCAAAAAGCTGATCGGCTTCGAGCTCGTTTTCGCCGGAGCCGGAGCGGCGCAGCAAACGCACATGCAGCACGACGACGTCGCGGCGGCCAGGCTTCAGTCGATCGAGCACATTGCCGAGGTGATAGAGATTGAAGTGATTGCTGACCGGCACGAGGATGTTGCCGGGACGCGCGCCGACCGCTTCGGGACTCAGTTCACCTTCGAGCTCGAGGTTGAACTGGTCCATCTCGACATGCGTCACGCCGCGATTGCGGCCACGCCGCTCGGAGACGGTGAATACGATGTACAGCAGGATGGAGAAAGCGCCGCCCGCCATCGTCGCAACCGGCTTGGTGAAAAGGTTCACGATCGCGATGAGGAAGAGGATCAGCGTGATGATGCTCAAGCCGATGGGAATCTGAACGCCGCGGATGCGCAGATTGAACGGCACCTGGAATTCGCGCTCGCCGGGATTCGTGTAACGAAGCACGAGAACGGCGAGGCCGTTCATCGCGAAGCTCCAAATCACACCAAACGCATACAGGTTGGCGAGGAAGGTGACGTCGCCGCGGCTGATGATGATTGTGGCGATTTGCAGGATGACGACGATGTTGATGATGCGATAGCTGGTGCCGAATTTCGGATGCGGCTGGCGGAACCATTCACTGAGCACGCCGTCTTCGGAGACGCGATTGAGCACGCCGTTGGAGCCGACGATCGCGGTATTGACCGCACCGGCGAGAATCAGCGTGCCGACGACGACGACGAAGCCGTGGAAGATCAGGCGGGCGATGAACGGCCCGGCGAGGTTCATCGCAAGGCCGCCGATCAGGTTTTCGAGGAAGCCCTGGCGGACATCGTCCGGGATGATCATCACCGCGAAGAACGAAACCAGCGAAGTGAAGACCAGGCTGTAAACGAAAATCACCATGCCCGCCTTTTTCAGGTTGGGCAGCTTGGGGCTTTCGATTTCGCGATAGACCTGCGCGAGCGATTCCTCGCCGCTCATGGCGAGCACGGAATGGCCGAGCGCGATGAAAATCGCGATGATGCCGAACATGTGCGGCAGGTTCGAGTGAACCAGCCAGCCCAGCGCTTCCTTGCTGAGGTGAATGTTACTGGGATACGGAAATGGCGGCAGCGAAGAATGGCGCAGGATCGCGGTGTAAATACACCAGCCGATCAGGATCACCACCATCACGGTGACCAGCTTCATGATGTGGAGGGCTTTTTCGCTGGACTCGGAAACGCCCTTGGTGTTTTCCCACCAGAAGTAGACCGTGACGATGACCGCGAATGTGGCCGAGATGCCGCCGACCGTGTGCTCCGAAAACGGCCCGCTGAGATGGAAATAGACCGCCAGTTCGCTCATCAGGCCGGCGAGATATTGGCCCGCGGCGACGCCGCTGATCGGGCCGGTCAAGATGTAGTCGAACATCAGCGCCGAAACGCTGAATTTCGCGAGCGCACCGCCCAGCGACTGTTTGACCGCGCGATAAACGCCCCCGCGGACAAACATACTGCAGCTTTCGACGTACACCGCGCGAACGGCGTACGAGAAGAGCATGATCGCCAGGATGAACCAGGGAGCGGTCTTGCCGACGAAGCCTTCGGCTTCGCCACCCGCGTAGTAAGCCGATGAAGCCAAATCGTTTAGAACGATGGCGGCGGCGCGCCAAAAGGAAATAAACGTCAGCAGCGCCGTAGTGGCTACGATGACGCGGGGAACACCGTTGCCCCGGCCGCGAGGTGCGGCAGGGCTAGTGGGGATGCTACTCATGTACGGGTGATGTCGACCTGCAGATTAAAATGCTCGCATTTTTTGGGGGCGAAGTCTAGTTAAGCGATTGATCTGAATTTGGATTTTAGATGGGAAGTGGGGTGTCTACGCCGTGGTGATTTCGACGGCGATTTTGCCGTGGCCCTGGCGCTGCTTAAGGGAGCCGTCGTATGCGGAGGCGGCGTCGGTGAGAGGGGCGACGCCGTCGACGAAAGTCTTTAGCTTGCCGGTGTCGATGAGTTTGGCGACTTCGATGAGTTGTTTTTGGTTGGGCTCGACGATGAAGAAGGCTTTTTTCTTACGCTCGTCTGGGGGCGCGGCCGGGTCTTCACTGGAGACGATCGTAACGATGGAGCCGCCGAGCTTGAGCACGCTGAAAGAGCGGTCGAATGTTTCGCCCCCGACGGCGTCGAAAACGACATCGATGTCACGCGCGATGTCCTCGAAGCGTTGCGAGGTGTAGTCGATAAATTCGTTCGCGCCGAGTTGTTTGACGAAATCGCGATTGCGAGCGGAGGCCGTCGCGAAGATGTGCGCTCCGATATTGCGCGCGAGTTGAACGGCGAAGACGCCGACTCCACCGGACGCGCCGTGGATGAGCACGCGCTGGCCGGCCTGGAGATGAGAGCGGTCGAACAAACCCTGCCACGCAGTGAGCGCGCCGATTGGGACTGTGGCGGATTCCGCGTAGGTGAGATTCGCGGGTTTTGGGGCGATGCTGCTCGGTTGCGTGACGCAGAATTCGGCGAGGCCGCCGTCAACGTACCAGTCGTTCATTCCGTAGATTTCCTGGCCGACTTGAAAATCGCGCACGTCGGAGCCGACTTCGGCGATGACGCCGCTGAATTCGTGCGCGGGAATCGCATTCGGGCGCGATGCTCCGTCTTTCGTCTGCAACGTTGGCTGCCAGCCGAGTTCGGTCGGCGTTACGCCTGCGGCGTGGACGCGAATCAGCACGTCGCCTGCGGCTGGTTTCGGCTGCGAGACTTCGGCCGCCTCAAGACGCGGTGCGCCATTCGCGGACTTCGTCAATCGCATTGCTCGCATGACTTTGCTTTCCATCGCTTTCACAGTCGCCCTCACGTATTTCGGTGAGTTGGATGCGCGGCGAAAAGTCTTTGATTCCTGTTTTCTGCGGCGACTTTGGATGACCCAGATCGAGTCAATACCCACTTTGCGCGATCGCGAGATGACCACTCTTGCCATTCGTTTTGCATAACGGCCGGACCACCTGCGCGTGCTCTAATGAATCACATTTCGTCGGGGAATACGCGGGCCGGTGCCAAGCCAAGCTATACGCGATAGGTTGCGTAAGCAGAACACTCGACCTCACGGGAGACTCACGGGACTCGATAATGCCCAATCTGCTGAGAATTGGCCGCTACTTTCTGGCGGTGCCGCTACTTGCCTTCGCGATTCAATATCTCGTTTTCGGAAAATATCTGGGCGGACTTCCGCCGATGCCGCCATGGGCGCAGGGCGCAGGCTTCGGCGCGTACCCAGTCGGCACGCTATTGCTCGTGACGAGCACGACGATCTTCATCAATAGAAGGGTGCGACTTCTGTCGATCGTGACAGGTGCGTGGTTTGTGTTTTGCTTTTTCGTTTTTCACTTGCAACACGCCGGTTCGGTCTGGGGCAACGGCACCGATCGCACGCGCGCGCTTGAAACGTTGTGTATCGGGGTCGGGCTGTTGGCGCTGGCGGCGTTGGCGCCTGCCAAAGGTTCCGTTGCGCTGAGTGCCGGCGCGAATCGCAAATTGCTTCTCGGCAGCCGGATGACGTTCGGCGTTTCGATGGCGATTTTTGGCTGGCAGCATTTCATCTATGCGCAATTTCTCGTGAACCTGGTGCAGACATGGCTGCCGGCACATGCTTTCTGGATTTACTTCACGGGGACCGCGATGATGGCCGCAGGTCTGGCAATCGCGACCGGCATCCTGACGAGAATCGCGGGAATCTGGCTCGGCATCATGTTTGCGTCATGGTTTTTGACGCTACACCTGCCGCGCGTACTCGCAGCAATTCATAATCAGGATGAAATCACGAGCATGTTTGTGGCGCTGGCGTTCGCCGGAGTATCGCTGATCTTCGCCGCGTCGACTGAAAAATCAATCCCTGCGACGTGAACTCAGTCAGCTGTTGGCATCAGCTCGCGGCGTGCGGCCGGGGCGGATTTTGCCGTAGCAGTTCGGCAATGTCATCCATTTTGTCGTCGAGCAGATTGATTTTCTGCGTCACGCTTTGAATTTCTTTTTCGGCGCGGCGATTCACTTCGTAATCCAGTTCACCGCGCAGGCGATCCTTCGTGTCTTGCCGATTCTGACTCATCATGATGACCGGCGCCTGAATCGCGGCGAGCATCGACAAAAACAGATTCAGCAAAATAAATGGATAAGGGTCCCAACCGCGCCCGCCGAGCACCACGTTCACGACCACGTACGCGCTCAGAGCCGCTAAGACGGTGATGATGAACGACCATGACCCGCCGAAATGCGCGACAGCGTCGGCCACGTGCTCACCAAAAGTGGCGTCCTCTTCGATCACTTCGTTGGGATTGCGAGCGGCACGCAAACGCACGAGGTGCTGTGCGGCATGAAATTGGCGGCCGAGCACGGTGAGCATGTCCATGCCGGCGTGCGGCTTGCGCTCGAGAAGTACCTGAATATCATGACGATCGACTTCGAGACAGCGCGTGGCTTCAAGCGCGACCGCGTTGGTCTGGTGCGGCGTTTGCTCCAGCATCGACGCAAATCCGAAAAATTCGCCGTGTGAGGGCTCATCGACGACGACCTCCTGGTGGTCTTCGTCGACGACGCTGACGCGCACCTTGCCCGTAACCATCACATAGGCGCGGCCGCTGTTGTCGCCAACTTTGTAAATGCGCTGGCGCGGCACAAAGTCTTTTATTTCGACCTCGTTCGCGAGCACGCAGATCTCATCCTCATCAAAGAGCGAGAAGAGCGGCACAGCGCGGAGCGTTTCGGGATTGCACGGCATCGATCACCTCGGATTAGTTGCTGGAAGTAACCGCAGCATTTCATAAGTTCGAGTTGGCGGGCAACTACGCTGGCGGCGGGCGTTGCCGTTTCACACGATATTCATTTTGGGGAATGATCCGGTGTTTACGTCTGAGATCCTTCGCTCCGCTCAGGATGACAGCCGCGGGGCGAGCGGCGAGCAGGGATTTAAGAGCGGAAATCGCGGGCGCAATCGACGCAGGGGCAGATCTGGCGGAGATGATCGTAGCTATAGATTCCGGTGGAATGGCCATCGCTGAACGCGATGTTGATTGCGTAGTTGCCGACGGCGTTCGCCGTGCGTGCTGTGGGCTTGGGCTTGAACATTGGCAGGACAGAGGCCGCGGAAGACGCGGGGCCCGCGGATGCGAAACCCTCTTTGCGTACACGCTCGTCGTTGCACGTCGCGCACGGGCATTCATCGCGCAGGAATGCGAAGTCGTAGTGACTGGCGTGGCCGTCGGCCCACGTGATGTCTACGCCCGCGCCATTCGAGACGTGTATTTTCACGGCGGCGGGTTTTTTGCGTGGATCAAGAGGGCTCGGCATGGAAGAGGTTGACAGTCGACAGTTTAAAGTTGAAAGCAAACAAAGACAAAATCAGGAACAAGATCGGAGCCAACTCTGCTGTAAATGATGCGCCACTTTCGACCTTCAACTGTCGACTGTGGATTTCTTTTTCTCGCAGCATTCGCCTGGCGGGATCGGATTTCCGTGCGGGCACGTTTTGGGGTGGCCAAGGAAGGTGCAGATGCGCTGATCGAGCTCGGGGCTGATGATGTGTTCGAATTTGCAGGCTTGGTTGTGGGCTTCGGAATCGTCGACGGCAAATGTGTCTTTGAATAATCGCTCTGCGAGGCGATGGCGGCGCACAACGTCGCGTGCTCGGCGCGTTCCTGCGTCGGTCAATTCGACGTGGCCGTTGAACGATTGCACCAACTGCAAGTCCACCATGCGGCCGAGCATGCGGGCTGGAGATTCGTCGGTGATCAGCGGAAGAGTTCCGGCGGGACCGGTCGGCTGCAAGGCGTCGACGCGGGCGGGCTTCCCTTCTTCGCCAAAAATCCAGATTTGCTCGAGCAGGTGATCGAAACGGATCTGATCATCGGCCGTCGGCGTTTCCGTCCCAGTGCTGCAACAGTCGGCGGTGTTTGCGAGCGGGCAGAGCATCGGGTGGTTCGGACCTTGGAGCAAGCTGTCGTAATGCAGGTGGCCGTGCTGCAGTTCGATGCGGCGATCGGCTTGGCGCGCGATGTCGGGGTCGTGCGTGACCATCAGAATCGTGTGACCGGCGCGATGCAGATCGCGGAACAATTCCATCACGATGGTTTCGTTTTTTTCGTCGAGGTTGCCGGTAGGTTCGTCGGCCAGGATTAATTTCGGCTGATTGATCAGTGCGCGCGCGATCGCGACGCGCTGCTGCTCGCCGCCAGAAAGTTGCGCGGGGAGATGCGTCAGGCGATCACCGAGTCCGACGCGGCGAAGCGCTTCGGCGGCCTGCGATTCGTCGGTGATGCTGTGAAAATACTGCGCCAGCATCACGTTTTCGACGGCGGTGAGATACGGCACGAGATGAAATTGCTGAAACACGAAGCCGACTTTTTCGGCGCGATAGCGAACGAGCTGATTTTCGCTGAGCTTTGCGAGATCGACGCCGTCGACCACAACGCGACCGGAAGACAGCGTGTCCAGACCGCCGAGA